>Ga0075366_10000308_pt1 | contig 22123 bp, 20 predicted proteins | sample EndMethybrTD3031_FD_72351 | JGI IMG/M metagenome (GOLD analysis project Ga0075366, IMG submission 72351) | Populus endosphere microbial communities from Tennessee, USA - Endosphere MetaG P. TD hybrid TD303-1 | ecosystem: Host-associated > Plants > Roots > Endosphere | place: USA: Tennessee...
GGGTGGCGCGCGGGCGACATGCTGGCGTTCTCGTGGCGCAGCATCTTGTGCAGCAGGGGCAGCGAGAACGCGGCGGTCTTGCCGGTGCCGGTCTGGGCGGCGCCCATCACGTCGCGGCCGTCCAGGACGATCGGGATCGCCTTGGCCTGGATCGGGGTCATCGACAAGTAGCCCTGCTCGGCCACGGCGCGCAGAAGTTTGGCGTCGAGGGAGAGAGTGTCGAAACGGGAGGCGGCTGCGGGCTGGATATCCCCGGTCGGGGTGGGTTCGCTCATTGGCCGCATTATCCCCTAGCTGGGGTCGGAACGTCGGTAGACCAGCCAGCGTGGGGATTTGAAGCGCACGATGCGCCAATAAAGCAGCACGTAGCCGACGCCGAACAGAAGGATGAAAGCCGCCAGCGTCACCGTGCTGTCCCAGAACAGCACCGCCGGCACAACCGACATCATGCACAGCATCCACAAGTACGGCGACGTCATCGAGTTGCGGCGGGTGAGCGCCTTCGCGCTCTTGTTCCCGATGGCCCAACGCATCAGCCGCCGATAGACCAGCGAATGCAGATGCAGGCCGTCTGGCAACCCCGGGGATACATCACGCAAGACCTTGCGGCGATAGATGGAGAACACCGTCTCGAACACGGGGTAGATGCACAGCAGCAGCGGGAACATCGGCGAGACCTGCGGATTGCGATGCAGCAGCAGGATCGCGAGTTCGGCGACGTAGAAGCCCAGGAAGTACGCACCGCCGTCGCCAAGAAAGATCAGGCCGGCCGGATAGTTCCAGACAAAGAAGCCCAGCATCGCACCAATGCCGACCAGTGCGAGCAGCGTCACGAGCGGGTCGCCGACCACGCTGCCGACGTAACAGAGGCACACAAGGATCAGCACGCCGCACATTGACGACAGCCCGTTGAACCCGTCGATGATGTTCAGCGAGTTCGCTACACCGGCAACCACGAAGATCGTGACGAGCGCGGCACCGGCCGAGAACGAAACGATCCAGTCGAGCCCGGGAATCGCGGTGCGCGCGACGACCGCCTCGACCAGCCAGACCGCCAGCGCAGCCGACATCGCCGTAAAGAACAAGCGGCGGCGCGGGCTGATGCGCTTGGTGATGTCCTCCGACAGGCCGGCCAGGAAGGTCGGAGCCCCACAGCCCAGCAGCATGAGCCCTTGGACACCGACGCCGCGGTCCAGCGTCATCACGACAAGCACACCGGCCAGCGCGCCGGCCACGATGCCGACACCGCCCACGCGTGGAACGGGACGCGCGTGGAATTTTTGCGGCCCGGACAGATCGTGGTCGTTGAAGAGGTGCGCATGGCGCTGCGCCATCGCGACCGTGAGAAGCGTCAAGCCCAGCGAAACGCCAAAGGCCACAAGCAGGATCAGCATCGCGCGCCATTCTATCGGCGGGGTGTTGTTGCAACGCGTCGGTAGAATGCCGCCGGTCCCGCGTTTGCGGGCGACTCCGGCCCGCATCGATGCCCTCTTGCATGAACCGATTTCTACGCGCCGCTTCGCGCCTGGCGTGCTTCTCCGCGGCGGGATTGTTCCTGACGCTTCCGGCCACGGCGCAGATCCAAGTCCCTGATCCTCAACAAGGCCAGCAGCCCTATCAGGGCTCGACCGACAGCGGGTCGAGCAGCGGTGGTCCGATGCGGCTGCGTCAGGGCCCGCAAGGGCAGCAGCAACGCAGCAACAACGCGCAACGCTGTTCGCAGCAAGCGTTCTTGCCGGAGTACCGTCCGGGTGAGTTCGAAGAGTACGTGCAGCGGCTGGCCGCGCAGATGCCGTCGAACCCGACACCGCCGCAAGCCGACGCGCAGCAGCAGAGCCAGAGCACGACACAAAACCAGCAGGACGGCCTCGACCAGCCCCAACGCCGCTCACCAACGCAGAAGGTACGGCGACTCGGTGCCGACCTGATGACGGCCGACCCGTGTCCAGCCGAGGGCCCGGACTACAACCCGCTGGTGCCGGCGGACTACCTGGTCCAAGCCGGAGACGAATTGGCCCTCACGCTATGGGGCTCCGTGGATGCCGATCTGCGCCTCATCGTTGACCGCTCGGGAAGCATCAGCATTCCGCGCGTCGGGGCCGTCATGGTGGCTGGCGTGCGCTACGCCGAACTGCGCGACGTGATCGCCCGCCGCGTTGCGCAAGTGTTCAAGAACTTCCAGCTCAGCGTATCGCTCGGGCAGTTGCGTGGCGTGCGCGTCTACATCACCGGCTTCGTGCAGCGGCCGGGCGCGTATTCGGTCAGCAGCCTCTCGACGATCGCGGGCGCATTGGTCAAGGCGGGCGGCCCGTCGGCAGCCGGCAGTTTTCGCAACATCCAGCTGCGCCGTGGCAAGACGATCGTGACGACGTTCGACTTCTACGACCTGCTGCTCAAGGGCGATCGGTCGAATGACCGCGTGGTGCAACCCGATGACGTGATCCATGTCGGCCCATTGGGTACGCAGGTCGCGCTGATCGGCAGCGTCAACCAGCCCGCCATCTTCGAGTTGAAGCCAGGCGAGACGCTGGCTGACGTGCTGCGCATGGCTGGCGGCTTGACGCCGGTAGCTGATGTGAACCGGCTTGCCGTCGAACGCCTGGACGACCGGAACACGACCCGGATCACCCAGCTCGAGCTGCCCCAGGCGATGGGCGGCGAGCTGCGCAGCGGCGACGTGCTGCGGGCGTTCAATTCGGTGCTTGCGGTGCTCCCGGTGGAACGACAGAACAAGCGCGTGCGCATCGAAGGCGAAGTGCTGCGACCGGGCGAATACGTGCTGCCGGCACGCAGCTCGATCAACGACGCGCTGAACGTGGCCGGCGGTTTGACGCCGGCAGCCTACATCTACGGAACGGACTTCAGCCGCGAGAGCGTGCGCGTCACGCAGCAGGAGAACTACGAACGCGCGCTGCGGGATCTGGAACTCGAGTTCGCCAAGTCAGCGACCACGCTGCGCACAAACACCGCTGACGAGGCCGCTGCGCAAACGCAGCGCTCGTCAGCCACGACGCGGCTACTCGAACGGCTGCGGTCGCTGAAACCGACCGGCCGCATCGTGCTGCAAATGCCGCCCGATAGCCGGCAGCTGCCCGACCTCGCACTCGAAGACGGCGATCGCGTCTACGTGCCTGCACGGCCAACGACGGTCGGTGTTTTCGGCAGCGTGTTCAACACTGGCAGCTTCCTATGGTCCGACGGCCGCACCATGGATGACTACATGCGCCTGGCCGGCGGCCCAACCAAGGGCGCCGACGAGGGCAGCGCGTTCGTGATCCGCGCCAATGGCAGCGTCGTCAGCAACCTGCAGGGCAAGGGCTGGTTCAGCTCAAGGAGCAGCCAGTTCGTCGGCCTGACCACCCAGCCGGGCGACACGATCTTCGTGCCGGAGGAGATCAACAAGACGACCTTCGTGCAGGGCGCGAAGGACTGGACGCAGATCCTCTATCAGTTCGGGCTTGGGATTGCGGGAATCGTGGCGGCAACCAGATGATGGACAAGCCTGCCGAGAATCTGACCCACACAACCACCGACTTCGTCGAGGAGGATTCGGTGTCCCTTCTCGAGTTGGCGGTGCCGCTGGCCGAGCATTGGAGGTTGCTCACGATCGGTCCAATTGCCGCCGGGCTTTTGGCACTTGGCATCGCGTTTGTGATCCCGCCTACATATACGGCAACCACCACACTCCTGCCTCCGCAACAGCAGCAGAGCGCGGCAAGTTCCCTGCTGTCGTCGCTGGGTTCGCTGGCCGGGCTGGCCGGCGGTGCAGCCAATCTGCGCACACCGGCTGATCAGTATGTGGCGCTGATGCAGAGCACTACGGTGTCCGATCGCATCGTCGATCAATTCAAGCTGCTTGACGTGTACGACGAGAAGTACCGCGTCGATGCGCGCAAGGAACTGGCGCGCAATATTCGTTTCAACATTGGCAAGAAGGATGGCCTGATCACTGTTGAGGTCGATGACAAGAGCCCGCAACGGGCCGCAGAGATGGCCAATCGTTTGGTCGACGAGTTGCGCCGCATGACGGACACCATTGCCGTGTCCGAGGCTCAGCAGCGGCGGAAGTTCTTTGAGCAGCAGTTGCGTGAGACGCAGGGCAAGCTGATACAGGCGCAGCAAGCGCTGCAGGCAAGCGGCTTCACGCAAGAAGCGCTGAAAGCCGAACCCAAGTCGGCTGCTGAAGGCTATGCGCGGCTGAAGGCCCAGGTCACCGCGGCTGAAGTGCGCCTTCAGACGCTGCGCGGCTCCTTGTCGGATAGCGCATCGGAGGTGCAACAGCAGCAGAGCGCGCTCGCCGCCTTGCGCACCCAGCTACTTCGACTGGAGCACACAGCCGACCCCCAAGGCGGGCCCGACTATGTGAGCAAATATCGCGAGTTCAAATACCAGGAGACGCTGTTCGACTTGTTCGCCAAACAGTACGAGCTGGCTCGGGTCGACGAGAGCCGCGAAGGCGCGCTGATCCAAGTGGTGGACACAGCCACCCCGCCGGAGAAGAAGAGCAGGCCCAAGCGGGCCATCGTCGCACTGGCTACGACTCTGGTTGCCGGCGTAGCGCTCGCGGCCTTTTTTCTCATGCGTCACAGGTGGCGTAGAGCGACGACTGACCCTGCCAACGCGGGAGACATCGAGCGACTGCGCGCGGCATTCCGCACAAGGCGCGAACCAGCGCACTGAGTCTCGTTTTCGCGCGCAAGGGTCTCTGAAGGCACCATCCGGGGTGCAGGATCGACAGCTCGACCGCATGTAGAATTCTGCGTTCAACGCATGAACACGCAGCCCCGCTCTCCGATCCCCAACGCGAGTCAGACTGCTCATTTGGATTTGCTGCGCTTGCTGGAGCAGCACCCCGAGTATTCACAGCGCCAGCTGGCGGTCGCACTGGGGGTCAGCCTGGGCAAGACGCATTACCTGCTGAAGGCACTCCTCGGCAAGGGTTGGGTGAAGGCCCAGAATTTTCAACGCAGTGATCGCAAGCTGGGTTACCTGTACGTGTTGACACCGCAGGGGGTCCGCCAGCGCTTGCGGTTGACCCAGTCGTTCCTGGTTCGCAAGGAGCGCGAGTACGAAATGTTGAAGAGCCAGATTGTGTCGCTGCGCGAAGAGCTGGCGGCGCAGACAAAGGGACAGCCCTGAAGCTCACTGCACACAGCCGCAGACACGGGACCCCCGCGCGAGAATCTTCGCGGGACGACACCGCGGCCGTGCAAACGAATGAGTGACCTCCGGCGTATTCTCGGCAACGCCGGCTGGAATCTCGGCGGGAACGTCGTGCCTCTCATCGCCGCAGCAGCATTGATGCCGATCATCGTTGCCAAGCTGGGGGTCGAAAAGTTCGGCTTGTTGAGCATTGCTTGGGTGCTCATTGGATACTTCAGCTTGTTCGATCTGGGGCTGGGCCGAGCACTCACGAAAATGATCGCTGAGCGACGGGACACCGCAAAGGCGAACGAGATCCCGTCGGTCACCTCGACCGGCATCGCGCTGATGTCGATACTGGGCGTCATCGGCGGTTTCCTGGTTGCTGCCTGTGTTCCGCTCAGCTTTGCTTCGCTCGGCGGCTTGCCACCGGAGATTCAAGACGAAGCTCGCAACAGCTTGTTCCTCGTCGCGTTTGGCATCCCTCTGGTGGTTGGTACCTCTGCGCTAAGAAGCGTATTGGAAGGCGTTCAGGCATTTCGCGTGCTCAATCTCATTCGCGCCCCGGCAGGAATCCTTCTTTTCGCGGCACCGGCCCTTAGTTCGCATTTCTCGTCGAGGCTGGACCTGGCGATCCTGGCGTTGCTGGCAACGCGGGTTCTCATCCTGATCGCGCACGTTGGCCCATGCCTGTCTCAGGTACAAGTCAGAGCCAATCTCATCGACCTGGCATGGACACCTTCAATGCTGCGCTTTGGCGGATGGCTGACGGTGAGCAGCGTGGTCGGGCCCATCATTGTCTACGTCGACCGCTTTGTGCTTGGCGTCGCACTGTCGCTCAGTGCCGTCGGCTACTACTCCGCTCCGTTCGAAGTCGTCTCCCGGCTCCTGGTTGTGCCGATGTCCCTCGCAGCCGCCATGTTCCCCGCCCTGGTTGGGATCAAGCAACGCAGCGCCGACGACGCAAGGGTGCTTCGGCGCGATGCGACGCGCGTGACGCTGATGGTGACGCTCCCGCTTTGCTTGCTCGGCGCGCTGTTCGCGGAACGCGGACTGGCCGTATGGCTGGGTTCTTCGTTCGCTGAGCACGGCACGCTTGCGCTGCAGCTCTTGCTCCCTGGATTGGCGTTCAACTCCGTCGCGCAGATCCCCCTGATGGCACTGTATGGCCACGGATTGACCAAGCCGGTCGCCCTACTGCACCTGGTCGAGCTCCCGGTCTACGCCATCCTGCTGTGGTGGCTCTGCAAAACATTCGGCATCGCAGGAGCGGCTGCAGCCTGGTCCGCACGCGCTGCGTTCGACTATGTCGCCCTGACGGCGATGATGCATCGCTCTCAAGCCCGGCATCCATCGCAGGACACATGAACCAGGAAGCGAACCGATGATTCAGGACTACCAGCCCAAGGCGGAGGACTACTTCAAGAACGCTCGCAAGGAGATCTCGCCACTACTGCCGGACTCCGTCGAGCGCGTCTTTGAAATCGGTTGTGGGTCGGGCGGAACCCTCCAATGGCTCAAGGACACCGGCCGCTGTAAGGAGACCTACGGAGTCGAGCTGTTCGAAGGCGCGGCGCAAGCCGCCAAACAGCACGCAAACGCCATCGTCGTCGGCGACGCAGAGCGGCTGATCGATCAGGTTTTCGACGGAATGCAGTTCGACTTGATCTTGTGCCTGGATGTACTGGAGCACATGGTCGACCCATGGGCCTTTGTCAAGAAGCTGCACCGCCTGCTGGCCCCCGAAGGGCGCGTGATCTTCAGCATCCCCAACGTGAGAAACATCAAGGTGCTCCTCCCGCTCGCACTCTTTGGCCGCTGGCAGTACGAAACCGAGGGCATTCTCGATCGAACCCATTTGCGCTTCTTCACTCGACGCAGCGCTCTCGAACTGGCCACGACGTCCGAACTTCGGGTGGTGCAATGGCTGCGGAACGTGCCATCGAAGGCGTCAAAGTTGGGGCTCCTCAACGTCCTGACCCTGGGAATATTTTCCGACATGCTGGCGGTGCAATACCTCATCTCCTCTGCCCGGCCAGCGGCGTCCGCGGGCAGTTCTGAGAGCTTGTCACAAACGCGATGAGTGATATTCAGCCCGGCGCGAGTCCACCTCGCGTCTCCATTATCGGCGCGTGCTATTACCTGGCACCTGCGACGTTTGCGCAGCGAATGCGCCAGCTTGTGCGCTCATTGGAAGGAGATGCGGGTCCGATCAGCACGCAGTTCGTTGCCATCGACGCCGCGAGACTTCATGACGAAACCAGCCGACTGCCTCCATATTGGCTGGTGAGCACCGGTGGATTCCTCGACATCTCCGCGTATAGCACGGCCGCGCTTACTTCCGCACCGGCCGATGTCCATCTCCTCCTGAACGACACACTGTTCGTCAAGCACCCCTGGCGCTTGATCATGCGGAGGGTCCGCGCCCTGATTCGCACCCTCGCCCTCATGCCTGGCCTGGCGGCTTGTGGAGAAGTACATCCGTCGACCGATCTCCTGATGGCGGATCGAGACAATCCGAACCGCAGGCATCTGTCAACGTTCTGCTTCGCGTTGAATGAGGCTGCCTTCAGCATGTTCAAGGACATCGCAGCGACCTTGCCGGATGGCCATGATGAGCATCGAGTCAAGGCTTGGCTGGATGCGCAAATGCAACGTCACAGTGCCCTGGAGAAACTACTCTATGTTCACCTCACGGGACCCCTGAATCCATGGTCTTGGCCGAGGCTCTCAAAGGCGCAAATATCCCCGCAGCTGCTCGATCGCAAGGCAGTTACTGTCGTCTTCGAGTATCTGCTCACCCACCAGTTGCTTCTCCAAGGCGGACTGATCATGCCCATCAATACAGGCCCTCGCTACCGACTCGAGGCAACCCTCTGGGCTCTTCGGGGCTGAGGTGGGAGCATCAATGCCGCTGCGAATCCTTGCCCTTGGCCCCCAAGAGGCTTATCCGCCCACCGACGGCGGCAAAGAGGGCATCTACGGCGCGTTGGCCGCTTTGAGTCGACGCGCGGCGATCACGTACGTCTGCCCTGCCGATGCCCGCAGCCCGGACGCGCGCTCGGCGTATGCCGCCCTCGGCATACACCATGTTCCTCTGGCGCACGCCCCTCGCGAAACCCTCGCCACCATCGTCGGTGCAACGCTGCGCCTGAAGCCGTTCAAGTTCGAGAAGTACGCAAGCCGCGAGGCGGTACGCTTGTGTGCCGCGGGAATCGGCACTGCGCAGTTCGATTGCATCCTGTGCTTCCATGCGCACACGGTTGGTCTGGCCGAAAAGCTGCAGCGACGATTGGGCTGGAAGTTGCCGATCATCGTGCGCGAACACAACATCGAATACGAGCTGGTGGAGAGCTATCGACAATCGCTGAGCCTCGCCGGCCGGCTGGTGGCTCTACCCTTCGCGCTCCTCACCCGCCTCGAAGAACAAAGCATCTGGCGGAGAGTGAATGCGGCGGCCTTCCTCACCGATCGCGACGTCGCAGCAGCGCGAAGCACAGGCTCCAGCGGGAATCTCGTGCTCGCACCCGAGGGTGTTCCACTCCCCGCCGCACGGCTTGCAAACAAGCCGACGCGCGACCTTCAGTTGCTGATCCTCCTGAATCAGCGCGCCGCGCAAAGCGTGGGCAATCTACGCCAGTTCCTCCATGAGTACTGGCCGATTGCTTCGGACGCGCCGGCCCTGCGCCATGTCTCCCTCTCGGTCACCGGGGTTGAGCTTGAGCGACTGTCCGAATTGACTGGCGTCACTCCTGCACGGCTCACAGCCCTGCGGGTCCGCGCGCTGGGCTTTCTGCCTTCCCTAGCCGATGCGTTCGCGACCTCTCTGGCCCTCGTATCGCCCACATTTGTCGGTGGCGGAATCCGGAAGAAGGTCTTGGAAGCCATGGCGAATCAGTTGCCGGTGATTGCAACCGACTTGGACATCGACAGCTGCGGCTATTTCGACCCGCCGCAAAATATCCTGCGCCTCGGCTCGCCCGCAGACTTCGTGAACTGCGTCGAGCAGCTTGCCGGCGACGCTCAGCTGTGGTCGCGGCTTTCCCATTCCGGCAGGCAAACCGTTGAACAGCACGCCAGTTGGGAACTATTCGCTGATGTCATCAGTGCCGAGGCGTCGCGACTTGCCTCCGCCCGCAACCCGCACGGCCCTTCCCGATGATCTCGTCGCGCTTCCTCTCGGCAATATTCAGTGCGGGTGTCGCGCTGATGGCGTTTGGAGCCGTCTACTGGCCCACTGGGCTGGGCTATCTCGCGGCGTCGCCAGGCGTGCTGCTGATTACGGTCTCAGTCGCTCTTCTTCCGCTGACGCCGAAACCATTGCGCTCGCGAACCAGCCTCAACGCTTGGCGCCTGCTCGGCTACGGCGTTTTGATCTCCGCACTCTCAGTTCTGATCTTCGGATGGTCGCCCTTGTACGCGAGCAAGTCCCTCTCGCTGCTCCTCCTCTCCGCGGTATGGATCGCGCCCCTGTTGTGTATCGATCATCTGCAGAAACGCCACTTGCGTCGCGCCTTGATTGCCGCCGTCGGCATCTGCTTCGTCGGCTACTTGCTGGGCGATATCGTCCCAGGCAGCATGCCGGCAGCAATAAGCAGCATGGCATTCGGCGGCGGCTACGACGACTATCTGCACACGCGGGCGCGCGGCTTCATGCAAGAGAACTCGCACTTCGCCGCGCTGCTCGGGCGATACCTGCTGATCCTGTTCCTGTTGAATGAAGCGTCTCGCACCTACTCTGCCAGACGGTTGACTCTGTTCATGGTCGCGCTGGCGACGCTGCTGGCATTCTTGGGATCCAAGGGGTCCGCCGTGAGCATAGCCGCGGCTGTCTTGTCGGTCAGCTTGACGCGCCGCCAGTTGCCCTATCTTGTGATCCTCGCGCCGCTTCTCTGGTGGGTCGGAGAGACTCAGTTCGAGGCGCTGTCCTACGACATCGAAAACTTCACCTCGACTTCCACAAGGCTCACGTTGGCTCTCGGGGCGATCGCCGCCATGCTGTCGAACCCGCTGGGCTACGGGTACTACGGTTTCTACGGTGCCATCCAGAAGTTCGGCGGCTGGTCGATGGGCTGGCTTGGCGAACGTCTGCCGCTCGTCACCACAGAACTGACGGAAATCGTCGAGGATCTGATCAACGTATCGGCAAAATCCACACTGCTCGACTTCGGCATTGTCTGGGGTTTGCCGTTTGTGCTGATATTGATCGGACTGTTTCGGCGGATCAACCACAGCGATCCGCGGGCGCGGGTGGGCTTGGTCTATTTGACACTCTCCGCACTGGCGACCAGCGGCCATGATTCGATTTCGTTCTTCCTGGGCTTGGCTGTTCTGGTGCGCCTGTTCCCGAAACTCGCGCCCGGTCGCGGTGTGGTGCATGGCAAGCGTGACTTTCGCGCGCAGCCGGACCGGGAAGCTCAACCCACCTGAGATCTGGACGGCATGCGTGTTCTTCAGTTAAGCAAGTTCTACCCGCCGGTGATGGGAGGTATCGAGTCGGTTGCCTTCGAACTCACCGAAGGCTTGAACCGCCTCGGAGTCGAAACCGACGTCCTCTGCGCAAACCTGACCCGCGCGACCTGTCAAGAGCGCAGCGCCATGGGATACCGCGTGACGCGTGCCGGTTCTCTGGCCAAGCTGCTCTCGACATCCTTATCACCTGCGCTTGTGTTGCACGCGAAACGCCAGATCGATCGCTACGACCTTGTTCATGTCCAGATGCCCGACCCGATGGCAGCGCTCGCCATCTGGGCGGTGCGGCCGCGCGCAAAGGTCGTCCTCCACTGGCAAAGCGACGTGGTCAACCAGCGGCGAGCCCTGAAGCTCTATGGGCCGCTGCAAAACTGGCTGCTCCGCCGGGCCGACGCCATCATCGCGACTACGCCCCCCTATGCGGAATCATCTCCTTGGCTGCGCGAGTTTCGAGCCAAGATCGAGGTCATCCCGATTGGTATCAGCGAAAGCGTCCCCCCTGACACCCAAATGAAGGCGGACGCGCTGCGCGAACGCTTCAACGGCAAGAAGATCGTCTTCTCGCTGGGCCGGATGATCTACTACAAGGGATTCGACGTGCTGATCGATGCGGCCGCCGCGTTGCCTGAAGACTGCATCGTCGTCGTCGGCGGCGCGGGCGAACTGCTGGCGCGGTATCGACAGGAAGTCGCTGAACGAGGTCTGTCGAGTCGAATTTGCTTCGAAGGAAGAATCGAGGACGCCGACATCGCCGCCTACTTTGCGGCCGCCGATGTGTTCTGCCTCGCCTCCACGGTTCGGACGGAGGCTTTCGGTGTGGTGCTCCTCGAGGCCATGGCCATGGGCAAACCGTTGGTTACGACAAACATCGCCGGGTCGGGTGTGCCCTGGGTGAATCAACACGGGCTGACTGGATTCACGGTCCCTGTCAACGACGGCAAGGCGCTCGCGCAGTCGCTGCGCCTCGTCCTTGAGGACCCGGCTCTGGCCGAGCGTTTCGGCAAAGCTGCCAGGGCGCGCTTCCTCGACGTGTTCACCGCTGCGGCGATGGTCGACAGAACAGCCGCTCTTTACCGCCGATTGATGTCGGGCTCGTCGAGGGAGGCTGGCCGGCTCGAGCGTGCGGCCGGCCTCGAATAGCGGCCCGTCTGCCCCACTCCTTTGACCCTCGACAGGATTGCGCGCCATGAATCCAGTGACAGAGCTGCTTGCCCATGCTGCAGGGCAACTGGAGCGGATCGCCTCGAATGTGCCGGTAGCGTGCAAGGTCTGCGCAGCATCGACCTCGCTGTTCGATGTGGTCGACTTCTCCAAGACTTGCCACCTGAATCTCTATCCTTCCGGACTGGTAGCCGTCCCGGTCTACTACCGGCGCTGCGATCGATGCGAGTTCATATTCACCGACTTCTTCGATGAGTTCACGCCCGCCCAATGGGGCACCTACGTGTACAACGAGGAATACAGACGGATCGATCCGGACTATTCCGACGTACGCCCGGCCGGGAACGCACGAGTGGTCGATGGGTTGCTGCGATACCGCAGAGCCGGCGTCATCGGGCTCGACTATGGTGGCGGCTCGGGCCAGACCTGCGAGCGTCTGCGCGCCATGGGCTATGCCTACGACACCGTCGACCCCTTTGGCGAAAGCTGGCTCACACCGGATTTCGCGGGACGCTACAACTTTTGCTCCGCCTTCGAGGTCGCGGAGCACACGCCCGACCCGGTGGGGTTTCTCTCGGCGATCGTGAACCTGGCGGACAAGGGCAGACTTGCCATCCTGATCGGCACCCAGGTACACGACAAGGTGGTCTCTGCGTCGCGCCGGCTCGAGTGGTGGTACGCGGCACCACGCAACGGACACATCTCGCTCTATTCCACACAGTCGCTTCGGGTCTTGGCGGCGACGTTCGGGTTGACCTACACCGGTCTTTCCGCACAGACCCATTTGTTCACACGCGAATACACGAGTCGAGAGGCCTACCGCTTCCTGGTGACCGGGAAGTTGGTCAGCAAGCTGAGCTCCCTGATGGGGATGCGAAAATAACCTCCTCATTCACGATCCATCGCGTATCTCGGGTCGCCCATTGCGCGACCGTCGACTTGGCGAATCGATGCGCTTGTGACACAGCCACCGGCGGCCTCCAACTCCTTGCATCTCATGACAAAAGTTCACGCCAAAGCTCCGCTGCGACTTGGCCTTGCCGGCGGCGGCACCGATGTCTCGCCATACAGCGACCTGTATGGCGGCCTAGTCCTCAACGCCACCATCAGCCTGTCCACTCACTGCAGCATCGAACGCACGGACGAGGAGCACGCAGAGTTTCGTGCCGCCGACTTCGATCAGGCCGTGCGCGTACCGCTCAGTGCCGAGCAGGATCCGAGCGAGTCGCTGGTTCTGCATCGTGCGGTGTACCGCCGTATCGTCAGGCAGTTTCTCGGCGGAAGAGCACCCGCACTGCGCGTCATCACGTACTCCGATGCCCCACCCGGAAGCGGTGTTGGCTCTTCGTCAGCGCTGGTGGTCGCGATGGTTCAAGCCTATGCCGAACTGTTCCAACTGCCACTGGGTGAATATGACGTGGCGCACCTGGCCTACGAGATCGAGCGGGTCGACTGCGCCATGGCCGGCGGCAAGCAAGACCAATACGCTGCCGCGTTCGGCGGCTTCAATTTCATGGAGTTCGGCGCTGGTGACCGTGTGGTGGTCAACCCGTTGCGACTCAAGCGCGAACTGACCAACGAACTCGAGTCGCGCCTGCTGCTCTACTTCACCGGTCGGTCGCGGGATTCGGCACGCATTATCGAGTCACAGATCGCCGCCACTCATGAAAGCGGCGGAGCGGCGATTGCCGCGATGCACTCCATGAAGCAGGCCGCCACCAGCATGAAAGAAGCGTTGCTTCGAGGCCGGATCACCGAGGTCCTCGAAATCCTGGGCGACTCGTGGCAAGCCAAGAAGCGCGCAGCGCACGGCATCTCGAACTCGCACATCGACCAGGTAGCAGCTGCGGCTGTCGACGCCGGTGCGCTGGGGCTGAAGATCTCGGGTGCGGGAGGTGGAGGGTTCATGATGGTCGCGGTTGATCCTGCCATGCGGTACCGCGTCGTGCGCGCCCTCGAATCGCTAGAGGGGCGCTTCTTCTCATTCACGTTCGTGGATTACGGAGTCCAGTCTTGGAAAACCAACTGAATGCCCTGCGGCAGGGCATCGAAGAGTCCATTCACGTCAAGCAGAAGGTGCTTGCGGACGAAGCGCTGCTGCGGCACGTCGTCGAAGTTGGCGAGTTGATGGTGTCCGCACTGTCCAAGGGCTTGCGGATCATTTTCGCCGGCAATGGAGGCAGTGCGGCAGATGCCCAGCATCTGGCCGCCGAATTTGTCAGTCGTTTCGAATTCGACAGGCCGGGGCTACCCGCAATGTCTCTCACCACCGACACGTCGATGCTGACCGCTATAGGCAACGACTACGGCTACGAGAAGTTGTTTCGACGCCAGCTCGAGGCGCAGGCTCGCGCCGGGGACGTCTTCGTCGGCATCACGACCTCCGGACGCTCCAAGAACGTTCTCGCCGCATTCGACGCGTGCAAGGGCCTGGGGGTCACGTCGGTGGCGCTGTGCGGCCTTGGCGGCGAGCTCGAACAGCGCGTGGAACATGTGCTGCGAGTACCTTCTCACTCCACACCGCGTATCCAGGAGTCGCACATCCTACTCGGGCACATGCTGTGTAGCCATGTGGAGCTTCGGATGTTCTCCCACCTGAAGCCCGCGTGAAAGAGAAGCGCTCTTGCGTCGTGCTCGCGGGCGGTTTCGGCACGCGATTGCGCGAGGCCGTTCCCGATCGGCCGAAGTGCCTCGCCCCGGTGGGCGCGCGCAGTTTCCTCGAAATTCACCTGGACTCGTTGGCGGGCCAGGGCGTGGACCGCTTCGTGTTGTCGCTGGGTCATATGGCAGAAATGGTCATCGCCGCCATCGAGCCGCTTCGCACGCGCTACCACATCGACTGCGTCATCGAAGAGTCGCCGCTGGGCACGGGTGGCGCGGTTTGTTATGCAATGCACCAGGTCGGGCTGGATGAGGCGATGCTGACCAACGGCGACACGTTTTTGGACGCGGACCTGTCCGACCTCATGACGCCATTGGCACTCAATGCCGGCGAACGTATGCGCCTTGCTGCAGTCAAGGTCGACGATCGCAGTCGTTTTGGGGGCATCACCTTGGCGAATCGCCTGGTCACGGGATTCCTCGAGAAAGGAGCTGCTGGCGCGGGCCTGATCAATGCCGGTGTGTACCGCGTCCATCGCAGCGCCTTTGGGAATCGCGCGCCAGGTGATGTCTTTTCTCTCGAGACGGATGTGATGCCGCAGCTCGTCCAGACCGGAGCGCTGAAGGCAACGGTCGTACTTGGCAGCTTCATCGACATCGGGGTTCCGCTCGACTATCGCCGCTTTTGCGATGAACACGCTTGAGTCGCCACGCCGCGCCGCCTTCCTGGATCGCGACGGCGTCATCAATGAAGAGCGGGGCTACGCGCACCGCATCGAAGACTTCGTGCTGCTGCCGGGCGTTGTCGAGGGGTTATCCACCCTGCAGCGCGCTGGCTATGTGCTCGTCGTGGTCACCAATCAGGCAGGCATTGCGCACGGCTACTACTCGATTGCGCAATACGAGGCATTCACGCGGCACATGATTGAGCAACTGGCGGCCCAAGGCATCCACCTTGCTGCGGTCTACCACTGCCCGCACCATCCTGGCGGGCTTGTGAACGAACTGAAGGTGGACTGCGAATGCCGAAAACCTCGCCCAGGGATGCTGCACCGAGCCGCCGTCGAACTTGAGCTGGATTTGGCGCGTTCGGTGATGATCGGGGACAAGCGATCTGACATCGAGGCAGGCCGCGCAGCCGGCGTGCGCCTTGTTGCGCTAGTGCGATCAGGGCACACGGTAGCCGCCAGCGATGCGGCTGCCGCCGATGTCCTGCTACCAGGGCTGCAGGAAGCCGCCAAGTGGCTCGTCGAACAGGATGGGGTTCGGAACGCGGACCCCCCTGCCGCCCCTTTGCCAGACCAATCACACGCCGACGTGGGATAGTCAGGCGAGATGATGCCCAGACCAACTTAGACTGTGCCGCGCAGCCTTAGTAAACTGGCGGCACTGGACACTTCGCAGCCGACAATGAAAACAGCATTGATTACAGGAGTCACCGGGCAAGACGGTGCCTATCTTTCACGCCTCCTGCTCGACAAGGGATACACGGTCTACGGGGCCTACCGCCGGACCAGCTCGGTGAACTTCTGGCGACTCGACGAACTCGGCGTGACCGGACACGAACGACTCAACTTGGTCGAGTTCGACCTCACCGATCCGGGTGGTTGCCTGTCCTTGATCAAACGAACGAGACCCCAAGAAATCTACAACTTGGCGGCACAGAGTTTCGTCGGGGTTTCGTTCGAGCAGCCCGTCACCACAGCATGGATAACGGGGCTGGGCCCCCTGAACTTGCTTGAAGCAATTCGCATCGTTGACCCTGGCATCCGCTTCTACCAGGCGTCCACCTCGGAGATGTTCGGCAAAGTGCAGGCCGTTCCGCAGGCCGAGAGCACGCCGTTCTATCCGCGCAGTCCCTACGGCGTGGCCAAGCTCTATGCCCACTGGATGACGATCAACTACCGCGAGGCGCATGGCATCTTCGGTGCCAGCGGCATTCTGTTCAACCACGAATCACCCTTGCGCGGGCTGGACTTCGTGACCCGCAAGATCACCGACTCGATCGCCAAGATTCGCCTCGGCAAGCTGGACGTGCTGGAACTCGGAAACCTTGACGCCAAGCGCGATTGGGGCTTCGCCGAGGAATACGTCGAGGGCATGTGGCGCATGTTGCAAACCGCGCAACCCGACACCTTCGTGCTGGCGACGAATCGAACCGAGACCGTCCGTGATTTCGTTCGGATGGCGGGCCGCGCGGCCGACCTCGACTTGGTGTTCGAAGGAGAGGGCGAACAGGAGCGTGCAATCGACCGAACCTCGGGGAGGCTCGTGGTGCGGATCAATCCGCGCTACTACCGGCCCGCCGAAGTCGAGCTGCTGATTGGCGATGCCGGCAAGGCTCATCGGGAACTGGGCTGGAAGCCACAGACCACGCTCGAGCAACTCTGCAGCATGATGGTGGCGGCCGACCTCAAGCGCAATGAACGCGGCATCCCGGGTTGAGCCCGGCGCTGCGCCGGGCCGTGTGCTCGTCACAGGCCTGACGGGATTCACAGGGAGGTACGTGGCCGAAACGCTGGTGCAGCGCGGCTTTGAGGTGTACGGTACGGTGGCCGGCCGCGACTCGACGGCGGCGCACGGCGCGCGCGAATATGTGGCCGACCTGCTGGACCCGGTCGCTCTTCGCCAGGTTATCGAAGAGGTGCGTCCGAATCATGTGCTGCACCTGGCGGCGATCGCGTTCGTGGCACATGGCGATGTGGACGCGATCTACCGCACCAACGTCATCGGCACGCGCAACCTGTTGCAGGCCATCGTGGCGGCGGGCAGCAGCGACATTCGCAGCGTGCTTCTGGCCAGCAGCGCCAACGTCTACGGGAACGCCTTGGTTCACCCGATCGACGAAGGCGTGAGCCCAGCGCCCGCGAACGACTATGCGGTGAGCAAGCTCGCGATGGAGTACATGGCGGCGCTGTGGCGGGATCAACTCCCGATCACGATCGTGCGGCCGTTCAACTACACGGGCGTTGGGCAGTCTTTGCAGTTTTTGCTGCCGAAGATCGTCAACGCCTATCGCGAGCGTGCGGCCGAACTCGAACTCGGCAACATCGAAGTCGAGCGTGATTTCTCCGACGTGCGCGATGTAGCCGATGCGTACGCCCGCTTGCTCGACGCCCCTGCCGGACACGTCGTCAACGTCTGCTCGGGCACCACATGCAGCCTGAGCGAGATCTTGTTGATGGCGCAAGAGATAACTGGTCACGAGCCGACCGTTCGCACCAACCCTGCGTTCGTGCGAGCCAACGAAGTCCGGCGCTTGCAAGGTTCCAACGGGCGACTGCACTCCCTGATCGGTGCCTGGCATACCAGACCCATTCGCGAGACCTTGGAGTGGATGTTGACGGCGTAAGGCCGCTCCACATCGCGATTCTTTCCTGGCGGCGTGTCAGCGCCAAGCAGATACCAGGGTGAACACCTGATCGTTGGTCGTGATGTTGTCGATTGTCGGCAACTCGACGTTCGCGGCCACGATCAATGGAACCTTGGTGTCCTTGAGGGCGTCAACCGCTGCGCAGTGGTTCGACGCATAAGGGAAATAGGTCTTGCACCAGAGATCTTGTCGCAGTGGATGGTCTGAGAAGATCACAATTCTGAGCTGATCGCCAGGCGCCGTTCTCGAACGGGCCACGATCTCGCCCAGAACGTCCAAGGCACGGCCCAGATTCTGCTCGTAGTGAGCTTGAAGCGACGCGCCAAGAGTCAGTCCGGGTGGATGTGGCAGTGGCAGATGGGCAAACAGGAATCCGCCTTGTTCCCAGATCGGCGCACGCCCTAACGCCATCACAACGCCTTCTACCATCTTGGCCCAGGCCCCGTTGTAGGCTTGCTCACAATCGGCACTGGACACAGTTCGCGGAAATCCGGTACGCCGCCAGGCTGCGCATTGCCAACGCAGCCAATCAAATGCGGGCGATGCCGCGGTGCCCCTCACGCAGTAACGCAGGCCGGGCATCGAACAGTAGGGCTGAAAGAAGCCAACCACGTCGACGTCGGAGCGGCTGACGCTGATACGGGCAAAGTCCAGCACATTCGGACCGCTGCAGACGGCTGTCGGGCTGCAGGGCTTGGGCTCGTCGAAGCGCAACCCCGTGAACAGCGCTGGAATGACCTTCGCCGTACCGTCGCCCACAGGCAACAACGACTTGGTCTTCACTCGCAAGCCCTGTCTTTCAAGCAAGGCAACAAAGGGCGCTGCCGATGTAGCGTTCAGCTCATCGAGCAGGAGGAACACCGTCGTCGACCGCCCCCCCGCGGGGAGTGCAGCCACAGGCTCGCCCGAGGGAGGCCAAGACAGCGTCGGTGCTCGAAATGCCACCAGCACCGGCTGAATCGCCACGAAGAGGATGCAGCCCACGACGATCGCGCGGCGCAGCGTTGCCCATCGAGCCTCTTGGAGACGGGTGATCCACACGACGCTTGCCAGCGCGCCCAACGCACCAGCCACCACCACGTAGACCGATACTGGGCGCCCCTGGACCACCGTGACCATGCTCTCGCCGAGCAGCACCCATGAAGATGCTCCGAATGCAATCAGCAGCGCCGATCGCCGGACGATCGGCCGCACGCCAATCACGGCGACGACGCTGACCAAGATCCACACAGCGACGAGGCCAACCATCTTGAACGCCTCGGCCGCGACCTGGTGATAGAGCTCGCGTATCACCAATTCCACAGCGGCGGCACCGAGCACGCCCTGGATCGCGGCGAAATCGCCCATGCGCAAGCGAACCGTCATCGAGCCAGCCGCAAGAGCAGCAACGAGCGCGCGGCCGGGGCCAGACTGCACTCATCCTCGACCACGAAACCAGCGGCCAGGAAAGCGGCCCGCTGGCGCTCCATGCTGAAGTCGTCTGAGGAGCGCAGGCGCTGGGCGCACAGCAATTGCATCTGCGGATCAGCCTCGCTGATCAACTCGACGATGAGCCATCGACGCGTGCAGCGTGCGGCAAATGCCGCCACGCTGCTCAGCGGGACGGACGCCGCCACCGCCAAGTGGTGAATCAGTGCCAACATCATCACCACGTCGAACCGACCCTCCAAACGTTGCGCCAGGCCAGCGTATTCGGCGGCAGCCCACCCGCGGCCGCCGGACAGATCGTCCAACGTGGCAACCACCGGAAATAGCCGGGGCGAGGCGGGCTCCATGCGAAACATGCGCTCTACCGAGTCGTGATCAGCGTCGACCGCAACCACGCTGGCGCCGTGTGCCGAGGCCAGACGCGAGAACTCGCCGGTGTTGCAGCCGAAATCCGCCACCCACTGCGGCAGCAAGCGTGCCAGCCATTCGCTCACGCGCTGGCGTTTGACGGCCACACCTTGCTCGAGGTAGTGGTCACGACGATCCGCGTAAGCCTCCCACCCTTGAGCGGACGTGCCTGCCTTCATCGCTTTGGGGGTTGCACCCTTGAGCATCCAGGCCAGGGTGGCGCCAAGGCCAGCCCTGAACGATGCGATGACATCCCGAGTCGCCTCGTCTTGCTGACGCGTCGCTTGCAGATCGACCCCGGGCGTGGCCTTGGCTTTCGCCATCAACGGCCAGTATCGGGTGAGGAAACGGCTCGGACCAAACAGACCGCGTGCAACGTCCGATGGGATGCCATCGCGCCAGATCTGGAAGGTCTGGTAACCATGCAGGCCGCGGCCACCCGCCAGTGCCAGCGGCAGCACGAAATGCCGAGCAAACTGGCCCGCCGCCCACCACTTCCGCCTCGTGAGCGGCACAAACGACAGCAAATCGCAGAATATCGGCCGCGTACCAACGAAGACGATGTTCCAGGCCGACGCATCCTTGAGATCGAAGCCCTCCGCCTCCGCCTCTCGCTGCAGTTGCAACGTGAGCTGCGCCGCCGAACAGAGCTGGGCGTCAGACCATTCGTTCGGATAGGTCACGAATGGCAGCCGCTCGGCTACCACGGTATGGGCATCCCTCACTTCGAATTTCACGAGGTGCCCACTAGCGATCCATCGCTGCGCTAGTGTCGAACGAAGAAAGTGCCTGTCATCCAGCGGTTCGCGCAAACGCCGGACAACCGTCGCTCCCTCGAAGCTCAATGACCCATCCGGATCCCTCATTTACCTTTGAAGCGGTCCAGCAGTCGCTTAATGCTCTGTTTGGGGTTCCGAAGGAGGACCAGCACAACGCCGAAGCCTGCGATGAGGCCCTGCCACAGCAACATGCCGCTGCCGGGATCAACATAAGCAAAGACGCTGGGCGCGGCAAGCAACGCGGCGAGCCCAACCAAGAGGTGTCGAAGGTTCATGGATACGATCAAAAGTGTGCAGCTCGGAGGCTTTCCAACGGCAAGAGCCTGGAGTAAGGGGATACTCTATCCGGAAGTCGTGGTGCCTGTGGGCAATATGCGGAGCAGACCGGCCCTTTGCCGGCGAGCGAGCGCCATCATTGCGCCGCGTACTCGGGGACAAACCCCTGCAGTTCCCGGCGATATTGCTTCGACGGCATGCCGGCAGCGTCGGCCGACAACCAGGCCAACAGGCGCCGTGCCCATTCGTCATTCACCTGAGCCTGGAGTTGCGCAATGCGCAATCGCGGGTGGGCCGACGGCAAGGTTCTCTCGGCATCGGTCAGCAGTTCCTCGTACAGCTTCTCGCCCGGCCGCAAGCCGCTGAAGACGATGACGATCTCGTCTTCGCGATGCCCAGAGAGCCGGATCAGATCGCGCGCCAAGTCGACGATCTTCACCGGCTCCCCCATGTCCAGCACGTACACCTGCCCGCTTTCGGCGAGCACCGCGGCCTGCAGCACCAGCCGCACAGCCTCGGGAACGATCATGAAGTAACGCGTGATGTCCGGGTGCGTCACCGTCACCGGTCCGCCCTTTGCGATCTGTTCCTTGAACTTCGGGATCACGCTCCCGCTGGAGCCAAGCACGTTGCCGAAGCGCACCGCCGAAAAGCGGGTTGCATGGCCGAGCGTGGCCAGGTGCGAAACCATCATCTCCGCGGCCCGCTTGCTCGCACCCATCACGTTGGTCGGGTTGACCGCCTTGTCGGTGGAAATCAGCACGAAGCGCTCCACGCCGGCCTCGGCCGCCGCAGTGGCGGCGTTCCAGGTTCCCAGGGTATTGTTCTGCAATGCCGCCCAGGCGTTGTCATCTTCCATCAGCGGAACATGCTTGAACGCCGCGGCGTGGAAGATGACGTGCGGCCGCTGCGCCGCAAACGTGGCGCGCAGGTGCGCCAGGTTCTTCACATCGCCCATCAGCCGCACCAGCGGCAAGTGCGGATGCAGCTCGCCGAGTTGCTGCTCGATCTGATACAGCGCGTACTCGCTCAGTTCGTACAGAACGATCCGCGACGGCCCATAACGCGCGATCTGCCGGCACAGCTCCGAACCGATCGAGCCGCCGGCGCCCGTCACAAGCACCGTCTTGCCTGAGATCAGCTCGGCGATGCCCGCTTCGTCCAGTTGAACCGGTTCGCGGCCCAGCAGATCCTCCGGTTCGATCTTGCGCACGCGCTCGATGCGAGCGCTGCCGTCCTGCAGTTCGCTCACCGAAGGCACCGTCAGCACCGGCAAGCCAGTGTTCGACGCCGCCTCGATCGCATGACGCCGCTGCGCAGCGGTCGCGCCCGGAAGGGCGACGATGATGTGCGTCGCTTCGCCGTGCACGCGCTCCGATCTGATGGCGGCGATCGGTCCCAGCACGGCGACGCCGCCGATCCGGGCGCCATGCTTCGCCGGATCGTCGTCGAGCAGCCCGAGCACGATCCAGCCCTGCTGATG
>Ga0075366_10000309_pt1 | contig 22109 bp, 23 predicted proteins | sample EndMethybrTD3031_FD_72351 | JGI IMG/M metagenome (GOLD analysis project Ga0075366, IMG submission 72351) | Populus endosphere microbial communities from Tennessee, USA - Endosphere MetaG P. TD hybrid TD303-1 | ecosystem: Host-associated > Plants > Roots > Endosphere | place: USA: Tennessee...
TGCGCAGCGACTCGGCGTGCGCCCGATGAAACACTCTGTGCCGATGTCGCTGCGACAGATTCGGCGCACCTTGTCGCCGGCGTTTCGCGGCGGCCTGTCGGCGTCAACGCATCCGCCGTTCGAGCTTCGGAGTTTCCCTATCGGGGTGATCCCTAGCGCGACGCGCCGACCCTGCTCCGGATTGCAGCAACACCAGGGCGTGCAAGGGTTGATGCTGACGGCGCCACGGCCGGAAAGGCGTTCGATGAGCGGACTGGTGGGTGCGCGTGCGACGGCACGCGGCCAAGCCTCGCAAAGTGGGCTCGGAACTTGCGGTTCGGCCGTCCGCCGGGTTCTCGAGGACGCGCGGCGGATCATCGTCACCAGTGCCAAGCGTCCGGGCTGCGGTCACTTCAAGAAGGAGACATCGATGCGAATTTCCGGGCAACCGAAGCGGCCCTCGTGGTCGCGTTTGGGGATGGCGCTGCTCGCTCTGCCGACCTTGGCTCTGGCCAATGCGGACGTCGAGAAGAACATCGCCAACTCCAAGAATTGGGCGATGCAAGCGGGGGACATGTACAACCAGCGCTACAGCCAGCTCAAGCAGATCAACACGGGCAACGTCGGCAAGATGCAGGTCGCATGGACCTTCTCGACCGGCGTGCTGCGCGGGCACGAAGGCTCGCCGCTCGTCGTCGACGGCAAGATGTACCTGCACTCGCCGTTCCCGAACAAGGTCTTTGCGATCGACCTCGACACGCAGAAGATCATGTGGAAGTACGAGCCGAAGCAGGATCCGGCCGTGATTCCGCAGATGTGCTGCGACACCGTCAACCGCGGCCTCGCGTATGCCGAGGGCAAGGTGATCCTGCAGCAGGCCGACAGCAACCTCGTCGCGCTCGATGCGAAGACCGGCAAGGTGGTGTGGAGCGTCAAGAACGGCGATCCGAAGCTCGGCGCGGTGAACACGAATGCGCCGCACGTCTTCAAGGACAAGGTCATCACCGGCATCTCCGGCGGCGAGTGGGGTGTGCGCGGCTTCATCGCGGCGTACAACCTCAGCGACGGCAAGCAGGCCTGGAAGGGCTACAGCGTCGGCCCCGACGCCGAGATGCTGATCGACCCCGACAAGACGATGACCTGGACCGACGGCAAGATGGCGCCGGTGGGCAAGGACTCGTCGCTCAAGACCTGGAAGGGCGACCAGTGGAAGATCGGCGGCGGCACCACCTGGGGCTGGTACAGCTACGACAAGGCGCTGAACCTGATGTACTACGGCACGGGCAACCCGTCGACGTGGAACCCGGCCCAGCGCCCCGGCGACAACAAGTGGTCGATGACCATCTTCGCGCGTGACGTCGACACCGGGCAGGCCAAGTGGGTCTACCAGATGACGCCGTACGACGAGTGGGACTTCGACGGCATCAACGAGATGATCCTCGCCGACATCGACGTGAAGGGCAAGCCGACCAAGGCGCTCGTGCACTTCGACCGCAACGGCTTCGGCTACACGCTGGACCGGGTCACCGGTGCGCTGCTGGTGGCCGAGAAGTACGACCCGAAGGTCAACTGGGCCACCCACGTGGACATGAAGACCGGGCGGCCGCAGGTGGTCTCGAAGTACTCGACCGCGCAGAATGGTGCTGACGTCAACACCAAGGGCGTCTGCCCCGCGGCGTTGGGCAGCAAGGACCAGCAACCGGCCTCGTACGACCCCGAAACCAAGCTCTTCTACGTGCCGACCAACCACGTCTGCATGGACTACGAGCCGTTCAAGGTCGAGTACACCGCGGGCCAGCCGTACGTCGGCGCGACGCTGTCGATGTTCCCGGCGCCGGGCAGCCACGGCGGCATGGGTAACTTCATCACCTGGAATGCAGGCACCGGCAAGATCGTGCAGAGCAAGGCGGAGAAGTTCTCGGTGTGGAGCGGCTCGCTCAACACCGCGGGCGGTCTGTCCTGCTACGGCACGCTCGAGGGTTACCTGAAGTGCGTGGACAAGAAGAACATCGACAAGGAGCTCTTCAAGTTCAAGACGCCTTCGGGGATCATCGGCAACGTGTTCACCTATGAGCACAAGGGCAAGCAGTTCATCGGCGTGTTCTCGGGCATCGGCGGCTGGGCCGGCATCGGCATGGCGGCTGGCCTCGAGAAGGACACCGACGGCCTGGGTGCGGTGGGCGGCTACCGTGAGCTGAACCAGTACACCGAACTCGGCGGCTCGCTGACCGTGTTCGCACTGCCGAACTGAAGACTGAGACTGAAGACGCAATGAAGCGGCCGTGCGCTACGGCCGCCTGACACCGAGGGGGATGGCGCCCGACGGCTCCGTCCCCCTTCTCACGATGGATGAAGTGCAAATGTTTCGGAAATTCTTGCCAGCGCTGCTGATCTTCGCGGCCGGGTCGTCTTTCGGCCAGTCGCAGCTCTATACCGTGGTCGACGGGTACAAGGTCGACCCGGAGACGATGAAGGGCTTTCGCACCTGGCGCGCAGCCGCCTGCGATCGCTGTCATGGTGCGAACCAGGAAGGTCTGGTCGGCCCGTCGCTGGTGACCAGCCTCAAGACCCTCACCAAGGATGAGTTCGTCAAGACGGTGCGCGACGGGCGTCTCGACAAGGGCATGCAAAGCTTCGGAACCAGCCAGCAGGTGATGGACAACATCAACCAGCTCTACGCGTACCTGAAGGGCCGCTCTGACGGTGCGATCACGCGCTCGAAGGTCGAGCCGATGCAATGACGAGCAAGCTGTCCGGCGTCTGCGCGCTCGGCGTCGCGCTGCTGCTTGCGCTCGGCAGTGCCGCGGCGCAGGACAAGCCGCCCGAGCGCAAGGCCCTGCGCGTGTGCCAGGATCCGAACAACCTGCCGTTCTCGAACACCAAGGGCGAGGGCATCGAGAACCGCATCGCCGAGGTGTTCGGCAAGGCGCTCGGCCTGCCGGTCACCTACTACTCGTTCCCGAACCGGCTCGCGTTCATCCGCAACACGTTGCGCTACAAGCTGCCAGGCGACGACTACCCATGCGACATCGTGATGGGCGTGCCGGTCGGCTTCGACCAGGTGTCGGTCACCAAGCCCTACTACCGCTCGACCTACGCGCTGGTGTTCGCGCGCGGCAAGGGATTGGACGACGTGAACTCGGCCGACGACGTGCTGCGGCTCGACCCGAAGCGCCTCGCGACACTGCGCATCGGCGTCTACGACCGCTCGCCGGCCTCGGAGTGGCTGAACAAACACGGCCTGGTGGAACGCGGCGTGCCCTACCAGATCATGAACGCCGACCCCGACCAGTACCCCGGCGAGATCATCGAGAAGGATCTGGCGGCCGGCAAGCTCGACGCGGCGATCGTCTGGGGCCCGATCGCGGGTTACTTCGCGCAGCGAGTCAAGTCGCCGCAGCTCGTGGTCGTGCCGCTCAAGTCAGAGCCGGGGGTACGCTTCGACTACCAGATGGCGATGGGCGTGCGCTACGGCGAACGCGAATGGAAGCAGCAGGTCGAGGCGCTGATCGACTCGCGCCAGGCCGAGATCGCGGCGATCCTGAAGGAGTACGGGGTCCCGGTGATCGACGAGTCGTACGCCGCGCCGAAGAAGTAGTCGCCCGACCCGCCATGAAGCCGCTGCCACGCGTGCTGGCTGCTCTGCTGACCGGCCTGCTGCCGCTGGCGCCGGCATCGGCGCTCGACCAGGCCGCTTTCGTCGCCGTGGGCGCAGGCGTGTTGCGCATCGAAGCGCCGCGCACCGACGGCACCCTGTCGATCGGCTCGGGCGTGGTGGTCGCATCCGAGCGTGTCGTCACCAACTGCCACGTGACGCGCGACGCGCGCGCGATCCAGGTCGTGCGCGGCGGGGCGCGCTGGACCGTCACCGTGCAGGCGAGCGATCTCGACCACGATCTGTGCCTGCTCCAGGTGCCCGGCATGGAGGTGCGCAGCGTGCCGCTCGGCCGCGCCGCCGACCTCTCGATCGGCCAGCCGGTCACGGCGCTCGGCTACACCGGCGGGGTCGGCATGCAGCGCAGCCGCGGCGAGGTGATCGAATTGCACCGCCACGACGGTGCGCGCGTGATCCAGGCGTCGAACCGCTTCGGCTCGGGCGCGAGCGGCGGCGGGCTGTTCGACGACGAAGGGCGGCTGGTCGGCATCCTGACCTTCCGGCTGCGCGGCGGCGCGGCGCATTACTTCGCGACCCCGGTCGAGTGGGTGCAGCGCATGCTGGCCAACCCCGACCCGGCGAGCTTCGAGGCCGTCGCGCCGCTCGATTCGCCGCTGCGCGCGTTCTGGCAGCGCTCGGTCGGCACGCAGCCGCGTTTCCTGCAGGCCGCGGTGCTGCGGCGCGACGACAAGTGGTCCGAGCTCGCCGCGATGGCGATCGCCTGGCTGCGCGCCGATGCCGCCGACGGCGAGCCGTGGTACCTGCTCGGTGTCGCGCTCGAGCACCTGAACCAGCCGATCCTGGCGCGGCTCGCGCTCGAGTGCGCGCTGCGCGTCGAGCCGACGCCGCGCGCGGCGCGCCGCTGGCTCGCGTCGCTGTTCGTGCGCGAGCAGCCCGGCGAGCTGTTCACCGAGTCGGGCGACTGCCGCGCAGCGTCACGATGAGCCTAGCCCACCGCATCGCGTCGGCCGCGGCCTTGCTCGCGCTGCTGCTGCCCACCCCGCCCGTGCGCGCCGCGCAGGATTTCTCCGAGGCCGAGCGCGCGCTCTTCATGACCAACCACTTCGCTGCGCTGCGCCCACCGCTCGCGCTGCGCTACAGCTACCGCAAGAGCGGCAGCCTCGAGGAAGGCTTCGACGACCGCGTCGAGATCACGCTGCGTGCCCAGAGCGGCGGCCGCTGTTGCGCGGCCAACGCGCAGTTCCTGACCGGCGCACGCGCGCTGAGCCTGCCGGACATCGAGGCGGCCGAGGGCAATCCGGCGATCCTCTACTTCCTCGAGCGCGACATCCGCGAGATGCAGCGCCTGACGAAGGGCCAGCAGAACTACTTCCGCAAGCGCATCCGCATGGCCGTCTACCAGGGCGCGACGGTGCGCGCGGTGACGCTGCCGTACCGCGGCAACCAGGTCGCCGGACGCGAGATCACGATCTCGCCGTATGTCGACGACCCGTTGCGCGCGCGATTCGAGAAGTTCGCCGACAAACAATACGTCTTCACCCTCTCCGACGCGGTGCCCGGCGGCGTGTACGCTTTGCGCAGCCGCGTCGCCGGCGCGGCGGCCGATGCCGAGCCGCTGCTCGCCGAGGAGATGCGGGTCGAAGGCGCCACGGCTCGCCAACCCTGATCACCCCGACGCCATGACCAAGCTTCGCTCGACTGCCCGCGCTCATGCCCTCGCGATCGCCGCTGCTGCGCTCGCCTGCACGCTGCCGCTGGCCGCCACCGCGGCGCATGCGAACGACTTCCCGACCGTCGACCGCGTGCTGTACGTGCAGGATTGCATGCGCGCGAATCCCGGCCCGTACTACGAGATGGTCAACAAGTGCTCCTGCGCGGTCGACCGGCTCGCCGACGAGGTGAAGTTCGACGACTACGTGACCATGGTCACCGTGGTCAATGCCATCTCGATCGGCGGCGAACGCGGCGGCGAGCTGCGCGACAACGAGACGATCAAGCCGCAGATCGCGCGCTACCGCGAGCTGCAGGGCAAGGTGCAGAAGGCCTGCTTCATCGGCGCGGGGCCGCGCTAGCGGGCGACCGATGCGCCCGCTCGCCCGCTTCGCCGCCGCGCTGTGCCTCGCAGGGCTCGCTGCGCTGGCCGCGCCGGCGCGCGCGCAGCTGCCCTCGGGAGACGACCCGCAGGCGAGCGCGATCTGGCAGAAGGTGCGCACGAGCCTGTTCCAGGACCGCCCGATCACGCCGGCGACGGCCGACACGCTGGTCCTCGAGGCGCCGTCGCGTGCGGTCGACGCCTCGGTCGTGCCGATCGCGATCCGCTCGCGCCTGCCGCAGACCGCGGCGCGCCACGTGAGCCGTATCTACCTGCTGATCGACGCCAACCCGTCACCGATCTCGGCGATCTTCCAGCTCACGCCCGAGAGCGGCCGTGCCGACATCGAGACCCGCGTGCGCGTCGACGCCTACTCGTTCGTGCGCGCGATCGCCGAGACCAACGACGGCCAGCTCGTGATGGCGACCCGCTTCGTGAAGGCCTCGGGCGGCTGCAGCGCGCCGGCCGGCACCGACCCGCGCGCCGCGCTCGCGTCGATGGGCCTGATGCGCTTTCGCATCGAAGGCGACATGTCCGGCCACGAGCCAGTGCTCGCCCAGCTGCAGATCAATCATCCGAATCACTCCGGCCTCGCGATGGACCAGGCGACGCGCCAGTACACACCCGCCCACTTTGTGCGCCACGTCGACGTGAGCTATGCGGGCCGCACCATCCTGTCGGCCGACGTCGACTTCTCGATCAGCGAGAACCCGACCTTCCGCTTCTACTTCGTGCCGCAGGGCGCGGGTGACCTGAAGGCCGCGGTGATCGACTCGCACGAGCTGCGCTTCGTCGGCGCGCAGGCGCTGCGCGACAGCGGGCGATGACGCGCAGGCTCTTGGCGCCGCTGCTGCTGCTCGCCGCCCTGGCCCGCGCCGATGCGGCACCGTTCGCCTACATCACCAACCAGGGCAGCCACGACGTCTCGGTGATCGACCTGGCCTCGCGGGAGGTCGTCGCGACGGTTCCGGTCGGCCGTTCGCCGGCCGGCGTGGTGGCGTCGAGCCGCGCCGGCAAGGTGTTCGTCTCCAACCCCGACAGCAAGACGATCTCGGTGATCGAGATGCGCACGCAGCGTGTCGTCGCGACCTTGCCGGCAGGCGACGGGCCGGTCGGCATCGACGTGTCGCCCGACGGCACGCAGATCTACGTGGCCGACTGGTACCGCAACCGGCTGCTCGTGATCGACCCGGAGCGGCCGCAGGCCGCGCCGGCCGAGATCGCGGTCGGCCGCGCCCCCGCGGGTGTCGCGGCTCACCCCGACGGCCGCACCGTCTACGTCGCCGAGCGCGACGACGACGGCATCGTGGTGATCGACCTGCCGACGCGCCAGGTGCGTGCGCGCGTCAAGGTCGGCTCGCACCCGTTCGCGCTGCTCGTCGACGCGCCGCGCGACCGCCTCTATGCGCTCAACGTGCTGAGCGACGACATCTCGGTGATCGACACGCGCCGGCTCGTCGTGACGGCCACCGTCAAGGTCGGCCGCGCGCCCTACGGTGCCGCGCTCGCGCGCGGCGGCGCGCTGCTCTACGTCACCAACCAGCGCGGCGACAGCGTCAGCGTGCTCGACGCCACATCGCTGAAGACACTGCGCACGCTCGACGGCTTCGCCTACCCGGAAGGTGTCGCCGCGCACGGCGAGCATGTCTACGTCGTCAACTGGATGGACGACGACGTCAGCGTGCTCGACGCCGAGTCCGGCCGCACGCTCGAGCGCATCGCGACCGGCCGGAACAGCCGCGGCTTCGGCGCCTTCATCGGCGCGCCGTCGCCCTGAATCGAATTTCACCGAATCCAAACCACGGAGACCACCGATGCCGATACAGCTGTTCCGCGCCCTCGCCGCGCTTGCCCTGCTCGCCGGGCTGGTCGCGCCCGTCGGCGCGCACGGACCGACCCGCCAGAAGGTGACCGAGCAGGTCACGATCGACGCCGCGCCGGCGGTGGTGTGGGCGGCGGTGAAGAACTTCGACGCGCTGAAGGACTGGCACCCGGCGATCGCCGCGAGCCCCGCCGACAACGGCAACACCGTCGGCTCGGTGCGCTCGCTGACGCTCAAGGGCGGCGGCACGCTGGTCGAGACGCTCGAGGCGTACGACGACGCGAAGATGCGCTACAGCTACCGCGCCAAGGACGGCGGCGCACTGCCGGTCACGAACTACACCTCGACGATCAGCGTGCGCGCCGACGGCGGCAAGTCGGTCGTCGAATGGCGCGGCGCGTTCTACCGCGGCTACCCGAACAACGACCCGCCGCCCGACCAGAACGACGAGGCCGCGGTGCGCGCCATCACCGGCGTCTACCAGACCGGGCTCGCCAACCTGAAGAAGATCATCGAAGCGAAGTGACACGCCAACGGCCATGAGTTCGGTCGCCCGCGTCGCCGGCTGGCTGAGCATCGTTGCCGCGCTGTGGCTCGCGGCCTGCGCGGCACCCTGCACGACGGCCGCGTGCGCCGCAGCGCCGCCAGCGGTGCGCCTCGCCGAGGGCGTCTACATGCTGCCCGGCAGCGGGGGGCTGGCCGACACGGGCAACCTCGGCCGCATCGGCAACGCCGGCTTCATCGTGGGCGACACCGGCGTGATCGTGATAGACACCGGCACGTCGTACGCGCATGGGCAGGCGATCCTCGCTGCCATCCGCGCCGTGACCGACAAGCCGGTGCAGCTCGCGTTCGTGACCCACACGCGGCCCGAGTTCCTGTTCGGTGGCGCGGCATTCCGCGAGCGCGGCATCCCGGTCGTGATGCATGCGAAGACCGCACGCCTGATGGCGTCGCGCTGCGAGACCTGCCTGAAGCAGCTGCGCGAGACGGTCGGCGTCGCGCCGATGCAGGGCACCGAGATGTACAAGCCCGACCGCGAGTTCGATGCAACGATGCAGATCGACTCGATCGGCCGCCCGGTGCGCGTGCTGCACTTCGGCCACTCGAGCGGACCGGGCGACATCGTGGTGCTCGACGCGCGCAGCGGCGTGCTGTTCGGCGGCGGCCTGCTCGACCAGCGCCGCATCCCCGACATCCAGGACAGCGAGCTCGACGGCTGGCACCGCGCGCTCGCCGAGTTGCGCGCGCTGCGGGTTAGCACCGTCGTGCCCGGCCACGGCGCGGCGACATCATCGGCGGTGATCGACGATGTCGACCGCTACCTCGCGCAGCTCGAAGTCCGCGCGCGTGCGCTCGTCGAAGCGGGCACCTCGCTGATCGACGTGCCCGACGCGATCGCGCTGCCAGAGTTCAGCCAATGGGAGCAGTACGACACCATCCACCGGCGCAACGCCTCGATCGCCTATCTGCGCGTCGAGCGCGAGCTGTTCTTCAAGTAGACCAGGAGAGCGGACGATGAACAGACTTCAGGTCTCGCGCCGCACCGCGCTGCTCGCGGCCGGCGGTGCGGCGCTGGGCACGTGGACACCACAGGCAGGCGCCGCGGTCGGCGGCCTGCCGAACGCCGGCCACGCCGACTCGTCACCCGAGTGGGAGCGGCTGCGCGAGCGGCTGTTCGGTTCGCGCCGGATCGAAGCGGGCGACACGAGCGCGGTGCAGCTCGTCGTGCCGCTGCGCGCCGCCTACGGCGCCTCGGTGCCGGTCAAGATCGTCTCGAAGCTGGCGCAGACCGAGGCGCTGCACGTGCGCCGGCTGCACGTGCTGGTCGACAAGAACCCCTCGCCGGTCGCGGCCGTGCTCGAGCTGACGCCCGAGGTCGGCCAGGCCGACTTCGAGACGCGCCTGCGCGTCGACGAGTACAGCCACGTGCGTGTCGTCAGCGAGCTGTCGAACGGCCAGCTCCACATGGACTCGCGCTACGTCAAGACCTCTGGCGGCTGCTCGGCGCCGCCGAACCGCGACGCGCTGCACCTGATCGGCCGCACGATGCTGAAGCTGCCGGGCAACGTGCGCATCGACGAGCCGAACGCCGCCGACGTGACCGTCGTGCACCCGAACGACACCGGCTTCGAGCTCAACCAGGTGACGGTGATGTACATCCCGCCGCACTTCGTGCGCTCGATCAAGGTCAGCTTCGCGCAGCGCAAGGTGTTCGACGCCGAGCTCGACTTCTCGATCAGCGAGAACCCGACCTGGCGCTTCAACTTCGTCCCGCACGGCCGCGGCGAGCTGCGTGCCGAGGTGATGGATTCGAAGGACGGGCAGTTCGTCGGCACGCTGGCGGTGGGATAAGGAACGATGCGACGCCGCGCCTGGTGCCTGCTGCCGTGGCTCGCCCTGTGGCCGCTCGCGGCGTGGGCCGGCTTCCCGGCGCCGTACACGCCGCGGGTCGTCGAGCCGACGGGCACGCCGGAGCGCTACGAGTTCGACCTGACGCCCGCCATGCGCGACGCGCGCGAGCAGCGCAAACGGCTCTATGTCTACCTCGGCGCGAGCGACTGCCCGTTCTGCCGCAAGTACGAAGCCTTCCTTGCGCGCAGCGCCACCGAGCTCGTGCCGCACTTCGCGAAGGACTACCTGGTCGTCGACCTGCGCAGCAAGCTCTCGGCCACCGCCGACAAGCTGCACATCCGCGTCGGCATGCGCAGCCTGCCTTACGCCGAGTTCCAGCGCTCGATCGGCGACGAGCGCGCACGTCAGCTCGTCTACCCGAGCGTGTGGTTGCTCGACACGAACGCGAAGCCGCTGATGCAGATGCCGGCCGGCACCGGCACCTTCGAGACGGTGTCCGAACAGTTGGAGATCCTGCGGCTCGAGCAGTGAGCCGCGCCTTCGCGCGGCCTCAGGTTGTGCCGTGGTGCAGCTGTGCGTCGCGGTAGCCGTTCTCGCCGGTATCGACGATCCCGAAGCAGCGCCGCACGATGCGCCGCAGCGCGCGCCAGTACTTCATCCAGACGACCTGTGCCTTGCCGAGCACACCGAGCGGATAGCGCCGCTGGTTGATCAGCAGCACGTCCATGCGGTTCTTCGACATGTCGATCGCCCAGAAGCCGAGCCGCTCCAGCCGTTCGATCTGCGCGTGCGCCGCGGGCCGTTGCGCGGGATCGAGGAAGTCGTGGAACTCGACCGTGATCTGCCCGAGGCGCAGCAGCTGCTCATCGCTCGCGGCGGCGAGCATCGCGAGCTCCGAGCCTTCGATGTCGCACTTGAGCAGCGCGACGTCGGTGACGCCGGCCAGCTCGCAGAACGCGCCCAGACCGACGGTCGGCACATCGACCGTCGCTGCGCCGGTCTCGAGCTGCGAGAACACGCCCGAGGCGCAGTGGCTGCTGTACAGCGAGAGCCTGAGCACGCCGGGGCCGCCGCCGATCGCGACGTGGCGTGCATGGATGTTCGGGTGCCGGGGCAGCGCATCGTGCAGCCCGGGGTGGGCTTCGGCGCCATGCACGTGGCAACCGTACAGTCCGACCATGCGGGTGCTGAACACCGCATGGTTCATCCCGAAGTCGAGCACCACGCTGCGCTCGTTGACCCAGTCGCCGACGAAGCTATGGCCTGCGATGCGCACCACCTTCAGCATCGCGCCAGTCTATCGATCGCGGTCCGACCTTCCTGCAAGAGGTTGTGTCAGGTCGTACTGGCCTCGCGCAGCCCTTGGAGCCGGCGCGATTCGCGCGGGTCACGGAACACGAGCGGCCGCTCGACCACACGCGCCGGGCCGCCGGCCTCGGCGCGCTGCACCGCGGCCTCGACGAGGTGATGCTGCGGGCTTTTCGCGCACACCGGGTCGGCCGCGGCGGGGTCGTTCGCGATCAGGTAGGCCTGGCAGCGGCAGCCGCCGTAGTCGACCTCCTTCTGGTCGCAGCTCGCGCACGGTTCCTTCATCCAGCCGGTGCCGCGGTAGCGGTTGAAGCCTTCGGACTCGAACCAGATCTCGCGCATCGAATGCGCGCGCACGTTCGGAAAGCTCAGCCCCGGCAGCATCTTCGCGGTGTGGCACGGCAGCGCGGTGCCGTCGGGCGTGACGGTCAGGAACATGCTGCCCCAGCCGTTCACGCACTTCTTCGCGGTGCCCTCGTGGTAGTCGGGTGCAACGAAGAAGAGCCGCATCGAGTCGCCCAGGCGTTTGCGCCACGCGTCGGTGACGGCCTCGGCGCGCACGAGCTGCTCGCGCGTGGGCAGCAGCTGGTCGCGGTTCAGGAACGCCCACGAGTAGTACTGCGTGTTCGCGAGCTCGACGTACTCGGCGCCGAACTCGTGCGCCATCGCGATGATCCGGTCGATGTGATCGATGTTCATGCGGTGGATCACAACGTTCATCACCATCGGCCAGCCCTGGTCCTTGATGATCTTCGCGACCCGGTTCTTCAGCTCGAAGGTCTTGGTGTGCGAGAGAAAGTCGTTCATCTCGCGTGTCGAGTCCTGGAACGACAGCTGCACGTGGTCCAGCCCGGCCGCCTTCAGCGCAGCGGCGCGCGCCTCGGTCAGCCCGACGCCGGAGGTCAGCAGATTGGTGTAGTAGCCGAGCCGGTGCGCCTCGGCGACGATCTGCTCGAGGTCGTCACGCAGCAGCGGCTCGCCGCCCGACAGCCCGCATTGCACCGCGCCCAGCTCGCGGCCTTCGCGCAACACACGCATCCAGTCGTCGGTCGAGAGCTCCTCGGTCTGCTGCGCGAAGTCGACCGGGTTGTAGCAGAACACGCAGTGCAGCGGGCAGCGGTACGTCAGTTCGCACAGCAGCCACAGCGGCGGTCCGATCGTGCTCATCGTCTCAGTCCCACGCGAGCCAGCGCTGCTTGCGCGCCATCTCGACGAACGCGAGCACGTCGCCCTGCAGGCCCTGCATCTGGAACGCCTGCTCGAGGTCGGCGACGATGTCGGCGACGCTGCGTTGCCCGTCGCAACGTTTCATGATCTCGCCGGCGCTGCCGTTGAGCTTGACCATGCCCTCGGGATAGAGCAGCACGTGCGCGTCCTGCGCCGGCTCCCACTGGAGCCGGAAGCCGGGCCCGACCCGCGGGCACACGCTCGTCGTCGCTTCGCTCATGCTGACAGCCCCTCGTCCGACGAATACGTCAGCCGATCCCCCGAGGGGATGCGAGCCGGCTTGGGAGCGGCCCGGCGCTCGGCCCGCGAAAGAAGTGCCGAAGGCGTCATCATGAGGTCACGCCGTAACGCGTCGCGAGCGCGTCGTTCATCGCCCACAGGATGTCGAGCTTGAACTGCAGCACCTCGAGCGCGCGTTCCTGCAGCGGGCGGGTCGTGAAATGGTCGAGCGTGATCGCGAGGCCCTGCTCGACGTCGCGGCGCGCCTGGCTCACGCGGTTGCGGAAGTACGCGAGGCCGTCGGGGTCGATCCAGCCGTAGTGCTCGGGCCATGTGGCGAGGCGCTGCTTGTGGATCTCGGGCGCGAACAGCTCGGTCAGCGACGAGCACACCGCCTCCTGCCACGGCGCGCGGCGCGCGAAGTTGACGTAGGCATCGACCGCGAAGCGCACCGCCGGCACGAGGTGGCGCAGGTCCTCGACCTCGGCACGTGTCAGGCCGACCGCCTCGGCCAGGCGCAACCAGGCCTCGATGCCGCCGGGATCCTTGACGCCGCCAAGCTCGAAGCCGTCGTGGTCGAGGATGCGCTGGATCCAGCCGCGCCGCACCTCGCGGTCGGGGCAGTTGGAGAGCACCGCCGCATCCTTGATCGGAATCGCGATCTGGTAGTAGAAGCGGTTCGCCACCCAGCCGCGGATCTGCTCAGGCGTCGCGCGGCCGGTGTTGAGCATCACGTTGAACGGATGGTGGATGTGGTACGAGCGGCCGCGCTCGCGCAGCTTCGCCTCGAACTCGCTGCGGCTCCAGGCCGGTCCGGTCTCGTTCGTCACAGCGTGATCTCCATGCCGTCTTCGCAGACCTCGATGCCGTGGCACACCAGCTCGGCGCGCTCGGCGGAATCCTCGTCGAGGATCGGATTGGTGTTGTTGATGTGGATCAGCAGCTTGCGCGTGCGCGCCGGCAGGCGGCCGAGCTGCTCGATCATGCCGCCGGCGCCGGACTGCGCCAGGTGGCCGATGTCGCGTCCGGTCTTGCGGCTCAGGCCGAGCTGGATCATCTCGTCGTCGCGCCAGAAGGTGCCGTCGACCAGCACCGCATCGGCACCGGACATCGCATCGAACACCGGCGGCGTGATCTCGCCGAGGCCGGGCGCGTAGAACACGCTGCGGCGGCTGCGCGTATCGCTGATCAGCATGCCGATGTTGTCGCCCGGCACCGGGTTCTCGCGGTGCGGCGAATACGGCGCCGCCTTGCTCGACAGCGGCAGCGCGCGGAACTGCAGGCCCGGTGCACCGGGCACCTCGAACGAGGCGCCGTCGAGCCCGATGCGCTGCCTCTGCACGCCGCAGTAGTGCGACAGCACACGCAGCACCGGGTTGCCTTCGGTCAGATCCTGCTCGACCGGGTCGGTGCACCACAGCGGCAGCGGCGTGCCGCGCTCGCGCAGCATGAACAGGCCCGTCGCGTGGTCGATCTGCCCGTCCATCAGCACGACGCCGGCGATCGCGGTGTCGCGGATCGCACGCGCGGGCTGCAAGGCCGGGCGGCTGCGGATCTGCTCGAGGATGTCGGGCGAGGCGTTGAACAGCACGCCGTCGACTCCGTCGTCGGGCCGCACGAAGATCGATGACTGGGTGCGCGGCTTGGCGCGCACACTGCCGCTGCGCACGCCGGCGCAGTTGCGACAGTTGCAGTTCCACTGCGGGAAGCCGCCGCCGGCGGCGGAGCCGAGAACAGTCAGGCGCATGTCGGCCGGCGAAGTGCTGTCAAAGGAAACCGTCCCGGGCGTGAACCCGGGACGGCGTCACGCTCGTTCAGCGAGCGGCGACGTAGAGGGTGATCTCGAAGCCGAAGCGGAAGTCAGTCGCGGTGGGGGTTTGCCATTGCATCGAAGGTCTCCTTGCGTGACACAGGACCGGTCGGCACCTGTGGGGATCGGTGATCCCGTAGCGCATGGTCGTGCGGCACGCCGCCGCGGCACAGTCCCCCGACCATGATTCGCGCCTCATGAATTTCATGAAACTGCACCGGGCCACACCGGCGCGGTGCCTCGCAGGGCGCAGCCGATACCATCGCAGCGTGCCCGCTCCGAGCCCCTCCGCCCTCCTCCATCCCGACGCGCCGACGCTGCGCCGCCACGCGTTGCCGGTCGGCGACGGCCACGTGCTGAACGTGCAGGAGCACGGCCGCATCGACGGCCTGCCGGCGCTGGTGCTGCACGGCGGCCCGGGCTCGGGCTGCTCGCCACTGCTGCGGCGCTTCTTCGACCCGGGGGCCTTTCGCATCGTCTGCGTCGACCAGCGCGGCGCCGGATCGAGCACACCGCGCGGCGGCATCGAGCACAACACGACGGCACACCTGCTCGCCGATCTGAAGCGTGTGCGCGAGGCGCTCGGCATCACAAGCTGGCTGGTGGTTGGCGGCTCGTGGGGTGCGACGCTCGCCCTCGCGTACGCCGCGCACGAGCCTGGGGCGATCACCGGACTGCTGCTGCGCGCGAGCTTTCTTGCGCGGCGCGAGGACATCGACGGTTTCTTCGCCCGCGCATCGGCCGACGAAGCGCCGGCGTGGGATCGTTTTGCCGCGGCCGTCGGCGCCGGAGCGGACGACGCGCCGCTGCCGCGGCTCGCCGAGGCCTTCGCGCGAGCAGACCGTGCCGCGTGCCGCCCGCTCGCCCGCGCGTGGTGGGCCTGGGAGCAGTTCCTCGCGAGCGGCACCGAGCCGCCGTCGACGCCGGACGGCGAGGCGCTCGACGCGCTGGTCGACCGCTACCGCGTGCAGAGCCACTACCTGGCTCACCGCTGCTGGCTCGAGGCGCCGTCGCTGCTCGAGCGCTGCGAGCAGGCGCCGCGTGTGCCGACGCTGCTGCTGCACGGCCGCCTCGACCGGGTCTGCCCGCCGGCCGGCGCGCTCGCGCTGCTGCAGCGCCTGCCGCACGCCGCGCTGCGCTGGATCGCCGACGCGGGGCACGACCCTGCGCATCCAGCGATGGCCGCCGCGATGGTCGAGGCGCTCGACCACTGGGCCACCCATGGCCATTTCGAGGCCGGCCGATGACGCTGCGCCTGAAGATCAACCTGATCGTCGGTGCACTGACCGTGCTGTTCGTCGCCGCGGTGATGGGGCTGCAACTGCGCAGCATGCGCGAGTCGGTCAACGAGGAGGTGGTCGCGGCGAACCGTGTCGCCTCGCAGCTGCTCAACCGCACCGCGTGGCGCTACGCCGCGCAGGGCACGCCGGCGATGCTCGCGTTCCTGCAGGGTATCGGGCGGATCCGCTCGAACGACATCACACTCTACGACGCCGAGGGCAAGGAGCTCTATCGCTCGCCGCCGTCGGCGTACAAGGCCGGACGCGACGCACCCGCGTGGTTCGATGCGCTGATCTCGCCGCCGCCGTCGATCCAGTCGATCGAGTTCCCGGACGGCAAGCTCGAGGTGCGCTCCAACGCATCGCGCGCGGTCGTCGACGCGTGGGACTACACGGCCTGGCTGGCGGGCGGCGCGTTCGCGCTGCTGGTGGTCGTCAACATGCTGGTGTTCTGGCTCGTCGGTCGCACGGTGCGGCCTTTCGGCCAGATCGTCAGCGCGCTGAACCAGGTGCAGGCGGGCCGCTTCGACGCCGCGCTGCCGCCGCTGGCAGGCACCGAGGCGGCGGCGATCGGGCGCGCCTTCAACCGGATGGTGCGCGACCTGCAGGACCGCATCGATGCCGAGAAGCGCGCCGTGCGCGCCGAGACGCAGCTGTCCGACAGCCGCGAGCTGACGCGCTGGATCGAGCAGCACGTCGAGGAGGAGCGCCGCATGATCGCGCGCGAGCTGCACGACGAGTTCGGCCAGTCGGTCACCGCGATGCGCAGCATGGCCTTGTCGATCGCTCAGCGCAGCGCCGCGCGCGACCCGCAGGCCGAGCAGGCCGCGCGGACGATCGCCGACGAGGCCTCGCGGCTGTACGACGCGATGCACGGCATCATCCCGCGCCTGACGCCGCTGGTGCTCGACAACTTCGGCCTCGCCGAGGCGCTCGACGACCTCGCCGACCGCACCCGGCGCAGCCAGCCGGGCGTGCAGATCGACGTGCGCATCGCGCTCGGCGCCGCACGGCTTCCGGCCGAGATCGCCCTGGCCGTCTACCGCGCCGCGCAGGAAGGCATCACCAATGCGCTGCGCCACGGCCACGCGCAGCGCCTGCAGCTCGCCGTCGACGGCAGCGACACCGGGTTGACGCTGACGCTGACCGACGACGGCGACGGCCTGCCGGCCGACTGGTCCGAGCGCGCCGGCCACTACGGCCTGCGCTGGCTCGGCGAGCGCGCCCAGGCGCTGCGCGGCCGCCTCGAGCTGGCGGCCGGCACGCCGCACGGCGCCGTGCTGCGCCTGGCCCTTCCCTTGCCTGCAGGAGCTGCATGATCCGCGTGATGCTCGTCGACGACCATGCGCTGGTGCGCATGGGTTTCCGCATGCTGCTGGCCGATGCCAGCGTCGAGGTCGTTTCCGAATGCGAGAACGGCGAGCAGGCCTGCATCGAATACCCGCGCGCGAAGCCCGACGTCGTCGTGATGGACCTCTCGATGCCCGGGATGGGCGGGCTCGAGGCGGTGCGGCGCCTGCTCGCGCAGGATCCGAAGGCGCGCATCCTGGCGCTCTCGGCCCACGAGGACACCGCGCACCCGCGGCGTGTGCTGCGCGCCGGTGCGCTCGGCTACCTGACCAAGCGCAGCGCGCCCGAGGCCTTGATCGCTGCGGTGACGGCAGTCGCGGCGCACGAGGCCTACGTCGATCCGCAGACCGCGCGCTCGCTCGCGATGGCGCAGGTCAAGGGCGAGACCAGCCCGGCGGAGACCCTGAGCGAGCGTGAGTTCTCGGTCTTCCTGCAGCTCGCGCGCGGCATGACCGTCGCGCAGATCGCCGAGAACCTGAAGCTGTCGCCCAGCACCGTCGGCACCCACCTCTACCACGTCAAGCAGAAGCTCGGCGCAAGCAACCAGTCCGAGCTGACGCTGGTGGCGCTGCAATGGGGGCTGATCCAGGTGTGATCCGCTGCTGATCCGTGCATTTGCACCGCAATCACCCCGCAATCAAGGGTTAACCCGAGTTCTGGCACGCCGGTTGCGTTACAGCACTGCCAAGGCGCCCCAGCGTGACGGGCGCCCCAGCGAGGTGCGAAATGCGGTGGCTGGTGGTGACGGTTCTGGGCCTGACCTTGGCGGCGGGGGCTTGCGCGGATGACATCGTCGACGTTTTGCGTCGGTCCCAGCAGCAACGGCTCGACGCGATGTCGCCCGCCGACGACCGCCAGCGGGCCGAGGTCGTGCTGCACAGCTTCGAGGTGCTGCGCCAGGCACTCGCGCCGTTGCCCCCGATCGATTTCCATGTGATCCGCGGCCAGACCATCGCCGAGACGCTGCACGGGCACATCATCGTCGCCAACCAGTCGCTCGCCGACCTGCCCGAAGGCGAGCGCCTGTTCGTGCTGGCCCATGAGCTCGGCCACGTGCAGCAGCACCACTGGCTGCAGATGGGTCTGGTCTACAAGCGCTGGGTGCCCGGCGAGGTGACGCCCGAGCAGACCGATCCGGTCGCCGCCCAGCTCGGCCGCGAGGCCTCCGGGCTTGCACACCGCCAGGAATTCGAGGCCGACGCCTACGCGATGCAGGCGCTGCGCCGCCTCGGCCTGCCGAGCGACGTGGCGTTCTCGTCGCTGCGCATGCTGGGTTTGCAGCAGGACAGCGCGACCCACCCGGGCACGCGCAAACGGCTCGCCTCGCTGCGCGCGGGATCGGACTGAAGCCTGGTCAGGCCGCGACGCGGAACGAGCTCATCGAGCCGTTCAGCCGGCCGGACTGCGCCTTGAGCGACTGAGCCGCCGCGGCGAGCTGCTCGACCAGCGCGGCGTTCTGCTGCGTCATCGTGTCGATGCGCTCGATCGCGTCGTGCACCTGGCCGATGCCGCTGCTCTGTGCCTGGCCGGCTTCGGCGATGTCGCCGATCAGGCGCGCCACGCGCTTCACGCTGTCGAGGATCTCCTGCATCGTGCGGCCGGCGTCGTCGACCAGGCGCGAGCCGGCGTCGACCTTCTCGGTCGAGTCGCCGATCAGCGCCTTGATCTCGCGCGCCGCGGTGGAGCTGCGCTGCGCGAGGCTGCGCACCTCGGAAGCGACGACTGCGAAGCCGCGCCCGTGCTCGCCGGCGCGCGCCGCCTCGACCGCAGCGTTGAGCGCGAGGATGTTGGTCTGGAACGCGATGCCGTCGATCACGCCGATGATCTCGGAGATGCGCGTCGCGCTGCTGTTGATTTCGCCCATGCGCGCGACGACGTCCCCCATCACCTTCGCGCCGCGCGCCGCGACCTCGCTGGAGACGGTGACGACCTTGCGCGCCTCGTGGGTGCTCTCGGCGTTGCTGCGCACCGCGTCGGCGAGCTGCTTCATCGAGCTGGCGGTCTGCTGCAGCTCGCTCGCCTGGCTCTCGGTGCGGCTGGAGAGGTCGGCGTTGCCGCTCGCGATTTCTTCCGAGGCGGAATTCACGCTGTCGACCGTCTGGCGCACGTCCAGCACGATCGCGCGCAGCTTCTTGCGCATCGAATTGAGTTCGCCGCGCAGCCACGAGATCTCGTCCTTGCCCGGCGACTCGACCTTGGTCTCGAGGTCACCGTTGGCGATGCGGATCAGGCACTGCACGGTCGGCTCGACGGAAGACTTGATGCTCGACACCGTCAGCCAGCCGCCCACCGCCGCGAACAGGCAGCCGAACGCGGCGACCGCGATCACGGTCCACAGCGCCGTGCCGCCCTGCGCGCTCAGCGCTCGGGCCGCGACGGCGCCCTGCACGGCGATGATCAGCGCGAGCGCGCTGAAGCCGATCGTCACCCGCTTGACGAGGCTGACCTTGCGAATCCAATCCATGTTTGTCTCCTACACCTGCACGCGGCACGTCCGGCGCCGCGAAAAAACTCTGTGTCGGTGGCATATCGGCGCCCGCCAGCCCGCCTTGAGCGTGCGCGGAGCGCCGGCAGCGTCAATTCAGCACAGGCCAGCCGGCGCGCAGCGCGTGGGCGTGCAGGCGCTCGTCTGGGCGCACCGCGACCGGGTGCGAGACGGCGGCCAGCAGCGGCAGGTCACTTGCCGAATCGGAATAAAACCACGACTGCGCGAAGCCGTGCAGCCCACCTGGAGTGCGCTGCTCGAGCCACCGCTCGACACGCGCGAGCTTGTGCTCGCGGTAACACGGCAGGCCGGCGATCGCGCCGGTCAGCGCGCCGTCGGCCGTGCCGTCGACCGTGGCCGGCTCGGTCGCGACGAGGTGCGGCACGCCGAACAGCCGCGCGAACGGCTCGGCGATGAAGCGCGAGGTCGCGGTGACGATCGCACACAGGTCGCCGGCGTCCAGGTGGCGCTGCACCAGCGCGCGCCTCGCATCGGGCACCCGCGGCGCCATGCGCAGCTCGAACTCGCGCCCCCACTGCGCCAGCAACGCGCGCGGGAACGGCGCGAGCGGCGCGACGCTCGCCTGGTGCATCGCGTGGATGTCGAGCGTGCCGGCGACGTACTGCCGGCAATAGCTCAGGTACTGCGATTCGGCGCTGTCGGGCAGCACGCCGGCGCTGACCAGGAACTGCGTCCACGCCATGCCGCTGTCGAACGGGATCAGGGTGTGGTCGAGATCGAACAGCGCCAGGTTCATGCCAGCAGTTCGGTCGGGTGATGCAGGCGCGCCGGCAGCACGCCGCGCAGCGCGTTGCAGACCACGATCGCCTCGGCGGCGCGCAGGTCGGCCAGCGTCAGGCTGCGCTCGGCCGCGGCCCAGGCCGGGTCGGCGAGCAGCTGCGCGCGCAGCGTGCCGCGCAGCGCGCCGTCGGCCACCGGCGGCGTCCACCAGCGCCCGCGCAGGCGCACGAACACCGAGCTGCGGCCGCCGTCGGCGAGCTGCCCGCTGCGCGTGAAGAAGAGGCTGTCGAAGGCACCCTGCGCCTCGGCGGCGCGCACACCTTCGTCGTAGAGGGCGCGGTGGGTGGTCTTGTGCGCAGCGAGCGGCTGGACGTCGGGCACCCGTTCGGGAGCGATGCGCAGGCCGACGATGGTTGCGTCCAGGCGCTGCAGCGGCGCGTGGGTCAGCGCAAGGCGGCCGTCGTGCGCGAGCACGAGCCGCATGCGGTAGGCCGCGCCGCGCACCAGCGCCGCGGCACGCGCGGTCACGAGCGCGCGGGCGCCGCCACGGTCGAAGACGAAACCGAGCTCGTGGGCGCTGCGCTCGATCCGGTCGAGATGCAACTCCAGCCCGCGCACGCCGCCGCCGGGCATCACCAGCATGGTCTCGAAGAGCTCGAAGCCGGGAGCCAGCCCGGTCAGGAAACGTGCTTTGAGGCGGCACTCGTCGAACTCGTCCGCGGCCACGCTGTCCTGCACGATGCCGGCACCGATGCCGAGCACGAGCGGGCGCAGCCCGGCCTGCGGCGCACCGAGCGTCAGCGTGCGGATCGCGACCGAGAGGCAGAAGTCACCACAACGCGCGCCGTCGCGCGGCGCGTCGAGCCAGCCGATCGCGCCGCAGTACAGCCCGCGCGGCGTCGACTCGAGTCCGGCGATCAGCTCCATCGTGTGGTGCTTGGGCGCGCCGGTGATCGACCCGCACGGGAACACCGCCCGCAGCAGATCGGCGAAGCCGGTCCCGGGCCGCAGGTGCGCCTGCACCGTCGAGGTCATCTGGAACACCGTCGTGTACGGCTCGATCTCGAAGAGCTGCGGCACCTTCACCGAGCCGGTCTGCGCGACACGGCCGAGGTCGTTGCGCAGCAGGTCGACGATCATCAGGTTCTCGGCGCGGTTCTTGATGTCGTCGGCCAGCCAGCGCGCCATCTCGCTGTCGCCCTCGGCCGGCGCGTGGCGCGACGCGGTGCCCTTCATCGGTCGTGCGGTCAGCAGCCCGTTGTCGTGGCGCAGGAAGAGCTCGGGCGAGCACGAGAGCACCCACTCGACGGCCCCGCCTTGCGGCAGCGCGATCAGCGCGCCGAACGGCACCGGCTGGCGCGCGCGCAGCGCGCGGTACAGCGCGACCGGTGCGCCGTAGGCCTGGCCCTGCAGCCGGTAGGTGTAGTTGACCTGGTAGGTTTCGCCCGCGGCGATCGCCGCGTGGATGCGATCGATGCAGTGAACGAACTCGTCGCGCTCGACGCTCGCCTCGAGGTTCAGCGTGCCGCAGGGTTCGTCACCCGGCGGCTCCAGCGTGTCGAGCCAGCGTGTCGCTTCGTCCTTGGACACGCGCGCGAGCGAACGGAACATCAGCACCCGCAGCGCCGAACGGTCTTCGGCCGGCAGCGCCGCGTGGCCGGCCTTCAGCAGCTTCGCGCCCCACTCGTAGTCGGCCAGCAGCACCGCGTGCAAGCCGGCCGCGAGGTCGGCGTCGACGCCGGCCCAGGCCGCATCGAGCGTCGCCGGATCGACACAGCGGTGCTCGCGCACGAAGCCGGTGTAGAGCCGGCTCGTCGGTCGCTCG
>Ga0075366_10000310_pt1 | contig 22074 bp, 18 predicted proteins | sample EndMethybrTD3031_FD_72351 | JGI IMG/M metagenome (GOLD analysis project Ga0075366, IMG submission 72351) | Populus endosphere microbial communities from Tennessee, USA - Endosphere MetaG P. TD hybrid TD303-1 | ecosystem: Host-associated > Plants > Roots > Endosphere | place: USA: Tennessee...
GTCGCAGCCCCTGGCGGCGTCCGTGACGTCTTCGTCCAGCTCGTCATCCAGCAGCACCGCTCCGAACCCGAATCTGCGCCCTTTCAATGAGCTGGTGAAAGACTTCAAGAAGACCGAAGGTTTCTTCACCATCTGGCAGAAGGACGACCGGTATTTCCTTGAGTTGCGCGAGTCGGATTTCAACCGCCCCTTTTACTTCGCGATTCATCGCACACAAGGTCTGGGCGAAAAACGTCTCTTCTCCGGAGAAATGCTCGGCGCCGACATTGGCGTGTTCCGGCGCGCGCCCGGTGATCGCGTGCAGTGGATCGAACGCAATACAACTTTCTTTGCCGATGGCAACAAGCCGATGGAGCGCAATATTGCGCAAGCCTTCCCGGACAGCCTGCTGGGTGTCGCGGCGATTGCGAGCCAGCCACACCCGACAACCAAGGCCGTCCTGATCGACGTTTCGGCCTTCGTGCTGACTGATATTCCCGCTGGTGGCAGTTCGCTTGAAGCAGCCTATCGGCTGGGTTACGGGTTTGATCGCGCCAACAGTCAGATCGTGCATGCGCGCGCCAATGCGGAGGAAACGAGCTTCGAGGTGATGCTGCACTACGCGGTGGCCCGCATACCGCAACCGCAGCCGAACCAGCCCGCCTTTGCCCTGCCACGCAACGTGCCGGATGCGCGCAGCGTGCAGATGCGCTTCCATTACAGCTTCTCGGCGCTGCCCGAACCGATGACACCACGCATTGCCGATCCACGCGTCGGCTACTTCTTCGAGACGCGCTGGGACTACCGCAGTGACTCCGCACCAAGCCCGCGCACTCACTACATCAAGCGCTGGCGCCTCGAAAAGAAGGATGAGTCCGCCGAGTTGTCCGAGCCGAAACAGCCGATCACCTACTGGATCGACAACACCGTGCCGGAGCGCTACCGCGACGCCGTGCGCGAAGGCATCCTGATGTGGAACAGCGCCTTCGAGCGCATCGGTTACAAGAATGCCATTGTCGTCAAGCAGCAAAGCGACACGGATGATTTCGACACCGCAGACCGGCACCACGCCTCGGTCCGCTGGTTCATCGGCACGGATACGGTGCTGGCTCTCGGGCCTTCCAACGCCGATCCGCGCACGGGCGAAATCCTCGACGCCGACATCATCATCGCCGACAACTGGACTCGTACCTCGCGCCGTGAAGCGTCGCGCGATCTGCCTGCGACCAATGCCCTGCTGATGTCACATCAGCACAACAACGAAGACGGGCGTTGCGACTTTGGCGAGGAAGCCGCTGCCTACATGCAGGACACTCTCGACACGCTGATCGCGCGTGGCGATATCGCACCTGACAGCCCCGAAGCGGAAGCCTATGTACGCGACACGATCCGCGTCACGGTAGCGCATGAAGTCGGTCACACACTGGGCCTGTCACACAACTTCCTCGGCACACGGGCATACACACCGGCACAACTGCGCGACGTAAATTTTGTCGCGAGCAACGGCACTTCTGCATCGGTCATGGATTACGTACCGCCCAACATCAATCTGCTCGGCGAAAAGCCGGCGGGTTACCTTCAGAAAGTAATCGGGCCCTACGATATCTGGGCCATTGAATATGGCTATAAATCGCTGCCGGCCGACAACGAAGTAAACGCGCTCAAGCAGATTGCCGAACGCGGCCAGAACAATCCGCTACTGGCTTATGGCAATGACGTTGATGCCGGCGGCGAAGGTCAAAGCGCAGGTATCGACCCAGACACCAATCGTTTCGATCTGGGCTCCGACACCCGCGGCTGGTTCCTGCGCCGCCTGCAGTTCGCGCAGGAGCAATGGGATGCGCTGGCCAAGCAGCCATCGAGCGACGATCCTTATTACGGTCAGGCCCGCCTGTCCGTGGAACGCAGCATTGCCTTGCTGACCAATAGTGCGCAAACGCTTGCCAAGAAGATAGGCGGCATACGCATCATCCGCCAGACCTCCGGCAACGCCCGTGCCGCCTTTTTGCCGATCCCCGAAACGGAGCAACGCGAAGCACTCGACACGCTGACGCACAGCCTGTTCGCGACGGAAAGCTTCCGCATCGATCCGGCCCTGCTGCAACGTCTGCCACTTGATCACCTCGACCGCTTCGATGGCACTTACAGCGGCTTTACCGCGCAGGAACCGAATCTGCAGCTCGTCAGCCGTGTGCTGGGCGCGCAAATCAGCGTACTGGATCAGCTGCTCTCGGATCGCACCACAATACGTTTGCTGGAATCGGAGATGCTGCGTACGCAAGCCCGCGGCTCGCTGCCACTGTCCGAACTGGTGGGTAGCCTGCAGAACATGATCTGGCAGGAACTCGACGATACGAAGAGCGGTGCCAAGAACATCAACCTGCTGCGCCGCAATCTGCAGCGTGCCTGGCTGTCGCGCACGTCGGCCATCATTACCGCAGTGCGGGCCACGGCGCCGGATGTACGCAGCCTCGTCCGCAGCGACGCCATGGTACTGCGCACCAAGCTGCAGAAGGCCTTGCAGCAAAAGGGCTACTCTGCTGAAACGAAAGCACATCTTGAGGACAGTCTCTCAGCCCTCGATGAGGCGCTCAATGCCAAAATGATTCGCGCGCCCACCTGAGCCGCCTGACCTCTCGAGCACATGAAACCACTTGAATTCACCCTCTCGCCGCTCGACAATCAGCGCCTGGCCAATCTGTGTGGTGCACTTGACGAGAATATCCGTCAGATCGAGGCGGCCTTCGACGTCGCCATCGCCCGTCGTGGCGAGCACTTCAAATTGCGCGGCGAGACGCCGCAAATGCAACGGGCGGCGCAGGCACTGCGCCGTTTTTACGAACAGGCCAGCGAACCGCTGGAGGTCGCCAAGATCCAGCTCGGCGTCATCGAGCAGAACAATCTCGATCAAGGCATTCAACCCGTCACCGGCCTGATCACGCGCAAGGGCGACCTGCATGGCCGTACTCCACGCCAGGTCGAATACATCCGCAATATCCAGGCGCACGACATCACTTTCGGCATCGGTCCAGCCGGTACCGGCAAGACCTATCTCGCCGTGGCCTGCGCCGTCGACGCCTTCGAACGCCAGCAGGTGGAACGCATCATCCTCACCCGCCCGGCAGTGGAAGCCGGCGAGCATCTGGGTTTCCTGCCGGGTGACCTGTCGCAGAAGGTCGATCCCTACCTGCGCCCACTCTACGACGCGCTCTACGAACTGATGGGTTTCGATCGCGTGGCAAAAATGTTCGAGCGTCAATGCATCGAAATTGCGCCGCTGGCCTTCATGCGCGGCCGCACCCTCAGCAATGCATTCATCATTCTCGACGAAGCGCAGAACACCACGCCGGAACAGATGAAGATGTTCCTCACGCGCGTCGGCATCGGCTCACGTTCCGTTGTCACCGGCGATCTGACGCAGATCGACCTGCCACGTGGGCACAAGAGCGGCCTGCTTGAAGCCTCGCGCATCCTCGGCGAAGTACGCGGCATCGCCTTCACGCACTTTCTCAAGGAAGATGTAGTGCGTCATCCGCTTGTCGCGCGTATTGTCGAGGCTTACGAAAAAGCTGCGTCGAATCAGGATCATGAACGATGAGAAGAAAAGCCTTTCACCGCAGAGACGCAGAGACGAGGGCCGCAGAGAAAATCAAAGGCTCTTCGCCCCCCTGGTCAGCGCATCGTCTAGCCAGGGCATGCGTGCAATGCCCGGCCCAGACTCATGGCAACTCACGCAACACCCCACGTATGGTCATCCCGGCGAAGGCCGGGATCCAGCACCACGCATGCAAACGGGATCCCGGCCTTCACCGGGATGACGAAAGCACCAGATCGACTCCGCAACACCGTCCCTCTCTGCGATCCCCTGCGCCGCATCAGCGCTTCTGCGGTAAGAGCATTACTGGCTGCATGCCATTCCAATCATGAAAGCCATGATCCTCGCCGCCGGACGTGGCGAACGCATGCGTCCGCTCACCGACCACGTACCCAAGCCGCTTATTCCCGTCGGCGGCAAACCCTTGATCGTCTGGCACATCGAGCGCCTGGCAGCAGCCGGCTTCAACGAGATCGTCATCAACCACGCGCATCTCGGCCACATGCTGGAACAGACGCTCGGCGACGGCCACATGTGGAACGTCAACATCCACTACTCAGCCGAAGGCGAAGCACTGGAAACGGCCGGCGGCATTGCCAAGGCGCTGTCCTTGCTGGGTTACGCGCCCTTCCTCGTCGTCAATGGCGACATCTGGTGCGACATCGATTTCGAACGCTTTGCAGCGCGCGGCATCGTCGGCATCACACAGGGGGCACACGCACATCTGGCACTGGTCGACAACCCGCCGCAACATCCCGATGGCGACTTCAACCTGATCGAAAACCCCGCCTCCAGCATCGGCCAGCTCAGCGCCCTGCCCGGCAAACGCCTGACCTTCTCGGGCGTCGGTGTGTACCGCTCAGAGCTTTTCTCAGGCATCACGGCAGGGGAGAAAGCCAAGCTCGCGCCCTTCCTGCAGGTCGCTATTGCGAACAACCGCGCGACGGGTGAGCACTTCAAGGGACAGTGGACTGACGTGGGGACGCCGGAGCGGCTGGCCGAGCTGGATGGGCAGTTGAAAGCCAGCCCGGCTGCCGCGCAAAGTTTACGGTAGCGCAAAAGTGACAATCGACATCTGGATCGGCATGGGCCTTATTGCAGCCGTTTTGGTTGCCAATGCCTTCGCAACCCATCGAGTGCTACGAAGCGACTACTACTCCGCAATTCAGAAGTCAGGCCAGCTGGCAATCGTGTGGCTTATTCCGTTTCTTGGAGTCACCGTTGTATGGTCATTCCTGCGAGCGCAAATAAACTGGGAGAAATACGACACTCGCGCTTTTCCCGAGCCAACCAAGAAGATGCTCTCTGAGCAAATACAGAATTCAATTCTTGAAAGCGCAAACCACATTGCACCAGAGTGAGCTTTCGGCAGTTATTGAGACTATTCAGCCCACCTGCCCATTTCTGTGGCAAAACCAGATAGCCCAAAACTGCCCCGAATGAATTCAGCCGCGTTGCTCATGACGCTCTATCATTTCAACATTGAATTTCTCGCTGAACACCGTACGCTACCTACCGGAAAATAATAGGCCATGCCAGCCCCAAGCCTTGCTCAACTTGCCGCCGTCACGGCTCGCCGCACCCGCCTCGCCCAGCGCATCGCCGCAGCCGGTGGCGGCGTGGCCATCATCCCGACCGCGCCCGAGCGTCGCCGCAACCGCGACACCGAATATGCATATCGCTTCGACAGTTACTTCCATTACCTGACCGGCTTCACAGAACCGGAAAGCATGCTGGTCATGGTGGTCCCGGCAGGCACCGCCAGCGAAGCGCGCAGCGTGCTGTTCTGCCGCGAGAAGAATGAGGAGCGCGAGATCTGGGATGGCTTCCGCTATGGTCCGGCCACCGCACGCGAGACCTTCGGTTTCGATGACGCCCACCCGATTGAAACGCTTGCGGCAAAGCTGCCCGAGCTGATCGGCAATCAGGCGGCATTGTGGTACGCGCTCGGCTATGACGCGACACAGGACGCCCGCATTTTCGACGCGCTCAACGCCGTACGCGCCCAAGGCCGCAGCGGTGTGCAGGCGCCTGCCGATATCCGCGATGTGCGCAACCTGATCGATGAAATGCGCCTGATCAAGGACGCCGTCGAAGTCGACACGATGCGTGCCGCAGCCGTGATCAGCGGTCGTGCGCACAAGCGCGCAATGCACGCCACACGACCGGAGAGCTTCGAATACGAAATCGAGGCTGAGCTGCTGCACGAGTTCCGCCGCTCGGGTAGCCAGTCGGTCGCCTACAATTCCATCGTTGCCGGCGGTGCCAATGCCTGCGTGCTGCACTACGTCAGCAACGATGCGCAGCTCAGGGACGGCGATCTGCTGCTCATTGACGCAGGCTGCGAGCTAAACGGCTATGCCTCCGACATTACGCGCACCTTCCCTGTCAACGGCCGCTTCAGCGGGCCGCAGAAGGACATTTACGAGCTGGTGCTGGCTTCGCAATACGCCGCGCTGGAGCACGCACGCCCCGGCCAGACCTATAACACCACGCACGACGCAGCCGTGAAGGTGCTGGCGCAGGGCATGATCGATCTGGGCCTGCTGACTGGCAGCCTCGACGGCGTGCTGGAGTCGGGCAGCTATCGCCAGTTTTACATGCATCGCACCGGCCACTGGCTGGGTCTGGATGTACACGACGCTGGCGAATACAAGATCAAGGGCGAATGGCGTCCGCTGGAACCCGGCATGGTCATCACTGTCGAGCCGGGCTGCTATGTGCGCCCCGGCGAAGGTGTGCCTGAGGCTTTCTGGAATATCGGGGTGCGCATTGAAGATGACGTACTCATCACACCTGCCGGGCACGACATCCTCACCATCGACACGCCCAAGACGGTGAGCGATATCGAGATCACCATGTCGGATATCGACGACCGGCGATGACCGTCGCTGACATCCCGGATTCAGGCAACATTCTCATCGTCGGTGCCGGGCCGATCGGCCTTGCCGCGGCGTTGCGCCTGTCTGCACAAGGCCATCCTGTTCGCATACTCGATGCACGTCAGGCCGATGAAGCACGGCGCGACTCACGCGTGCTCGCGCTTTCGCACGGCAGTCGCCAGTTGCTCGAAATGCTTGGCGCCTGGCCCGCGGCGGCGGCCACCCCCATCGAGACGATCCACATATCGCAGCGTGGCGCGCTGGGTCGCACCGAACTGCGACACGCCGAATACGGCCTGCCCGCGCTCGGCTATGTGCTGCCCGCCAACGCCCTGATTACGGCACTCACGCAGCGTCTCGCCGCGCAAAACCTGCAGATTGAATTCGACTCGCGCGTCGAGAGTCTTGTCGCCACGCCGGAGCACATTGCGCTAGGGCTGCGCAGTGCCACCGGAGAAGTGCGCAGCTTCATGGGCAGTCTTGCCGTGTGCTGCGAAGGTGGTATCAACGCGGATGGGGCTGATGCAAAGCTCGTGTCACGCGACTACGATCAGCATGCCCTGCTGTTACGCGCGACACCTGTCCATGGACACGGCAACCTCGCCCGTGAGCGCTTCACGCCCGATGGCCCCATCGCTCTGCTGCCACTCGGCCCTGACTACGCGGTCGTATGGACCGTCAGCCCGGCGCAACTGGCGGAACTCAAATCCCTGAGCGATGGAGCCCTGCTCGCCCGCCTGCACACCGCATTTGGTGGCAAGATGAAACTGACCAGTCTGCGCGAGCGCAGCAGCTACCCCCTCACCATGCGCTTGCGTCGCACTACTGTTGGCGCACGCACTGTGTGGCTTGGCAACGCGGCGCAGACACTGCATCCGGTGGCCGGGCAAGGGTTCAATCTGGGTCTGCGCGATGTGTGGGAACTGGCAGAGACCTTGCGTGGCTGTACCGATCCTGGAGCGCCCGATGTGCTGGTACGTCACGCCCGCAACCGCCGCGCTGATCGCTGGGGCACAGCTGGTTTCACCGACAGTCTGGTACGTCTGTTCTCCAATGACAACATGCTGCTAGGCCATGCACGCGGCGCTGGCCTGCTGGCGCTCGACATGCTGCCGCCGCTACGTCATTTCGTTGCCAAGCGCATGATCTTCGGCGCTCGCGCCTGGCCCTGAGAAGCAGAGAGGAGTGAGGAGCCATGAGTGAGGAGTAAACTGCCTACCATGGTTTGCGCCCGTCAACTCCTCACTCATGCCTCCTCACTTCTCACATGAACCTTCACCTCCTGCGCATGTTCGCCACCGTTGTCGAAAACCAGAGCTTCTCGCGCGCTGCCGAGGCGCTGGAAGTCAGCCAGCCCGCGGTGTCCAAGGCCGTACGCGAACTGGAATCGCAACTCGACGTCGTGCTGCTGGATCGTGGCGGGCGACAGTTCCAGTTGTCCGAACCCGGCAAGGTTCTTTATGCCTATGCAAAAGACATTTTTGCACTGGAGCATGCTGCTGTCGATGCGGTGCAGGCTTTCTACGCGATGGATCGCGGCACGCTGGTGATTGGCGCCAGCACGACGATTGCTGCGTACTGGTTACCCCCGTTGATCGCCGCGTTCGTGCGTGAACATTCCGGCGTCACGGTACGCGTACAGTCCGGCAACACGCAAGCCGTGGCGCAGTGGCTGCTCGACACGGAGGTCGACGTCGCCCTCGTCGAAGGACCCGTCGACGATGAACGACTCGAATTGCGGTCATGGCGACAGGAACGCATGGTCATCGTCGCGCCGCGCGACAGCCAGAAAGGAAACAAACCACTCGAAGCCGCCAAGCTCAGTCATCGCACCTGGATTCTTCGCGAGCAAGGCTCGGGGAGTCGCGAAGTGGTCGAACGCGAGCTATCCAGACTGGGTATTGCCATCGGCCGTGTGCAGGAAGTCGGCAGCAACGAGGCTATCGTGCAGAGTGTCGTTGCTGGTCTAGGTCTGGGCATGGTGCCGCGTGTGTGCGCTGAGGATCAGCTGGCGCTCGGCAAGGTCGCCGAACTCAAACTTGTCGGTGGCGAATTGGCGCGCGAGCTTTATCGCCTGCGTCTGCCGCGACGCCCGATCAGTCAGGCCGCGCTGGCCTTCGAGGCCCTGATTGCATGAACGTCCGACGCAATACATCGGCAATTGTTCGCTCCACACGTGTAGTCGCCGTCTGCCTCGCAATCGGTTGCTTCAGTCCGGGTGCGCGTGCGGTACTACCGGACGCCGTCGCTGCAGCATTGAAGTCGGCGGGCATTCCCGCCAGCCATGTGGCCTTGTGGGTTGCCCCAGCCAACGGTGGCGCTCCCACGCTGCAGCACAACGCCTCCGAGGCCTTCAATCCCGCGTCGACCATGAAGCTGGTGACGAGCAGCGCAGCGCTCGAATTGCTCAGCCCCGGTTACACCTGGAGCACCGAGGCTTATGCCCAAGGCAACTTGCGCGACGGCGTACTCACAGGTGATCTGGTGCTGCGTGGTGGCGGTGACCCCGCGCTTACCTGGGATCGTTTCGGCAACTTTCTGCGCGACTTGCGCAGTCGCGGCTTGCGCGAGATTCGCGGCGATCTGGTGATCGATCGCAGCCTGTTCGCGGCATCAGGCACTGCAGAGTTTGATGACCAGCCAATGCGCGCCTACAACGCCGCGCCCGATGCGCTGCTGATCAACTTCAAGGCAATCAGTGTGCGGCTCACGCCCGCGGCGGTCGGCCCTTCAATTCAGGTGACCAGTCTCGTGCCGTTGGCACCTTTCATCATCGACAACAAGCTGATAGCCACGACGGGAGCCTGTCCCGACTGGCGCGCTGGTATTTACAGCGAAGTCATCGCGCAAGGCGAAATGCAAAAGCTCAAACTGACTGGCAGCATGCCCGCAAGCTGTGGCGAAAGGCAGCTCAATATCGCCATGCACGATGGCCTGCGTCTGGCGGGCAATGTGTTCCGCGCGCTATGGTCGGAACTGGGCGGTAGCCTGAGTGGCAATGTGCGTGAAGGCACCGCACCGACGGGTATCGCGCCGCTAGCCATATGGCATTCGCCTACGCTGGCCGAAGTACTGCGCGACATGAACAAGTACTCGAACAACGTGATGGCGCGCCATGTGTTCCTCACGCTCGGACTCCCGGTCGTGGCGAGTGAGCCGCGCCAGCCTGTCAGCCCGGCACAAGGAGAACAACGCGTTCGCGAGTGGCTGAGCCTGCGCCAGATCGATCAGACCGGACTGGTGCTGGAAAACGGCTCGGGCCTGTCGCGCCAGGAACGCATCACTGCGGCCAGTCTGGGCATTGTGTTGCAAACCATGTGGCAAAGCCCGCGCATGCCCGATCTGGTCGCCTCCCTGCCCATCGCAGGCGAAGACGGCACGGCACGGCGCCGCTTCGGCACACAGTCCGTATCAGGCCGCGCGTATCTGAAAACCGGATCACTCAACGACGTAATGAGCACCGCAGGTTTTGTGCAGGACGCTGCAGGCCAGTGGCAGATACTCGTGCTGATGATCAACGACCCGCGGGCGGATCAGGCCGAAGCTGCGACGATTGCGGCGGTGAATCGTGTGTATGAGGGACCAACGCGTCTGGCGCAAAAAGCGCCGCTCAGATAAGCGCACGAGCCACTCCGAATTACCTGCGCGCATTGCGGTAAAGCCGGCGTGCCAGACATCCAGAGTACATGTGCGCTCACGCACGTCACTTCGCTCGACGAGCTCACAATCATCTCGCATGCGGACCCGGCACGATGCGGTAATCAACCAATGAACCTGTATGGGCGAAAACTCGGCGGATATCAGATATCCCTCGTCCCATTCGCACAAAGAAAAACCGCCCGCCGGTTACCCGGCAGGCGGTTTGATCTTGCTACTACTGAATCAAACTTGTGTCAGACTCAGGCAGCGATCTTGCGGCGACGCGATGCTGCGAAGCCCAGACCAGCCAGCGCAACCAGAGCCAGCGTGCCAGGTTCCGGCGTTTCGAAGACCGGTGGCAGACCCAGACCGGCAAAGCCCCAAGCGTAGGTTACACCTGCGTCATTGTCGAACGTGTAGCTGTAAGCTTCAACCCCAACCGAAGCCAGATCAGCGATCAGCGCAGCAGTCGTGAAATCGGCACCGATGAAAGTATTGAAGGTAGTTTCTTCACCCACAGCCAGATCACCAAACTTCAGGATGAAATAACCGCCCAGATCGCCCGGCTTGTCAGTCACGCTTTGGTCTGCAAACGTAGTACGCGTAACCATGGGATCTGGTGGCGCAAACGGGTCAAGCGAAGTGTGAAACACCTTGCCTGCAGGGCCAGTCGGCGAACCGCCATAAATCGTGGAGAAGTCATCCGAGAAGTGGCCTGGAGGTACGTCCCAGTCCAGCGTACGCGCATAGCGCACGTCCGTAGCCACAGCGGCGCTGATGTTCTTGATGGTCACAGCCACCGAGAACAACTTGCCACCAGCAGCCGGGGAATACGAGTGGGTGATCTGCAGGCCGCCGGACGTCGTCACAACCGACGTTGCATGCGATGCGTCGATCGGGGTGTAAACCGCCGAAGCGAAAGTGTTGCTGCCGCCGTAGGTATAGGAACCCACGCCGTTGGATGCTGCGCCCCAGCCTTCACACAGGCATCCCGGGGTGATTGCATCACCAGGGCCACCTGCAAGCGAAATGCCAACGCCACCTGATCCCAGTCCGCCATCAGCGAACAGACCCATTGTGATGCTGCCCGTGTTGAGCGTTGCCGCAGATGCAGCGATCGAACCGATCGCCATCAGCGCGCTTACCAAAACCTTTGCTGCGTTCATGTTTGTTCTCCTGTAAAAGTTTAGGGAGCACTGACAGCGCGCCTCACCTTGCACCCCTTCAAGCAAACCCTGTGCCAGCGTTACAATTAACGCCAAGTCGTTGATTTTTTACATAATTTATACGGATGTAAAAAATCGTAAACTGTCGCTGTAAAACCCGTCGACGATGTTAAGAGACCCTTGATACAGGAAATCCCGGATATCAAACATCCAGGCCAAGCCCTGGCCACATCATGTCTATGCGTTTTCTAACCGCTTCATCCATCTCGATACACCGCCCCCATTCGCGCTGGGTTTCGCCTGGCCATTTGTTGGTCGCGTCGATCCCCATCTTGCTGCCAAGGCCGGCCACGGGTGAGGCAAAGTCCAGATAGTCGATCGGTGTGTTGTCCACGAGCGTCGTATCACGCGTTGCGTCCACGCGGGTTGTCAGCGCCCAGATGACTTCAGCCCATGAACGAATATCGATGTCGTCATCCACGACGATGATGAACTTCGTATACATGAACTGTCGCAAGAAGCTCCAGATGCCGAACATCACGCGCTTGGCGTGTCCCGGATAGGCCTTCTTCATACTCACTACCGCGATGCGATATGAGCAGCCCTCGGGCGGCAGGTAAAAATCAGTGATTTCCGGAAACTGCTTTTGCAGCAACGGGACGAAAACCTCGTTGAGTGCGAGGCCCAGCATGGCCGGTTCATCCGGTGGCTTGCCGGTATAGGTGCTGTGATAGATCGGATCGCCACGCATGGTGATGCGCTCGATAGTGAACACTGGAAACTCGGCGACTTCGTTGTAGTAACCCGTGTGATCGCCATAGGGGCCTTCGGCAGCGACATCGTTCGGATGAATCACGCCTTCGAGCACGATCTCAGCCAACGCCGGCACCTGCAGATCAGAGCCAATGCATTTCACGAGTTCGGTTTTCGCGCCACGCAGCAGACCCGCAAACTGGTATTCGGAGAGACTGTCCGGTACAGGTGTCACCGCGCCGAGAATCGTCGCGGGATCACAACCGATCACGACGGCAACCGGAAACGGCTCGCCCGGATGCGCGAGCTGATGATCGCGGAAATCCAGCGCGCCGCCGCGATGCGCCAGCCAGCGCATGATGACGCGATTGCGGCCCAGTACCTGCTGGCGATAGATACCCAGGTTCTGGCGAGTTTTCGACGGTCCACGCGTGACAACCAGGCCCCAGGTAATCAAGGGTGCGACGTCACCAGGCCAGCAATGCTGAATCGGCAAGCGGGAAAGGTCGACCTCGTCGCCCTCCCACACCACATCCTGGCAAGGCGCATTCCTGACTTCTTTTGGTGACATGTTCATCACTTGCTTGAGGACAGGCCATTTCTCCCAGGCATCCCTCAAGCCTTTCGGAGGCTCCGGCTCCTTGAGAAACGCCAGCAACTTGCCGACCTCTCGCAATGACGTTTGCCACGCATTCTTGTCAGATGCGTCCTCGCCCATGCCCGAATCTATGCCATATGCCACGCGCTGCGGCGTACCAAAAAGATTGGTCAACACGGGCATTGCCTGAGGCACACCCCGCGTGTGCGGTTTCTCGAACAACAGTGCCGGTCCGCCTGCACGCAATACACGATCGGCGATTTCGGTCATCTCCAGGTGCGTATCGACCGGCACGGAAATACGTTTGAGTTCACCGCGAGCTTCCAGTTGCGAAATGAATTCGCGCAGATCCCGACTTTTCATGGCTGCATACGGAGAGAGGAAAACGGGGCCAATTCTACCGGCGTTTGTGCTGCACCTTTGCCTGGACAATCCCGATCGCGGACAAGGCACGCAGGTCAAACATCACAATTGCAGCCGTCAAAATCTGTAATATGCTCGCTCAACTCCTCCACCGGATGCTGCCATGCCGCTGACTTGCGCCTTCTTCCGTCGTTCGACCCCACTACTCGCCATCGTTGCATCGGGCATGCTGCTGACGCTCGCACCGAATGCCCACGGCATTCCGATGCAATTGCTCGACAAGACGACTGCGGCGCCGGAGGAGCGCAATTCGGCTCTTTTCAGCCTGCTTGCAAAAGCCGATCAGGCGACAGCGGCGAAAGACTACAAACGCGCCCATGCCTTGTTCGATCAGGCACAAAAACAGTTTCCGAAATCACCCATTCCCGCGCTTGCACACGCCGACCTGTACCGCGTCGAAAACAAGCCGGCTGATGTAGAGAAGGCAATGAAGCAGGCTAGCGAGATTGCGCCGAACGATATTGATGTACTGAAAGCATGGGCGCATTTTTCTTATGCAAAGAATGATTTCAAGGCAGCAGAGGACTATCTGCTGAAAGCCATCAAACTCTCACCGAAGTCCGCTCCGTTGTATATCAGCCTTGGCGACGTTTATCTGAACGGCATGAAGCAGGCGGATCGGGCAGCGGAAGCGTATCGCACTGCTATCAGCATTTCGCCCGGTCAGGCCGGCGCCCATGCTGGTCTGGGCTCTGCATTGGTGGCGCTTAACGATCGCAAGGCGGCGCTGAACTCGTTCGAACGCGCCGAACAACTGGCGCCGGAAAACCCGCTCGCTCCACTTGCCGCTGCACGCCTGCTTGCTGCGGACAAACGTTGCCCGGCCGCCATGCCGAAGTACGAACGCGCCCTGACCCTGAGCCCGGGTGCGGTGGGTGTACGTGTGGAACTGGCGGACTGCCAGACATTGGAGAAGAAATATGCCGAAGCCATTGGCAATTATGAAAAAGCTGCAACTGCCTTGCCCGACAATCCCGCCATTCCGGCAAAGCAAGGCATCGCGTATCAGCAGTCCGGCGACACTGCATCCGCCTACAAGGCCTATGAACGCTCGCTCAAGCTGAGTCCAAAATCGCCACTGGTACTCAACAATCTCGCCATGCTCGCTGCGGAGCGGAAAGAGCGCCTGCCTGAAGCAGAGGGCTGGATCAAACGTGCTCGCGATATCGTGCCGGAAGCGCCCGAGTTGCTGGACACGCAGATTGCCGTGATGCTGGCTGCCGGCAAGAACAACGAGGCGCTGACATTACTGTCGGCCAACATCGAGAAAATGCCGCCGTCGGCATTGCTTCGTTATCGCCACGGCCTGCTGCTCGAAACTGCTGGGCGTGACAAGGAGGCGCTTGAGGCCTATCGCCGGGCGCTGCAGATCGAGCCCAACTTCGCGTCCGCACAGGATGCTGCTGGCCGCATTGCCAAGCTTACGCGCAAGTAAGGCATGAGGCGCGCTCAATGACAGACAGGTGACAGGCGTCTCACTCCTTGCGCGCAAGTGATTCAAGCAGCCTGTCGTGAATGCCGCCGAAACCACCGTTACTCATGACGAGAATCTGATCGCCATAACGGGCCTCGGCAACCACCGCCTCGACCAGTGTCGCCAGATCGTCAATGACATGCGCCTTGGCTCCCATTGACGCGAACACTTCGTTGGCGTCCCAGCCAAGATTGCCTGCATAGCAGAACACCGCATCGGCCTGCGCCAGGCTGGCGGGCAACTGGCTCTTCATCGCGCCCAGTTTCATGGTGTTGGAACGCGGCTCCAGCACCGCGATGATGCGGCGCTCGCCTACGCGCTGACGCAGTCCTGCAACCGTGGTGGCAATGGCCGTCGGATGATGTGCGAAGTCGTCATAGACAGTGACACCGCGTACCGTGCCGCGCGGCTCCAGACGCCGCTTGACACCTTCGAAACGCTCCAGCGCCTCGGCCGCGTGCATCGGCGTGACGCCGACATGACGCGCAGCGGCCATCGCCGCCAATGCGTTGGCACGATTGTGTGCGCCGGCCAGTGGCAGACGGCTCACCGCCTGCTCTTTGCCGTTAAGGAGGAAAGCGATTGAATCGCCACGCTCGTCCATCTCCTCGTATTGCCATACGACTCTTCCGCTGGCTGGCTCGCCTTCACCGCCAAACCACTCCACTTCGCTCCAGCAACCGCGCTCGATCACGCGCTTGAGACTGTCCTCGCCGTCATTGACAATGATGCGGCCGGTTTTCGGTACGGTTCGCACGAGATGGTGAAACTGCGTTTCGATCGCCGCGAGATCCGGGAATATGTCGGCGTGGTCATATTCAAGATTGTTCAGAACCACCGTGCGCGGACGGTAGTGCACGAACTTCGAGCGCTTGTCGCAGAAAGCGGTGTCGTACTCATCCGCCTCAATGACAAAAAACGGTGTGTCCGTAAGTCGCGCAGAGATACCGAAGTTGCCTGGCACGCCGCCAATCAGGAAGCCCGGGTTGAGACCTGCGTCTTCGAGAATCCAGGCGAGCAGCGAGGCTGTCGTCGTCTTGCCGTGCGTACCCGCCACGGCCAGCACCCACTTGCCCTGCAACACATTGTCTGCCAGCCATTGCGGACCGGAAACATATGGCAGGCCACGATCAAGGATGGCTTCAAGCAGGGGATTGCCGCGCGATACGGCATTGCCGATGACGAACAGGTCCGGCGACATGGCCAGCTGATCCGGCGAATAACCTTCGATCAGCGCAATGCCCTGCTCTTCGAGCTGAGTGCTCATCGGCGGGTACACACCGGCATCGCAGCCCGTGACCGTGAAGCCTGCAGAGCGCGCCAGCAACGCCACGCCGCCCATGAAGGTGCCGCAAATACCAAGAATGTGAATATGCATGAAACGCCTGCTCCCATGGGCGGTCGACATCAGGGTCGCCCGTCCGGTGTGTAACAATAGGCCGGGATTCTATCCCGGAACGCCATTTGGCCCAGGTCCGGCCCAAAGAGCCAGACTGAAACCAACCCTCAGAGCCCCTCAGGATTTCATATGACAAGCCGAGCGCACGCCCTGCCGCGTCAGAACAATCTGCGCCGCGCCATTGCTGTTGCCGCTGCGCGATTGATTGCCGAAGAAGGTGTCGAGGATTACGCCTTTGCCAAGCGCAAGGCGGCACGACAGATGGGCCTGACGGACGCGGAATCCCTGCCGACCAATGCCGAGGTCGAAGAAGCCCTGCAGGAACACCTCGCCATCTATCAGGACGATGATCACCACGAGCGCCTGTTCGCACTGCGCAGCGCAGCCGTCGAAGTCATGCGCATTCTCGAACCGTTCCGGCCCTTCCTGACCGGCACTGTACTCAACGGCACTGCGGGTGCCTATTCGAGCGTAGAGCTGGAGATCTACACCGATAGCGCCAAGGACGTGGAGATTTTCCTGCTCGGCACCACCTTGCGCTATGAGCACAAGGAGGTGCGTCGTGGCGGCCATGATGTACCGGAAGCCATACTGGAATTCGAATACGACGGCGCACCAATGCGCCTGTCGATTTTCGACCGCATCGCAGAACGCAATCCGCGCAAGGCCGGGCCCGGCGGCACTACGGAGCGTGCCCGCGTCGAAGCCGTTGAAGCCCTGCTGGATGGGGATCACTGAGTGCTCAAACGCAGGTTATTGACGGCAGCCATGCTGCTCGCCGCAGCCTTGGCAGGCACAGGGGCCTGGCTGCTGACTGGGCACCTCGTCACGCCGGACCGTAGCACCGCGGTGGAAAAATTGCTGCAACTACAGCTGCCGGACAGCGACGGCAAGAATGTCGCCTTCTCGCAATGGCGTGGCAAGCCAATGGTCGTGAACTTCTGGGCCACATGGTGCCCGCCTTGCCGCGAGGAAATGCCGCTGCTGGATCGCAGCGCCCGCGCCACACCGGGTGTGCAGTTTGTCGGCATCAGCGTCGACGACAAGGAGCACGTTGCCGCATTTCGCAGCACGAACTCGACAAGTTACCCGCTGCCAATCACCGGAATGGAAATTTCAGCGCTTGGCGCGGAACTTGGCAACCAGGCCATGGCCCTGCCCTTCACCGCCTTTGTGCGTTCCGATGGAACACTGCAATCAGTGAAACTCGGCGCACTCAAGGAGGCGGAACTAGAGGCTGAATTACAACAACTCGCTGCATCGATCAAGCCCTCGCGATAGCAGTCAACATCGCCGAAATAATGGACAGATCGCTGCCATTTGCGGCAAACTCCGCCCCATGACGAGTGCGAGCAGCAAGTCCAAAGCCAAAAAAAGCACCAATGGAAGCGCCTCTGCCGGACAGGCAACGGGCGGCGCGCGTCCGCGCATTCTCGTGCTCCACGGACCGAATCTCAATCTGCTTGGTACGCGCGAGCCGGAAATCTACGGTCGCACCACGCTTGCCGATATCCATGCCGACATGGAATCACGAGCGCGCGCGATGAGCGTGCAACTCGAATCCTTCCAGAGCAATCATGAAGGTGGCCTCATCGATCGCGTGCAGGCCGCACGCGACGAAGGCGTGGAGTTCATCATCATCAATCCGGGCGGCTACACGCACACCAGCGTGGCATTGCGCGATGCGTTCGCAGCAGTGCAGATTCCATTCATCGAAGTACACCTCTCGAATGTGCATGCACGCGAACCGTTCCGTAAGCACTCGTATTTTTCCGATATCGCCGTGGGTGTCATCTGCGGTCTCGGCGCCAGCGGTTATCGCCTGGCGCTGGACTACGCACTGAATCGCCTGCTGGCACGCTGATATTCGTCATTAGCTGAAAACCAATCCCCAGATTTTCTTCGGGCCATCCACACGCCCGTCAGCAATTGGAGCAACACATGGATCTGCGAAAACTCAAGAAGCTCATCGACCTCGTCCAGGAGTCGGGTATCTCTGAACTGGAAGTAACCGAAGGCGAAGAAAAGGTGCGTATCGCCAAACATCCGGCCGCACCGGCTCCCCAGGTCAGCTACATGACAGCGCCGCCAGCTGCAGCCCCCGCGCCAGCACCCATTGCCGCGCCGGCCGTCGATGCGGTCGCCGCTCTGCCCACCGGTCACGTCGTCAAGTCTCCCATGGTTGGCACCTTCTACCGCTCCGCGTCGCCAGGCTCGGAAGCCTTCGTCAAGGAAGGCCAGAGCGTCTCCGCAGGCGATCCGCTGTGTCTGATCGAAGCCATGAAGCTCATGAACGAAATCGAAGCTGATGTGGCCGGTACGATCAAGGCCATCCTGGTCGAAAACGGCCAACCGGTCGAATACGGCCAACCGCTGTTTGTGATTGGCTGAGGAGACGCAGGCAGGAACAGCGGATCAACGATGCACGAAGCTTATGCACAGTGAATCCCGCGGTTTGAGCCTCTAAAAATCATGTTCGAAAAAGTTCTCATCGCCAATCGTGGAGAGATCGCGCTGCGCATCCTGCGCGCCTGCCGCGAACTCGGAATCCGCACGGTCGCCGTGCATTCGGAAGCCGATACCGAAGCGAAGTACGTCAAGCTCGCCGACGAGTCGGTGTGCATCGGGCCGGCGGCTTCCGCGCAGTCCTACCTCAACGTGCCGCGCATCATTGCTGCGGCAGAAGTGACCGACGCCGAAGCGATCCATCCCGGCTACGGCTTCCTTTCGGAAAACGCCGATTTCGCCGAGCGCGTGGAGTCATCCGGTTTTGTTTTCATCGGCCCGCGCCCTGAAACGATCCGCCTGATGGGCGACAAGGTCAGCGCCAAGCAGGCCATGATCGACGCAGGCGTGCCCTGCGTACCGGGTTTTGTCGGCGCCCTGCCGGACGACCCGAAGGAAATCGTGAAGATTGCACGAGCCATCGGTTATCCCATCATCATCAAGGCCTCCGGCGGTGGCGGTGGTCGTGGCATGCGTGTGGTACACACCGAAGGCGCGCTGATCTCCTCCGTGACAACGACGCGTACCGAGGCCGGTGCAGCCTTCGGCAACCCCACCGTGTACATGGAGAAATTCCTCGAGAACCCGCGTCACGTGGAAATCCAGGTGCTTGCCGACCAGCATGGCAATGCCATTTATCTCGGCGAGCGCGACTGCTCGATGCAGCGCCGTCACCAGAAAGTCATTGAAGAAGCACCCGCGCCCGGCATCGATCGCAAGATCATCGCCAAGGTGGGCGAAGCCTGCGTGGCCGCCTGCAAGCGCATCAACTATCGCGGCGCCGGCACCTTCGAATTTCTCTACGAAAACGGCCAGTTCTTCTTCATCGAGATGAACACGCGTGTGCAGGTCGAACACCCGGTTACCGAACTGGTAACCGGTGTCGACATCGTGCAGGAACAGATCCGCGTCGCCGCCAACGAAAAGTTGCGTTACAAGCAGAAGGATGTCGCACTCAAGGGTCATGCCATCGAGTGTCGTATCAACGCTGAAGACCCGTTCAAGTTCACGCCGTCACCAGGCAAGATTCTCAGCTGGCATACACCGGGCGGCCCCGGCATCCGTGTCGACTCACACGTCTATGCCGGGTACACCGTGCCGCCACATTACGATTCGATGATCGGCAAGGTGATTGCCTATGGCGACACCCGCGAACAAGCCATCCGCCGCTTGCGCATCGCGCTGTCGGAAATGGTTGTCGAAGGCATCAAGACCAATATCCCGCTGCATCAGGAACTGTTGCACGATACGAACTTCATGCATGGCGGTACGAGCATCCACTATCTGGAGCACAAGCTCGCGGGCAAGGATTGACGCGTTCTTGCAGGAGCCGCCATCAGCTGATGGCGGCTCCTGCAGTGCCAAACCCAATTGACCTCTTATCTGGTGTTGGCCAATGTGGCTCTCCGTTACGCTCACTGCAGAAGCAATCCGTGCTGAAGCGCTCTCCGAATCACTGATGGATGCGGGCGCCCTGTCCGTCAGCATCGAAGACGCAGACGCAGGCACCGAGCACGAGAAGCCACAGTTCGGCGAACCAGGCCACATCAATGAACGCCTGTGGGATCACAGCAAAGTCATCGCGCTGTTCGACAAACAGATCGATCTTGCCGTGGCCCTGTCCGCAGCCGCCAGCGCTGTCGGACTGGAAACAGTGCCCGACTTCAGCATCGAAGAAATCGCCGAGCAGAACTGGGTGCAGCTGACCCAGTCGCAGTTCGAACCCATCCGAATCGATGATCGCCTGTGGATCGTGCCTTCCTGGCACGACGCGCCGAATCGCGATGCCATCAACATCGAGATGGACCCTGGCATGGCCTTCGGCACCGGCTCGCATCCGACTACGCGACTATGTCTGCAATGGCTGCTGGATGCAGTCAAGCCCGGCGACAGCGTGCTCGACTACGGTTGCGGCTCGGGCATTCTCGGCATCGCCGCGGCAAAGCTCGGTGCGGGCAGCGTGCTGGGGGTCGACATTGACGAGCATGCCGTGACGGCCAGCCGCGCCAACGCCGAGCGCAACGGCGTGACCGCCCGGTGGTTGTCAAGTGCGCAACAGCTTGCAGGGCAGTATGATCTCGTGGTGGCCAACATTCTCACCAATCCGCTGTGTGTGCTGGCTCCCGGCATTGCTGCTCGCGTTGCCCCCGGTGGGCAACTGGCCTTGTCCGGCGTATTGGCAGCACAGGCCGGGCAGGTGATCGCGGCTTACGCACCGTGGATCGCGCTGCGCGTAGGTGACGAACATGATGGCTGGATAAGGCTGGAAGGCGACCAGGAGGGCAAGGTTTGCTGATTACGCGATGTCCGAATTGCGAGACGACCTTTCGTGTCCGCATGGAGCAGCTGAATTTGCGCGGTGGTCGCGTGCGCTGCGGGCATTGTCACGTCCCTTTCTCCGCCCTTGCCTCACTCGAAGAACTCCCCGAAGAAACGGCCACGACACAGCTTGGCGCAACGCCGCCGCCAGCCATCCAGCCGCCGGCTCCGATTCCCACGCCAGCGCCCGCCTTCACGCCCCCAGCTGTTGCCCCGGCAGACGACCTGATCGCACCGATCAATCTGCCACCGACGCCGCCCGCCCTGCACCGGCAGGAACCTCATGAAGAGCAGGCAAGTTCCGTTGCAACACAGATAGTCCCGCTTGATGGCGCCGGCGACCTTGACTTCGATATCGAAGATATCGACGACTCCTCCGGAGATGCCCGACCGGCCACCAGTACCGGACAAGGTGATGAACCCAGGTCGGAGCCCTTCGCGGACGAGCCGCTTGAAGAGACCGACAAACAGTTCATTGAACTGGGAAGTGCGGCTGACGACGACGCGGAAGCGTTTGATCGCGAGTTCGAAAAGAATCTGGGCCCGGACGACGAGGATGATGAGGACGCGGGTGACACCCTTATTCCCGGTGCCGATTTCGACGACGGCGACAATGTGCCGCAGTTGCATACCATCTTCCTTGATGAGGACATGCCGCCCGGGACAGGCATCGACTCCGCCGCGGCAAGCGCACGCCGCAATGCGCGCGGCACCTTGCTGCTGGGTAACGTATTGCTGCTGCTGACGGGATTGCTGCTCTCCACCTATGTGTTGCGTGTCGAGCTGACGCGCCTCTACCCGGGACTGCGCGCACCGCTGGAACAAGCCTGCCAGATTTTCGCCTGCGAGGTTCCCTACCCGCGCGATGCAGACGAAGTGTTGCTGGTCGGCTCCGACCTGACCCAGGCTGGCAATCCTGTCGGCGGTTACCACCTTGCCGTGACCGTGCGCAATCATGCGCACTACCCCGTCGCCTGGCCGCAACTGGAAATCACCCTGACCGACCGCTTCGAGCGCGCGCTGACGCGTCGTGTGCTGGAACCCAGGGAATGGCTGCCTGCCAATCTTGCCGAGCGTCCCGCATTTGAAGCACAAGGCGAGCTGACTTCACAGATCACGCTATCGAGTGACTCCCAGGTCATGGGCTATCGGCTTGGCGTGTTCTACCGCTAGACTCCGCGCTTTCTTCGTTTCACTTGCCGGATCTCTTCGGCAAGCCCAATTCAATCCAAGGAGCATCACATGAGCACAGTCACGCTAGGCGGCAACCCCATCGAAGTCGGCGGCCATTTCCCGCAAACCGGTGAAACCGCACCCGCGTTCAGTCTGGTCGCTGCCGACC
>Ga0075366_10000311_pt1 | contig 22061 bp, 23 predicted proteins | sample EndMethybrTD3031_FD_72351 | JGI IMG/M metagenome (GOLD analysis project Ga0075366, IMG submission 72351) | Populus endosphere microbial communities from Tennessee, USA - Endosphere MetaG P. TD hybrid TD303-1 | ecosystem: Host-associated > Plants > Roots > Endosphere | place: USA: Tennessee...
GTTCATTCCCTACTACCAGCCGGTGGTGGACTTGCGGTCCGGCAGCATCGTCGGCGCGGAAGTGCTGATGCGCTGGCGCAAGGCGGATGGCACGATCATCCCGCCCTACAACTTCATTCCGCTGGCCGAATCCTCCGGCCTGATCCTCGATATGACGCGCACGCTGATGATCTCGGCGCGCGACGAACTCGCGACGCTGCTGGGGCACCGGCGCGGCCTGAAAGTCAGCTTCAATCTCGTCGCCGCGCATTTCCGCGACGACAGCTTCGTCGACGATGTGCGCGAGATCTTCGGCGAGTCGCCGGTCCGCATGTCGCAGATCATTTTCGAGGTCACCGAGCGCCAGCCGCTGCAGGACCTCGGGCAGGCGCGCGAGGTGATCGCCGGATTGCAGGAGCTCGGCTGCAAGGTCGCGATCGACGACGTCGGCACCGGCCACAACGGCCTGTCCTACATGCTCAAGCTCGGCGCCAACTACATCAAGATCGACAAGATGTTCGTGGATGCGATCGGCACGGAGCGGTATTCCAAGACCATCATCGAGACGCTGATCAGCCTCGCGCAGGACATGCGGCTGGAAATCGTCGCCGAGGGCGTCGAGACGCTGGCACAGGCGAAGTATCTGCGCGAGTGCGGGATTTTCCTCGCCCAAGGCTATGCGTTTGCAAAGCCGATGCCGGGCCCGGAGTTCCGCCAGCGGGTCGAAGCCGGGCAGCCCTTCGTGGTCGCGGCGCCCGAGACAAGGGCCGTCGCGGAGGGCTTCGCGGGCGCGCGCCAGCTGGTCCCGGCGGCCTGATTTTAACCGGGCGCTAACCATATTCGGCCGACATCTTAACGTAGCGGCCCGCCGCGGGCGGGGCCCCGCGCAGGCCGGAATGCTGGGGAGCTGGCGGTGGTTTCGCCGAGGCTTTGGAAACTAGCCGCGATACCGGTCGGCCTCGCGCTCGCCTGCGTTCCGGCGGCGGGCGTGAACCACTGGCTGCGCGGCTATTTCGAACGGCAGAGCACGGCGGAGCTCGACCGCACGGCGCGCCGTGTCATGGGGCTTGCCGAAGAGCGCCTGACTGGCGTCATCGACGCACTCGATGAACTCGCCGCGCGGGGCGTGAGCTCCTGCGCCAACGCCGACCGCGATCTGATGCACGAAGTGTCGTTGCGCACGGTGCCGATCAAGGAACTGTCGGTGCTGGGCCCTGAGGGCGACACCCGCTGCACCAACCTCGCCATTCCGCTGGGCAGGCGGATTGTCGTCGCGCCGATCGCGGACACGCGCGATGACATCGTGATCGAAGTCATTCGCGTTGGCGCGATCGCCGACAGCATGGTGCGCGTACGGCGCACATCGCCCGACGGGACCGCGCTCGCGGCTCTGATCCCGACCGACCTGATGCTGCCGCGCACGTCCTCGACCGGCGGACCACGAACCGTGCATGCGACGCTGACCACGGCCGACGGCACGGTGCTCGGCGAACGGCTCCCGGAAAACGCCGGCGACACTAGCCCGTCCAGCGCGCTGAACGCGCGCTTCGTCTCCGCCAAATTCGGCATCACCGTCACGGCCGCGATCCCGCGATCCCGGATCCACGACGAGCAGGGCGACCTCGTGATGACCGCGACGCTGGGCACCGGCACCGGCGCGGCGCTGCTGCTGGCGGTTCTCGTGCTGGGGTTCTGGCGGCCGCGCGAGAACGTCGCCGCGGAACTCGCGAAGGCGATCCGCAACAACGAGTTCGTGCCCTACTATCAGCCGGTAGTGGACATCGTGTCGGCGCGCATCGTTGCCGCCGAGGTGCTGGTGCGCTGGCGCAAGCCCGACGGCTCGCTGGTGCCGCCGGTGCGCTTCATCCCGCTCGCCGAGTCGAGCGGACTGATCGTGGAACTGACCCGCGCGCTGATGCGGCGCGTCTGCGAGGAGGCCGGCGAGGTGATCGGCGCGCGCCCCCACTTCCGCGTCGGTTTCAACCTTTCGGCCCAGCATTTCGCCGACGAGATCATCGTCGAGGACGTGAAGACGATCTTCGGCAACTCCAAGATCGCGTTCGATCAGGTGCTGCTCGAAGTGACCGAGCGTCAGCCGCTCGACAATCTCACCATGGCGCGGCGCGTGATCGCGGCGCTGCAGGGGCTCGGCACGCGCGTCGGCATCGACGATCTCGGCACCGGCCACAGCGGCCTGTCCTACATGCTCAAGCTCGGCGTCGACTTCATCAAGCTCGACAAGATGTTCGTTGACGCGATCGAGACCGAGCGCTACTCGACGACGATCATTTCGACGCTGGTCAGCCTCGCGCGCGATATGCGCATGGACATCATCGCGGAGGGCGTGGAGACGTTCGAGCAGATGCAGCACCTGCGCGAGCGCGGCATCCGCAAGGCTCAAGGCTACGTGTTCGCGCCGCCGTTGCCGGGCTCCTCATTCCTGCAACTGCTCGCGGCGGCCGACGTCAGTGCCGACGATGCGATCGGCGCCGACCGCCCACCCGCGCGGCCGCCGCTGGTGGCGTGAGCCGCCCACGACGCTCGCAAAACGCAATCGGCCGGGCAGGGCCCGGCCGACGCGACAGATCGAGAAGGTGTCTTACTTGCGCGGCAGCGTCGGGCCCCAGCCGCCCATGCGGACCTTGCCGGCGTCCTTGGTGTCGCCCTTGCGCAGCGTCGGACCCCAGCCGCCGAGACGCACCTTGCCGGCGTCCTTCGTCTCTTTCAGCGCCGGGCTCCATCCGCCCATGCGGACCTTTCCGGCGTCCTTGGTATTCTTCGCCGGCAGGGTCGGGCCCCAGCCGCCGAGGCGAACCTTGCCGCCATCGCGAACCGTCGTCTCGTTCTGATTGTGCATCTGCATGAAAATCTCCGGGAGCTGATCGGGCTTGTTGGGTTGATCGACACGTCAAAGTCGTGCCGAAACGGCATCGATCGCTCTAATCTACGGGGCCGAAGGCTTTGCTGAGGTGAAAAGGACGTCTATGCGCAGTCAAATTGAGCGCAAGGCCGATGTATTTTGGCGTTATCCAAACGTGAATAGAATTTGTCCTTTGATTGTATTCTCCCTTCCTTTTGGTAGCATATGTCTTGTGCGGCCTCCCGTGGCGAGTATGACGCGATGCGTAGTTCCGATCTCCCGTCTCCCGTCCTGCGAGAGGACCTGTCGGAGTTCACGCCGCAGGACGCCGCGAATGCGGTCGCCAACGACATCCAGCGTTCGGGCCTGCCGATCGTCCGCATCAAGATCCTCGGCGAGATGGAGGCAACCAACTACCTCGGCGACGACTGTCTGCCGCGCGGGCGGCGCGCGCGCGCGATCCTCGGCTGGCTTTGCGTCGCCGGCGGCGATCGCGTCTCGCGCGCGCGGATTGCCGCCGTGCTGTGGGATCGCGTGCCGGAGATGCAGGCGCGCGCGAGCTTGCGTCAGGCGGTGCGCGAACTGGTCGTGTCGTTCGGCCCGCTCGCCGAAGAACTGGTGATCGTCGATCGCGATGCGATCCGCCTCAACATCAACCTGTGCTGGGTCGACTCGCTCGCCGTGCTGAAGGACGGCGGCGCGGCGCGGTCGGGGCTGCCGAAGGATCTCGCGAGCTACTGCGAGGGCGAGATGCTGCAGGGGCTGGATGGCATCGCAGTCTCGTTCGACCAGTTTCTCCTCGCCGAGCGCTCGCGCTATGCCGAGCAGCTGCGCAGCCTGTTCGAACGCCAGCTCCGCCAGGTCGAGGGCGCCGACAAGGAGGCGCAGGATCGCATTTCGATCGCGCGCCGGCTGATCGAGTTCGATGCGACCCACGAGGGCGCCTCGCGCATCCTGATGCGGGCGCTCGCGGAAGTGGGCGAGCGCACCCAGGCGATCCGCGAGTACAAGCGCTGCCGCAAGGCGCTGAACGATACGCTCAACATCGAGCCCTCGCTCGAGACCTACGCGATCTATGACGCGATCCGCGTCGCCTCGGGCGAAGCCGCGAACGACGACGAGGCGATGCCGCGCCCGCGCAAGCGGATGCAGAAGCGGTCGGCGATGCCGGTCGCGCGCAACCGCCGCCGCGTCGGCGTGCTGCCGTTCCGCCCCGTCGGGCAGCCGCGCAACGACAATCTTGTGGCCTCGCTCAGTCATGAGGTGAGCGCCGCGCTGGCACGCTTCCGCTGGTTCGATGTGATCGCGCCCGTGGCGTTTACCGGCCATCCCGCCGGCCTCATCAGCCAGGACATGCTCCGCCGCAGCGAGCTCGACTACGTGGTGGACGGCGAACTCGCCAACGACGGCAGCGTGATCCAGATCAGCGTGCGCCTGCTCGATCTTACGCAGTATGCGAAGCCCGTCTGGAGCCAGAAGTTCAAGATCGGCGCCGACCAGCCGCACCGCGTCGACGAGGTCGTCACCGCGCTCGTCGGCAGCATCGATCCGGTGATCCTGTTCATCGAGGGACAGCGCAAGACGCCCGAGGACCCGACCGGGCTGATCCTGCAGGCGATCCCGATGATGTATTCGATGGAGCGCGCGCGCTACGAGGAGGCCGGTCATCTCATCAGCCGTGCGCTCGACGAGGAGCCCGATAACGCCATGGTGCTCGCCTGGGCGGCGCATTGGCACGTGTTTTATGTCGGGCAGGGGTGGACCACCGACGTCCAGAAGGCGTTTTCGGCGGCGCAGAAGCTGGTTCTCAAGGCGATCAAGATCGACCCGGGCAACGCCGAGGCGCTCGGCATCTACGGCCACATCTGCGCGTTCCTGAACAAGGACTTCGTCAACGCGCAGCACTTCTTCGACCGCGCGCTCCGGCTCAATCCCAGCCTCGCGCACATCTGGGCGCTGAGCGCGCCGACCTATTGCTACATGGGTCAGCCGGATGTGGCGCTGCAGCGGCTGGAGCGCTATCGCGAGCTTGCGCCGTTCGACCCGTACTACAACTTCTTCGAAAGCATCTATCCGGTGGCCTACTTTTTCGACGGCGACTACAAGAACTGCGTCGTCTACGGCCGCCGGGTGATCGAGGCCAATCCAGAATTCAGCAACGGCTACAAGCCCTTGATCGCAGCGCTGGGCCACCTTGGCGAGCGCGAGGAGGGCTGGCGGCTGGTCAAGAAGCTGCGCGCCATCGAGGAGAACTTCAACGTTACGGAGTTCGGGAAGACCTATCCGTTCTTCCGCGACGCGGACCGCGATCGCTACCTAGAAGGGTTACGGCTGGCCGGCGTACCGGAACACTGACCGAGCTTGGCCGTTAACCTCCGCGACGTGATGCACAGGCGGCTATCTGTTTTGGCGCGAGCCGCCGTGATATCGCCATAACCAAGGGTTTAGTGCGAAAAGCCCGCGGGGTTTTGGGGCGGCGTGCCGAGTTTGCGACGAAACGGATGCCGCGAGGGCTAAAGACCATGAATATCATCACCTGGGCCGGGGTCGCGCTGATTGCCGCGAGCTTCGCCCATGCGCTGCCTGCCGCCGCGCAGGACCGCCCCGTCACGCCGCCGGACAGCTATCGCGTCGTGATGGAAAACGACCGCGTGCGGATGATCGAAATCCACGTCAAGCCGCGCTCCAAGGTCGACGTGGACTCGCCCGCCGGCCGCGACCGCTTCCTCTACATGCTCTCCGACGGAGCGCTGATCCTCGCGCCGCCCGGCAAGACCCCGTACGAGTTCGCCCTGCAGGCCGGCGAGACCGCTGTGTTTCCGCCGGTGTCGCCGACGGTGGAAAACGACACCGATGTGGCGGTGCGCGCCCTGATGGTCGAGGTGAAGGGGCCGGTGCGTTCGGCCAGCGCCTCGACTGGCAAGGGCAAACGGCACTCGGCCAAGTCGCGCGGCAAAGGAAGCAAGGTCGCGAAGGCGAGTTCGCGCAGCAAGGCGAAGAGCAAGCAGGCGGTGAAACCGCGCAAGCCGCGCGCCGCGACCGCGGTGACGACGCGCAACGTCTCGGCCCCGCTCAATCTGCGTCAGGCGGCGAAGAAGCGCGTCCGGAATTAGGCCGCGGTCACGCCCACGCCCGCTTGGCGGCGTGCGTCGTAGAACGAAATGATGCTGCGCGCCGTGGTCGGCTTCAGGCGCGAGAAGCCTGAGAACGCGCGTTCCAGATCCTGCACCGAGAGCGTGCGCCCGGCGGCGCGGATCAAAATGCTCTGCGCGGTTTCCCACGTGAAGCCGGCAACCTTGCTCAGGATCATCGCGAGGTCGGGATTGTCGTCGAGCAGCGCGCGTTCGATCAGGTCGATCGGCGCGCCGGTGAGCAGCGAGAGCGAGACCGCGGTTTCCTCGAACTTGCGCGCATCCGCGAAGGCGCCGACCTGTGCTTCGTCGAGCCGGCCGGCTCGGTGAAGCTGCTCGACGGTCTCGCGGGCATGTGCGTAGTCGCTGGAAGCGCGGCGGGTCGCGGCTCGGATGCTGCCGTCGATCTCGGCGATGACCGCGCGGATCGAGGCGCCCGCATTGGGATCGGATGCGGCGAGCTTCTGGCGCACGGCGGCCGACGCACGCTCCACCAGCTTGAGCAGATGATGGCGCGGCAGGTCCTGCCGGCTGCCGACGTGAATTGCCAGCACCTCGTCGCCGACCGAGCGCTCGACCAGCGAGCGGAACGCCGCGTTGGAGAAGCGCGCCCCGCCGTTCTGCGCCACCGAGCGCACCACGTCGCGGTCGCCGCGCTCGACCAGAACGTCGGTCACGGTCTCGCTCAGCGTACCGCGTTGCGAGATCGCGAGCAGGTGCTGCTGGCTATGGGTGGCGGCGGTCGCCGCGAGATATCCGTCGTCGAGCCGCGGCGAATAGCGCAGAACCGGCTGCGCGACCGCGATGTCGTGATCCGAGGCGAGCGTGCGCAGCACGCCGAGCGGCGCATGGGTCGAGCGTGCGAGGCGGCTCGAGAGCTTGGCGCGCGCGCTCTTCTCGATCGAGGCGGCGAGCCGCAGCATCACGTCGTCGAACAGCGTGATGTGCTCGTCGTTGTATTTGTCTTCCGACGCCATGAAGAGATCTGTGATGCGCTCGAGCGCGGCGGCGCGCCGGGCGTCGCTCGCGGACGCAAGCGCGTCCTCGATTTCGTCAATCAGACTTGGCGACGGCGTCATGTTCGCCGCATTCCTTTGTGTGCACCGCGAAATACTGCGGCGTGCCTCCGAGCAAGTCTCGAAGGTAGGCACAAGGAATGAAAATATGCTTGCGGCTGTGCAGCGCCGTGTCGGTAAACGCCGGGTTAACGTCGCGCTATTTGCGCGCAGCCTTCCAGACTTCGTAGGCCTTCTTGCTTTCAGCATCGGGCGGATAGAGCCCGAATGTCGATTGTCCGGCGCGCACGCGCTCGATCACGAAGGTTTCGAACAGATCTTGCTCGGCAGCCTCCACGGCAATCTCCTCGGCGATTTCCGCCGGGATCACCACGACACCTTCGCCGTCGCCCACCAGAATGTCGCCCGGGAACACCGGCACACCACCGCAGCCGATCGGCACGTTCAGGTCGACGGCGTGGTGCTTGATGAGATTGGTCGGCGCCGAGCCGCCCTGGCAGTAGGTCGGGAAGGGAAGCTTGGCGATCTCCGGACTATCGCGCAGGCCGCCGTCGCTCACCACGCCTGCGGCGCCGCGGACCATCATGCGGGTGATCAAAATGCTCCCCGCCGAGGCGACCGTCGCATCCTGACGGCAATCCATCACCAGCACCGAACCCGGCGGGATGGCTTCGACTGCGGCGCGCTGCGGATGCGTGCGATCCTGGAACACGTCGATCGTGTCGATGTCCTCGCGCGCCGGAATGTAGCGCAGCGTATAGGCCGGGCCGACCATCTGCGGCGCCTCGGGGTTGAGCGGCCACGCGCCCTGAATGAACGTGTTGCGCAGGCCGCGCTTGAACAGCAGCGTTGTCAGCGTCGCGGTGCTGACGCCGAGCAGGGCCTGCCGCGCGGCTTCACTCAGGGGCTTGGGCATGGGGGTCTCCGGCTGGGATGGACAACTGATATATTAGCATGGCAGAGAGGTCGTAGAACGGCCGCGACAGCCACGCAAGGTGGGCGGGGCCAGAAAACGCGCGGTGTCCGGACCCCGCGGGGCGGACGACGCAAGATAGCAGGGAGAAAACACCATGCGCCGGTTCATCGGAGTTCTCGCCGCCCTCGCGGCGCTGGCGGCCCCCGCAAGCGCGCAGGACTGGCCCACCAAGCAGGTCAATTTCATCGTTCCGTTCGCGGCTGGCGGCACCACCGACCTGTTCGGGCGGCTGCTCACCCAGCACATGCAGAAGAACTTCGACAAGCCGTTCATCGTCGAGAACAAGCCGGGCGCGGGCGGCAATATCGGCGCGGGCCAGGTCGCGAAGGCTGCGCCCGACGGGTACACATTCCTGGTTGGTACGGTCTCGACGCATGCGATCAACCCGTTCCTCTACTCGAAGCTTCCGTTCGACACCGTGAAGGACTTCCAGCCGGTCAGCCTGATCGCGCGGCTGCCGAATTTGCTGGTCGTGCACCCGGACCTGCCGGCGAAGAACGTCGCCGAGCTGATCGCCTACCTGAAGGCCAATCCGGACAAGCTGTCCTACGGCTCCTCGGGCGCGGGCACCTCGATCCATCTCGCGGCCGAACTGTTCAAGATCAAGACCGGCACCACGATGACGCACGTGCCGTTCCGCTCCTCCGGCGACATCATGAACAACCTGACCGGCGGGCACATCAATCTCGCCTTCGACAACGCGACGCTCGCCTGGCCGCAGGTGCAGGCCGGCCGCTTGCGCGCGCTCGCCGTGACCTCGCTGACGCGCGCCCCGTTCGCCCCCGATCTGCCGCCGGTCGCCGACACCATCCCGGGCTTCGAGGCGACCTCGTGGCACGGCGTGTTCGCGCCGGCCGGAACGCCGAAGCCCATCGTCGAGAAGATGGCGGCCGAGATTAAAAAGATCCTCGACCTTCCGGACGTGAAGTCGAAGCTCGCCGAGATCGGCGCGGTCGCGGCGCCGACGACGCCCGACGAGTTCGTGAAGTTCATCGACACCGAGCGCGCAAAGTGGTCCGACGTCGTGAAGGCCTCGGGCGCGAAGATCGACTGACGCGCAAGCGATGCCAGGAAAAGCGGAAACCGGTTTTCCGTCCAGCATCGCGAGACAATAAGGCGCGCCCGCAGCTCTTGGGGTGCGCCTGAAATACCACGCGGAGAACGCGAACTGCGCTAGACTGCGGCCATAACGATAATTCCTGGGAGGGAGTTATGCGCCGCAATCTCGTCACGGCCGCGTTCGCGGCCGTGGTCGGCTGTGCGCTCTGCGTTACGGCGCACGCCCAGCAATTTCCAATTCCCGGCAAGCCGATCCGCATCGTGGTGCCGTTCGCGGCCGGCGGGCAGACCGACATCCAGGCTCGCGCCATCGCGCAGCGCGTCAGCGAAAGCCTCGGCGTATCGGTGGTCGTGGAGAACAAGCCGGGCGCCTCCACGCTGCTCGGCGCGCGCGAAGTGCAGAAGGCCGCGCCGGACGGCCATACGCTGCTCTACACCATCGCCACGCACGTCCAGATGCCGCATCTCTACAAGACGCCGCCGTGGGATGTGTTCGCCGACTTCACGCCGGTCACGACCGGCGCGCGTTCGGCGACCGTGCTGACCGCCCACATCTCGGCGCCGTTCAACACCGTCCCCGAACTTGTCGCCTACGCCAAGGCGAACCCCGGCAAGCTCAACTATGCGTCGTTCGGCGCCGGCTCGACCTCGCATCTCAACGGCGAGATGCTGCGGCTGATGGCGGAGATCGACATCGTGCACGTACCCTACAAGGGCAGCGGCGAGGCCATGAAGGATCATCTGTCCGGCGTCGTGCAGCTCTTCTTCGATGGCCCGACGACCGCGATCGCGAATGCGCAGACCGGGCGCGTGAAGATGATCGCGACCGCCGCCGAAACGCGCAAGGCCGCGCTCCCGAACGTGCCGACCATGCGCGAGCAGGGCTACGACGTCGGCCTGTGGGGTTATCTCTGGTTCTGGGGGCCGGCCGGGATGCCGGCGTCGACCGTCGATGAGGTCTACGCGCATCTCGTGAAGGCAATCCAGCACCCGGATGTGAAGGAGCTGTTCGCCAAGGGCGGCGCGGAAGCCTCAGGGATTCCGCCCGCCGAAATGATGCGCGAGGTGCGGAGGCTGAACGAGCGCTGGGGCGCGATCGTCCGCGAGGTCGGCGTGAAGCTGGACTGAGGGCGTGCGCGCGGATACCGATTGCCGATTGAGATGCAGTTGGGACACCGCATGGCTCTTCACGTCGCATTGCTGCGCGCCGTCAACGTCGGCGGCCGCACGTCGCTGCCGATGGCGGACCTGCGCGCGGTCGCCGAAGGGCTCGGTTACACCGAAGTTCAGACGCTCCTGCAAAGCGGCAACCTCATCTTCGCGGCCAATGGCAAGAGCGATGCGCTTGAACGCGCGCTTGAGGCCGCGTTGAAGAAGCAGAAGGGCATGGAGACGGATTTCATGGTCCGATCCGCCAAGGAGCTTGCCGCCATCATCGCGAGCAATCCGCTTCCCGCCGAAGCGAAGAGCGATCCGAGCCACCTCGTCGTGATGTTCCTGAAAGACTGCGCGACGGCGGCGGCCGTAAAGGCGTTGCAGGCGGCCATCAAGGGGCGGGAGGTCGTCCGCGCGAACGGCCGCGAGCTCTACATCGTCTACCCGGACGGGATCGGCCGCTCGAAGCTCACCAACGCGGTGATCGACAAGGCGCTCGGCACCCGCGGCACAGGGCGCAACTGGAACACCGTGACGAAGCTGGCGGCGATCGTCGCCTAGCGGGAAAGCTTCGTCGTCACGTTCGCCGGAAGCACGCCCATGCGGTTCTGCACTTCGGCGGGCACACGGTAGTCGCGCATCAGCTGGCGGATGTCGCGCAAGCCCAGCGACTCGCGCTGAACCACGAACAACCACAACGCATGGCCTGCCTGCGCGACCAGCGCGCGGCGGGCCTTTTGTGTCTCCGGAGACGGCTCGCTGGTCTGCTCGTCATGCTCGCGCAGCGCCGCAAGCGCTGCTTCAAGCGCGCGGCCGAGCCGGCCGAGCGTCGACGCTTTCTCCTGCGCGATCTCGTAGTCGAGCGCGGCGGCAGGATTGTCGGTCCAGATCTTCGGCGTGATTTGCGGCGGTCGGACTGTCATGCGTTGCCAATATAGCCGCCGGGGCGTCCGCCAGTGAAGCGGGAACCGGCGGCAAACCGGCTCCCACTTTGCGTTCCGGCTCTACTTCGGCGCTTCGAGCCGCGCCTTCTCGTCGTGTGCGCGCTTGATGACGTAGGCGCGCACCGTTTCGACGTCGTCCGGCTTGAGATAGGTGCCGAAGGTCACCATCCCGTTCTTCACCAGCGCGCCGTCGAGCACGATCGATTTCCAGGCATCGGCCGACGCGAGCGTCGCCGAGTAGCGCAGGTCCGGAACGATGCCGCCGGCCGCCGCCGTGTCGCCATGGCACGCGGCGCAGTATTGCTGGTAGTGCCCGCGCCCGATGTCGACGACCTCCTTGGCGGCGGTCGCGGGCGGCGCGTCGATCTTGCGCTCCACCGTGCGCAGCGGAGGAAGTTCGCCCTTCGCGCCGATCTTGAAGGTCAGGATGCGGTTGGTCCCGCCTTTCGCGGCATCGAGAGCAAGTTCGCCCGCCACCAACGGGATGGCGCCGCCCCAGCCGACCGCGATGGTCACGTATTGCTCGCCGTCGACCTCGTAGGTCATCGGCGCTGCGATGATTCCCGTCTGTGTGTGGAAGTCCCAGAGCTTGTCGCCCTTGCCGGCATCGTAGGCAACGAAACGCCCCATGCCGTTGCCCTGGAAGACAAGTCCGCCAGCCGTCGCGAGGATGCCGCCGTTCCACGCGATCGGATGGTCGACCGCCCATGCGGCCTTGCGCTGCACCGGATCCCACGCCACCAGCCGCCCCTTGACGGAAGCACGGATCGCCTTGCGGATCGCCTCATCCTCGGGAAACGCCGCGCCGAGTGGATCGATCCCGAAGCTCCAGAACACGCCCGGCCGCGGCTGGAATGTCTTCGGATCGGAGGGAGCGTACGGGAAGCCTGCTTCCAGCACCGGAATGTAGACGAAGCCGGTTTGCGGGCTGAACGCCATTGGATGCCAGTTGTGTGCACCACCGGGTCCGGGAAGGACGAGCGCCTTCTTTCCGGTCGTGCTGTGGCGCGCTTCGGGATTCTCGATCGGACGGCCCGTCTTGGGATCAAGCCCGGTCGCCCAGGTGACGGTCGCGTAGGCGTCGCCCGAGATGAACTCGCCTGTCGCGCGATCGAGCACATAGAAGAAGCCGTTCTTCGGCGCCTGCATCAGCACCTTGCGCTCGCGCCCGCCGATGGTGAGGTCCGCAAGCATGATGTGCTGGGTGGCGGTGTAGTCCCAGTCTTCGCCCGGCGTGGTCTGGAAGTGCCAGACATATTCGCCGGTGTCGGGCCGGACCGCCACGATGGAGGCGAGGAACAGGTTGTCGCCCTTTCCATCGCTGCGGATCTTGTAGTTCCACGGCGAGCCATTGCCGACGCCGACGTAGAGGAGATCGAGGTCCGGATCGTAGGCCATGGAATCCCAGACCGTGCCGCCGCCGCCTTGCTTCCACCACTCGCCGGCCCAGGTCTTGGCGATCATCTCGACGGTCTTGGTCTCGAAGCCGTCCTTCGGATTGCCCGGCACCGTATAGAAGCGCCACACTTGCTTGCCATCGTTGGCGTCGTAGGCCGAGACGTAGCCGCGCACGCCGAACTCCGCGCCGCCATTGCCGATGATCACCTTGCCCTTCACGACGCGCGGCGCACCGGTGATCGTGTAGTCCTTGGATTGATCGACGGTGAGCGTTTCCCAGACCTTCTTGCCGGTCCTGGCGTCGAGCGCGATCAGGCGGCCGTCATAGGACCCGAGGAAGACCTTGCCGCCCCACACTGCGACGCCGCGGTTGACCACGTCGCAGCAGCCCTTGCCGGCGTAGTGGCCGGGGACCTCGGGGTCGAACTCCCACAACAGTTTTCCGGTCTTGGCTTCAAGCGCGAGTACGTGGCTCCACGCGCCGCTGACATAGATGATGCCGTCGACCACGATCGGCGTTGCCTCGACGCCGCGCGTCGTGCGACTCTTGATGTCGATCGACCAGGCGAGGCCGAGCTGGGCGACGTTCGTCGCGTCGATGCGTTTGAGCGGGCTGAAGCGCTGCTCCGAATAGGTACGGCCGTAGCTGAGCCAGTTCTGCGGCTCCCTGTCGGCGCCGATGATGCGCTCGCCGGTCACGTCGGCGGTCTGTGCGGGTATGGAAACAAAGAGTGAGAAGATCAGCGCAGTGACGCAAGACGCAATGCGATTGCTCATGTCGCCCTCCCTGAGTGTCGTTTCTCCCTGTCGCGGCCATGCGGCCGCACGGACCTGATTGCGCCGCTCTTGTTTGCGCAGGACGCGGCTGAGCGTGCTTTTGCGGGTTTTGAGTTGTTCGAAGTCTGGATCAGCACTGTGGCGGCGTAAAGTCCGGATGCTGCGTCATCCCAACGCGCGCCGCTGGTACACCAGAGCTACGCGCCGCTCGACAGCTCTTTCTCGACCGCCGTGACGATGCGCGGGTCCATCGGGTCGACCGTCGAGGGATAGCTGCCGGCGACATGGCCGTCGCGGCCGATGAGGTATTTGTGGAAATTCCAGCGCGGCAGTTCGAGCGGGCGCTCGGCGGCCGCCCACTTGTAGAACGGATGTTGCGTGGCGCCGCGCACCTCGGCCTTGGCGGCGAGCGGGAAGGTGACGCCGTAGTTGTTGTGCGCCACATGCTCGATGTCGCTGACGCCACCCGGCTCCTGCGAGCCGAAATCGTTCGACGGCACGCCGATGACCGTGAGGCCACGGTCGCGGAAGCGCGACCACAGAGCCTGCAGCCCGGCGTATTGCGGGGTGTAGCCGCACAGCGAAGCAGTGTTGACCACCAGGATCGGCTTGCCGGCGTATTCGGCGAGCCTGATGTCGCCGCCGGTGAGGCCGGAAAATGAGAACGCATAGGCGGTCATGCGGCTGACTCCCGGCGGGGCCGCAAGCGCGGGCGCTGCCGTCAGGCTTGCGAGCATCGCCAGTGCGTCGCGGCGGGAAACCATGCGAACCTCCGTGTGCCGGAAAGATAGTCGAGCGGACGCGCAATGGCGATACGGGCGGCAAAGACCGCCGGTTCAAATCTTCGCAAACAAAAAGGGCGCCGGAACCGGCGCCCTTTCGTCTCGATGAAGCCTGTACCTTAGGCGGCGCGCACCGTCGCGAGGAACTTCTCGACCTCGTGCTTGAGGTGGTTGCTCTCTCCCGACAGCGACTGGGCCGAGGAGAGGACTTGGCTCGAGGCCGCGCCGGTCTCGCCCGCGCCGCGGTTGACGTCGGTGATGTTGGTGGCGACCTGCGCGGTGCCCTGCGCCGCGTGGTGCACGTTGCGGGCGATCTCCTGCGTGGTCGCGCCTTGCTCCTCGACCGCCGCCGCGATCGTCGACGCGATGCCGGCGATGCGCGCGATGGTGCCGCCAATCTCCTTGATCGCCGCGACCGATTCGTTGGTTGCCGCCTGCATGCCGGCGATCTGCGTGCCGATCTCTTCGGTGGCCTTGCCGGTCTGGGCGGCCAGCGCCTTCACTTCGCTCGCGACCACCGCGAAGCCGCGGCCCGCGTCGCCCGCGCGCGCCGCCTCGATGGTGGCGTTGAGGGCCAGCAGGTTGGTCTGCTCCGCGATGGCGGTGATCAGTTTCACGACGTCGCCGATGCGACCGGCCGCCTGCGACAGCGCGTTGATGCGCGCGTCGGTCTTCTCGGCCTGCTGCACGGCGTCGCTGGCGATACGCGAGGATTCCTGCACCTGGCGGCTGATCTCGCTCACCGAGGAGGTCAGCTCTTCGGTCGCGGACGCCACCGACTGCACGTTCGAGGAGGCTTCCTCGGAGGCCGAGGCCACGATGCCGGCGAGTTCCTGCGTGGTTTCGGCGGTCTGGGTCAGCGTGTTGGCGGACGCTTCGAGCTCGGTCGAGGCAGACGACACCGCCTCCACGATGCCGCCGACAGCCTTCTGGAATTCGTCGGCCAGCTTGTGCATGTCGGCGCGGCGCTGCGCGGCGGCCGCCTGCTCGATTTCCTTCTGCTGCGCTTCCATCTTCTCGATGCGGATGAGGTTGTCCTTGAAGGTCTTGGCCGCACGCGCATTGTCGCCGACCTCGTCGCCACGCTCGGCGTAGGGAACGTCGACCTGCTTGTTGCCGTTGGCGAGCTCGAGCAGCACCTCGCCGATGCGGCGGATCGGGCGCGCGATCGACAGCGCACCGAAGATTGCCGAGCCGATCAGCGTCAGCACCACGATGGCGCCGAGCCCGAGGCTGAGCGCGGAGGCGCGCGCTTCGCTCGCGGCGGTCTGCGCCGCAAGGGCGGTCGCGGAATCGTTGGCCGAGGTCTTCACCTCGCTGAGGATCTTGTCCATCTCGACGCGGGTCGGCGTCGCCTTGTTGTTCAGCAGCGTCGCCTGCTGCGCCATGGCGAGCAGGGTCTTTTCCAGCGCCTCCTTGTAGCGCGGGGCAAGCATCAGCAACTGGTCGACCGCATCCGCGAGGCCGGCCGCGCCGGCGAGCGCGATGCCGTCAGGCAGCATGTTGGCGGAATCGTCGAGGCCCGACTTCGAACGCTTGATCAGGTCCTCGTTGCCGAGCGTGAAATAGGCCCAGAACGCCGAGCGCGAGCCGCGGAACGCGAGATCCGAAACGAGCAGGGCCTTCTCGACCTCATGCTTCTTGGCGGCCGCCTTGATGGAGATCGCCATGTATTTGTCCCACTCGACCACGAGCTTGGTCTGCTCGTCGCGCAAGCCCATGATCTGCGTCTGGGCCGCGCCGATGTCGGAGAGCGCCTTGGTGTATTCGCCGAACAGTTTCTGCACGCGCTGGAGCTGATCCTTCGCCTGCGGGTCGCCGGCAAGGTCGATGGCCTTCGTGACCTGAGCGCCGCCGTCGGCGGTCATCGTCCGGATCTGGCCGCGCGCGTCATCGACCTGCTTGACGTTGGTGGCGAGCCGCAAGTCGCGGTTGGCGATCAGCAGGCGGCGGCTGGTCAGCTCGAACGCCGCGACCGCGCTGCGCATCTCGACGCTGGCCTTGATCTGGGCGTCGGTCTCCTGGCCGTTCAGCATCTGCCAGTACTGATTGCCGATCAGCCCGACCACGAGCACGACGCCGAGTGCGGCGGACGCCCCAAGCTTGGTGCCGATCCGCATATTGCCGATGTTCAGGATGCTCATGGTGCCCGCCGATGCCCGGAAATGGTTTCAATCATTAGCGGCATTAACAATGAAATATCGGTAAAGGAGCACGGCCCGAGGGCGCGTCGCGAATACCAGTTTTAGTCGGTGATTTCAGGGGCTTACGCAGCGATATCGGCGTCGACTGTGAGACGGCTTGCGGGAACCCGTCGCCACGCCGCCGCCACAGCTGCGAAACCCGGCGCGCGATGGCGCGTAACAGGAAGGACTCTCATCCAGCGCGCGGAGGAACCATGCGCACTGCTCTGTTCGGCCTTGCCCTCGTCTCGCTCGCCTCCGGCGCAGTCGCGCAGGAGAATTTCGAGAGCTGGCGGCTGCATACCCCCACGTTCCCGAGCACCGGGGGCGGCGGGATCATGATCGGCGCGTATAATCCGGTGGTCGTCGGCAACAAGTGCACGACCGACTTCACGGCGACCGAGCCGAACGGCACCGTCTACTACAATTCGATCGAGTTCGACGCCGTGCCGGCGCAAGGCGGCATTCTCTGCACCAACGGCCGCTGGCGCTCGCGCGACGGCAACGCGACCGGCACCACGCCGTACCGTGTATTCATCAAGGACGGCGTGATGCGCGGATCGCCTTAGACCATGGTCCGGAAAAGTGGGTACCGGTTTTCCGATTAGACCATGCTCAAATCGAAAAACTGCGCCGTAGCCGGATCAGCGCAGTTTCGTCGGTTTTCGTCAGCGCCGGACCGGCTGGCGCGACTTGAGCGCGACCGGCTGCTCCGCGCCGCCCGGGATGCGCCCGCCGCCGCTGAGGCAAGCGAGGGTCATCATGTCCTTGTTGCGTTCGGCGGGCTGGCCCTCGAACTTCATCGGGCCGACCACCTTGGCACACGCGGCGATCACGTCGGCGCTGTAGGACTGCGCGACGGCAGGGCTCGCCAGCGTCGCAATCGAGAGCGACGCCGCGAGCGCGAATGTTTGCAAGGTTCGCATTGTTTCTTTTCTCCGGTTGTTGCTGTTTCTCCCTGCAAACCAATGACATCCACCCGCGCCGACTAGGCACTTAGGCATCCGGACGCCTTCGCAAGAGGTGCGGCACTCCGAGATGTCCGCATAGCTGCTTCGCGGCCACAGGGCGTTGCGAACCGGTGAGCCGACACGGGTTTGCCCCCGGTGTGCCGCATTCGCGCCGCGACCCGATGGTGTATGGCGCCAGCAATCGAGCCAGATCGGCTCGATTCGTGCGGGGCACGCGCGAGATGGATAAGCGGTTCTGGAGCGGTGCGGTTATCGTCGTCACCGTCGTGGTGGCGGGCGCGAGCGCACTGCCGGCCTTGTTGCTGCGCCCCGAGCCGCAGCCCGAGCCCCTGATCGCCGAAATTCAGCCCGCAAAGCCCGCGCCGGTCACCAAGGCCGCGCCGGCCGGCCCGGTCGTGACGTTGCCGCCGATTCCGCCCGCCGAGACGCGGCCGGTGTCGTTGCGGTCGCAGTCCGCCGCGAAGGCCGAGGTCGCAAGGGCCGTGCCGCAGCCGGAGCCCAAGGCTGAGCTTCCGAAAGCCCAGCCTCCTGTCGCCGAGCTTCCCAAAGCTGTACCTTCGAAGCCTGAACCTCCAAAGCCCGAGTCGCCGAAGCCGGAGGCCGCGGCGCCGGCCGCTGTAGCGCCAGCCGCTGTAGCGCCAGCCGTGGCGGCGCCGGTCGCTGCCAAGCCGGGGGCGGCGCTTCCGCCGGTCCAGACCTTGGCTGACGCCCCGGCCGTCATAACGCCGAAGCCGGAAGCAGCGCCACGCGTGGCGAGCGTCGAACCTGAGCGCCCCAGCGTCACGCGCACGGCCCGGGCGGACCGCGAGGTCAAGCGCAAGCGCCGCGCCATGCGTCCGGCGCGCTACTCGATCCGCGAATTCCTCGCCTTGCGGCGCTGAGCCGCTTGGGGCGAGCCGCGCCATGACCTAAAATCCCCGCCATGCGTGCGGGAATCCTCCTGTCGATCGCGTTGCACGTCGTGTTCGTCGCACTGGCGCTGTTCGGCGCGCCCAGGCTCCTGCAGGAAAGCACCAATCGCCCGATTGAGGCCGAGCTCGTGCGGCCCGACGAGGCGCCGGCATTCAAGGAGGAGCCGAAGCCGGAAGAGAAGACCAAGGATGCCGCATGGGACCCGCTGCCGCAAAAAACGGAGCCCTGGCCGGAGGCGCAGCCGCAGCAGCAGCGCGAGGCGCGCGCCGAGCCTGAGCCGCAACAAGCGCCACCGCAGCAACAGCCGCAGAATCAGCCGGCGCAGCAGCAGTCCCAGTCCGCACCTGGCCAGCAGTCTGGACCTGCGCCGAAGACGGAGGCCAAGCCGTCGATCTTCGATCCCGCGAGCATTCCGGCGGTGATGAACCTGCCGAATGCGCCGGAGTCGGGCTTCGACGACGAGGCCACGACCGCCGCCAACATCAGCAATGACGAGCGCGCGGCCTTCAAGGCCCATCTGCGCAAATGCTGGAGGTTGCCGGCCGGCCTCTCGGCCACACAGACGACCCGCGTGGTGCTGCGCATCAACCTGAAACGCGACGGCAAGCTCGCCAACGAGCCGGTGCTGATCGAGGCCAGCGCCTCACGCGACGGGCCCGCGATCATGCAGGCCGCGTTGCGCGCCCTGAAGGATTGCCAGCCCTACCGGTTCCTGCCGCCCGAAAAATACGCCGAATGGCGTCTGCTCGACCTCAGCTTCTCGCCTCGCGACATGGCTGGCGGCTAGACGCGCCTTCGCGTCGAAAACTCGAACAATTCAAATGTGTTAACCTACAACTTGTGCGTTGCACAAATGGACTTGCTGCGTTGCGGCAAATCGGGGATAATGATTCCCGATAACAGATGTCGCTGAAGGCAGGAAATGAGCACGACCTGGAAGACCAAGTATGGCCCCCGCCGCGTCCGGCATGACCCGCCGACGCTCGACGAGGCGATCTTCGCCGCGCGCGGGCTGACCGACGACCTCGAAGGGCAGGTCGACATCGCCGCCGGCCTGATGGACCTGCCGGTGGAGGAAGTCCGCGCCGCCCTGATGAAGTCACCGGTGCCGCGCAAGCCGGCCGCGACCCTTGCGTTCACCAGCCGCGGCGGCACCGAGCGTTCGGTGGTCGTCGAGCGCAAGACCCCGCGCCGGATTCTGCCGGGCCGCCCGGTCACGACCCGCTCATTCGGCTAAGGGGCTGCCTTTCGTCCCTTACTCCTGAAACTCGATCCGCTTGTCGGGGCGCTCCAGATCGACGTGCAGCGCCTCGCACAGCCGGTTCGAGTAGTTCCACATCCCGCAGAACACCGTGATCTCGACGATCTGCTTTTCGCTGAAGTGCGCGCGCATTTCCGCGAAGGCCGCATCGTCGTTGCGCGCCGTCATGGTGGTGACCGCCTCGGCCCAGCGCACGGCGGCCTTCTGCCGCGCGTCGAGATGCGGTGAAGTGAGATAGTCGGGCCCGCGCGCGGCCGCGATCTGCTCCTCAGACAGCCCGACCTTCTTTCCGAGCGGCACGTTGTGCGACATGCAGTAGGCGCTCATGTTCAGCGCCGACGTCTTGATGATGACGAGCTGCAGCACCTTCACGTAGTCCGGATCGGCCTTAACGTTTTCGAGCCTGATCGCGCCGTTCGGCAGCATCCAGCCCGCAAGCGCGGCCGGCTGATGCGCCAGCACTTTCGAGAAGTTGCTGATGCGGCCCCACTGCCTGACGACGCCCGCGTAGACCTCGGCTTGTGTCGCGTCCGCCTCTTCGGGCGTGATCATCTTTACGCGCGCCATGCGTCCTCCGGCTGTTTTGCCCGGAGGCTAGACCAACAGGGCACGCCGCGCGAGCGCGACCGTGGCGCGAAATCTCCGCGGATTGGTGCTATTGAGAGACGAGTGCGCCAGGGCGAGGAGGCAAATGTGAGGATGCTGGCTGTTGCGGTTCTGCTGCTGCTTTCGGGCGCGGCGCATGCGGGCGATGTGGACGTCATGCGCCAGTACAACATGCTCGGAAAATGGGCCTATGTCTGTGGCCAGCCGCCCTCGAGCACCAACCCGCACGAAACCTACGCGGTGCAGCCGAACGGCGACATCCAGCGCACGCTGGAAATGAAGGTCACCGGGCTCGACGGCAACTTCAAGATCCGCAGCGCCCAGGCAGGCGGCCCCGAGCAGTTCACGCTGACGCTGGACATGCGCGACGGCGAGGTCTTCACCGTCACATACCGGCGCGAGGGCCAACGCTATCGGTCGATGCATTCGGCGAACCAGAAGGGCGAGGTGTTCGTGAGCGACGGCAAGTTCAGGAGCGGCGCCGACACCCAGTGGTTCACCAAGTGCCAGTGAGCGCGTCGCGTTGACGCGGCAAGAGTTGCGCGCGCTCGCGCAATCCGCCCGGCGATTCTTGCCGGGTCCGCGGCCGTGCACCTCTTGCTAACCATCTAAGTCGTGGCCGCGCCCCGGATACGATCTGGCGCGCGGATTGCAGCAGCGTCGGTGCTTCTCACTTGTTGGCCGCGATGCGGCGCGTAGGGGACACATATGACGACGCTTACAAGGTCTTGGCTTGCAAAGTTCTGGCGCTGCGAACAGGGCGCCACCGCCGTCGAATACGGGCTGATCGCCGCCGGCATCGCCGCCGCGATCATCTCGGTCGTCCAGGGTCTGGGCACGAAGCTGACGGCGAAGTTCGCCGCGATCTCGAACGGGATCAAATAGGGCAAGGCTCTCTTTCCCCTTGCCGCAAGCGGGAGAGGGGAAAGCGTGTGAGGGGTCGGCTCTGCACGCTAGGACTACGGTCCAGAGACCTTCTGCAATTTCATTGCCGCGCCGCACGCGGCTCTGCTAATCCGGGGACCGAAACGAGGTCTCCATGTCCGTCGATACCGCCACCGTCCGCCGCATCGCGCACCTCGCGCGCATTGCGGTCGCCGACGATGAAGTTGAGCACCTGAAGGGCGAGCTGAACGCCATGCTGGCGTTCTGCGAGCAGCTTCAGGAGGTCAATGTCGAGGGCGTCGAGCCGATGACCTCGGTCACTCCGATGGCGATGCGGATGCGCGCGGACGTCGTCAACGACGGCGGCATCGCGGACGACATCGTGAAGAACGCACCCGCGACCGAGAACCACTTCTTCCTCGTGCCGAAAGTGGTGGAGTAGGCGATGTGCTGGGCCTGCCAGGAGAGCGACCGGGAGCGCATGTGGGCGCTCATCGACATCATCTCGATGGGCGAGATGCCGGCCGGGCACACCGCCGAGGATTTGCGTCAGATGGGACTGCCGCAGCCGGGCGAGATCTATCGTGAGGAGCAGCCGGACGGCACCATCCTGATCCGCCAGCATTCGCCCTCCGAGATCGCGGCGAAGAAGACGGCACCGCAGAATGTGTTCGTCTGCGACAGTCCAGACCAGAAGAACTGACAAGAATGACAGATCTGACCAGCCTGACGCTCGCTGAGGCGCGCGACCGTCTCGCCAAGAAAGACATCACGGCCGCCGAACTGACGAACGCGCATATCGCCGCGGTCGAGGCCGCGCGCGAATTGAATGCCTTCGTGCGGGAAACGCCGGACCGCGCGCGCGAGATGGCGAAAGCCAGCGACGCGCGCTTGCAGAAAGGCGAGGGCGGTCCGCTCGAAGGCATTCCGCTCGGCATCAAGGACCTGTTTGCGACGCAAGGCGTGCGCACCACCGCGTGTTCGAAAATCCTCGGCGAGTTCACGCCGACCTACGAGTCCACCGTCACGTCGAACCTGTGGCGCGACGGCGCCGTGATGCTCGGCAAGCTCAACAACGACGAGTTCGCGATGGGCTCGTCGAACGAGACCTCGTGTTTCGGTCCGGTGGTGAACCCGTGGCGGCGCAAGGGCTCGAACGTGGGCGC
>Ga0075366_10000315_pt1 | contig 21971 bp, 23 predicted proteins | sample EndMethybrTD3031_FD_72351 | JGI IMG/M metagenome (GOLD analysis project Ga0075366, IMG submission 72351) | Populus endosphere microbial communities from Tennessee, USA - Endosphere MetaG P. TD hybrid TD303-1 | ecosystem: Host-associated > Plants > Roots > Endosphere | place: USA: Tennessee...
ATAGGTATTTACCATGATGTTCGTGCCATTGCGGCCGCCTATTTCCTCATCTGTTGTTATGAGGATGCCTAAATCGTACGCTTCGAGATTGTCGTGCAATGTATCAATGAGTTCGAGATAGTTGGCAATAGCAAATTTCATATCCATGACACCGCGGCCGTATATGCGTCCCTCGGATATTTCCAGCTTGAACTGCTCCGGGTCGCCTGGAACTACATCGATGTGTGCGTTCAGTAGCACGCTTGGTTGCTTATTGCCTGGCGTGGTAGTCGCAAGCAGCGAGCCAAACCCTTCTTTTTCAAACCGCTCAACGTACATGCCCCGGCTGGCCAGGAACTGCTGCACAAAATTTAGCGCCCTGTTGTTGGCGTCGTGGTCGCCAGAAATTGTAGGCATGGCTACTAACTGCCGCAGCAATTTGGTCCGTAATGGCTCCTTGGCTTTTATGGGGACTGCGAGGCCGTGATCACGCACGGGATTGCGTAAGAACTCTTCCATAATCGAACGGTATTCCTGGAAAGATGATAGTTCAACGTATTCGTGGTCGCTATGAGGCATCATGCCGTACAGCCCGAACTCGATGATGTCGTTATTTACGAGTGCATAGTGCCGTCCGTCACTGCTAGCTGGACGGCCTAGATAGCGTGGCTTTTTATCGGTTATCTTACGCATTGCGGCACTCAGACCTTGTACGTAAGGGTTGAGTTCCTGTACGTGGACTGCCGGCTCAAAGGTTGCCATATTAACGAGCTCAGCGGTGGGGTCGATACTTCGGATGAATGCTTCAACGGATTCGCGGCTTTCGAAGACGGAATCTTCCTGCGTGAAGCGGAAGTCAATCTTCAGGACGGCTGTATCGGGCACTTTGTTGTATGTCTCGTTGGAGGTATGGATATTGGCGATACTGGCTGTTGTAGTCCACGATTCTTTATCTGGCGTCGGATAGCGCTTTAGTACTTCGCTGGCAAAACTACCGGCTTTAACTACGGCATTTTCTCCATGCCATAAGTGTCCGCCATGCGCGGTTTTGCCCGTAAAAGCAATCTCCGCCCAACATAGGCCGCGGGCAGCATTATAGATAGCATTACGGTCATTGGCGTATTCGCCCATAACAACAAACTTACTGCGTACGCCATCGTCTATTTGCATCCGTACGCCATCATATCCACCGATTTCTTCATCAGTTACTATCTGGAGGCCAAGTGCATAGGGTACCTCGCTCACAAGCCCTGTAAAGAGATCAGCCAATACAACCGCGGTGCTTTTCATATCAAGGGCTCCGCGGCCGTACAAACGCTCGCCTTCGATACGTGGCTCAAATAGTTCTGCGGGTCCTGGCACAACATCGAGGTGGGCGTTTAGGAGTATGTCGAAGACCGCTGGCCTCGTTGTGCCGCGGTACGCTAGGAAACTGGGCCGTTGGTTCCGCTCAAACCATTCGATAGTGATGTCTTTGTTGTCCTTTAGTATCGCGGCAACCATATCAATAGCTTGCCGCAATGCAGCCGGGTTGTCTGCTGTAGACGGAATCGCTATTAGTTCCTTCGTTTTTTCTATAAGTTGGTCGTTTGTCATAATATTCTTCTTATTCTCAATAAAAAAACCGAGCTCTTCGGGCTCGGTTTACGCTCTGTCCAAAGGCCGCGTTTAACCGAGCTCCTTGGAGCCGAGAATCATCACGATCATCACTTCGTTGCGCGTCATTATAGGTTGATTATATTCCTTCCTACCTGGCGCCGTCAATTCTAAGCATGGATAGCTGTGAATGAGCCTAGTACTGTTGCCACGGGCCAAGGTTGTCGGCACCCTTCTTGCCCTGGTAGCCACCGGGGGCAATAATAGCTGCTTCCTGGTGTCCAACCCACCGCGGGTCATACGGGGTGTAAACGCCTGCACCACCTTTTATGATGGCGTCAGAATGAATACCGCTCCGATGCGTATGCGTGCCCATTCCAATAATAGGAGCAGTATCAGGGATTTCCATGTCCAGTACTCCAAATACATGTTGGGTAACCCGCATCATGCGGGTGATGTCGACTTGCGGCATCACGATATCTTCGCCGAACTCGTCGGCATGCTTCTGCATTGCCATAATGACTTGTTCCTCAGAAGCGTTGCCGGCACGTTCGCCGCGGCCGCCCACGACTATCTCTGCCTGCATATTAGGAATCCGTATGCCAAGTTCCCTGGCAGTGTCGGCTACTGCCTCTAAAGCAGATAGCGTGTTAGCTGTTGCCATGCCGAAATCATTATGGTTATGCGTAGAAATAGTTACGGCATCCTGGAGACCCTCTTGGGCAACCCAGCGCGTCACATCGCTAAAGAGCTGGGCAATCTTGCGTGGTGAGGACTGCCCCAGCGTATCAGGCAGGTTAATGACACTCGCGCCTTCCTGCATGACTGTCTTAACAACGCTTTCCAGGAAGCCGCGGTCAGTACCGGTAGCCGCCTCAGCCGAAAACTCAATCCGTGCAGTGCCCCCGCTGATTTCCCAGGCATGAGCTACTGCTGCACGTGCCATTTCCCGTACGTCTTCTTGGGACTTACCTGGAAATTTTACAGCTACATGGTCAGCGGCTGTAGCAATAAAGGTATGTATACCTGGCCTGTCAGCTTCTTGCACGGCTGCCCATGTATTCTCAATATCACCCTTAGTTGCCCGGGAAAGTCCGGTAATGACAGGCACATGGTCGTATACGTCGCCTGCAACTAATCTGCTGCCCTCCATGTGATAGGGTGTCACCATGTATGAACTTCTGCCCACGGTTCGGGCCACTTCCGTTACTTCTTCTGTGTCCGTAGGAGTCGTTGGGAACCCGGCTTCAATAGTATGGATGCCCATGGCAGCAAGTTCTTCAGCGATGCCTGGCTTTGTGCCGGGTGGGCACTGGTTCTCCTGCGGCTGCGCTTGATCGCCGTCACGCATCGTCGTGTCTAAATAGTTAATACTGGTTGGTATTGCTTCGATCATAAGAAACTCCTTCAGGAAATAAAAAATCAGGCTAATGAAGCCTGATTTGATGTGGGCTGTGCTCGGCGCTTAGTGTATGCGCTCAGGCTTCAATTGTACTGAAGCACAGCCCTTTAAGGCAGAGAAGGTCGAGAATAAACTGTGACAGCTGATTGAAGCTCATAATACAGACCACAGTACGTGATTACGCATAGCCGAGTCAAGTCCTAGCTTTCGCTGGCTGCAAATTTCATAGCTTCGCCCAGGAGCGGATGCACTTGGCTGAGTTTTTCGTGCATGGCCTGGACCAAGGCACGCACCTCTGGCTTGTTATGCGGGCTGGTGCGGATCTCGTGCAACTGGAATGCCTCGCGGGCATTGTAGGTAACTTTCCAGCGCATTTTGTGACCCTGCAAGGTGGCATATTGCGATTCGTAGGTGTAACCCATTTCCTGGAGAAGGCTATGCAGACGCAAACTAAGGTCAAAACATGACTCGTATTGGTCAACCAGATCCGCTTGTTCTATGACCGCTGGCATAGCGTAGCCATAGCGTGGCGTCAGCTCTTGCCATTCCAGGCTGTCGACCATACGGTGGCGTTGCAAGTCGCGGAAGGTATCGAAGTCACAGACCAAATCCCAACTATAGTGAGCCTTCTCAAGTGCCCTCCCAGGACGCTGGTTCCGGTGGGAACGGTCCCCAATATATGCGTCGAAGACATCTACTTTCTGGTTGTAAGACCATTCAGCTACGGCAGTGCGCAAATCGGCAACCGATAAGTTGGAGTGCTGGTATAGCATATCCGGCAAGAGATCAAACTCATTGCGCGGCCAGACATCTGCCAAATGTACACCCGTTGACGGGTTGGCATACTGGACTGGCAAATGCTGGCGGGCCAAGGTGCTTAGTTTCTTGGCCGCGGTCGTACGATACGCTACATCTCCTGCCAGATCGGTCCCTTCCATGAAGGCTGGTGCGTGCTGGCGGGCTTCGATGAGCAGTGCCTTGGCAGTTTCGTAGGCCTCAGGCAGAGGGTCGCTTAGTAAGTTGTGTACCAAGCTTTCTAGCGCCTGTGTTGAGCCGTATACGCCAACGGTGGTGTTGGCCGCAGCCGGCAGTACGCCACGGACAGCCTCTAGGGCTTGCAGGCGGACGCCGCTGCGCCAGCTTTCATCACGGTCATTTTGCAGTACGCCGCTTTCCTTCTCGAGGTACTCGCATAGGGAGCGGACCATTTCGCTGTACAAGTTAAAGATCTGGTCAAGATGCGCCCGGTATTTCTCCTGGAGTGCGGGTTCAAAGTATGGCGGAACGTAGTAGCGGTAGTTGCCGTTGCCGTCTTTCTGGTCGTAGGCGATCAAGTGGCTAGGCAGCTCCACGTACGTAGCTAACCGGCCGCGTTCCAGTTTCTTGGCCGTAAGTATACTCAGATCACGCAAGGCAAGGTGCATGCCTTCCAGGTGGGCTGTCGGAAGCGGCGGTTTCTCTGGTGAAGCTGCTGGCGGCTCGTCAGGCGTCTGGGCACCTTCTTTGGGCGCTGGAGCTGACAGGACTGGCGTTGGCAAAGAGACCTCGGCAGATGCCGGCTTCTTTTTGCGTCGCTTAGGAGGCAACATAGGTTCAATCTTTTGCCAGAGAATGTCATGAATTACGTCGACACCGAGCAGCTTGTCGTCACGGGTGCAGTCGATGCGCGCAAAGTCCTTAGGAAAGAGCTGGCACAGGTCATCGTAAACCGTTACAGACTTCTTGAGATGGTCAATGTCAGCTTCATGGATATCATGGGTTTTATCTGTATATATCCGCTTTTCCTTCTGGCCAACGAGCTGCTGGGCTACTTCTGCAGGGACGCGCAGTACAAAGCTAGCTGTGGGCCGTGGAATACGCAACATTTCAAACTCAAGATTATCGAGCCATATAAAGAAACCGCGCCGTTCTTCGGCATGCCTGAACTTAGTGCCCTGATGTGCCATGCTCGAACCGACAAAACGGTTGGATAGCACTACCTTGCCCGCAGCTAAAGCCTCGCGGATTTTGGGTGCTGCCTCAAAACGGTCAAGTGCATAAAACAGCGAACTTGTGTACGGGCCAACATCATTGGCGCCGCCATAGTTGCCGTTCAGATATTCCCTTACAAAGTAGCTGGATGGCTGTTCGTATTGCGGAAAGTCAAAGGTTTCGACATCATATCCTTCAGCGCTTAAGCGCTCAGCCAGTTTCTTAAACTGTGTGCCTTTGCCGGATCCGTCAGTACCTTCGATGGCTAGAAAAACTCCACGGCCAGTATTCATTGTTCCCCTCCAAGAGTAATATTCTCGCGCCACCCGATGCTCTTATTTAGTCACAAACTGGATTTTAGTGCAACTCGCTTGTGCCTATCACAACACCCGCTTGCTGACCTCCCGGATTTGTGACACACTTTTGATATGAAAGTCTTCCTCGTTACTGCTATTACTGCTGACGGTTTTATCGGGCGCGATTCGGGCCATCTGGCCGATTGGACCAGCCCCGAAGATAAGAAGTTATTTGTACGGCTTACCAAACAAGCTGGCACAATGGTTATGGGCTCAAAGACCTTTGCAACCATTGGCCGGGCTTTGCCTGGACGCAAAACAATTGTCTATACCGGCAAGCCTGACGAATTCAATGTGGAGGGTGTTGAGGCTACTAATGAATCACCTATCGAACTTGTAGCACGCCTTGAGAACGAAGGCATAGAAGCTTTGGCTGTCTGCGGCGGTGCTTCTATATACGCGCTGTTCATGAATGCTGGCGTAGTTGACGAACTGTACCTGACCATTGAGCCGTTGCTCTTTGGTACGGGCGTACCGCTCTTTTCAGACCAACTAGACTGCAAACTGTCACTACTTGAACTAGACAAACTCAATGAACACAGCGTCCTCCTCCATTACGCCGTCCAAAAAGCCTGAGTCCGCACTCATTGCCCGGATACTCCAGAAGTACGGCCTCGCGTACGCACATATTAATGAACCCCAAAAAGGTTACCGCAACCAGTCATTTCCGGTGCTGCTTAAAGACGGCAATACCGCAAATGTCATGCTATACAAGAGCGAGCCGGGCATCCTGGATAAGATCAAAGCTGCTAACGCTGTATCCACACATCTTGCCGCTAAAGGCTTCCCTGTCCGGCATACGATCGACCCTAAGATTATTAAGTTGTCCAATGCAAGCCGCGAGAAATATGCAGCCGTCTATACATACCTGGACGGCCACACGATCCCCTGGGAAGAGTACAATCAGGATCACATAAAGGCGCTTGGCATGACCATGAGCAATCTCCATGCCGCCCTAGCTGACTGTGACTACGCATTACCCGAGGTTGCCGACGAATATCTGGCAATTGTGGCACGCATGCGGGCTTACTTTACCGATGCACCCGTACAACGTGCGCTTGCCGACAAGCTGTTACTATCTGTTAAGCCAGAGGTATTTGACGGTTTCGAGCAGTTGCTTGTTGGCTCTAGGCTTTTGCCAGGCAAACAACCGCTGCATATGGATCTGGTGCGCAGCAATGTGTTGTTTGAGGATATGGAAGCTGCCGAGGACCTTAAAGTCCGCATCAGCGGCATTATTGATTTCGAGAAGACTGCGTACGGCCAGCCAATGTTTGATATAGCCCGCACTCTTGCCTTCCTGCTTGTTGACTGCAAATACAAACAGCCCGAGAAGATCCGCAAGTACTTCCTTGGTTCAGGCTACATCAAGCGGGGTGCAGCAGATTTCCCGCACAAGCAGACAGATCTGCTCGAAGCGCTCGTTGGCATGTTCTTGTTCTATGACTTCTATAAGTTCCTGCGCCACAACCCGTATGAGTCCCTGCCGGACAACGAGCACTTCATCCGCACGGTCTCCCAACTCATCCCGCGGCACCTTGTAGTACCTACCACATCCATAACCCGCTAGTTTGGGTGTAGAATGTCCATATATCAGAGAGGGTTGCGTGATTGCTAAGACTACCGGGACTACCAAACCAAAATTATATGTAGGCTGCTGCCTGACAGGTGCCAGCGAAGCATTCACGACAGGCGTCGAGGACTTTAAAGTAGCGCTTAGGGACCGCGGCTACGAAGTGTTCGATTTCGTCGGCCTCGTTAACGGTACTGCTGCTGATGTATACAATTGGGACATCGGGCATTGCGTTGCTGACTGCGATGCCTTCATCGCCCTTTGCGACTTCCCCAGCATTGGATTAGGTTTTGAGCTCTGCGAAGCTCTCCGCTTGAAAAAACGCCTCTTAGCAGCTGCACATACAGACGCTAAAGTCACCAGGCTGGTACTTGGCGCAGCAGACGTAGAGCCAGGCCTGCGCTTTGTACGCTACAAACAATTAAGCGACCTTTTACCTCTTGTAGACGAGCTTATAGCGTAGTTATAAAGTCTGCGTTTCATAGCGTCCTCCCCGGTAAGATGTTAGAATAACCAAAAGGACTAATGGAGGGATCCGGGGGTTACTAATGGCTGTTTCGGCATGGAAAAAGAGACTCATTTCTCAAAGTGATTTGATGAGCCTTCACGAAAAACTAAAAGAAAAGGGAAAGAAGATCGTCTTTACTGCCGGTTCATGGGACCTATTGCACGTCGGCCAGTGCCGTTACCTTGAAGAAGCCCGCGCCCGCGGCGATATCCTTGTTGCCGGCGTAAGCAGCAACGAGGCAATCCGCAAAGTTAAAGGGCCCAACAAGCCGATCCTGGATGAGAAGATCCGTGCCGAGATGCTGACCTACCTGCGTTCAGTAGATTTCGTAACTATCTTGCCTGAGCCTAGCTGCGTTCCCGCCCTTGGACTGCTTCGCCCTGATGTCTTCATTACTGTCAAAGAAGACTGGGCTGCGGCGTACAAAGAATCCAAAGAATATAAGACCATTACTAAATACGGCGGCGAAATGGTTGTAGTTGACCGCCAGTCTACGGCCCTGTCTACCACCAAGATTGTCCAGCGCGCCATCGGCGGACAGCTTGGCGATATCTTTAAGGACTTCATGGATCTCCGCAAGGATCCGCTAAAAGAAAAGTAACCGTATGAAGCTAGATCTTAACCTAACACCAGAGGAACAAGAAAAGCAGGTGTACTACCGCGACGCCCGCACCGATGGTTATTACGGTAAGATCTGGACCACGGTTGGCAAGTGTGTCTTTTGTGATCTTCGGGACAAATACATTATCCATGAAGAGAACGGTATCGCATTGACCATCTCGCTCTACGCCTATATTGACGGTAACTGCATGATCGTCCCCCGGCGCCATGTCAAATCCGCCAAGGAGCTTACAGATTCCGAATGGCAGACTATACGCAAGATGATGTATATCGCCAAAAAAATCATACGCAAAGTGCACGACCTCAAAGACATCCAGTATGTACTGCGCGATGGCGGTGTTGCGGTAAACAGCACCGTACAGGATCACCTGCACATGCATGTTATCCCAGCTGATTCTCCTGATATGACAGTTTGGAACTACCGCAAGCTTAAGTACACACCCCTCGAGAACGCCGAGTTATTCCGTCAACAGCGCTCCAAAATCGAGAAATTATCTGAGAAGTTTAATGAGAAATACGCCGAAGAGGGTGAATCGCAGCCTGACACATTTGATAAGAAAGCAGTATACCGTCAGGCATTCCAGCAAGTACTAGCCAACAAGAAAGCCTCTAAGGCCAAAAAGACAGCTAAGGTTGGCGCCGCTGTTATCGTTGGCGAGAGGATTATCTCGCTGTCTAATGCCAGCCTTGTTGACGGGCCTATGGAATACGAGAAAGATGATGGCACCTGGACAAGTCCGCCGACCGTTTCCCATGCTGAAGAACGCTGTATAGCTCAGGCTGCCCGTGAAGGTGTCGTATTAGATGGCGCAACGATGATTGTAACCTTATCACCCTGCATGGCTTGCTCCCGGCAGATTGTGAATTCCGGAATTAGGGAGCTCCATTACATAGATGACTGGTGGGATCAGGAAGCCTTGGGCTTTCTGCGCGAAAACGATGTAAAAGTGGTAAAAATACCATACAAGAAAGGTTAGGAAGCGAACATGGCGCATCCAGAATATCAGTATCTCAAACTAATGGCAGAGATTATAAAAGATGGCCGGACCAAACAGACCCGCGGTATCCACCCGGTTATTGCCAAGTTCGGTGCCCAGGTGCGTTTCGACATGCGCCAAGGCCTTCCTCTGCTAACCACCAAGAAAATGCCCTTCAAGATTTTACTGCACGAACTGTTTTGGTTCATATCTGGCAGTTCAGACGTGCAGTATCTGCACGATCACAATATCCATTACTGGGATGGCTTTTTACACGAAGGCAAAAGCGACCTCGGCCGTGTGTACGGTGTGCAGTGGCGCCACTGGAAACGGCCGGACGGCACTGAGTTTGACCAGTTGCAGTGGGCTATAGACCAGATCAAGACCAATCCTAATTCCAAGGGCATCATCGTAACTGCCTGGAATGCTGGTGAGCTTGACGAGATGCGCTTGCCTCCTTGCCACACGATGTTCCAGTTCGATGTGACCAAGGGCAAATTACGCCTGCACTTATACCAGCGTTCATGGGATGTGTTCCTTGGCGCGCCATTCAATATTGCCCAGTATGCCATGCTCCTGCAGATGGTTGCCCACCTGACAGGATACGAAGCCCGCGAGCTGATCATCTCAGCCGGTAGTGCTCATCTATATAAGAACCATGTAGACTCAGCTATCGAGCAGCTAAAACGTAAACCATACCCATTCCCAACCCTCAAAATCGTTGGCGATGTTAAGAGCATCGATGACTTTAAGGAAGAAAACTTTGTCCTCGAAAACTACAAGGCACACAAGCGCCTAAAGACTGACCTCGTTATCGTATAAGACTTCGGTAGATTGCCAGGTGTTCGGCGCACATGCGCTGGGAGGTGAAGCGGGCTTCGAAAGCTGCACGGCATGCATGACGGTCTTTGGCCATGGCTTCTGGTATTGCCTGGGCCAAGGCAGTTATGGCGGCTGGTTCGTCCAGCTTCCCGGCCTCATCGAGGGATTTGTCTACGACTACGCCGGTTTCATATTGTACGACCTCGGGTATTGCACCTGAAGATAGTGCAACTATAGGGGTTCCGCAAGCCAATGCTTCGATCATGACCATGCCGAAGGGCTCATCAAAGATTGATGGGACAATAAGTGCTTTGGCCTTGCTTAGGAATGCTTGTTTGCTTGCGGTATCACTAATGAATCCAACATACTGGATTTCCGTGCCGTCAATGAGCGGTTCGATGCGTTCTTGCCAGTAGGTGTCTTTTTTGTGGCCAGCATAATGTTTGCCAGCAATCTTTAGGGTAACCGGCTCTTTAGTAGCAGTACGGTTATATTCCTTTAGGGCTTCGATAGCCAAGTGTACACCCTTGGGTTCAATAATGCGGCCGATGTATGCGATGTAGTTCTCCTGGCCGTCGTACTGTGGCGTAAACATATCAGCTGGTATGCCGTGGTGGACATTCCCTACCCAGTTGGTATCCGCTGGCATACCCGTACGCTGCGCCTTCGACATAGATATCCAGTTGAGATGTTTGTACCTAGGGAAGACATTTTTGTACTTCACAAGGAAGTTAAACGGGTCGTGATGCGTAAACACTACGGGCTTTTTGCAAAGTGCTGCAAATGGCAGAGCGATGTCTTCTTCGTTGGTATATATGTGAACAACATCCAGTTCGTCATTGTTGGCCATCTCAAAGGCCCTGGCGATAACTTCACTCTGTACTTGGCGTGACAGTGTCACAAAGGTAAATGGATGCTTCTTAAGTAGCTCCATATAGGTGTCTCCGCGGCCTGCCAGTTCTTGCTCAAAGTATGACAGCTCAGCGATTATATTTGTGGCAACAGTGTCTACTGGGCCGGGCGAAAACAACGTAACGTCTTCGCCAGCGGCCTGCAGGCCCTCTGCCAGATCAAAAGCTAACGCAGCAGGTGAAAAGATTACATGCGGGAGGATCTCCCGATGCATGAAGATATGCGGAACAACGAGCCCAATTCTCAAAGGAGAACCTACTTTTTGTCTTTGGTGTCTTCGTCCTGGTCCAGGAAGCTGAGGTCAAGTTCCTCAGAGTTCATTTCATCGTCACCGTAGTAGCCGTCAGCGTCTTGCGGTGTGTTAGCATCTGCCATGTATATACCCCATAAGTTAGTTAGCAAATTATCCCTAGATTATGCCTGAAAGAAAGTGTGGTTGTAAAGGGAGTACGCCACTACATACAGCGTATAATACGTGTAATATAGCACTATGTTGTACATGCCAACCGCACCAGCTGAGCGGGGTCTCTTATTAGAACCCGGAAACATCACCGCCGATAGTTATCAGATCGGTGTAGTTAACCAGATTCAATTTGATGGTGAACCGCCCAACGAAGCAGACCCGGGTAAAATCCGAGGCATACCCGCACCCGCGTATCTCTTCATGGGCGTACAGGAAGAACTCCTCGAGACAATCGAGATAGACGCCAACCATCCGCCGTACAACCGTGCTCATCGTTTGCTGTTGCCGACTGAGGACGCATACGCTCATACGAGTCCCGACGCCGAGCTATATCATGCCAAGGAGTTTGGCGACCTGTCCTGGTATGTGACTGCCGCCCTGAGCCTGCAGGGACTGCGTTTGGCAAGCGCGCTTATCCCTTCGCATGATGATGTACCAATTGGCGAGATAGATGGATTTGCCAAATGGCAAGCCAGCGAAACAGAGTGGCAACATTCAGGATTTGTGTACCTCGGTGCTGCGTCAGCATTTGTCGATTCCTTTGACAGAATCTTACGGCTTGATGGCAGCGCCCTTAATCCTGACGGGCGGTATTATCTGCGGCAGAATATGGCCGTAGCAGCCAGCGAGTTACTTGTCTCAATGTCAGTAGTCCTACAGAGCAAACTCAATACAAACCTGGCTACAGTCCTATCCGACAACAACGCAAAGATTACACGCCGCATCCGTGAGAACACAATCTTTGGCGAAGGCGGCGACAAGCGTTAGGAAAGAGGCTGGCTACAAATAGTTGCCTTATAAGCGAACATTTGTTGTAATGCTGTTATGGTCCGCGGGTCAGAGTGCAACCTACCAGAGCGTGGGGCTGGGCATCGTGTATTGGCAATGTCCTTAGCCGCTGGCGCGGTTGCTGCAACGTTTGTCGCTGCTGACGGGTGGCTTGGCAAGCGGAAGTGGCCCTCTACTCCTACGAAGCTGATAGGGCCGCCTAAAGTGACAAAGGCAATGATTACCTTCAGCGGCCTCGGAAGTATGGGCGGCCAAGAACAATCTGAGCAAATAGGACGAATCTTTAAGTGGCCAGGTGCTCACTGGGAATATTCCACCGATAAGTACAGTGTAACCTTGCTAGCCAATCAACTACACGTTGGCTTCCCTGACCTTATGGAGGTCGGTATCAACGGTCACAGTATGGGCGGCCCTACCGGGCTAGAGACCGTATGCCAAGGGACTCCTAGGGGTGCGAAGCTTGGCCCCGTTATACTGCACTGTTCACCATTTGATTATCGTGATGGTCGGAATCATAAGGCAGCCAAAATCCTTGACGTCGTTCGGCTGCCAACCGGGCCTGCAAGCAAGGCAGCTTTTACGATGGTCAGGAACGCACTCGAAGGAACACCTCCATGGAAGTCATGGAAAGAGGCAGTAACGAACGCAACAACCGGTTGCTCACCACGCCTCTGGATGCAGCAGATGAGAGCTTTGCAAGCAGTAGACCTCCCCAGCCGTAGGGATGATATTGCCCGTATGGTTGGCGAAGATACGCAAGTTATATATTGCATGCCCGAGGAACCGGAGATGGATCGCACCGTTGATACGGTACAAGCGAGCGAGCGTTATATGGAGTATTTCGAAGGTATGGGCGTACCTGTAGATATCGTAAGGGTGCCTGACGCAGGACATGCAGATGTCACCCGTGCATGTGCGCAGTTAGCATTAAGAGCCGCATAACTATAGCTCAACCAAGATGCGGTTGTACATATGCTGGCTCGCTTCCAATGAAGGGAGTGTTGCGGGGAACAGATCAACCTGGCTTTCTAGGCTGCCGCGTGCCCGTACGGCAACCTCGGTGGCCAGGCTGCGCTGCTGTCTGAAACGGTGCGTTGCCTGTTCTTCACGGCCGGCCCTCAGGGCGATGTTACCGGCGGCAAGGCCCGTAGAATATACGCCGAAGTCATGGCTGATCTCATACAGCTGATGTATCTGTGAATCTTCCTTATGAGTAACGATAGCTACCGCCCTCTCGAGCAACCAGTCGGGCAAGTCAGCATACAGCCCGCCAAGGACAGCTTCGAATACACGCTTTTCGTTAGCCCGGTCCTCGGGTGTTTTCTTCCCATGAGGGATATCACCCACGACGACCCCGCACTGCTCCAGGATTTGCGGAGCGGTGTTCTCGCCGACATCATGTATAAGCGAGGCAAAGCGGCCGGCAATAATGTCATCCGGGCTGAGGTCCAAGGGATTAGCATGTATTTGGGCATCAAAGCAGAGGTAACGCAGCAGGAGCGCGGAAAGATCCCGGTGGTTGACCTCCATATGAGTGACAGGATGTATGTCTGGGCCGAGGTCGGCAAGCATCTCCTCACGGGTTCCATAGCCAAAGTCTGATGCGTACCGTAGCGGCTGATGGTAATGATGTCCGCCTATAGCGCTGGATTCATACCGCCCATATAGTTCGCCGTATCCAAATTCCCTACCGCCCGCGATGAACATCTCACCTATAGTCAGGCCAACAAGTTCGGGAGTTCGCATGGCGGTTACAGACATATATACCAGAGTATCAAAAAACACCCTGTTTTTACGCAGGGTGTTTTGTTGCGAACGAACCGTATGATTAGAGTTCGTTGACGGCTACGTTCATGGAAGGACCCATGGTAGTAGTCAGGTGAATAGCCTTAACGTAGGTACTCTTTACGGATGCAGGCTTGTTGCTCTTGATGCTAGCGAAGACAGCGCGTGCGTTCTCTTCAAGCTTAGCGGGACCAAAGCTTACTTTACCAATGCCAAGGTGTACGATACCGGTGCTATCAACACGGTATTCAACACGGCCGGCCTTAGCTTCAGAAACAGCTTTAGCTACATCAGTGGTTACAGTACCGCTCTTAGGGTTTGGCATAAGGCCGCGTGGACCAAGGGCGCGCGCGTACTTACCAAGCTTAGGCATGTTAGCTGGAGTTGCGATAAGAATATCGAAGTCCATAACGCCCTTGTCGAGCTGCTTGATCAGGGCTTCTACACCGCTGATGTCAGCGCCTTCAGCACCTTCGTCTGCGAATACGGCAACACGGATGCTCTTACCAGTACCTGCAGGCAACACGAGGTTGTCGCGGATGTTCTGGTCAGCATGACGTGGGTCAACATTCAAGTTAATGTGCAGTTCAACAGTAGCGTCAAACTTGACGGGGCTGGTCTTAATAGCGAGCCCGAGAGCTTCGCCCAGGCCGTAAGCCTTGTCCTTTTCGATTTGCTCAGCAGCCTTGCGGAAATTCTTGCCTTGGCGTTCAAGACGTGAACGGGTGGCCTTGGACTTCTGCTTAGGCTTTTCGTCGGCTTCAGCGTCAGAAGCTTTGCGTTCTTCTTTGGCTTGCTTTTCTTCAGCTTCGGCAATTGCCTTAGCACTGCGCTTACCAGCCTTAGCGGTAGCTTTTTCTTCAGCTTCAGTCTCTTCGACTTCTGGCTTCTCGGTAACTGCTTCTACGATAGGAGTTTCAGTAACTACTACTTCTTCAACAGCTTCTTCTTGTTTCTTCTTGGCAGTTGCCATAATGATATCTCCTTCGTGGTGCTAACGAGCGTTTTGGCTCTCCCACAAATGTTATTATTGTTCGACTTCAACGCCCATTGAGCGGGCAGTACCAGCAACCATCTTCTTAACGGCAGGAATGTCGTCAGTGTTCATGTCTGCGGCTTTGTCAGTAGCGATCTTGGTGAGCATAGCGTCAGTAAGCTTCTTAGGGATCTTCTCGCTGTTAGGCTTGCCTGAACCCTTCTTGATACCAAGTTCTGCACGGATACGGTCGTCAGTAGGCATGCCTACAACGCGCCATGCCATTGTGCGGTCGTCAAAAATAGTAATGTGCACGGTCACGGTCTGACCCTGCATGTCTTTGGTCTGGTCGTTGAACGGGTTGATGAAGTCCATCATGTTCACACCGTGCTGACCAAGTGAGCTACCTACTGGAGGCGCAGCGGATGCGCGGCCTGCAGGAATTTTCATCTTCAAATTTGCTTTTACGGCTTTTGCCATAAGATATTCTCCTTTTAACGAGCGTTCGGGTTAGAAGCCCTTACTTGCTCTCCTACCTTTTAGTAGTGCGTAACTGAGGTATTTTACACTTTTTACAGGGAAAAGTCTACAGATATGATACAGTTACACCCGAAATGACAGAGCTTAGCCCGGCTACTGACTACGCAGCCTACCCTCATCTCTTCCCAGGCCAACAATATAATAGGCCGCCAGGCCTCGCAAACAGGGTGTTTGTAGAAGGTCTTGTCCCCTGGGACGTGAAGACACTGGATGAGCTTGGCCACACAATGCTGGAAGGTTGCGTTGCCGCCCTGAACGAGACGGACTACCAATATGGCCGCAATATTGGCGAAATGGGACAGAGGCAGCACAAGCCCCAGACGCATCTCGGTGGCGCTGAAGGTATTTGGGATTTCTTCTCAATGCCAACCTTTTACCATAACGGCGACGGCACAAGACTTGCCATGAATGGCACAGCTAACTACATGGATTATGTGAACAGCGTGGATGATACCTCTCCTTACCGGGACCAAGAGACGTATCTTAAAACATTGGTAACAGCAGCGCTTGATGATGTCGTATTCGGCGTTGAAGGCCGCGGTGGCGACGAACGCCTGACTGCAGAAATCGCGCAAGCCTATCTGGAGAGCAAAGGAACGCCCCCTCAAGTGATAGAGGCCATCATCACGGGTATAGGGGCATCGGAGTTTAGCGAAGTGACATTTGCTCAGAAGATTGATCCTGACAAGGGGCATATGCCCGTCCAGGTCGGTTCAGTTACGGGGGATCTATGGCAGCTTGGTACGCCAGTGAATCCAGCAGCTAGCATGTTGCTTGGCGTCGAAAATCTCTGGAAAGCTGACACTGCTAAACAGTACGGGCAGTTATTACGGCGCCGGGCTATCGCCGCCGCAGTGGAGTGGCCTGGCGGGTGGCACCCCAAAAAGCTAACTGATTTCTTTACCTTCATCGACTCTGATAATGTCCTGCGTATTGCCTTTGGGGAATTCATGGTCAACAACAAAGATTTTCTCGCAAGCCATACTTATTACGAAGAGCGTATCAACAAGCTCATGGAGCCGGGCAAAGAGCAGAACGGCATACTGCAGGCCAGCATCGGCGAAGCGATACTAGACGGCATGAGTCTTCATAAGGCATTTCATTGCACCGTGTCATACGCTGTTGCCAAGCCGTCTGTTTGGGCGTCCGGGAGAGAAAAGCAGGCTGCGCTCAAAACTGCGCTTTATCCGGCACCCGTAAGCGCTGTCTTATTACGCAGGCACAAACCCGAAGCCCTGGGCCAACCCGTAGATGCCGAACGCTTTATTAACCGCTACATGCAAGAAGTAGCCTAGCCCAGGTCACGCAGTTCAGCAAGATCTGCATCAATCTGACGTTCTTTCATGCAACCATGACTTCCTGTATCAACCGTGCCGTCTAAGCCGTTAGTAACCTCGGCAGAACATATATCGCTGAACCTGTCAGAGGCGAATGCGCAACTATATACCCCGCCGTCGCGTGGCTCCACGTCTAATTCCGGTGGTCTGTCGGGACGTATGTAGGCCCCGTTTATAATTTCTAGCTCAGCCCTGACGCAGACGGCACCAGCGGCAACGGGACATGATGGCAATCCGTAAAGCAGACTCTCGCGGAGGGTAGGACTTTCCAGCCGGGTTACAGGTACCCTCATGTGGCCGTCACCGTTTACTGCAGCTACGAGCGCATTCATAAAGTCCCTTAGGCCTATCACCTCATCACTGCCATCGGGATTCCTGCGGCGGGCAACGCCATCTTCACTCGCCTCAAAGCCGCTAAATGGACCATTTTCTCGTTCGGTCATAGGCTGCACGATACATCTGGCCGTGGAAGCGGTCAAATTGTTCACCAAAACGAAAACCTACATGCGGTCGGCTATAGTTTCAAGCTCAGCGTCCATGAGACAGGAGCCACCAATGACCGAGACATTCACACCATCACAAACAACATCGTTACCGCACTCGCTTCTCTCTGGTGAGTCAGCTGGCTGTTCAACATAAAACCTACATGCAAAGACACCTACCGGGAGCCGCTGGTCCCCAGGGGTTGTGTCTTGGTCGTACTTCTCTAGCTCCAGGCCTACCCCTGCCGCCCGTGTGGTTAGCCACCAGGGGGTACAAATATTACTTCCTATGAATGAACACCCTTCACCCGCGTTTGCCATGTGCTATATTTCTCCTGCATTTCCTGGAGCATCGGTTGCGCATACTTCTTCAAGTACCTCGACATACGGCTTCTCTCTAAGGCCGGCGAGTTTCCCCAACGCGCAGTAGGCCGGCCATATGTCTGGCCGCCACAAATTGCCAGCGGTATCCCTATATACAAGCCCGCTGGCGAGCAGCGTAGCGTTCGGATTATCACAAACAGCCCTGGTGCAATCAAATACACCAGGGCCGTCAGAATTTGCAGCAAGGTCCACCGCGCATTGTCCTTGTTCAGGAGAAGCGCCTATGGCCATGCTGGTTAGACTCGCTTAACCTGCAAACTGTCGAGTTCGACAGGAGTTTCGCGGCCAAACATGTTGACTAGTACCTTGAGCTTGCCCTTAGCCGGGTCAATCTCGTTAATAGCACCGTCAAAGCCCTTGAATGGACCGTCAGTAATGCTAACAACTTCACCGATACGGTAGTCGATCTTGTGCTTAGGCTGCTCAAGACCCATGCGCTTCTGAATTTTTTCGATTTCATCAGTGCCGATAGGAGTTGGCTCAGAGCCTGAACCAACGAAGCCAGTTACGCTAGGGGTGTTGCGAACGATGTACCAGGCGTCTTCGGACATTTTCATCTGTACGAGTACGTAACCCTGGAAGATGCGCTTCTCAACAACACGGCGCTTGCCGTTTTTGATTTCGATCATCTTCTCCTTAGGTACGAGGACCTGGAAAATTTTGTCTTTCATATCAAGACTGTCAGCGCGCTGACGGATAGATTCAGCTACTTTTTCTTCGTAGCCGCTGTACGTGTGGATTGCGTACCACTGCTTGGTTGCGTCGTATCGCTTACTCATTATTTTAATAGTACCTCTTTAAATACTTTATCCAGGACGAAGTCCAAGGCGAACACCAGGGTTCCGAATACGGTCGCAAATGCGAACACTGCAAACGTCAGGCGGATTGAATCCTTAAACTTTGGCCATGTGACTTGCTTCAACTCTTTCCAACTATTGCGGAAGTATGGTGGAACAATAATGAACCCCAGAATCCGGAATGGTTTGATCTTGTTGAGCCTTCTACCGCCGCGTGCTACTGCTCGGAAAGGGGCACCTGCCCGTTTCTTTGTAGTGTGCAAACGCCTTGGTTGTTTACTGTCTTCGACGGCCTTTTCAGCCTTTTCTCGGACGGTTTCGGCTTTTTTGACAAGCCTTCGCTTCGATTTGCCTGTTTCCTCTGCCACTGTTGTTTCTCCCCTAAAACGTAAAAAGCCTACTAACTACAGTAGGCTCCAACAAGTCAAGCATATCGCAAGTACGGGCTACCGTCAATAGGAGTTATCAGGCAGCTTGGCCAGCGAGCGAGAGTTCGTAGGCGCGCAGTTGGGCTGCAAAGACTTGGTCATCATCGATGAGCGTACCAGTAGGAGTCCTAAGCTCGTAAGAAACAGGCTGTACACTGGCTGGCTCAACTGCCATAGGCACTTCATCTACAAGGGGTACTTGGCCCTCGGTGCGTACGAGCATACCGAGGCCTTCCTCCCGTGGATCATGCCGGTTACGGATGTGCCAAGCAGCACTCGCAAGGCCAGTCAACATAGCACCTGCGTACAGAACGATACCCTTACCCATATCCATAAACCTATCATCAATTTGAGAGACGTTCTCACCGAAAGTGGATGCAGCAGGGGAACCAATTGCGTCAGCCATATATTTGGTGCCCAGTACTGCGGCCGCACCAATAAGTCCTACTGTGGCAGCCCGTTTGCCGAACTTTAATAAACCTTCCTTGCTAGGAAGACATTGTTTTAAATCAATATGACGTACATGGCGGCCCTTGGACATAGAACCGTATTATGACACGACAATGTGATTAGGTCAATCTATCTGATCTGTTAAGTCTTTTACAAAAGCTCTGTTTAGAATATGGTTATGTAAGACTATGACTGAAACGGCCAAGAACCCCCACCCTACCAAACTCGTACACCGCTGGCCCGAAGGCGCCGTGGTATACCAGATATACCCCCGGAGCTTCCAGGACTCTAACGACGACGGCGTCGGTGACCTGCAGGGCATACGCCAACGACTGGACTACCTTAAAGAGTTAGGGGTTAATGCAATCTGGTTTTCGCCGTTCTACCCTTCGCCTATGGTCGACTTCGGCTATGATATTGCAGACTACTATAATATCGATCCGCTATTCGGTACTTTGGACGACTTCAAGGAGCTGCTGGCCGACGCCCACGCAAGAGATATCCGTGTGCTCGTAGATCTGGTAGCCAACCATACTTCTGACATGCACCCCTGGTTTACCGAATCACGCAGCTCGACCACTAACCCCAAAGCTGACTGGTACATTTGGAAAGACCCTAAAGTTAACCTGGATACGGGTGAACGCCTGCCGCCTAATAACTGGCGGGACGCACTGGTAGGTAATTCGGTGTGGGAATGGGATGAAACACGCCAGCAGTTCTATATGCACAGTTGGCACAAACACCAACCCGACCTGAACTGGGCAAACAAGGAAGTCCGCCGTGCAGTCAAGGATGTCATACGTTTCTGGGCGGATATGGGCGTTGACGGGTTCAGGGCAGATGCAGTCGATTGGATCGCCAACGACCCGCTGTTCCGGGACGATAGCCCCAATCCTGACTATGACCCCGCCAAAGATTCGCGCTATGACGAACTTTTACACGATAATAGCCGTGGCTGGCCTACTGAATACGCCTATCTGCAGGAAATGACCAACGTCTTTGAGGAACCAGCATATAAGGATAGACAGCTCTTTATGGTTGCCGAGACATATCCTGAACGCCACAACACTGCAGAAGCCTATGTGGCCTTCTACGGCGGTGTTGACCCTGAATTAGCTGCACCCTTCAACTTCGAGGGTTTGTACATGGGCTGGAATGCTACATCCTGGCGGCGGTTCCTTCGTGAATTTCATGGGGGCCTGCGAAAAATCAGTAAGCACTGCATACCAAGTTATGCATTCGGCAACCACGATAATTCCCGGGTTGCGACCCGGCTAGGTGAGAATGTTGCCCGTAGCGCAGCTTTATTGCAGATGACCCTGCCAGGCATGGTGGTTGTTTACTACGGTGAAGAGATTGGCATGCATGACGTCGACATACCCCGCGAACTAATGCACGACGTCTATTACCGCAGCCGTGATCCCGAACGGACACCGATGCAGTGGTCAGCTGACATGCACGCAGGTTTCTCGAAGGCAGATACAACATGGCTGCCTGTGGCAGACGATTACAAGACGCATAACGTGGACATGCAGCACAATGACCCGGATTCCTCTTATGCGCTCTACAAGGAGCTTATCCGTTTGCGTACAAGCATGCCGTCGTTGCGGCACGGCTCTATCCTTGTGCTGGAAGTACACCATCCTGACGTACTCTGTTTTGTACGCACCGAAAAAGACGAGCACGCAGTGGTACTCGTCAATTTCTCAGACCAAGTAGTCTCATGTGTTCCGGGCGTCCCGCTGCGTAAGCTTCTGCTCTCTACCAAGCGGAATTCCAAGCTGGCCAATCTGACCAAGAGTGCTGATGGCCACATCGAGCTGCTCCCTCATGAGGCTGCCCTGCTTGTGTAACAGCGGCAGTGGGATTGGCATTGGCGAGTGAGCCTTCTTCTGGCTTATCTCTATAATCTTGAGTAGTGAATCTACGGAGGCTGCAAGCGTAAACTGCGTACTTGCATACATGCGTTCAGCGGCAGTTAACGGGCCAAGCGTGGCTGCTTTTGCGAGTCCGTTCGCCAGGGACATAGGATCATCTGGCTTCACGAGGACAAGGCCGCCGCAATTAGTCTCGGGCAAGCCGCCGCCATCGGTTGCTACGACACGGCACCCTGCATGCTGCGCTTCGACTGAGACGATACCAAAGAGTTCCAGCCACAAGTTATTCGATGACGGCACAACCACGATGTCGTGCTCAGACATTAGCTTAGCCATTTCCTGAGGCGACTTACGGGCTGGAGTTACGTTTACTTTAGGATGCACCTCTAGCAGTTTCTTGATGATCTGTCCGTCTTCCGTATCACCTGCGGCATCAGTAACCGTCAGCTCGTAATCGGTGGCTTTAAGGCTATCCATGTGCAGGGCCGCCAACAGCGTGTAAATACCTTTGTCTGGCAATAAGCGGCCAGCAAAAAGAATCTTCGTCGTGCTGCCCCGGTGCTCCTTACGCGTAACTTCGCTAAAGCAGTTTTCGGCAAAGGGATATGCAATTGGAATACGGCTGGGGCGGATGCGGAGCGTATCGCCCCACAGTTTAGCGGCAAATTTGCTAGCCGTGATAATGTGCTTATCAGATAACGCGTTTATGTCGAGCGGCGGATATAAGCGCTGCAGGGGGCAGTGCAAGATCGCGAACGACGGCTTCTTAGTCGGAATATTGATCGGATATGTTACAAAAACGAGCGTGTCATCAAGGTCGCTGAGCTCTTCTTTGCTGTCTATTGACTTGAACTGGATGTCGGGCCAATCTTCGCGCCCGTCATCTTCGCCAAAGCCAAGTGTAATTACCCGTGCAGGTATGCCACGGCTAGTAAGTTCCCGGATA
>Ga0075366_10000316_pt1 | contig 21955 bp, 17 predicted proteins | sample EndMethybrTD3031_FD_72351 | JGI IMG/M metagenome (GOLD analysis project Ga0075366, IMG submission 72351) | Populus endosphere microbial communities from Tennessee, USA - Endosphere MetaG P. TD hybrid TD303-1 | ecosystem: Host-associated > Plants > Roots > Endosphere | place: USA: Tennessee...
GCGGTGGCGTTGGTATCGGCGGCGGCATTTTTATAGGCGGTACAGGCGGTATAGGTGGTGGTACATTCCAATCCGAGCGATTACTTTGTGCTTTGGCATGTTTTACGCCTGCCAGTAATGTTGCTGTTGCAAACATAGATACGATGATTATCTTTTTCATAATGTAAATTATTTGGTCATTAATCGGGTAAGTGAAAGTGGTAGTCCAACCGAAAATACCATGTTGGCCTTATCGGATGAATACCTTGTTAAGTTGGCTACGCCAATGCCCAGGCTAATTGGCGTTTTAAATGGCCGTATACCGGCCGAAAAGCCTAAGTTCATGCCTGTCCATTCGGCGTTAAGGGTCAAATGACGTATCACTTCAAATGATACACTTCCAAATACGGCCGTGCCGTGCTTGCCTTTACCGGCGGCAATATCTTTGGGGCTCTTTTCATAAAACCGCCCGCTACCCAGGCCAATAGTATAGCTAAGCCTTGAGCTCCCCGGCGTTAACGATGGTAAGGTTTGTACCGCGTGGCTTATCGCCATAAAAAAGGTTGATCCGGGTGCATCCGACTGTTTGTTATTTGCAAACATTTGTAGCGCGCCTGCGGCAATACTTGTACCGGCAAACAGTTTACGGCTCAGGATAAAATTCCCCGAAAAATCTTTGAACCGGTGCACATCGGTCATATTTAAACTGGCTGCAAAATTTACCGCTTCAACCGGGTCGCCTACACAAGCGCCTACCGAGGCAATTAAATCGGCTTTATTGTTTCTGTATACCTCGGGGTATGCACCGCCCAGGCCGCCAAAAATGTACATCCCATAGCCGCCAAAACCTGTTGGTGTTAAAAGTGCGGTAGGCGCATCGCTGGGATAAAGTTCGCGCTGGCCTACCTGCGGCGCTTCGGGCGTGACGGCCACATTGGGCTTCACCGCTAAAAATGAGTCAATTTGTTGTTTTAATTCTTTTTCGAACGCGTTTTGGCTAAATGCTGATTGAGCTAACAGGCAAAGTGCAATTACCGCACAATACATGAATGGCAGCCGTGATTTGCAAATCATAGTGAGGGAGATTAGGTTAAGTAATAAGTAGGTTGATAATTATAGCACCTGCTAATTGGCAACAGGCTGGTTATGCTTTAACTAAGTTGTAATTTTTTCATGACAAAACACCATGCTTTACCAAATAAATTTAGCGGGCTTAAACTGCGGCAATATAGCCATATACCCTCCTGTTTTGGTTGCATTACCAACAGCCGGTGGCAGCTGGTAACGATATGGCGATTGTGGCACCGTTACACGGCCATAGCGGGCCGGTAAATACAGGCTTACCACCCGGCCTCCATTTATCAGAACTACATCCAAACAAAGCGGGCCGCTAAACTTAGGCAAATCTGTAAAGGCCGGGGCGCAAATGTACTTTGTCATTTGCTTTGCGTCCGCCTTGCCGGGTTTTAAAGGCTTAGGCTTGTCCCTCGATATTATTATTGCGCTTTCTGGCGATTTTTCCTGCGCAAGCGCTGTTATGCAAAACAGCATGATTACAATTGTGGCTATCAGGTATTCCATTATTTTAGGGTTAAAAGGTTTTTAATTAAGGGTGTAGGGATATTTTACATCTGGGTTTACGGGCTAAACAGTTTTACTTTTTTCATGATGGCTTTGGTTGTTTGTTAATACAATTTTACGGCGCGGCGGTAAAGTGCACAATACAAAGTAGTTTGTATTTTTAGCAGGGAAATAGGGATTGGCGTATATTGTGAGCAGTAAAACCCCCAGTTGAAACAATGATTTTAGCGTTAGATGTCCATTATAAAGCAGCAGGGGCCAAAGCTGTTGGCGTTTTGTTTAATTGGCAAGATGCTTTGCCCGAGGAAGTAATAATTGAGTATATAAACGAGGTGGATGAATATACCTCCGGCGAGTTTTATAAACGGGAACTCCCCTGCCTCCTGAAAATTATTGAACAAATAAGTTTGGACAATATCCATGCTATTATAATTGATGGCTACGTGTATATTGATAACGACATGAATTTCGGTCTGGGCGGCAGGCTTTGGGAAGCTTTAGAAAAGCGCGTCCCCGTTATCGGCGTTGCAAAAACGTCTTTCTTTAAAAATAAAGATACCGTGAGGGAATTGAAACGGGGAATTAGTAATAGTCCCCTGTACATATCATCCATTGGGATGGAATTAGATGCCTGCGTGAATTTTATCAAAAATATGAAAGGCGATTATAGGATGCCGGATATTTTGAAGTTGTTGGATAAAAAGACAAAGGAGGGTTGATGGATCTATTTCTCCCTGCCCCCTTGTTGGTTGTCCAACAAGCCAAAGATAATCTAAAGGAATATGTCTTTATGTAAATACTAAGTCTTTTTGCATGTCGATATTTGTTGGTGACAACACACAACAAAGCGCGGTAGGAACACCAACATGGGCGAAATCTTGCTGAAGCTCTCAGCTTGAAGGGGTCATTTTTACACAAATATTGCACACTACTTCAACAGCGATAGTATTATGGTTGGTTACCAACCAATGGTGTCTACCTTTCGTTTTACGACGATAATCTTTACATCGGCTTTGGGTTTATTTCCTTTAAGCAATTGTTTTTGTCTGGTGGCCTCGTTATTAATCGCCTTCGAATTAACATCCGTCCGAGGGTTGGGTGTGGATAACGTAACATTTACATGGGTATAGGTCGATCCTTTTAGAGGCATATAACTCACCTGGTATCCACACTTATCTAACAACTTCTTACATTGCAAAATATAATTGTCCTCCAGTTCTTTACGATGGTCCAATACAAATTTTGAATAGAAAGCGGCACTGTCGCAATTCCCTCTTCGAAAGTAACAGTCTGCGACATACCAAACCGTTTTAGCATTTTTTTGCAGTTTATAGGATTGCAGAAATTTATCGGTACTTTCCCTGTATTTATTTTCCTGGTATAATTTAAACCCATCGTTAAAACACGTTTTGTAATCTGCTTCCTGGGCACATAGCCGGGAAGAGGCTAAAATTAATAGCATAACGGTTACTGCTGGTTTCATAATTAATTTAATGAGTCTTTTAATTTCTTTTCAGGGTGGTAAGTGGTATCTACTTTACCATTACTGTTTTTTTTAATTATAAGCGAAGCACCATCCTCATTAGCAGGATTAACGCTTTTAGTATAATCAACCGATTTGTCGACCTTGATGGCGTAACCGATAAGAATTGTGCCTAATAATACAAACAACAATCCGGGCGACGAACTGGCGAGCCCCAGTTTTGTACCTTTCATATCAGCGGTAAAGTTGAACTTGCCTGTAACGCCTGCCGAAATAAGTTTGTACCCCAACCGCACAATTAGATAGCCAAGCGTGAAACAGATTATTTTCATTAAAAAAAGCAAAATGCTGGGCAGGACAAGTTCCATAGTGAATAGGTTTTCACAAAAATATCATATTTTATCATATGTGTCCGAACAATTTTAATTGGTTTGCAATTCAAATTGTCACGGTTAATTTATGATTTTAACGAAAACAGGAATGTTAACCATAGAAAAGAAAGACGATTATCAAAGAAGAATTTATGGCAGCAGCAGGCAAGCCCCCTTGGTTTGTGTAGAGGAGTGAGGCGGATGACTTGTGATTGTTTTCATCATTTTTTACATTTAAAGCATGAGCATAAAGTATAAGTTTAACAATCCCCAGGTTAAGTTGAAACTTTTTCTAAACAAGTCACAAGTCATCCGCCCACTGGCGACCACTCAAGACCTGCGCAAACGGGGGTTAAGCTTCGTTTTCCAACAGGCTGCGGCTTTTACAAAAATGTATTTTCCCAATTCAAAAAATATTATATTTGAGATGACCTGAATATTTTCTGATACGTTGCCCCCTACGCCTGTCATTTATTTTAAAAACCTAACCAAAATAATTCGCATGAACGAAACAGAGCTTACCGTCGAAATCAATACCTTAAAAAAGGAAATTGCAAATTTGAAGAATGATGCTGAATCTGACAAAAAGAAAGATTTTTGGATCAAATTAGTTTCATCTATTCTGTTGCCCTTAGCAATAGCCGCCTCTGGTTATTGGTTTTCAATGGCAATAAAAACACAAGAGTTGAAGTTTACGGCAAAACAAACGCAGGACCGCGATTCTGTGGCCAATGCGCAATATCAACAACAATTACAACTTTCCCTGAAAACACAACGCCTGGAAAGCTATAAACTTATCACTCCCCTTTTGGATATCATGACTGGCCCGGATGATAAGAGAAAAGCATTTGCAACCAACCTGATCATGCATATCATACCAGACGAAGGCCCTCAAATCTTAAATATAGCTATCACCGCAGATCCCGCTAATAAAAAAGTATATCAAGCCAAATTGGACGATCAACAAGCCAATCTCATAGCTGGTTTGTTTGCATCTAACAGTACAGACAGGATCAGCGCGGCAAACGAGATAATGGTAGGTTGGTACAAAAATGCCGACATGATCCAGGGCATGGTTGATTATGCAAGCCAACACATGGATAATTCAAATGGCATTTACAATACAGTAATAGTTTTAGGAAATATGCATGGGCGGGTATTAACAATTAAAAAGAACGCCGTTCAATCTTTTTTAGAAAAAGTAATGACGATGAAAGGCATGAGCAAAACTGTTTCTCTCGCATCGGATTTACATGCTGAAATGTCGAAGTTGTAATAATTAATGTAGCCGGCTTTTACCCTGGGGTAACAGGGCCGCAGACTTGTAAATTTTCATTTCCCTGGCTACCGCAAGCACTTTTCGCTGCCGCGCGGCTCCAGCCTTGCGGCCCGCATGCTAAGTAATGAACATGCAAATCCAGGATGTTAATTCATATCCGGAATTTTGCATTTTTAAACAGAGCATCAATTCAAAAAGCGAAAGGATTGAAATTAACGAGAAATATATTTAATCGCCCTAAAGGCACAGCGTATACTTAGCACGCGGCTGATATCTCACCCTTTCAGGGCTATTATTGATGCATTTTAGTCGATGGGCGATGCCCATCACATTTAGATGCCGCCCTTTCAGGGCTGGGTAAACGGAATCTTTTTTGGTAAAGAGTTCTGGTACACATCCAAATTTGACCTTTGCCGACCCTGAAAGGGCGAATACGCCAACGCAGGGCGCCGCCCTGTGCGGTAAAGCTATACTCATGGGTTAGCCCTGAAAGGGTGACATATGCCTGACGAGGAGATAGTTCATCTTCGCAACTCAGCTAATCCGTTGAAAAAAAGTTAAGGTTGCCCGATAAAACGCTCTCCTAAATCCGTTAATTTAAGCACTTGATTTAAACCGTTTCGTTATGAGAATTTTAATACTCAGCTTCTGTATGCTCCTTTTTGGATATCCGGCATTTTCATCTGCAAAAACGGACAGTCTTTTGGCAGCATTGAAGACGGAGATTGCCAGAAAAAAGATATACGATGGAGAGAAAGAAAAACGTATCAAAACCCTAAAACAAGAGCTGCAAACTGCATCAGCAAGCAATTTTACCACTCAATATGATATTTACGGGAAATTATTTGAGGAATATAAGGTGTACCAATTTGATTCGGCCTACGTGTACGTGCAAAAAATGCTTACGATAGCCCAGGCGAACAAGGATATGCCCAGGCTATATAAAAGCAAGATAAAACTAAGCTTTATATTGATCACCGCCGGAATGTTTAAAGAAACTTTTGACTGTTTAAACCAGATTAATGCCGCCAAACTTAGCGACAGCTCGAAAGTTGAGTATTATGTTTTAAAGGCCAGGGCTTACTCGGATATGGCCCTTTATGACAACGACAAAAATTATACACCATTGTACAATGCCCAGGCAGTTGGGATATTAGATTCGGCAATTGCGCTGTTAAAACCAAATTCGTTCGACCTGCTATACGCCCTTGGCGAAAAACAGATAAGAACGGGGCAGGTTAGTCAACCATCACCCTATTACATGAAGCTTATGGACCATTATAGCCTTACCCCGCATCAGCGGGCCCAGGTTGCTACGGGATTAAGTTTTTTTTATGGCCGGGCCGACCAATCCGAAACACGAACAAATCTCCTGACGATAGGCGCTATAAACGATATCCGGTCGTCGACAAAAGAAACCATGGCTATTTTTGAACTTGGCCAACAACTATACCGCGACGGAAATGTTAAGGACGCTTACATATTTATACAACAGGCTATGGAGGATGCCCAATATTATGGTGCAAGGCTGCGCACCATACAAATTGGCGCCGTTTTGCCCGTGGTAGCGTCGCATCGGATTATTGCTACCGAGAAAGAAAAAAATAAGTTCCTGGTGTACCTGCTGGCTATTACTGTGGTTGCCATATTAATTGCATTGGTATCATTTATTATTTTTATCCAGCTAAAAAGGCTGAAAGTTAAAGAGCGGATAATTGAAGAAAAAAATATTCAATTGGAGAAAATAAATGATAAGCTTTCTGAAGATACGCATATCAAAGAACAATATATCGGTTACTTTTTCAGTGTAATTTCCGGCTATATATTACGACTTGAAAAACTTAAAAGAAGTGTTGAGCGGAAACTGGTAACCAAAAAATATGATGAAATATCGGTATCCTTTGCCGAGATTAATGTAAAAAAAGAACGCGAAACCCTGTTTTACACATTCGATAGAATTTTCCTTAAAATATTCCCCAATTTTATTACCGCGTTCAATTCTCTGTTGAAAAAGGAAGACCAGGTATGGCCCAAAGATAATGAGGCCCTAAACCCAGACCTGCGCATATTTGCCCTGGTGCGCCTGGGCATCAGGGACAATGAAACCATTGCAAATATCCTGGAGTATACGGTAAATACCGTATATGTGTATAAAGCAAGAATAAAAGCCAAGGCACTTGTGCCGGCCGACCAGTTTGACAATAAAATTATGGCTATAAAAGCGGTTGATGTGCTTAAGAAACCCTGACACCTGGTGGTTGCTTTTTCCCCTCGCTGCCGCAAGGGTTCTTCCCATGTGCGCCCGCATGCTAAGTAATGAATATGCAGATCCCGGATGTTAATTTATATCCGGGATTTTGTATTTTAAACAGAACCCGAATTTGCAAAGCAAAAGTATTGAGGTTGATGAGAAATATAGTTGATTGCCTAAAGGCACAGCGCATACTTAGCACGCGGCTGATATCTCACCCTTTCAGGGCTATTATTGATGCATTTTAATCGATGGGCGATGCCCATCGCAATCGGATGCCACCCTTTCAGGGCTGGGGTAATCAGAATCTTGCTGGTAAATCGTTTTTTACACACCACTAAATTTTGAACTTTGCCGGCCCTGAAAGGAACTAATACGCCAGCACGGGGCAGCGCCCTGTGCTGTGATGGATACAATAAACGCGACAGCCCTGAAAGGGTGACATATACCCGGCGAGGTAATGTGTATGTAGAATAGGTTCGTTCAAACAGACTTTCCGGCGGCTGATTTGCATGGGTGATTTGCATGCGGGAGACGCATGTGATGCGCCTCTACGTTTGGGCAAGCAGCACACAAATGCAAAAAGCCCGGCTTTCGCCGGGCTTTTCAAATATTTAAATGGGATTTATTATACCCCTAACAATAATCTTGCAGGATCTTCCAGCAATTGTTTTACGCGTACCAGGAAGCTTACCGATTCGCGGCCATCGATGATGCGGTGATCATATGACAGGGCCAGGTACATCATGGGGCGGATAACTACTTGTCCATTTACGGCAACCGGGCGCTCAATGATGTTGTGCATACCCAGGATGGCCGATTGCGGAGAATTTAATATCGGTGTCGACATCATTGATCCGAATACGCCACCATTGGTAATGGTAAAAGTACCGCCGGTCATTTCGGGAATGGTCAGTTTGTTTTCGCGGGCTTTACCTGCTAATACCACAATGGCTTTTTCAATTTCGGCCAGGCTCATGCTATCCGCGTTGCGGATCACCGGAACAACCAGGCCTTTAGGAGCCGATACAGCTATCGAGATATCGGCAAAGTTACTGTACACAACTTCTTCACCTTCAATACGGGCGCCAACAGCCGGCCAGTCTTTCAAAGCCTCGGTAACTGCCTTGGTGAAAAACGACATGAAGCCTAAGCCAACGCCATATTTCTCTTTAAATTTATCTTTGTATTTGCCGCGCAACTCCATGATAGGTTGCATATCCACTTCGTTAAAAGTGGTAAGCATGGCTGTTTCGTTTTTAACAGCTACCAAACGTTTGGCAACAGTTTTACGCAACGAAGTCATTTTCTCGCGTTTCTCGCCGCGTGAGGTCTGAAGTGTGGGGTCTGAGGCCTGAGTTGGAGCTGCAGACTTAGGACTTTCGGCTACTGGCTTAGTACTTGCAGCCTGTGCGCCCAGGGCATCACCTTTGGTAATGCGGCCATCTACACCGGTTCCGGATATAGCTTTAGGGTCAACGCCTTTTTCGGCCAATATTTTGGCTGCGGCGGGCGATGGTGTGCCCGAGGCATAGGTCACACCTCCTGGCTGTACCCCAGCACCGCCACGGGGCGATTCGTCGGTTGCGCTTACCACTGCGGGGGTAACTGCAATGGGGGCAGCGCCTACACCTTCAATGGTGCACACAACAGCGCCAATTGGCAATACATCGCCTTCTTTGGCTATGGTTTTTAATATGCCTGCTTTTTCGGCAGTTAGTTCAAATGTAGCTTTATCTGATTCCAGTTCGGCAATGGCTTCGTCCATTTCAACGGCATCACCGTCTTTTTTCATCCAGCGGGATAAAGTAACCTCGGTAATTGATTCACCTACGGTTGGCACCTTAATTTCTAAAGAACCACCACCTGCAGCGGGTGCAGGAGTAGCTACAGGCGCGGCAGCTGCAACGGGGGCCGGTGCAGGGGCGTTAGCTACAACTTCGGGCTGTGGCTGGGCGGCCGGTGCAGGCGTAGTAGCGCCTTCGCCTTCTTCAATATTGGCAACCAGTGCGCCAATGGCTAAAGTATCACCCTCTTTGGCAACAATTTGTAAAGTACCTGCACGCTCGGCAGTAAGTTCAAAAGTGGCCTTGTCCGATTCTAACTCGGCAATAACCTCATCCATTTCCACGTGATCGCCATCCTTTTTTTTCCAGCTGGCCAGGGTTACTTCTGTTATTGATTCACCTACGGTAGGTACTTTGATCGCTAAACTCATATTTTAGTTTTGTAGAATTTTAATTTTATTTAGGTGCTGGTTTTAGGTTCGCGTTGCCGGTTGCGAGGTTCGGGTGATGGGCTTTCTTACCCGCAACACGATCCTCGCAACACGCAACTGAATTATCAATCCGCTCCGGCATCGGCCATTTTTTTGGTTGTCTTTTTTATTGCTTCTTTTACCACTTTACCTGCAGGTGCTTCAAATGCTTTTGAAACAATGTATAACTGCTGCGCGGCATGCTGTTTGGCAAAGCCGGTGGCTGTACTGCTGCCTTCGTTACGTGATATCACGTTCAGGTTAATCACCGTATCGTTATGGAATTTGCGGCAAATGTATGGCCATGCGCCCATATTTTCGGGTTCCTCCTGTACCCAGATAAACTCGGTAGCCTTATCATATTTGGCTTTAACCTTTAGTATTTGAGTGACAGGGGTTGGGTATAACTGCTCTACACGTACTATCGCTACATCCTTGCGTTTATCGGCCTGTTGTTTATCCAGCAGGTCGTAATAAACTTTACCGGTACAAAGCAGCACGCGTTTTACCTTTTTAGGATCGGCGTAGGTATCGTCAATCAGCTCGTGGAATTTACCGCTGGTAAAATCTTCTATCGGCGATACACATTTAGGGCTGCGTAATAAACTCTTAGGTGTAAATATAATAAGCGGCTTGCGGAAATCGCGGTGCATCTGCCTCCTTAATATATGGAAGAAGTTTGCAGGCGTAGTACAGTTTGCTACCTGGATATTATCATCGGCACAAAGCTCCATAAAACGCTCTACACGGGCCGATGAATGCTCGGGGCCCTGGCCTTCATAACCGTGGGGCAACAACATAACCAAGCCGTTGCCGCGCTGCCATTTGGTTTCGGCACTGGCAATGTATTGGTCAACTATGATCTGGGCACCATTAAAGAAATCGCCAAACTGCGCTTCCCAAATGGTTAATGCGTTCGGGTTGGCCAAAGCGTAACCATATTCAAAACCAAGTACGCCATATTCAGATAGCAACGAGTTATAAATGCTCAGCTTTGCTTCTGTTTCAATGGTAGCCAATGGCGTATACTCATCCTCCGAATCGGCCAGGGTTAATACCGCATGGCGATGCGAGAAAGTACCGCGCTTAACATCTTCCCCACTTAACCTGATAGGATAGCCTTCTTTTAACAGGGTTCCGTAAGCTAAAAGCTCGCCCATTGCCCAGTCAAAAACTTTGGTTTGGTTAACCATCGTTTTGCGGTCTTCAAACAGTTTTTCAATTTTTTTGAAAAATTCCAGTTTAGGTGGCAGTGTGGTCAATTTATTGCCAATGGCCAATAATTCTTCTTCGGGTACCGATGTATCAATTGCTTTTACAAACTCTTTATGGCTGGCCAGGTGCAAACCGCTCCAGGCGCCTTCAAACATGGCAATGGTATCGGTAAACCTATCTTCGGCTTTTGATTCATCCAGCTTTTGCTGCAACTCATCCTTGAATGCTTTCTCTACCCCTTTCAGGTAACTGGCGTCAATACTGCCTTCGTCAATTAGTTTTTGATTATAAATTTTTAGCGGGTTTGGATGCGCCTCGATAGCTTTGTACAACAATGGCTGGGTGAATTTTGGTTCATCAGCTTCGTTATGGCCATAACGGCGGTAGCACAGGATATCAATAAATACATCCTCGTTAAATACCTGCCTGTACTCCATGGCCAGGTTAACAACGTAGGCCAAAGCCTCCACATCATCACCATTTACGTGGAATACCGGGGATAACACAGTTTTTGCCACATCGGTACAATAAGTACTTGAACGGGCATCTTTATAGTTGGTGGTAAAACCTATCTGGTTATTGATAACCAGGTGAATGGTGCCGCCGGTGCGGTAGCCATCCAGTTTTTCCATTTGTAAAACTTCGTAAACAATACCCTGGCCGGCAACAGATGCATCGCCATGGATTAGTATCGGGGCTATTTTTGAATGATCGCCGTTGTATTTAAAGTCGATTTTTGAACGGGTGATACCTTCTACAACCGGGTCAACCGCCTCTAAGTGCGATGGGTTTGGGCAAAGGCTTAAGTGTACCTTTTTCCCGTTAGCCGTAGTTACATCGGTTGAAAAACCTAAGTGGTACTTAACATCCCCACCAAAAGGCGATTCGGAATCAAAGTTTTTACCTTCAAACTCCGAGAATACCTCTTTATAGGTTTTCTCCATGATGTTGGTAAGCACGTTTAAACGGCCGCGGTGTGCCATACCGATGATGAACTCTTCGATACCCAAATCGGCACCTTTTTTAATAACCGAATCCATGGATGGGATCAGCGCTTCGGCCCCTTCGAGCGAGAAACGTTTTTGTCCCAGGAATTTAGTTCCCAAAAAGTTTTCGAACGTAACGGCTTCATTGAGCTTATTCAGCATCAATTTTTTCTCTTCGACGGTGAAAGATGGCGTGTTACGGTTTTTCTCCATCCTATCCTCAAACCATTTGATTTTGATAGGGTTGCGAATATACCTGTACTCGGCGCCAATAGCACGGCAATACGTATCTTCCAGTAACTGGCGGATGTCTTTTAATTTGGCAGCGCCCAAACCAACTTCAACACCAGAGTTAAAAACGGTATCCAGGTCGGCCTCGCTCAGACCAAATGTTTCCAGTTCTTTACCGGGGTAATAGTGGCGGCGCTCGCGTACCGGGTTGGTTTTAGCAAACAGGTGGCCGCGTGAGCGATACCCATCTATCATGTTTAATACCTTAATCTCTTTTAAAAAGTGATCATAAGTTTTATCATCAACGCCAGGTGCAGCTGTTGAAGCTACCGTGCCTGTTGCATTGGTATTTATGTTAAATTCAAACCCCTCGAAAAACTTTTGCCAGCCATAATCTACCGATTCGGGGTCTTGTTTGTATGCTTCGTATAAGGAATTGATGTAGTCTGCGTTGCCGCTATTGATATAATTTAGACGATCCATGTGAAAATGATCTTTAAAACAGTGCAAAAGTAAGCATATACGGTAATATACTTCACAATTAATTACAAAGAAATTCAGTTAAAAATGATGCAGTTTTGATGGGAATGAATGGTTTGGAGGGTAAAATACGGTGGGTTGGCCTTAAAAAAAGTGTAATAAGCTCAATAGCTATATGAAAAACAAAAAAAATGAACGTCATTGTGAGTGACCATCACATGTCATTGCGAAGTACGAACAATCGCGAACTATACAGGGCGGACCGGCACAATTCGCGATTGCCGCGCTGCGTTCGCAATGACATGGTTGTTGTGAGGCTCTAAAGCCAACACGTTATCCCCATTTTTTTCAGGATCGTCCCAGATGGATACTTGCAATGACCATTGCCTCAATTTTCAGGCTTAAAAATCATCACACCCCTACCAAATCCCCGGCCTCATCTACGGGCGATGATTCCCAGGTGGTCACAAAATCGCTTTTGGTATCCAGTTCTTTTTGCGGGATGCCGGCTATGGTATACTTACTTACTTTGGCATCGTTTACGCCGGCTATGAACGCCCAGTTGCCCCAGTTGCTGGCGGGTGAGTAATCTATCAGTTTTTCTTCAAAATAGATGGCGCCTTTAGTCCAGTCGGCTTTTAAGTCGTTCACCAGGTAGGTGGCGACTATCTGGCGGCATTGGTTACAAATGTAACCAGTAGCGTTTAACTCATGCATACAGGCATCAACGAACGGCACGCCTGTTTTGCCCGCCGCCCATTTGTCAAAACTTTCGTTATTTGCTGCAACCGCTTCTTCGGCACCCTTTGCCTGGATGAATTTCTGGCCGTGCTTTTTAAACATAAACCTGAAATAATCGCGCCATAACAGCTCCAGTTTAAGCATGCTGCTTTGGGCATCGTTATGCTTAAATATTTCCCAGTAAACCTGCCTTGGCGAAATACAGCCTACAGCCAGCCAGGGCGATAATTTTGAAGTATTGGTAATGATGCCGGCTTTTCCTTTGGCTTTAACGGCCAATTCATTTTTTGAAAAGTATTTATGCAGTTGCACCAATGCGGCGGTTTCGCCGCCCTGGAAATAATTGGTGGCCCTCACATCGTCAACAGGTTGGTTTAAGCCTAACTGCTGTAGGGTTGGTAATTCGCCAACGTCGGTAATATCGGGGGTATAAATATGTTCTGGCGTGGGCACACATGGGCGTACGTTGCTATCGCGCTCAACTTTCTTTTTAAATACGGCAAAGCTATCCGGGATATCTTTTATAGGGAAGGGCAAATCCTCCTTATGATACATGGTATGCCCTATAAAATGCTTCAGGTTAAGCCGCATTTTCCACAGGGCAGCCTCCACTTCTTCGGATTTTGCTGTTTCTTCGTAGGCTACCTCGCGGTGATGATATACCTCATTTACCTGGTATTGTGCGGCAAGCTGGGGTATTATTTCGGCTGGGTTACCTACGCGGATAATCAGTTCAGCGCCATAGCTTTGCAGATTTTTACGCAAATCGGCCACGGCCTCCAATAAAAAGCGCGCCCTGAAACTACCTGTTTTGGTAGCGCCGGTTGTTGTATGCTGAAAATAGTAAGGATCAAAACAATATACCGGCAGTACTTTATCTGCCTTGCGCACGGCTTCTAACAAAATTTCGTTATCATGTATCCGCAAGTCATTTCTAAACCAAACCAGTATCGTTCTATCGCTCATAGTTAAACAGGGAGTTAACTGTATTAATGCAGACCACAAATTTGCAATTTATTTGCGTCTCCTGCACATTTCGCGGCAATATTTGACATCTTCCCAACATTTGCCTCCATTTTTTTACCGGTTGAACGGCTTTTGGAAAATGGGGGCCAAATTTATGAGGTAAAATTTTTGCGCGAATAATTGCTAAAGATAGACTATCTGTGTCAAAAAAACACATTGATCATTATCAAATGCCAAAAAAGCTGAATAAAAACTTATTTATCCGCCTTGATTTTTGCCCTGATGACAGAATCTTTTTGCGCGTTGGTAAGCTTATAATTAAACCCGAAAAGCGCTCCCTCAAAATCCCCATAAGATGGATTAGGGATGATGATGTACCTGCTGCCAAATTCCATTTCGAGTTTTTGAGTAGTTACCGCCCGGCTTTCTTCGGACGGGTGGTTATCATACAGCATATCAAAATCGGGCAGGTTATCGCCGCAAAGCAGCAGGATGTTGTGGGTTTTCAGTACGTTTAACCTGCGGGCCTCTTTGCTCGAAGTTGAAGTTTTTAGTTGCAGGTGTGCATCGTCGGCGTTTGGCAAACCATACAACTGCAGGTTTTTAAGGGTGGTTGCCCGCTCATTTTCGTTACGGTTGGTAATATAAAAAATAGTGATACCTTTTGAGGCTGCGTATTTTAGAAATGCCGGGGCGCCAGGCACGGTGTCGGCCACAGCCTTGTCAGTCCACTCCTTCCAGGTTGCATCGGTATAGTCCTTGTTTTGCAAGGCACGGGCTGCATCATAAGGGCTGTTATCTAACAGGGTTTCGTCAATATCGGTAACAATAGCAAGGGGTTTGCTGCCGGGATTTTTTACACCTTCATCAACCCGAAGCCTGGCAATATTATAAGCCTGGAGACACAAAGCCTTATACTCGGCCGCGCGTTGCTGCCAAATGGACGCCCAGGCTTTGCCGCTGTTGGGTATGGAAAGAGCATTGCCAATAGCAGTTTTTTTTGTGGATGCGCAGGCTGTGAACAGCAGCAGTATGGGGAGTATGTAGCTTTTTTTCATGTATGGTGAAGGCAGAATTAACTTTATATTTTTGTCATCCTGAGTGGTCAAATCCACGGATTCTGAAGGGGAAATGACATACTAAAATAAAAGACTGTCATGCTGAGGAACGAAGCATCTATTCGCGAACTTTTCTATCGGTAATGCACGGCGGGCAGATCCTTCGTACCTCAGGATGACAGGGGGAATTGAATATGTCATGGGTAGGAACGAAGGATCTATTCGCAGACTGTGCAGGGCGAACAAGCACGGCGAATATATAGATACTTCACTGCGTTTAGCATGACAAAAAATCTATTAATTTACAACAGCTCTGGCTTAATTTTATCCGTAAACTCTTTGGCAAATTTATTCAGTTTTGGCTGGATAACAAACGCGCAATACGACTGGCCAGGGTTATCGTTAAAATAATTCTGGTGGTAATCTTCGGCTTTGTAAAACAGGGTAGCCGGGGTTACTTCGGTTACTATCGGGTTGTCAAAAACCTTTTCGTTGGTTAATGTATCAATCATTGCCACGGCAGCCGCTCTTTGCTCCTCGGTAGTATAAAATATAGCCGATCGGTATTGCGTACCCACATCATTACCCTGGCGGTTAAGGGTTGTTGGGTTGTGGGTTTTGAAGAAAACCAGCAAAAGTTCATCCAGCGATAATACATCGGCATCATACTCCAGCGCTATTACCTCGGCATGGCCGGTGGTGCCGGTGCAAACCTGTTTGTAGGTTGGGTTATCCACATGGCCGCCCATGTAACCCGATGTTACTGACAGCACACCTTTAAGTGATTGAAAAATGGCTTCGGTGCACCAAAAGCAACCGTTGCCGAAAGTTATTTTTTGTGTGTTCATTGTATTTGTGTCCTCAAAAGTAATGCCTGTTGGACGTTGTGGCACAAACAGCATTTGATTATGTCAATTAAATTACCAAACTTAGTGTTTAAACCTCCATTAACCTCAACATTATGAAAATTGCAGTATTAATTGCCCGCATATTGCTGGGCCTCATCTTCGTAGTATTTGGCTTTAATTTCTTTTTTCATTTTATCCCGATGGCGCAACCAGCCATGAGCGATAAAGCCCAGGCTTTTAGCGGCGGTCTGTTTGGTTCGGGTTACTTTTTCCAGTACATGAAAGTTATCGAGATTACCTGTGGCATTGGGTTGCTCATTAACCGTTACACGGCTTTATTTGTGCTTGTACTTTTTCCTATTTCATTAAATATTTTTCTTTTTCATACCATACTGGCACCCGCGGGTGTACCAATGGGTTTAGGGGTAATTATTTTAAACCTGTTTTTGGGGATAGCTTACTTTAAATACTACAAAAGTATTTTTACGGCGGTGCCAACTATATAGTTCTTTTAATTAAAAACGCCCCAGTGCGCTCATGAGGGGCGTTTTTAATTATTCAATTTTAATATTTATCGCATCTGGTAAAACATTACTGCTTGTGTAATGAAGGACCCGATTCAAATAAACATCGGCTTTGAACGCCGGCTACGACTCACCCCGGCTACGCTGCGTTGGCCGACCCTCTCTTCGGCTTGCGCCGCAAAGAGGGTTAAGCTCATTTTTCCTTTTTTTCCTTTTTATTTTTGCCCCTCTATGCGCGAAGCGGAGAGAGGGGTGACGGGCGTAGCCTCGTCGGGGTGAGTCGTCACCGCCATGCGATTTACGCCCTTCTCTCTCAGAAGTGCGCGGGCCCTTTACAACCTGATCTTAATCCCGCCGTTCACAACAAAACCGTCCAATGGAGCATATATATCCTTAAACACCGGGTTGGTTATACTGCCGGTGTAAATGCTGCCGAATTTGGTTTGCCGGGTATCAGTCAGGTTTTCAAAATTGATGAACAGGGAAAACCGCTCCCAAATCTTTTCGGCCATTAGCCCGGTTGTCCAGTAGGCGCGGCCGGTGGTTCCATCGTTTAAGCGTTGCCGGCTAAAATAGTAAGCCTCCAGTCCAATCTTTAGCTTATCCGCTATCTCGTAAACCAATACATTGTTCAGCCGATGTTTAGATACCAGGGGATAAACCGAAATGTTGTTGCCGGTATGCTGGGTTACATCGGCCAGCGTATAACCTATAAACAGTTTAAAATCGGTATAGGTTAGCTTCACATTGGTTTCCAATCCTTTGGTGTTCAGGTCGCCGCGGGGTTGCTGGTATTGGAGGTTACCATCGGGCAGCGACGCAAGCAGGATTGGCTTCTCTATCCGCGTATAAAAAAACAATTGATTAATGCTAAAACTCACCTTATCATCAAATAAACCTGTACGGTAATTCAGGTCATAACTGGCGCCGTATGACCGTTCGGCAGTGGTGTTTTTAACATCGACAGGCAACACGTTTCTAAACTGGATACGTTCGGCATCCTCGGTAAATACCGTAGGCGCTTTATAACCCAGGCCACCACCTAAACGGGTTGAAAAATGTGAATTGATTTTCAACAAAGCCGACAAGCGGGGCAGGATAAAAAAGCCATACCTGTTGTGGTAATCGCCGCGCAGGCCGCTTTCAACGGTCAACTTTGGCGTGGAATTCCAGGTGTTTTGTACAAAGCCGCCAATGGTATTGTAATTATAGCTCCTGAGCGGGAAGGCGCTATTTTTATCCTCGGCAAAGTTCTCCGACAGATAATTTACCCCGGCAACCCAGTCAGATTTTTCTTTTGCAATGGAATAGGCCACCTCGCTGTAAGTGGAAAACTGCACGCCCGAAAAGCGATAATCGGGCAGGTTAATTGCCCTGTCAAAATAACTTACGCTATTTTTAACTACCAGCTTTTCTTTATCGTTCAAAGCGTGGTCAAGCTCCACCTGGGTGCTGTACCTGCCGGTTTTGTTTTTTTCGTAGTAACTGTGCTGCGCATTGCCGTCGCCCTCAATATAATGCAGGTCGCCGCCAATGCGGTTTTCAATCGTGCTGTTAATGCCGGTTATCAGCGTGGTTTTATCATCCAAATAAAAAAACAATTTGGGGTTGAGTGTAAACCGATTATACTTCGGAATGGCGGTTAAATCGATATTGGCCGGGTCATAAGCCGTACCATCGTTATAAGCCGCAAATACGGTAGCGCCAATTTTTTTAAACTTTTGCGCATAAAAGCCACTTGCATCCAAACCCAAAGCCGATGTACCGTTTAACATAAAGTTGAGTTGCCTTTGATCGGTTGGTGTTTTAGATATTAAGTTAACCAGGCCCGCGATAGCACCGCCGCCATAAAGCGTCGATGACGAGCCTTTAATCACCTCCACCTGCTTTAAATCGAGCGGGGCAATTTGCAGCAGGCCCAAACCGCCCGAAAAGCCAGAGTACAGCGGGAACCCGTCCCTTATAATTTGGGTATACTTGCCATCGAGCCCCTGGATGCGGATACTGGAATTATTGCTTGTGGCCGATGTTTGCTGTGTTTGGATGCCGGTACTTTCGGCCAGCAGCATGCGGATGTCACCGGGTTTCATGTTGGCTTTCTCGTCCAGCTCCTCGCCCGAGATCACTTCCACCCGGGTAGGAATATTTGCAATAGTGCGGCTGCTGCGGGTTGATGAAACGGTAACCTCCGCCAGCTCCTCGCCATCGCCTTTACCTTTAGCCTGCAGCAAAATTATCATGGGAGAAGATTGTTGAACCGGGAACGTTAAAGTATCCAGCCGGGTTTCGTACCCTATATAGCTAAAGCGGATAACCTGTTTGCCTGCGGGTATATTTGTTAAGGTAAGTAAACCGGCAGCATCGGTAGTAGCCCCTTTATTAATCCCCTGTATTATGGCCGTTGCACCAACCAGGGTTTCGTTAGTTTTCGCGTCTTTAATAATTGCTTTAAGCGTATCCTGGGCATACGCCATAGCGGTATATAAAAGTGCCATAAAAAGCACTATGATTTTTTTCATAGAATATGGAAATTAGTATAACTGTTTGGCCTCACTTAAATCCTCTCCAAAGGAGAGGACTTTTACCTGCATGGCATTTAAGAATTTAATTTTTTTTGAACCCTCTCCTTTGGAGAGGGCAGGGTGAGGCTTAATAGACAAATAACCAGCTGTTTAGCTGTAATAGTGGGTTTTATTAACTTATCTGCGGGGGTTGCCATATGGAAAGGGCAACATCTTCGGGATATGGGCGATGATAAGCAATAACATGCTTAACATGCGTTTCGGGTAATATAAATAAACTGTGGTCAACCGCCTTGGATACGGTGAACCCGCTACAGGAGCCACAAGCAAAAAATGGCGAGCATCCCTGGCAATCTTTCTCTTGAGGCGATGATTTGACGGGGCCACTTTTAGCAACGGCGTTTTTAATGCTACAATCATTATCGGCACAGCACGGCTTTGCTGTAAGCAGCAGCACAACCAGGGCAGATATGTAGCAAAGGAATTTCATCAGGGCAAAGGTAAAAGATTTAATGATAAGTTAAAGCCGTTTTGCGAAGGCTGGATCTATCTCGTAGATTATTTAATAATGGCATTCCCTGCGGGCCGCGCTATCCGCTTATACTGCACAGGCCTTAGTCACATTGGCCGGTATCCGCTGCTATCGCTAATGCGGTTGTCTGAATCAGAATTGACAGAATTTTAGAATTGGCAGAATATTGAACTGAATTTAAGGAATTAAAGAATTAGTAGAATTCAAAGGCAAATTCGAGAAATTTTATAATGCTATGAATTCAGGTTTGATGAAATCTACGAGGTGATTAGGGAATTGGTGAGTGATGTGATCATATGAATTGTATGGAGCAAGTCAGCTTCCCAAGGGCGTAGCCCTGACTCATTTTGTAGCAACGGGTTTCAACCCGTTGAAAAAAGCAAACGAATATTTCGAGAACCTTAGGTTCGGCGCATATAAATGGATCGTTCCTACGGAACTATTCACTTACCGTGATTTCTAATCAACGGATTGAAACCCGTTGCTAATACATAGGCCGTCCGCTATGCGGACTTTTAGGAGGCTTAGCTATACAATTTAATGTAACAAGACATTGAATTAAAGTTAAATTTCGGTAAATTTGATTAGTATGAAAAGTAAAACCATCAGATTTGAACTAAACTCAAGGCAGGCAAAAGCCGTGATCAGTTTTGTGCGTCAACGTGATGAGTTTACCAGGTCGCTCAAGGAAAAAGCCAAAGAGATTGCTGATGCCAAAACTTGTACTGCTATACAACCTCCTAAAATACGATAACGGCCAAGCCTATTTCGAGACTGATCACGGGCATATTTACACTTACAACTTTGAAAATGTACTGCTGCCGTAATTGAATACGTTTCGCCTTTGCTGGCAGCATATAACATAACTTTTCATTATTTCGGTTTTACTCCGGATAGCAAAGAGAATTTAAAGCACGATCCTCGGATATTATCGACGATAAAGAATATTACAAACAATTCTTCCATGATAATAATAGGGTTTTGCTTTACGTATGCGACTCGATGACGGGCGGGCAAAAGCCCGGCAAAAATTATTTTCAAATTGGCTACGCAAAAATGACAACTATACCCTGTATGAAATAAATATCGAAATTGAAGAAGATGTTATTTACTGTGGGGTGGTAACCAGATTGACCTACCTGACTATACCGTTCTTGAAAGTGAATTCATTGCTAAGGCGGATATATTCACTCAAAAATTTTAATAGTTCAAAATTCTCAGCCTTTATATCGGCCGTCCTCTACGCGGACTTTTAGAAAGGAATAGTTCATTTCTAAAAGATGCTATATTGAATCAGTTGATTTAAGTTGTAATAAGAAGGATTTGATTATTAATAGCAACTTTTACAATAATTCTAATTAGGAAAATTAAGACTATTGGTTTAATTTAGAAAGCTGCTCTATGCTAAAGGGGCGTTATAATCCTTTTTAAATGAAATTTGGTAAAACAATAAAAATCTTCTTGATTGACGGTGATCCAAACGGACGGATGTCTTGTGAATTGTCAAATTGGACTGGAAAAGCATATAAAATCCCAAGGATTAAGATAAAAGATTGCGTAGATCGACTTGATCTTTCAAACACTGGTGTTTATTTACTGCTTGGTCGAGATGATTATGGAACAGAGCAAGCTTATGTTGGCGAAGCTGAAAATACTCTAAAAAGATTAAACCAACACCTTACGCAAAAAGACTTTTGGAATGAGGCTATTGTTTTTATCAGTAAAGATGAAAATTTAAACAAGGCTCACATTAAATATTTAGAAAATCGATTACATGATTTAGCCGTGGTAACAAATCGATATCAAATTCAAAATACAACAATTCCAACCCAATCTTCAATTTCTGAATCTGACAGGGCTGAAATGGAGGAGTTTTTGGAAAATATCAAATTGCTTGTTAATGCATTGGGGCATAAAATATTTGAAGAGAAAAGAGAGGTTAAGGCCAAAATAAAACAACAAGATATATTTTTAATAGTAGCTCCCCGTGGCGCCAACGCTCAAGGCGAGCCTACTTCTGAAGGATTCGTAGTCTTTAAGGGTTCAAAGGTTGCAACATCAACGGTTGCGTCTTTTACGCCATCTATGTCTAAAATCAGGCAAAAGCTTATAGATACAGGAGTTATTAAGAAAAATGGGAACGACTTAGAATTGACTGATGATTATATTTTCGGTAGCCCTTCTACCGCAGCTGGTGTTATTATGGGTAGGAGCGCTAATGGTTTAACAGAATGGAGATTAGCAAACGGACAAACGTTGAAAGGATATGAATCGGCAGATGAAATATCGATACCATTGCTCCTGCAAGCTGCCATTCAAGATAATATTTAGAAAATTAATAATCTACTATACTTAGTAAGTAAATCTTCTCCCACAACAAAGCCCCCAACTCATCATCGGGGGCTTCATTATTAATTCGTTTTTCTGGCATCCTGCATCGGGTTACTGCCCGATGTGGCGCCTCGCGGCAGTACCTGTTGTTTAAACAGCTCGAACCTTGATGGGGCGTATTCGCGTGGCCAGCTGTTGTTGGCTTCGTCAATGTCGGCGGTTTCGCGGTATGGGTCGATTTTGATGGATTTTACTTCCTTCGACTTGGCAAATACCTTGCTTACTTTAAACTCGTTTTTGCGCCAGATGTAGGCGGGGAG
>Ga0075366_10000317_pt1 | contig 21934 bp, 29 predicted proteins | sample EndMethybrTD3031_FD_72351 | JGI IMG/M metagenome (GOLD analysis project Ga0075366, IMG submission 72351) | Populus endosphere microbial communities from Tennessee, USA - Endosphere MetaG P. TD hybrid TD303-1 | ecosystem: Host-associated > Plants > Roots > Endosphere | place: USA: Tennessee...
GTTCGATGAGCGCGTTGTGCACATCGACCGCGTTGCCCGCGTAGTAAAGGGCGGCCGCCGTTTCCGTTTCCGCGCACTCGTTGTAGTGGGTGACCGCAAGAACCGCGTTGGTATTGGTATTGCCAAGGGTGCAGACGTTACTGCAGCCGTTACTAAGGCTACCGAAGTTGCCAAGAAGCACTTCATCAACGTAAACCTCAAGAACGGCACTATTGCCCACGATTCAGAGGCAAAGGTCGGCGGTGCACGCATCCTGATCAAGCCTGCTGCCAAGGGTACCGGTTTGATCGCCGGTGGTGTTGTCCGCCTCATCCTAGAAGTTGCTGGCGTACACAACGTTCTTTCCAAGTCACTTGGTTCAACCAACAAGGCTAACACTGCATACGCAACTATCGAGGCTCTTCGCCAGATCGTTCCAGCAGACCAGTGGGTAACCACTAAGATGAAAGCCGCAGAAGCAACCCCTAAGAAGGCTGCCGCTAAGGTTGAGAAAGAGGAGAAGTAGTAATGAAGTTTCACGAACTGCAAACCTCAAAGGTAAAGACCGCTAAGCGCGTTGGTCGCGGTATCGCCGCTGGCCAGGGTAAAACAGCTGGTCGCGGTACCAAGGGTCAGATGTCCCGTACCGGTTCTAGCAAGAAGCCAGGTTTCGAAGGTGGTTCAAACCCCTTGATGCAACGCCTTCCTAAGCTGCACGGTTTCAAGACCAAGCGCATTCCAGCAGAAGTAGTCTACACTGGCCAGCTCGACGCTGTCAGCGCTAAGACTATTGATACTGCCGCCTTGGCTGAAGCCAAGTTGGTTAGCTCTGCACACGTCCGCGTTAAGCTGATCGTACAGGGTGAAGTCACCAAGAAGCACGACGTTAAGCTCCAAGCCGCATCCGCAACTGCAATCGCTGCAGTCCAGAAGGCCGGTGGTACTTTTGAAAAGGTTGCCCAGGTAGCTCGTCCTGTTACCCGCAAGAAGGAAGACTAATCTAGCCTCCCATCCACTACGGAAAAATAGCCGCTCATAACCGAGCGGCTATTTTTATGTGCAGCCGTACGTTAGCCCTGAAAGTGTATGTAGCCGTATATGGCTAGTTCTAGGCAGTACCGCCTTAAAATCAGAAACAAACATGTGTCATAATATATGTATGAAGAATGCACAGATGGTTGGTAAGGGTACATGGAGCGATGATATTGCCTACGAGCTCTATCTGACCAATGATCTTCCTCCTCTAGAGCTAACAAGCGCTGTTATGTGCGTAGCGGTGGTCGGCGACACTGTATGCCTAGCCCGCGCAAAACGAGGCTGGGGTATCTTGGGCGGCCATATAGAGCCTGGTGAATCATTCGAGGAAACACTGATGCGTGAACTAGACGAAGAGGCGGGCTACAAACCAGATAGCTTCCAACTATTCGCTGTTCGTAAACTACTGCCCTCTAGACCCATCCCTCATCAACAAAAAGGTGAATTTTACCCCTATCCCATTGGCTATACTGTCTACTATAAGGCAACGTCGCAAAATATACCTACAGGCCATCATGGCGACGATATTTTGGAGAGCCGTTTATTTACTATGGAAGAACTTGCAGCGATAGAAACGGGTGATCGTGAAGTTATTGAATTAGCACAAAAGAGTTAGTGGTGTTATTTAAGTACTGCTGCCAGAATCCAGGCGGCTAGCCCGCTTAGGAAAACAAAACTAAATAAACCACCCCATCTAAGCTTTTTCTTAGGTTTTGCTGCACGTTTTGGCTGTTCAATGATTCGTAGACCGGGATTAATGAATGTCTGCTTTCCGCGGCGGTAGACAAGCTTTCCTGACACTTCATACTCTTCGTCGGGAAATATCTGCAGGTCGTCGCTATTACCCCATGCACAAGTTATCTCGCCGTGAATACCTTTAAGGCGCGCGGTTGTTACCAGTTCGCCATTAATAGTTTTGGTTCTGTGCGATTCAAAGTGACCACGTAGTGTAGTCAGCGAGTCGGTAATGTCAGTCTTGGGGGTCATGCTCTAGTCAAACTCAAATGTATTTTGTGACTATATACTGAATTTGCGTCGTAAGCAATGATGATATTTATCAAATTTGACGTTAGCGGAATGGATTTAGAAGTATATCTACAGCAAATCGCTGAGTTCGATAGCGGTTATGACAATCGCGAGAATAATAACACTCCACACGAGTACAAGCGGGCCGTGCCCTTTGTCTGGTAGGACGCCTTGGCGGATAGCCCGGTCGGCGGCACGGAAGCGGATATAGCCGGCGCAGGCGGTTGCAGCACCGGTAAGGGCTGCCCCGATGCCGATGTACTTTTGCAGGTCGGATGAGCCGTCGAAGTGGATCAAGATTAACCCGCCGGCAACCATGCCTAGGGCAGTGCGTACCCACGCTAGTAGCGTGCGTTCATTGGCTAGTAAAAACCGTACGTCTGGATCGAGATTCTCGTCCCGCTTCATGTGTATCCCTCGCTTATTAGTTCCAGTCTAGCTTTTTACGGGCTGCCGGACAAGGTTGTGGCATAATGGGGTTAAAGCCAGGAGGACAGACATATGGGTAAGGTTGCAGTTGTTACGGGAGCGTCTAAGGGGATTGGTGCGGCTACGGCTATAGCATTCGGCAACGAGGGTTACACCGTGGTCGTGAACTATAACACTGATAAAGAGGGCGCAGAGAAGATCGCAACAGCAGCGGGACATGACTCTTTTGTAGTTCAGGCTGATGTCTGTACTGAAGCGGGCGTTAACAAACTGTTTGACGCAGTTGAAAAACATTTCAAAAAGATAGATGTGCTTGTGAACAATGTAGGCCTGCCTAAGGAGCCGAAGTTCGGTGACTATACATACGAAGAAGTGGGAAAAAGCCTTGCAGGCAATGTCACTTCTGCAGTGTTGTGTACACAGCGTGCAGTACCACTCATGAATGAAGGTGGCAGTATTCTCTTTACGAGTTCAATCTACGGGTTGCCATTCGGCGCAAATCCGTCACTTGTGTTGTACTCAGCTGGCAAGGCGGCTATTATCTCGTTTGCACAGGCAATGGCTGAAAAACTTGCTCCTAAGATCCGTTTTAACGTGGTCGCGCCGGGCACCACCCAGACACCAGCATGGGATAACGCCGGATCAGAGTTTGTAACGAAGAGTCTTGAGATGACACTTCAAAAGGAATGGGTGGCAGCAGAGGACATAGCTGACAGCTTTGTGTTCCTGGCCAAGAACAAACATATGAATGCCCAGACGGTTGTCGTCGACTGCGGTTGGCAGAAGAAACAAGATATACGCACCCGTCTAAACAAGCACTAAGATATCTATGCTGGCGGTATGTAAGACCGGTCGCCGTCATATGTTTCGAAGCCGTCTTCGGGTCTAACGGGTTTCATGGCATTGAGCATTTGTATGGCTGTGGCTTGCCATTCTTTACCCTTGGTAGTGACGGTACAGGTGCCTTCAAGTTCAGGCAGGCCGCCAGGTTGGTCGGATATGATCACTACGGCAGCACAGATGTAGCCGCCGCACGGTATCCGCTTTGCCATGGGGCGCCCGCTCGCGTCACGGTAATCAGCATCATGCATCTCTGCCCAACTTAGCTCACAGGAACCGGTTGAGATACAGCCTGGTGCTTCAAGCCTGCCTTTTACTTCGCTGACCTGGGTCCCGCAGGCACCGCAGTTAAGCTGTTTGGGCAAGCCCTGCAGTATGCTGCTGACGTCAACCGCATCGCCTGTGGTGGCCTGGGCAAGGGTCGCCGCTTCCATAACCCGCATCACAGCGCCATGTATAACGGCTAACGCGCAAGACGAGGTAACATTTTCTGGTGGTGCCGCAAAGGGTACTGTCTCGCGTCTTCTATATGGCTGCATCAATTTTCAGTATGTACTATGCTTGTCCGCGTACGATATGAGTAATATCACACGGCGTGGTGTGGCATAATGCCTATATGACAGAACAACCGCAAGCCCGCGTCGGTGTGGGTATCTTAGTTATCAAGGACGGTAAGGCACTCTGGGGATTGCGCAAAGGTTCGTTTGGCGCCGGATTATGGGGCGGAGCAGGTGGTCATCTCGAATATGGTGAAACCATGGAAACTGCTATTCTCCGCGAGCTGGACGAAGAAGCGGGTATCAAGGTCAAAAACCTCCGTATATTGTGTGTATCTGATTTCCTGACACACTACCCGAAGCATTATGTCGATATCGGCTTTGTCGCCGACTGGGATAGCGGTGATCCTGAAGTACGGGAACCAGATAAGTTAGAACGTTGGGAGTGGCGCGAGCTTGATGATATTCCAGAGAATTCATTTGCTCCTATGCGTGGGTATATTGAAGCCTATAAGACGGGGAAGAATATATTCACCTACTCCGCCGAAGATGCAGTGTAATTATATTTTTTTTACGTGGCCACTTTCGGCTAGAGTACTGACGCTAACGAGGCGGTTTGCCGGCCCCAAACCTTCAAAATCAGCCAGGAGGCTTGCGATCCGTGCTGTTACGGGAGCAAGACCTAGCGTCCGTTCCGGGACAGTATTTTCTGACATGTAACCAACAATAGCCCTCCGGGCGTTGCGCGCAACTTCCGCAAATGAGGTTTCACCAAGCGGCAGGAATTTTTCCAGTTTGTCGCGGTGCTCGGCTACAAATTCCGGTGTAATGTCCGTGAGGTTGAGATTAGCTGCGAGTAAGCTGTAAGCAGTCTCGGCATCCATTTTAGGATTGTGCTTTAACTTGTCACGTGTTGTCTCGCCTGGGACCATGATTTGACCTTCACTCCCAATCTGGGGCTTAGCTCCCGCAGTGACGCGCAAGTCTACTCCATGGCCTTGTCCGGGTTTGAAATACACGCCATGATCACTCTTGTCTTCTGGGGTAGCTAGTACTGCGCCAGGATGAATAACCTGGAAAAAATGCTCGCCAGGAAGCCGGATGGCTGCGGATCCAGTAATGGTCGCACGTAACCCTACGACGGGGGGATCCGAAAGGGTATCCCTGCCGCCACTTCTCCTTACTTGCAGCGTGGTTCCGGTGGTTCCTACTACAGCAGGCTGGAACTGCTCGTTATCCCTCGCAAAAACCTCTGTACCATCTTGCCAGCCAATGCTTTGGTATTTTTTGTGCCTGGCTGCGGCTAAAACTGCAGCTGCAGTCTCCGAGAAGTTGGTACGAGAATCTTGCTTATCGAGCGTAAAGGGTGCTTCCACTGTGTAGAGCGCAGCGGTAGGTGTGGGAGCCTGGCTCCAGATGCCTACAAAGTGTGCCTGTGCCACCATGGGTACGTAGCTTAGGGTCCGTACAAGTTCATCCCCGTCTACCCCAAGTTGGTCTTGCATAAACTGGTACTCGGTAGCGAGAACACGGCTGCCAATACAGGTAACAACTCCTGTGCCAGCTTCAAAAGGATATATATCTATATTGTTATAACGTTCAGTTGCGCGATAGGTAGCGTCAACAACCCGGTCAAGATCATTCATGCTAGCAATGGCTGCGTTGCTTAAATCTTGAATTTCAACATAAGTGGATCGGCTCATAGGGTTATTTATACCATCTTTGTTCGGTTTTCATAAATACAGAGGCGGGGAAGCATAAGAGCTATTGACAAAAAGGTAATTTATTGCTATTATATAACGCTTATGTCTGTGAAAACGTGGTGGAATAGCCGGCAAGAGAGAATTGCTGCCGAAAAGGAGCGTGAGCTCGCTTTTAGCACATATCAGGAGCTGCTGAAGCAGCCGGGCGCTAACGACCCGAATGTCGCAGCCCAGCATATAAAACTGCTTGGCGTGTTGATGGTGGAGAATGTCAGGCATGGTTTTGACTACTCCGATGGGAGCGCCCAGTGGAATCGTGGTGATCCTGCGATCGATATTACAATTCCGCCTATCCCTAAGGATATGATTGGCTTGGAGAGCGTGCGTGAGTCACATCATCTGTTGGCCCAGTACGTTGGTTACAACGGCCTCCATGCATATACAAATCTTCGGTCGGTTGGCGCAGTCACGAACATGCGGTTTGCACGTGTTGCAGAACGCTTCCTTGGCTTTAATATTGCGCAAGTCGATCCGGCTGTGTTGCCAGCTGAGTATGTAGCTAACGCGGGCGGTATATATGACGACCATGCCAAACAAAATAGCGGCAAACCATTTGAGCCCGCCTACATCTACCAGACTCCCGAACAGCTGCTGTTACACTATGCGGATACGGATCCTGATTTAGCTGCACTAGCTTACGAGCCGCTGCCACGTAAGTACGACTTCTTCCCGGGCCTCGAATAGCCTGTGTTATCCACGGGTTTATAGGTGTTACGAATCTGGCACTGAACATTTTTTCAGAAACTATTAGAAGCTTCCATTGTTAGCGTGATATAACAAAATTCAATGGATACATTACTGATCGCTGTAGTTATTTTTGCCCTGTTATTCGACTTCACAAACGGTTTTCACGACACTGCCAATGCTATTGCAACCAGCGTAGCCACAAAGGCGGTATCCCCAAAGGTCGCGGTCATTGCCGCGGCCATTCTTAATTTTTTGGGTGCTTTTGTCTCGCTCGAAGTGGCAGCCACTGTCGCAAAGGGAATTGTTATACCGGAAGCAATTACATTGCATGTTGTGTTAGCTGGTGTCGTTGCCGCTACGATCTGGAATTTGTTTACATGGAGATTTGGGCTGCCTACCAGTTCTTCTCACGCACTGATCGGCGGCGTGGCAGGGGCGGCAGTCGTATCGGCAGGATGGAGCGTAGTTGAATGGGACGGGCTGCGCGAAAAGGTTCTTATCCCTTCGTTGGTAGCCCCGGTACTAGGGTTTGTAGCATCACTTGGCGTGATGCTTTTTATTTTATGGATCATAAAGACACGGATACCGCATGGCAAAGAGAAGATATTCCGCCGCTTGCAACTTATATCCGGCAGTTTTGTAGCCTTCACGCATGGTACCAATGACGCACAGAAGACGATGGGAATCATTACGCTGGCACTGCTGGCTGGACACACTGATAAAGCTTTTGAAGTGCCATTATGGGTGGTCATCTCGTCGGCCAGCGCCATGGCGCTTGGAACCTATCTTGGCGGCTGGAGGATCATACATACGCTGGGGCACAAATTGGCAAAGCTGGGGCCTCCCCAGGGGTTTGGCGCCGAAACAACTACGGCTACGATTCTTGGTGTTTCTGCCCATATGGGTTTTCCGGTATCGACCACGCACACCATCAGTGGTTCAATCATGGGTGCTGGTATGGCAGACGGTAAATCCCAGGTTAAGTGGAAGGTTATGAAGGATATATTGCTGGCATGGATCATCACTATACCTTGTGTGGCAACCCTGGGGGCCGCGATGCAACTTGTCTCGCGCTTGCCGGTAGGCACCTTCCTGCTGGTTGCATTTGCTTCGACAATTGCGCTGACAATACTGGTCACACGCAACTGGACCTGGGAGAGTACGGCCCAGCTCAGGGCGCGCGTGAACGTGATGCAAAAAATCCGCCGTCGCCGGGCTGTGCAAGTTGAGCAAGAAGAAGTTCTCTGATATGGCATAATAGTGCAATGCACATGGAACTATTTTGTTACACAGAAAACCATATTAAGGTTGTCTACGATCCGATCGGGTCACATGCGGCGACACATTTCGCCGATGTCCCTGAGTTAAAGAAACTGGTCAAGGAAGTACTCGAACAGACTGTAGCCAACGAGGATAAGATGTGGTTTGAGACAGATATGGGCAGGCCCGTAGGTATCTCAGATTTAGTGGAAACAGACGAAACAGATGAGATCGTGTATGCCAAGCGCGTGAACCGCCACACATATACGAGGTTTACCAAGTCTCGTAAGCCCCAGCCATCCAGCATTGTTACGGTTGCTATCAACAAGCTTGATAATGATGACTATATTCTCAAGAGTGCATGGATTGGTGAGGTGGCCTATTCATTTCCAGATGAAGTAGATGCCGTGCCCGAAAGCAGGGATTACTGGAACCGTCACGCACTGGTGTGGGGTACGCAGGAGATACAACCTGGTACTGAAACGACTGTTTGTCCTTGGGGCGAATAGTAGACAATAGAGCCTAAGCAGCTACTACATACTGCGGGATCAATGGGCGGGCGATGCCCATACGTCCCGGGTTGCCCAGGCTTATATCAAACAATAATTTGTCTGTTGCTAGATCTAAGGTGCGAACTGCCTCTGGCGTAGCTGCACCGTCATTTTCAGCTACAAGCAGTTCTGTGAGCGGGCTGGTCCATAATTCGTCATCAATTTTCCTCATGCCGAGGTCACAATGTCCAGAGACTAAAGTGATCCCACGTGCGTAATGCCTGCGTGTCCAGTCGCCCTTTTCGTTGTCCATGGGCTCGTCGCAGAGGCCTAAGCAGCCAACTTTTAGTTGGAGCCTATGGGCCCTATTGGCCGTTTGGGCCGGACCGGTTTCGACGAGTCCTACATCATAGTTATGACGGCGCAATCGCCGGTCACCCATAGCGTTGGTGTCCTGTTGCGCGAGCGAGGGAAGGGCGGTCATCCAGGGATGCACATAGCGCCCGAGTAAGCCTACGGTTAGGTTCTCTGGTATTCTGCCAACGATACCATTAGCTGTAGCTACGCTGCCATGTGACCATGCTTGTTCGTACTCATCAGTCATGCGAACTGTTTCTTTGACGACGTTGTCATGGAGCATGATGCGCTGTGCCTGGACAATAGCGGGTTCATTGCGGCTGGCTAGCATAGTTGCGATGCGGTGTAGTCTCTGTTGTTGGCGCTCCGTAGTATTTTGCGGTGCGTCTGTGTATTGGCCCGTGGTATCTCTGACCTGATCAAAAATCTTGTCAGCTGCACGGCCGTTATGGTGCAGGACGCTCATGCAGGCACGTCCAAGCAATAATGAGTTATGCCTCACTGAACCAATGGGGTGCATGGACAACTCATCCCGTTGGCTATGCTCTTGGCGGCCGACCAGACAGGCGTATGTCTCAAGCAGGTTTTTTCTTGGAGTCTGGTAGCCGGCGTAACTGGGCGGTTGGATCACTAAACGGCCTCGCAGGCAGGCTTAAAGCTGCCGTTGGTTTGTTCGAGACCATACAGCGCAACGTATGTGCGGGAAGATTCGCTGGCTATCGCTGCATTCTTGGCGTCGCAATCAGCACCAAGCACCAATACGATAGCGTCCGAAGTTATTTCTGTATGTTGGCCGTATTCTACTTTGACCGTTTCGTAGTGCTTAAATGGTATTTCTGCAGGGTACTCGGAGCCGGTTAGCGAGCCGTTTTCATAATCGTTGGGCAAACTGCCGTTATTGTTCAGGCTATATTCTGCCGTGGCGGATAGCAGGATGGCAACATCGTTGCGGCGAACGGTATTGCGCGAGTTTACGGTCCATATATTTCCACCCGCTGGTGTTTCTTCTTCGCTATTATCAGTTGTGGCTGCCTCTACGGTGTCGTTGGTTGTTGTAACAGGCATTGCTTCATCGCCTTTTATAAAGACTTTCCATGATATAAAGCCCAACAATACAACAAGGATGACGAGCATTACTGCGATAGTAGTGTTTCCGCGCTGGTCCGGGCGCAAAAGGTTCATGCCTAGATAATACGACTAGTAAACAATAATTACAACATAATTAGTAGTTCATGGCATAATACTTATAAGATGCAAAACTATGGTGCGCCTATTAGGACTCTGCGGAAGAAATGGCAGGCAATACCCGTCCGTTCGCGTACTGTCGCAACGAGGCTATTACTCATATGGTTGAGTTTTTGTACGGGACTGGTGGTTTTCTATGTACCTGGCCGCCAGTTTGCGGCAGTTCCCGAAGTTTGGCTGCCCCATATGCAACAGGAAACGCGGGATGCAGTTCTTGTCCAGCCGGTAAGGGTGCGTATGGACCAGGCGCACGGCGTACGCTTTACGCCTGCTTACCCGGGCAGCCCCGAGATTATAGAAGTGGATGCCGTTAAGACAAGGCAGGCTGCATCTGATTGTCCTGATTTTTATGATGTAAAGGAGTTGCTGCCTTCCCAGTGTGCTGTGTCTGGATCGGTTGATGGCCAGAAAGTGTATACGATTACCCGCGTACTGCCCTCGATGAATGTGAACGCCTACATGATGCGCGGCGATACGCTAATAGCCGTATCGGGTGTGCACACGGAGCGGGATGCAGTGAAATACCTGCAGACGTTTAGGAAGGTTGCCCGCCGGGATGTATCCAGTCTGCTGTCACGTAACAGAATGCAGGCAGAGGCTACGGCTGCAACTATAAAGAACGAGAAACGCGCTGACGCCAAGGCAAAGACAGAGGCCTATAAACATCTAGGTTTCCAACCAGCATTACCTGCGATCTTGCCCGCTGGTTGGGTACAGCACTCAGTACGCATACTAGGCGAGGATGCGCGCAAACCTACAGGCGTAGAGGTGCTGTATAAAAAGGGCGCAGACCATTTCATTACTTACACGATGAAATCTAAACAAGATATTGGGATAGGTGAAAAATGCGGCCCAACACCAGGGGCGGGCGAGGAGATGCTGTTATGCGGTCCAGTGCCGAAAGAGGATTATTATGCGGGTGGCACCAGCGGTGAGGGCTACGCCTCGTGGTATACCTACCGTCCGGTTGGCGACATTGTGGCGGTGCTTGGAGTGAGTGTATACGGTGAGCGCTTGCTCTTCTCGCCTGAAGACCTGGAAGCTCAGGTGCTTATTGCCAAAAGTCTTCGTCTAGCCGATGCAGACCGCTTGAAGGGCGCTGACTTTGTGGGCTCGACATACGATCCTTACCCGTTTATCCAGCCCTAGCTGTTATATTGCCCGCAGTTCAACTACTATTAACATAAGGAGATATTGACCATAGAATCTTTAGCTGATTTCTTTGAACAATTAGCAGAGTGGATGCCACTCGAGCTGTTTGTGCTGGTTGGTACGTTTGCGGAGGAATTATTCTCACCCATTCCATCTTTTTTGGTGTTGATCCCGACGGGAGCAGCTGCCCAAGCTGAGGGTTCTGGCGTATGGTACCTTGGCATCTTGATGGTGTATTCGGCTATTGGCCGTATTGCGGCGGCGGTTATCCTGTACTGGCTTGCTGATAAGTTCGAAGACAAATTACTGGGCAATGGCAGACGCTTCTTTGGCGTATCGCATGCTGACATCGAACGGTTTGGGCAAAAGCTCGGCAAAAAACACAAACGTGACGCAGCAGTTTTGTTCTCGATGAATGCTGTTCCTATTTTCCCTACAGGGGCTTTGTCGGTTACATGCGGCTTCCTGAAGGTCAGATTCAGCCTGTTCTTATGGACGACATTCTTCGGCACGATGGTCAACTCGCTTATCTATATGTCTATCGGTTACGGCGGGTTGCAGGCGGCATCAGCGTTAGACGGTTTGGAAATTGCCAGCCAAATAGTGGTTGGGCTACTGGTGTTCGCTGTTGCAATTTTAGTAATTCGTAAACGAAAAAGACGAGTTTGATTACAAACCCGACTTTATTATGTATACTAATCTTGATCAGACTGTAAGTAGGGTAAAATAGATATATGAACTGGAAGGTAATTTTACGTTCCCTGACACATCAGGATATGCGAAAGCGTATTTTTGTTGTACTGGGTATTTTGTTGGTATTCCGCATTCTTGCACACATTCCGGTCCCGCTGGCTGATCCTGAAACCTTAAAGCAAGTTCTTGAAAACTTATTTACCGATACATCAGACACACCGCAGTTACTGAACTTCATTAACGTCCTATCCGGTGGAGCACTTGCTAACTTCTCAATTATGATTGCCGGTCTTGGACCGTACATTAACGCATCGATCATCATGCAGCTGCTGACAAAGGCAGTACCGAAGTTGGAAGCCCTCCAGAAGGAAGGCGAATACGGCCAGAAGAAGATCAACCAGATGACCCGCTTCCTGACGTTCCCGCTGGCCATCCTGCAGTCTATCGGTGCGATTTACCTTATCCGTCAGCAGGCGCAAAGTATCGGTGGTATCGGCGACATTACTGCCAACACGTCCCTGATACAGTGGGCCTTGATGGTCGCAGCTCTTACGGGCGGCTCAATGATGCTCATGTGGTTGGGTGAACAGATTACCGAGCAAAGTGTCGGTAACGGTATCTCACTGCTTATTACCGTCGGTATTGTGAGCAGCTTGCCATCGGCAGTCGGTACATTATGGACGGGAGTATTCGATGGTTCGAGCCACTGGTCATTCCTTGGGTTCTGGCTACCGATTAACCGCGATGCCTTCTTCTTTGCACTGCTATTGATATTGGCGATACTTATAGTGACGTGGATAGTGGTGATGCTCAATGAGGCCGCGAGACGTTTGACTATCAATTACGCCAAACGTGTACAGGGTAACCGTACGTATGGCGGGGTAACCACCGTGCTGCCGGTCAAGCTGATCACCGCTGGTGTTGTGCCGATCATCTTCGCCGTAGCATTCCTGAGCGTGCCGCCATTCGTTGGCCAACTCATGACCAGTTCGGCGAGTGCCAACCTGCAAGATCTTGGTGAAAAGATGGTGACATTCTTCCAGGCACCGACGTCCTCTAGCTTTGCTACTGGCGGCTGGGAACCGTATATCTATCCGTTGACATACTTCGTACTTGTATTCCTGTTCACCTATTTCTATACGAGCATTACCTTCAACAGCAAGGAAATTGCTGAGAACCTGCAGAAGCAGGGCGGCTTTATCGAAGGCGTGCGCTCTGGTCACCAGACCGAGAAGTACCTAAGCCGGACGGTGAACCGTTTGACGCTCTTTGGTGCTACCAGCCTTGGTTTGCTGGCTATGACGCCTATTATTGCCCAGGCCTTTGTTACCAGTAGTATTGCGCTTGAAGGTACCAGTATCTTGATCCTTGTCGCCGTATCACTCGAAACCCTTCGTGCCGTAGAGTCACGTGCCCTTATGATCACATACGACCAGTACTCAGACCCGCAATTCTTCACAGACATGGAAAAGGACACCGAGAGTCCTAAGAAGCGCCGCTTTAGCCTCCTGCCGTTCCGCCGCAAGTAGCCCTATATTATGATAGTTGGTGCTCCGTACGGTGTTCATGGGTGGCATGAAAAGGTTGCTGTCCGATTAGGCAGGAGCTTGGAAGAGAATCCCATCGATAAGGAGAGGGTGTTTCCATATGCAGTCAATGAAGAGGCAATTGCACAAGGCGTCAGGATGGTTGATGAAAATATGGCCATATCGTTGCTTAACGCTGATCCAACCTCACCAATCTATGAGAGACGGCGCGCAGTCGAAACGCTAGGGTGGATTGCCTCAGGTGGATTTGACCTGATACTGGATTTCCATACAACCCCGTACAAGGCTGATAATTATGTCGGCATAGGTATTAATACCTCTAATGCGACGATCGCTGCAGCGCGTTTTCTCGGATTCGAGAACCTGCTCGTGGGCAATTTCGGCTTACCTCATATGGTGGACAATGCAATATCTGTCGAAATGTACGGCGGCAAAACCGAAGAAGAACAGCAGTATACTATTGCCACTTGGCGCCAAAAGATTAAAGAGCTCCTGTCATACGAGTCGCTCGATGATCTCGAGCAAGACTTTTCACCCCAGGGGACGACACATATTTGGTCGTACCAGGACGTTATATACCTTAAAGATGCTTTCGCCACCGAAGAACAGCTGGTAGGGGATTATGCTGACGGTTCATTCATATCCATTTATGCGCACGATGTGCCGCTCCTGGGTATAGACCCGGTGCTGCCAAATGGCAAAAGGCATACGCCTTTCGCTGTTAGTTGTGGCGGCGCTTTTGAGCGCATGGGTGGTGTATACGGTGAGTATGCCTTCTATGTAGGTACCACAGAACCAAAAGATATGTGGCGTGATGTGGCGCGTGCTATGAGTCCGAACCATGATGGTTGGGTGACACCTGAAATGATACAACCGGCGGCAATTCTTGCGACACAGTAAGATCTCTTATGGTGCGGTTAGGTGTCTAAGGAGGAAAACTGTTGTAATCACTTCTATAAGTTGTTATAATCAAGTCTTGTTATCTATTTATGGCCAATAAAGAAGTTATCGAGTTAACGGGAACGATTATTGAGACCCTTCCGGGTACTCAGTTTCGCGTTGAACTCGAAAACGGTCATCAAATAATAGCTCACGTCGCCGGAAAGATGCGGAAACACTACATTCGTATCGTTCCAGGAGACAGCGTGACGGTCGAGTTGACCCCTTACGATCTGACTAAGGGAAGAATCACCTATCGCAAATCGTAGCTAGTGGGTAGGACTTACACGCGTAAAGTCTTACTTACTTTTACATCATTCAATATATAAGCAGTGTGTCATAGCACCTGGAAGGAGCATGATCCGCATGAAAGTGCGTGCAAGTGTCAAAAAGATCAGCCCCGACGACAAAATCGTCTGGAGAAAAAGCCGTGGCAAGGGTGGTAAAGCCAAGCTATATGTCATCAACAAACTTAAGCCAAAGCACAAGCAGAGGCAGGGATAAATTATGGCACGAATTTCTGGGGTAACCATCCCAACCGATAAGCAAGTGCAGATTGCACTTACCTACGTATTCGGTGTAGGCCCTAAAACTGCTCAGACTATTCTGACAGCAGCTAAGGTCGAACCCACCGTTCGCGTAAAAGACCTAACTGATGCCGAGATTTCTCGCATCCAGGAATATATCAACGAAAACTACGTCGTAGAAGGTGAACTTCAACGTATCGTCGCCGGTAACATCAAGCGATTGAAGGAGATTAACTCCTACCGCGGCCTACGCCACAAGAACAACTTGCCTTCACGCGGACAGCGCACCAAGACCAATGCTCGTACCCGTCGCGGTAAGAAGACTACGGTTGGTGGCACTGCTAAAAAAGTAGCGTCGAAGACCTAGGATGAGGATATAGATATGGCAGAAGTAAACACTACAGCAAAGAAGAAAAAGGCCAAGCGCTCTGTACCAACCGGTCAGGTGCACATTTTGGCGACCTTCAACAACACTATTATCACCTTTACTGATGCTCAGGGCGGCGCTCTGACTCAGGCTAGCGCCGGTGGTTGCGGTTTCCGTGGTTCCAAAAAAGGTACCGCGTACGCAGCACAGGTTGCAGCTGAGAAGGCTGGCCAGGCTGCTAAGCAGCAGCACGGCTTTGCTAAGGCTGAAGTTTTTGTAAAGGGTGTGGGTCTTGGACGCGATGCAGCTATCCGCGCATTGTCAGCCCTTGATGTACAAGTAGAACGTATTGTTGATGTAACTGGCGTGCCACATGGTGGCGTTCGTCCTAAGAAAGCACGTCGCATTTAGGTAGGGATTAATATGGCACGAGATACTCAATCCATTGTAAAGATGTCCCGCCGCGAAGGCTACGCCCTTCACCCGAAGGCGCACAAAGCCCTCGTTAAGCGGACTACACCTCCTGGCCAGGCATCTGGCGGCCGTGGCGGCCGTCCTAGCAAGCCTAGTCAGTATTCATTACAGCTTCGCGAGAAGCAAAAGGTTAAGCGCCTCTATGGTTTGCTTGAGCGTCAGTTCAGCAACCTTATGAAGGAAGCTACCCGCAAACAAGGTCAGTCAGGCGAAGTTCTGTTGATGCTCCTTGAGCAGCGCGCAGACAACGCAGTATACCGCGCAGGTTTCGCACCTAGCCGCCGTGCTGCACGCCAGCTGGTGACCCACGGTCACTTCATGCTGAACGGCCGCCGTTTTGACATTCCTTCCGTACGGCTCCGCCCTGGTGACGAACTTACCGTTCGCGACCACAGCAAGCAGACCGAATACTTTAAGAAAATCGATGATGTCAGCCCAGCTCCTAGCACTACGCCAGGTTGGTTGAAGGTTGATCGCAAGAAGACCACCTTTACTATTACAGGTGCGCCAGCTCGCGATGATGCTGAACCAGACATCAACGAACAATTAATCGTAGAATACTACTCACGCTAAGGGAGGATGAGCTAGATGTCAAAAATGATTCACACACCGGGTCTCGTTCGAGTAGACGACCACAGCGCTACTTCAGCGACTTTCGTGGTTGAACCACTTCACAGTGGTTACGGAATGACCCTTGGCAACAGCCTTCGTCGCGTACTGCTTTCGAGCATCGCCGGTGCCGCTGTTACCAGCTTCAAGATTGAAGGCGTGACTCACGAGTTCACCACCGTTAAAGGCGTGAAAGAAGATGTCGTTGACATCATGTTGAACCTTAAGGGTATCCGTTTCCGTGTATACGGCGACGAACCACAGCAGGTCCGCATCGTGAAAGATGGCAAGGGAGTTGTTAAGGCTAAGGACATCCAGGTTAACGCCGATGTTGAAGTCGTCAACCCTGAGCACGTTATCGCAACTATCGACGAAGACAAGGCTAAGTTCGTTATGGACTTGGTTGTAGAAACAGGCCGCGGTTACCGCACTGTTGAAGAAGGCGCTGCCAAGAAGGCAAGCGACCACGTAGCTGTTGACGCTATTTTCAGCCCAGTACTTCGTGTACGTTACAAGGTTGAGAACACCCGCGTCGGTCAGATGACTGACCTCGACAAGCTGCTGTTGACTGTCGACACCGACGGTTCAATCACTCCTAGCGACGCTTTCGAAGAAGCTGCAGCTATCCTGGTTAACCAGTACACTGCACTTGCCGGCAAAACTCGCGTGGAAGCAGCTGAACAGCTTGTACCATCAGGCTCAGCAAGTCCTGTTGCCACATCTGAAGGTGACGAGCCAGCCGCTCTGAACACACCTATCGAAGACTTGAACCTCTCAGCCCGCACAACAAACGCACTCATCAACAACGACATCCACACTATCAAGGATTTGTTTAGCTTGAGTGACGCAGAACTGCGCGACTTGAAGGGCTTCGGCAGCAAGGCTCTTGATGAAGTTAAAGAAAAGTTAGCAGAGTTGGAGCTCTAACATGCACCGTCATCAATATAAAGGCCGTAAACTGCACCGCGAGCGCGATCAACGTGACGCGCTAGTGAAGGGTTTGGCTGATTCGTTAATTAAATACGAGTCAATCGAAACTACCCTTCCTAAGGCCAAAGAAGTGGTGCCTTACGTAGAAAAGTTAATAACCAAGGCTAAGAAGGGCGACCTCCACAATCGCCGCCAGGTTATCAGTGACTTGCAGACGCTCGAAAGCGCCCACAAGCTCGTTGACGAACTGGCTCCAAAGCTTAAGGGCCGCACTAGCGGTCACCTCCGCATCGAGCGTACTCGTATGCGCCGTGGTGACAATGCTCAGCTTGCCCGCATCAGCTTTGTAGATGATCTCAAGGAAGCACCTGTAGCCAAGGCTGCCGCAGCTAAGGTTGAAAAACCAGCTGTAGCTAAGCCAGCCGCAAAAACTCCTGCCAAAAAGGCTGAAGCCGAGAAGGAGGAGAAGTAATGAAGACCTATAGCGCAAAGCCAACTGACGTTACACGCAAGTGGTACGTTATCGACGCCTCTGAAGCTTCTATGGGCCGTGTAGCAACACAAATTGCTACATTGCTGACCGGTAAGGACAAGCCAATGTTCACCAAGCACATCGACGTAGGCGACTACGTAATCGTTATCAACGCCGCTAAGGTAGTTGTAACCGGTGGCAAGATGGACACTAAGATGTACTACCGTCACAGCCATTTCCCTGGTGGTCTTAAAGAAGCTACTATGCGTGAAAAGATGGAAAAGGATCCAACCCACGCCATCATGCACGCAGTACGCGGCATGCTCCCAGTAAACCGTCTTCGTGACGGCCGCCTGGACCGCATGAAGATCTACGCAGGTGCCGAGCACAATCACGAAGCTCAGAAGCCTGTAGCAATTTCAGTTAAGGAAGGTAAGTAGATATGGCTGCAAATTCATATTTCTACGCCCTCGGCCGCCGCAAGGCTGCTACTGCTCGTGTCCGCCTCCAAGGCGGCAAGGGTACTATCGTTGTAAACGGCAAACCAGCAGAAGAATACTTTGCTGGTAGCGAGTTCCTTTTGAACGAGCTCAACAAGCCTTTTGCAGCGCTGCAGCAGGAGAACAAGTACGAGATTACAGCTGTTGTAACTGGTGGCGGTCACGCCGGCCAGATCGACGCGATCCGTCTTGGCATCTCTAAGGCTCTCGCTCTTATGAACGACGACCTTAAGGGTACGCTGAAGCGCGCAGACCTGCTTAGCCGTGACCCACGTGAACGCGAACGCAAAAAGTTCGGTCTCCGTGGCGCCCGCAAGCAACGCCAGTTCACCAAGCGTTAATCCGCTTACCGAACAACAAGAAAGAGAGGCAGCAATGCCTCTCTTTTGATATAGTCGTAAGATATGAAACGGAAGTCACCAGCAGATAAACTAGAGAAGAAGCGTGCGGCTTGGATTAGCCGGACGTCTAAAGTGCTATCTGTTGATGAAGCAACAGCCACTGAACTACTAAAAACGATGCGCAAACAGAGTATCCGGCTCAATCCGCTCAAGGGTGTTCCCGAAGAGACCCGGAAGAAACTGCTGGCGCTTGGCTGGAGTGGCACGCAGTATGCGTGGATGCCCGAAGGCTATTCGATGGACACGCCTGTCGAACTGATCCGTGACAGCGAACCTGTCATGCAAGGTGAAGTGTTCATCCAGAATGCTGCCAGCTGGCTGCCTGTACTTGCCCTGGATGCCCAACCGGGAGACATGGTATTGGACGTTTGTGCCGCTCCAGGTGGTAAAACGAGCCATATAGCGGCCGTAACGGGCAACAAAGCACACATATGGGCTAACGACAGCTCGAAGCCGCGCCTCATGAAGCTCCAGGCTAATCTGGAACGCCTTGGGGCAGATGTAGAGAACCTGACGCTGTATGATGCGCAGAACCTTGCGCGGCAACTGGGCAACCAGCAATTTGACCGTATACTCATAGACGCTCCATGCAGCGGCGAGGGCTTACGCACCATTACCAGCGATAAAGACGTTATGGGTTGGTCAGTGGCGCATATCAAGCGACTGCAACAAGAGCAAAAGGGTATTATCAAACAGGCGTGGCAGTTACTTAAGCCAGGCGGAACGCTCGTATACAGTACCTGTACGATGGCCCCCGAAGAGGACGAAGCCGTCATAGACTATTTGTTGCGTTCCCAGGAGGATGCGAAGATTGTGCCGCTTGAACAACAATTACCCAACCGCATGCCAGCAATGACTGGATGGAACGACCGTTCATTTTCGTCTGAATTACAGGGGTGCATGCGCCTGAAGCCAAGCGAAGAGATAGAGGCGTTCTTTGTCTGCAAGCTGCAGAAGCTTAATATCAGCGACTAGCGGAAGCGGGGCATTTGTGCCGGTTCAACGAAGGTAGGGGTACCTTCTTCGAGTGTAACAACCGTACTACTCTGCCTGTTGTGGTTACGCACAGATACTATACCCGTGTCGGCAACGAATAGCTGGGCGTGGGCTGGAGCAATGCTCCTGTCCCTAGCTACAGCTGTGGCTAATGCGTTATCAATAAGGGTATTCATTTGTCTTGTGGGAGTACCATTAGGGCTTTTAATGACAATACCCGTGCTGCTGCCGATCTCTACGACTTGGCCGCGTACAAGGTCAACTGGTTCTGTGGCGCGGGGCAGATCCCTGTAGGGCAACACGTTTCGGCCAAACCGCGGGTCACCAAGGTTAAGGGCGTCAGAAGCCTCTGTCGGCACTTCACCTAAGCGGACGCCATAAGGCGCTTCAGGCGCTTGGGTCAATCCAAATGCAATGTGGCCAATGCCAATCTGCATATAGCCTGCACCGGCCTCCGGCAGATGGAACTCTGCTGCAGGTGCAAAAGTAGTTAGTTCAATACGCTCTAACGACATAAGGGGTGTATTATACTATACATAAGCGTAATTGTCAATAAGTACTACCTCTGTAAATGAGAGGTATGCTATACTGGTATCGAAATGAACAAACTAGCCGTATTCTTTTATTGGTTTACCAACCCGCAACTGGCGGTTTGTTCTGTGCGTTTGCATTCGTAAATAGACACTTCGAACACATTGGAGAAACCGCCAACAGGCGGTTTTTTATTTATCAATATTTCGGAGTTATATATGAACGCAATCAAGCCCACAGGGGCAGAAAGAATACAAATTAACACGCAACGCCACGCAGTTGCCGAGAACATGGCACTAGCCGGTACGCTTGCTGCTAAGCGGCTCGCGGTACCGGGAGCTTGCTCGGCAGACCTTAACCGCACGCCTAGCGGCGAATTGGGTATGGTTGCCCATGGCAAGAAGCTGGCTGCTATCGGCAAGGCTGCCAACAATAGCCTGGTGGTTGTGCGCTACGTAGCCGAAAAGCCCCGTACCAATACGGGGTTCACCGGTATTATCCACGAACCAGGCGGTACTGCAGCGTATCTCGAGGGTGCACGGCAATTGCACCAAGCTGGCGTACCGTTTGCTTCGGAGGTCATGAGTGACGCTGGTGCTGAGCTCGTGGTTCCGCACCTAACAATGGGCTGGGTGGGTGCACGGGAAGTAAGTGCAACAGGACCCCGCTATGCTGTCAGGCCAACAAATCTGGACAGGGAGCAGGGGGTACATCCTTTGCCAGTCTGGGTCAAAAATGACCAAGATGGTGACCTGACTCATACCATAAACGCCGTACGGACAATCATGTCCGAAAAACCCCAACCTCGCACGCGCATGGGTGTCGACGGCTTCCAGGAACTGGTTACATACGGCAATCCGCACGTCGGCGTGATCTTACGCGGCCAAGATAACCGACCAGATGGTCCCATCGAAGAGATTATGGCCGAAGAAATCGGGACTGCCAGGGAGAAGCTGGACGGCGAGTTCGGACCGAACCGGATTCCCATTATGGTGGATGTCTCGCATGCACACGCCAAATACGAAGGCGGCGGAGAAAACGGGCAGCTGGCTGTCGCCAGCGCAATGGGCGGCCTGGCGTTCGATGGTTGGATGGCAGAGACCTACATTCACTCCGGTAAGCAAGGTTCAGAGGGCATAATTCCCGGACTTAGCCTTACCGATGCCTGCATTGGCGAGCAACATGTCGAAACATTACTTATGGAAATGGACGGCACCCTGGACGGCGAGCTTGCTATGTTAGTAGCTAATCAAGAAGTTATCAGGGTATAATGAGGGTATATGAGTAAACCGGTGATCCTAACAGGCCTTCGCGCCAATAACGACCTTACTATTGGAAACTACTTGGGCGCGCTGCTGCCCATGATTGATATGGCCAAAAAACGGGCTGGCGAATACCAGGTTAACCTGTTCGTGCCAGACCTTCACAGTTTCACTACGCCAATCGACCACAGCAAGCTCTACGAGCAGGTGCTGCATAATATCAAGGTATATATCGCTGCTGGGCTGCCAATCGACCACGAGGACGTGTACGTGTACCGCCAGAGCCAGATATCAGCTCACTCTGAGCTTACCTGGATACTTGATTGCTTTACGGGTATGGGCGAAATGGGCCGGATGACCCAGTTTAAGGACAAGTCTGCCAAGCTGAGCGAAGACAGGATCAGCGTAGGACTATTCAACTACCCCGTGCTTATGGCTGCTGATATCTTGCTGTATAACGCCAGCTACGTACCTGTTGGTGATGACCAGACCCAGCATCTCGAGTTCACCCGGGATATTGCCGAACGCATGAACAACCAGTTCGGCGAGTTATTTACAGTGCCGAACCCAGTACCAAAGCAACACGAATTCTTTGGCAAAGACCAAGGGTTGCGCATCAAAGACCTCCAAGACCCAAGCAAGAAGATGAGCAAGAGCGACGAGACTGGCAAGGGTGTTGTCTTTCTTTCTGATAGTCCAGAAGAAGCCACCAAAAAGATTATGAGTGCCACAACTGATAGCTTTGGCGAGATCAAGTTCGATACCAAGGAGCGCCCTGGTATTAGCAATTTACTGCAAATCCTGAGCCTGCTGTCCGGCAAGCCGCAAGCGGAGGTTAACGCTGCATGGGAAGGTCAGACAAGTTATGGCGATCTCAAAAAAGCTGTCGCCGAAGCAGTGGCTGCATTCTTGGCTGACTTCCAAT
>Ga0075366_10000318_pt1 | contig 21932 bp, 14 predicted proteins | sample EndMethybrTD3031_FD_72351 | JGI IMG/M metagenome (GOLD analysis project Ga0075366, IMG submission 72351) | Populus endosphere microbial communities from Tennessee, USA - Endosphere MetaG P. TD hybrid TD303-1 | ecosystem: Host-associated > Plants > Roots > Endosphere | place: USA: Tennessee...
CTCAGCGCGTAAAATGGCCGGTGTGATGTGCCGGGTCTGTCGCCAGGACCTGGTCCCGGGACCCTCCCCCTCATCTGACCGCGAAAGAGCGCGACGCCTGTGATCGATGCAGGCCTGCGATCACCTACTTGTGTGAGCCATTGAAGACACGAACGAAGAAGCCGCGATGACGGACGCGGAGCTGCATATGTTGGAGGCCAGCCTTCGCGAGGAGGAGAGGGCCGTCGGCGATCTCGAGCGTCCCCTCATCTCGCCACGCCTCGCATTGGAGCTTGTCGGTGAGATCCGCCGCCTGCGCGCCGCCGTGGAGGCCGCGCGCGCCACGATGAGCCAGGCCAACGAGGCCCTCGACGAGCTCAAGCGCCTGCGAGACGACGAATGGCTCGCAATCGTGGCCGAGAGGATTGCGGGGTCGGCCAACCCGTACGACTGGCAAGCGAACCTCGACATCCTGCGCAAGCACCGTGACGGGAGGGTGTGAGGGGGATGAGCGAACGTTTGCCCTGGTTGATCGAGGGGCTGGTCGCGGCCGCCGTCGTCGGCACCGGCGCGTGGTTCCTCGTCGTCGCCAGGCGAGCGCAACGTTTATCCCTTCGTCGATTGGACGTGTGTTTGACGATCGGCCTGATCGTCCTGGGCCTGTGGTTCATGTGGCTGTCCTGGCTCCATCTCTAGACCGTGCGGCCGTCGGCATGAACGTCACCCCGCGGCGGGTGTCGCCGGCCGCGGCGTGGGCGGCGGCTCGGGCCAGATCGTCGAACATCACCTGGTTGGCCGCGTGCAGCCGCGGGGCCAGGTATATCGCTACCCCTCGGGCTGGATCCGGGCCAACCTGTTTGGGGTAGCTTCCAAGCGCTGCGGCCCGGTCTCGCACGTCTTCGAGAAACACACGAACTTCGCGCACCGATCTCAGGACGTGAGCGTCCTGATCGTTTATCGTATCCTGATCGATCTTCGCGACGTGGCGGTATTCGTCCTCGAAGGAGCCCTCCGATGAAGAACCTCGCACCGAAGCTGGTCCTCGCGCTGGGGACCGTGGCCAGCGTTGCCACTCCTCTTCCCTCGCTGGCGGCGAGCCGGACTTTCCGGATCACCGGCACCATCACAGAGGTCTCCGACCCGAACCACGTATTCGACGGCTCCATCCAGCCGTCGAGCCATTTCACGGGGACGTACACGTTCGACGCCACCGTTCCCGACTCCCAGCCCGACCCGCGACAGGGCCGATACGAGCAGACGGCACCCGGTACCGGCCTGCACCTCGAGGTCGGGCACTACGTCTTCCAGCCCTTTCCCGCCCCGCCGACGATGCTGTTCACCATCGTCGACGGTCCGATCAGCTTCTCTCCCGGCGACCAATACGGATGGGTGAGTAAGTGCACGCTGCCCGGCCTCACGTTCTGCGGGATAAGCTGGACCATCAAGAACCAGAGCGGCGCCGTCCTGACGAGCGACGCGCTCCCCGTGGATCCTCCGCATCTCTCCGACTGGGACCCGCAGCAAACCAGCCAGGGCATGGGGCTGATGATCGACGCGATCACCCCGAGTGGCCGCGCCAATGTCTTCGGCCGCGTCGACACGATCGAGGACGCGGACGCGCCGCCCGCGGACGCCTGCCGCGCGGTCTACGACTGCATCGCCAACGCGCCTCCCGAGGTGAAGGAGACCCTGCGAGGTCCCCAGGGCGAGCCGGGACCGAAAGGCGATCCGGGCGTCATCGGCGATCCTGGACCGCAGGGTGAGCCTGGAGCGCGGGGTGAGACCGGGCCGAAGGGGGAGACGGGACCCAAAGGCGACACGGGACCGAAGGGCGAGACCGGACCGAAGGGCGAGACCGGCCCGCCCGGACCTCGCGGGACCTCGGATCTGCCCCCGGGAACGGTGATCCATCTCCTCGCCGGCACGCCCGCGCCGGCCGGTTGGCGGCTGCTCGGCAGCAAGGTCGAGCTGATCCGCGCGCCGAGCGGCGCCCTGGTCACGCTCCGGCTGGACGTCTACCAGAAGGAGTGAGCGACTTCATGGTCTCTTCCGTCACCGGACCCCCTTGAGGTCGAAGCGGAAGACGCACTCCTCGCTCGGCTTCGAGTGCCAGTCCGCGCAGCCCTTGCCGTCGTAGACGACGCGCACCTCGTTGCCCACGCTGACGACCGCCAACGGGAAGCGCGCGAGGATTCCCATCGTTTCCCACGAGGAGCCCAGAAGGTCCGAGTAGCGCGGGTCGAGGTCGACCTGCTCGGACGGCTGGATCGCCTGGGACGGATCCTTCCCTTTCGCCGGCATCACAACGATCCGCTTCACGCCGATCAGGGGGCCCACGCGGCCGCTGCCCATGATGTAGCTCGCCTGCGGTAGGGCCAGGATCTCCACGACGGGGGCAACCATCTCCGGCGTGACCTGCCGCTCGGTGAACGGCTCATCCTTCTTCTTCGCCTCCCGGGCCGCGAAGGCGACGCGAGAGTATGGCGTGGTGAAGCAGGCGAAGCCTTTCCTCAGCGCGTAGCAGCCGTCGTTCTTGGTGTCTGCGATCGCGGCCTTGATGGTGTCGGGCGTCATCTGGGTCACGACCTGGGCGATGCCCGCGGTGGGCACCGCCACCAGCGCGAGGGCGCCAACGGCCAGGATCATCCTCATGAAGCCTCCATGGGATCCGGTGGGGGAGCGAACATTATCGAGTGTTCCGCCCGCAAGTGATCAGAGACGCGGCAAGCAGCGCGTAGTCGTTCCGTATCGGCACGTCATGCCGCCTGTGAGCGGACACACGGGCGAACCCCTCGCCGGCGCGTTCCCTTCTCCAATGCCGCGGAGGATCGCAGTTTGCGAGGAACGGAGCGTGCATGATCGGCATCGCCTGCCTTGGGGGATATCGCGAGCCGTCCGCACGCACCTGCGCGCGGAACGGCCCGCATCGCAGAGGATGGCGTGCACGGGCTAACACGAGGGCTCTTACGAGAAGCGTCGGCGCTTACGCAATTCGCATTCACGCGGCTGCTGGCGTGGCTGGACGACGGCGTGGAATCGCACGGCGAGCGTTACGTCGAGATCCGCCGCCGCCTCGTCGCGTACTTCGAGCGGCGCAACCGCTCCGCGGCCGAGGAACTGGCGGACGAGACGCTCAACCGCATCGCCCGGACGCTGGAGGCGGGGGCGATCGCCGTCCGGCCGCCGGCGCGCTACTGCTACGTGATCGCGAAGTTCGTCCTGCTCGAGGATTTCCGGCGTCAGAAGAAGCAGGTCCCGATGGACGCGTCCTGGCATCCCAGTCCCACCCATCCGTGTGGCGGGATCGGACCCGACGACGCGTGGCCCCTCGAGGAGCAGCGCCTCGAATGTCTCGAGCGCTGCGTGCAGGAGCTCAAGCCCCCGCAGCGCGAGCTGATCGTCGAGTACTACGCGGACACGGGGCGGCGCAAGATCGAGCGCCGTCGCGCGCTGGCTCGACGGCTCGGTATCTCCATGAACGCACTGGCCATACGCGCCTGCCGCATCCGGGAAGGCCTCATGGCGTGCGTCGAGGCCCGTCGCGACCGGCCGCGCGTCGGTTGAGCCCCGAAAGGTTTCGCCGCCGGCCGCGCTATGAAGATGAACGTCGGCGACCAGGCGGCGGGCGAGGATGAGAGAGATGTCCCCTACGGATGACACGGGACTCGACGACGAGCAGCTGACCCGCTACCTGCTGGGCCTTCTCCCGCGGGAGCAGGCGGAGCGCATCGACGAGGCGGGCATCGTCGACGACGCGGTCGCGGCGCGGCTGCGCACGGTCGAGCACGACCTCGTCGACGCCTACGTGCGTGGCGCGCTCTCCCGGGAGCTGCGGGCGGCCTTCGAGTCGCACTACATGGCGTCGGCCCGCCGCCGCCAGCAGGTGGCATGGGCGGAGACGTTCCTGCGCGCCGTCGATCGAACGACGGAGGCCCGCGCCGCCGACTCGCGCGCGTCGAGGCACTCCTGGCTGATGTGGAGCCTCTCCGCGGCGGCGGCGGTTCTGTTCGTGGCCGCGGGCGGGCTGGTGGTGCAGACGGGGAGACTGGAACGGGGACTGGGCATGGCGCAGGAGCAACGCGTGGCCGTGGAGCGGCGCGCGCGCGACCTGGAGCGGCAGCTCACCGAGCTTCGCGCCGCCCAGGCCGCGGCCGAGGGGCTCGAGCGCGTTCGCAGGGACGCGGTGGCGGCGGCGCCGCTGCGACCGGCGGTCTGGCTCGCGCTGTTGCCGCAGACGCGCGCCATCGGCGCGATGCCGAGGCTCGCGATTCCCTCCGGCGCCGAGGCCGTCGGATTCGATCTGCGCCTGGAGTCGAACGAGCTCTCGCAGTACCGGGCGTCGCTCCGGGACCCGGCAGTCAACCGGATCGTGTGGAGCGGTCCGTGGGTCCCCGCGCCGTCGTCCGGAGACCCGCCTGCAGTCGAGGTCGTCCTTCCCGCTTCCGTGCTCCAGCCGCAGCACTACTCGCTGGACCTGGTCGGTCGCCGCGCCGGCAGGAAGGGCGCCGTCGTCGGCAGCTACGCGTTCGAAGTCGTCTCCCGATGACGCCGGCCGTTCGTCTGGACGCCATTGCCTTCCTCGGCTTCGCGCTGGCCCTGCCGTGCGCGGCGGGGCCGGCCGAGCCCACGGCACTCTCCGAGCCCACGGTGATCGAGACGGGCCGCACCGTCGAACTCCGCCTCGGCCGCGGAGACGAGCATCGCTACGCGATCGTCCTGGCCGCGGGAGAGTACGCGCGCGTGGTCGTCGAGCAGCGAGGCGTCGACGTCATCGCTTCCGTGCGGGGGGCCGACTCCAGCGCCATAGAGGAATTCGAGGACGACATCCGGACCGTCGGCTGCGAGCAGGTCGAGATGGTGGCGGACAGCGCGGGCGTGTACGGCTTGGCCATCCGGACCGCGCCGGGGACGGTGGGGCCCGGGTCCTACGCGGTCCGCCTGGCCGAACGGCGTCCGGCGACGGACGCGGACCGGGAGCTGCAGGAATCGCGACGGCTCCGCGCCATCGCGCTTCGACTGTACGACCAGGGCCGGTTCGACCTGGCGCGGTCCCGGCTGGAGCGCGCGCTGGCCCTCACCGAGGCCGCGCGGGGCGCCGACGACCTTCAGACGGCGGCGGTGGCGGCACAGCTCGCCGTGGTGTGTCGCGACCTGCCCGACCAATCGAGGGCCGAGGCGTTGTTCTCCCGCGCGCTCTCGATTCTGGAGACCTCAGTGGGGCCCGACCACGCCACCACGGCGGTGGTGCGGTCGTGGCAGGCCGCGCTCTACGTGAAGAACGGACAGCGCGCGAAGGCCGAAGCCACGCTGCGCAGGGCCCTGGACGGGATCGAGAAGGCGCTCGGGCCCGAGAGCCGCTGGTTCGTGGACGGCCTTCTCACGCTCGCGAACCTGCGCCAGGACGGCGGAGACTACGAGGAAGAGGAGGAAGTCCTCCGCCACGCCCTTGCCATCATGGAGCGCACGGAGGACACCGAGAGCGGGTTGTACGCAATGCTCCTGAGCACCCTCGGCGAGGCCTCACGCCAGAAGCAGGACTTCGCGCGTGCGGAGGAGCTCTACCAGCGATCGCTGGCGGTGGCCACGCGGGCGCTGGGCGAGGATGGGTATTTCGTGTCCTATGTCCTGCAGAACCTCGGGATCGTGGCCCGCGAGCGGAAGGACTATGCCGGCGCGCAGGCGTACAACGCGCGCGCGCTGTCGATCCGGGAACGCGCCGTGGGCCCCAACCATCCCGACGTGGCCCAGCTCCTGAACAACATCGCCATCATCTACCGGGCGCAAGGTGACATCCCGAAGTCGCTGGCCACCCACCTGCGTGCGCTCGGCATCTGGGAGCACGCGGCCGGGCTCTACCAGGACGCCACGCTGGTCTCCGTGGGCAACCTGGCCCGGACCTACGCGGCCGCGCACGACCTCGCCCACGCCATCGCCTACCAGCAGCGCACGGACACGATCCTCGAGAAGCAGCTGTCGCTCGGCCTGGCCGTCGGCTCCGAGCGCCAGAGGCTGCTGTTCGCGAAGAGCGTGGCCGCCCGGACGGACCGCACGGTCTCGCTGCACCTGATCGAGGCCCCGGAGGACCCGGCGGCCGGCGCCCTCGCCGCGCTCGTGCTCCTGCAGCGGAAGGGCCGGGTGCAGGACGCCGTGGCCGACACGTTCGCCGCCGCGCGCCTGCATGCCCCGGATGCGCGTGACCGGGACCTCCTGGACCAGCTCAAGGACTCCACCGCCCAGCTCGCGCACGTGGCCTTGAGCGCCGCCGATCCCGCGCGCGCGGACGAGCGCCTCGCCGCGATCAGGGAGCTCGAAGGGCACAAGGAGCGGCTGGAGGCGGACCTGAGCGAGCACATCGCGGAGTTCCGCGCCCAGGTGCAGCCCGTCACCCTGGAGGCCGTCCAGGCCGCGCTCCCGCCGGAGGCGGCGCTGCTGGAGTTCGCGGTCTTCCATCCCTTCGATCCCCGCGCCGAGCGCAATGCCGAGGCCTACGGGCCGCCCCACTACGCGGCCTACGTCATGCGCGCGCAGGGACCGCCGAGCGGCGTCGACCTGGGCTCGGCCGAGGCCATCGACTCCGCCATCGACGCCTGGCGCCAGGCGCTGCGCGATCCGCGGCGCGCCGACGTGCGGGACCGCGCGCGTGACGTGGACCAGCGCGTGATGGAGCCGTTGCGCTCCGCGCTGGGGGACGCCGCCAGGTTGCTGATCTCGCCCGACGGCGAGCTGAACCTCGTGCCGTTCGAGGCGCTCGTCGACGCGTCCGGCCGGTACCTCATCGAGCGCTACGCCACGAGCTATCTCACCAGCGGGCGCGACCTGCTGCGCATGCAGATCCCGCGCGGCAACAGTGGCGCTCCGGTCATCTTCGCCGATCCCCTGTTCGGCGAGCCGGGCCGGCCCGGCGACGCGCTTCCCGTCCGGAAAGCGGGGTCGGTGAGGACCGCTCGGCGGGGGGTGGCGGCCGGCGCCGACCTCTCCACGGTGTACTTCGCCCCGCTGGCCGCGACGGCGGAGGAGGCGCGGGCCATCAAGGCGCTGTTCCCCGAATCCGTGGTCTTCACGGGACCCCGCGCGCGCAAGTCCACCCTCCAGCGCGTGGAGGCGCCACGCATGCTGCACATCGCTTCCCACGGCTTCTTCCTCCCGGACGCGCGCGCCGCCGTCGAGAACCCGCTGCTGCGCTCCGGTCTCGCCCTGGCCGGCGCGAACCTCCGCCAGGACGCGCACGGTGACGGGATCCTGACCGCAATGGAGGCGTCGGGACTGGACCTGTGGGGCACGAGGCTCGTGACGCTCTCCGCCTGCGACACCGGCCTGGGAGAGGTCCACAACGGCGAGGGCGTTTACGGTCTCCGCCGCGCGTTCGTGCTCGCGGGCGCCGAGACGCTGGTGATGAGCCTGTGGCCCGTCAGCGACTCCGTCTCGCGCGAGACCATGGTGGCCTACTACACCCGGCTCCGCGCGGGCCTCGGCCGCGGCGACGCGCTGCGTTGGTCGAAGCTCGACATGCTGAAGCGGCCCGCGCGGCAGCATCCCTACTACTGGGCGGGCTTCATCCAGTCTGGCGAGTGGGCCAGGCTGGATGGCGTGCGCTGAATCACCGCCCCCTCTCCCGCCGCCTCTCCCACCAGAAAGAGATCGCACCGCTGACCGCTACCTGTATGGACAGGGACGGCGGCGGGCGTGGTCGTGACCGGCGCGCCACCGCGACCAGCTTGGGGAGGGTGCATGCGCAGTGAGAAGGTGAGACGTCGGGGTCGGCAGTGGTTTTGGTTGGCAGCGCTGCTCGGGGTCGCGGCGACGACGGGCGCGGTACCGGTCCCCGCCGACGCGCCGCCTCCCGTCACCTCGCCGAACCTGGTCGAGGACCCGCAGTTCGATTTCGGCGACTCCGGGTTCTCCGGCCAGGACGAGAGCAGCTCCGTCGTCCAGACCTCCGACGCGCCGCTGGAGGGTGACCACAGCCTGCACTTGGGCATCGCCGGCTACGGCAACCACGTGTGGTGGGGGCACGGCTTCTCGGGCGGCCTGGCCAGCGCCTTCCGGGTCAGCGCACACCTGCGGTCCGACGTGGCCAGCTCGTCCGACCTCCTGTTCTGCGCGAGCGCGTACTACGCGGACGGCGGCGAGGGCGCCCTCCAGTGCACGACCGTGAGCGGCGCCGCCGGCGACAAGGGGACGGTCGAGGCCGCGGTGGCGCTCGACCCGGCGCGGCCGCTCCACGTCGTGAACATCCGGATCGACCAGCAGGGCGGCGAGCCGGTGACGTTCACGCTGGACAACGCCGCGGCCTTCCTGGACGTGATCGCGCCGCCCACGTCCGGCGGCGGCGACTCAGGCGGAGGAGGAGGCGGCGGGGGCGGCGGCAGCAGCGGCCCTACCTGCACGGGCACCAGCCCCGACAGCATCTACCAGGGCTTCACGTACCAGCTCCCTACCGAGCGCCCGTTCATCTCGCTCGCTCCCTATCTGCAGGGCGGTCCGAGCTCCACCGCGGCGCAGCGCCTCATCGACGGGGCGAACGCCTCCCTGGCCGGCCAGCCTCCGTACCTGTTCACGGCGAAGCATCTGGTGCTCGCGTACCGGCTCACCGGCGATCCCAGGTATCTCGCCGCCGCCATCGCGGAGACGGATCAGGTCGTGAGCGAGGCGGAGACGAGGATCGCCCAGGGGAAGGAGCCCTTCCTCGCGGGCGACTCGTATCACGACGTGGGCGGCTACATCGAGGACCTCGCGCTCACGTACGACCACGGCTTCGACCAGCTCACTCCGGAGCAGCGGCAGCGCTGGACCGCGCTCGCGGAGCAGGCCGTCTTCAACGTATGGCACCCCAGCGAGGCCTCGTGGAACGGCGTCCCGTACACGTGGACGGGCTGGGCGATCTGCGATCCGGGCAACAACTACCACTTCAACTTCCTGCGCGCCACGATGCTCTGGGCCCTGGCCACCCAGAACACGGCCTGGTTCGACTTCCTGCAGGCGCAGAAGTTCGGGCCGCTCCTCGACTACTACGCGCAGTTCCCGGGCGGCGGGACCCGCGAGGGCACCGGCTACGGCACCGCGCTCAACGACCTCTTCGGCGACTACATCTACTGGAAGGCCTCCACGGGCGAGGACCTCGCCTCGCTCTCGCCGCACGTGCGCGAGACCATCGACTACTGGGTCCACGCCACCGTGCCGACGCTCGACCGGTTCGCGCCCATCGCCGACCTCTCGCGCGAGTCGATCCCGAACATCTTCGACTACCAGGAGAACCTCGTGCACCAGGCCGTCGCCCTCAGCCCGGGCACGCTTCAGGCGCGGCATGGCACCTGGTGGCTCCAGAACAACTCGATCCACGGCGTCAACTACGTCTTCAACATCCAGGGTGACCTCCTGCCCTACCCCGATGCGCCGGAGGCGCCGACGGAGCTGATCTACCACTCGCCGGGCGCGGGTTCTCTCTTCGCGCGCACGAGCTGGGACACCGACGCGAGCTGGATGGCCTTCGTGGCGGGCAAGTACGACCAGTCGCACGCCCACCAGGAGCAGGGCAACTTCACGTTCTTCAAGAACGACTGGCTGTCCGTGACCAGCAACATCTGGTCCCACAGCGGCATTCACCAGGAGGTGACGGTCAACAACGTGGTCCGCTTCGAGCGGACCGACGGCACCGTGATCCCGCAGAATCAGGACGACGACCCCTCGACCATGACGCCGTCGATCTCCGGCGCCGTGACCACCGTGTCCGCGGACCTGACCAACGCCTACTCGGCGAACCGGAGCGCCGTCCACAGCTGGACGCGCACGCTCCAGCTCTCCGGTGACACGCTGCACGTGACCGATGCCTGCAGCGTGGCGGACGGCATCCGGCCGGTGTTCCAGCTCCACGTGCCCGATGCGCCGGTGACGCTCGACGACGGTTCGATCCAGGCCGGGCACCTGCGCGTCGTTCTGCTGCAGCCGGCAACCGTGGCTGGAATCACGAACATGCGGACCGTGGACATGCCGCTGGACGAAAACGGGAACCACGTCCTCGACGACAACGGTGACCCCATCGTCGAGTTCAACCGCGGGTATCGCATCGACCTCACGTCGCAGGCGGGCTGCTCGTTCGACGTGGAGCTGCAGGCCACGGAGGATCCCGGGCCGACGCCGAGCCCGAGCCCGACGCCGGATCCGACTCCCACTCCGTCGCCGAGCCCCACGCCCACACCGGCGCCGACTCCGACTCCGACTCCGGTGCCGACCCCGACGCCCGCGCCGACGCCTTCGCCGTCACCCCTGTCGACGGGGTCCGATCCCATCGAGCCCGTCTGGAACGACCTGGGCGGGAACGCGACGCGCATCAAGAGTCCCGCGCAGCAGATGCACTTCACGGAGGGCGCGCCACTGCGGATCCTGGCCGACGCGCTGGACCTGAACGCCTGGCAGTGCCCGCCCGGCCATCCGCCCTACGTGTGCCCCGGCTCGGAGGAGCGCTTCTACGTCGACGGCGTGCTGGTGGCGACGGTGCCGCCCAACACGGATGACTTCAACCTGTGGGAGGCGCGGCTGCCCAACGGTCTGCCCGCGGGGGATCACGTGCTGACCGTGAAGTTCGTGCCGTACAGCCCGTCCACGGGCGGCGGCGGCACGCCGATCGACGGCTTCGTGCCCGTCACCATTCACGTCGATCCCGCACCCGTACACGCGACGACGGTCTCGCTGGCCGCGGACCTCGTCCTGGCCGGGTCGACCGACCTCGACTGGACGGATACGACCGTGGTCGGCAACGGCTTCCGCGTGACCACGGCGGCCGGCTACTCCGGCAACGTGACCATTCGGAACGCGATGGTGACGGGCCTGGGTGACTACGACAGCCTCGGCCTCAGCCTCTCGACCACCGGCGCGATCTCGGTCGAGGATTCCGTCTTCGAGGCCACGGGCGCCATCCGCCTCGGCGTCCAGGGCAGCGCGCCCATCACCGTGAAGAACAACGAGCTGCGCGCGAACAACTTCGTCACCTACGTCGCGAACGACCCCGCGGTGCCCGTGGTGCTCGAGGTGTTCGGCAACACCACCGGGGCCAAGGTCATCCAGGGCAACCGTGTCGCCGCGGCCATGGTCAACGTCAACGGCGGCGGCTGGCAGATCGGAGGCCTGGCCGAAGGCGAGGGCAACGTCTTCATCGGCCCGCGCGTGGTTCTCCACCTCGTCAACTCCTCGAACGACGTCATCCAGGGGAACTACCTCCACCACGACTACCGCGGCGGCTTCAGCCAGGGATTCAATCTCTGGGTCGACGGCAGCTCGAACCAGGAGCTGGCCGAGCACAACGTGATCCGCGGCGGCTCGTGGCCGGTGCAGAGCTTCGGGGGCGAGTTCCGCTACAACCTCCTCGTCGACAGCGGGCACGACTTCTGGCGCAGCTCGGCCGACGGGACGCAGATCCATCACAACGTGTTCACCAACCCCAGCGGTCCCAACACCGGCTACGACGGAGCCTTCAAGATCTACGGCGGCGAGAGCGGCCTCGACATCTACAACAACACGCTGGACGCGGGCGGCGCCGTCGCCCGCTTCAACGGACCCGCGCTGGCCATCGGCGCCGGCTCGCTGTTCGGCTCCGTGCGCAACAACCTGTTCGTCGGGTTCAGCGACGTGCTGGGCAGCTTGGGAGGCGCGCTCGTCGCGACCACGGACGCGGGCGGGCTCACCGTCCCGCGCGTGACCAGCGCCGACTACAACGCCTGGTCGAACCCTCTGGCCACCGGCACCGCGCACTACCTCGCCGGGATCATCCAGAACGCGCCGGGCGCGCACGACGTGAACGGTGACCCGCAGCTCTCGGGCCCATCCGAGATCCCGTACCAGGTCTCCGAAGGCTGCGTGTGGCTCCGCACCTGCTCGATCCGCCAGGTCCTCGCGCACTATCGCGACCTCTACCGGCCGGCGGCGGGCAGCCCGCTCGCCGGCGCAGGCGACCCCGCGGACGGCGCGGGCACCGCGATCGGCGCGGTCGGTCCCGACGACAGCAACCCCGCGGACCTGTTCGGCCGCATGGGTGCGGACGATACGCCCCCTCCGCCCGACACGACGGCGCCCGTGCTCTCCACCCCCGTCGCCTCCTCGGTGACGACTACGACCGCTTTCATCTCGTGGACCACGAACGAGCCGGCGGACTCCGCCGTCGACGTGGGACTCAGCACGGGCTCGTATTTCCTCGTCTTCCCGAATACGGCGCGCACCTTCAACCACAGCGTGCAGGTCGTCGGCATGCACCCGTCGACGCTGTACCACTACCGCGTCCGCAGCGCCGACGCGGCCGGCAACGCCGCCGCCAGCGGCGACTTCACGTTCACCACGCCCGCCACGCCCCCGTCCGACACGACGCCGCCCACGGTGGCGGTGTCGGCGCCGTCGAGCGGCGCGACCGTGTCCGGCACGGTCTCGATCGTGGCCACGGCATCCGACGACGTCGGCGTCGTGGGCGTCCGGGTCTTCGTCGACGGCGCCCCTCTCGGAGCCGAGCTGACGTCGGCTCCCTACTCGGTCGCCTGGGACACGACGACGGCGACCAACGCGACGCACGTCATCACCGCGAGCGCGCGCGACGCCGCGGGCCACTCCACGCCGAGCGCCGCCGTCAGCGTGACGGTGTCGAACCCCGTCGCCGTGCCCGGCGGCCTGGTCGCCGCCTATGGGTTCGAGGAGGGCTCGGGCACCATCGCCGCGGACACCTCGGGCCATCACCTCGACGGAACGGTCGGCGACGCGGCCTGGACCACCGACGGCAAGTTCGGCAACGCGCTCGTCTTCGCGGGTGCGGACGAGAGCTGGGTGACCGTCCCCGACGCGGACCTCCTCGACCTCACCACGGGCATGACCGTCTCGGCCTGGGTGAAGCCCTCCTCGACGCTGCCCGAGTGGCCCACCGTCGTCATGAAGGAGCGCGACCACGAGCTCACGTACGCGCTCTACGCCAACGGCGACCACGGCCAGCCCAACATCAACTACACCTCGGGCGGCTCCGAGGTGAACCTCAACGCCGGCAGCGCGGTGCCCGTCGGCCAGTGGACGCATCTCGCAGGCACGTTCGACGGCGTGACGCTGAAGCTCTACGTCAACGGCCAGCTCGTGGGGAGCCGGGCCTCCGCCGCGCCCATCGACGTGACGGACGGCGTGCTGCGCATCGGCGGGGACGACCAGTGGGACAAGGAGTGGTTCCCGGGCGTGATCGACGAGGTGCGCATCTACAGCCGCGCCCTCTCCATGGCGGAGATCCAGGCGGACATGGCGGCGCCGGTCGTGCCGCCTCCGGACGTGACGCCGCCGGCCGTCGCGGTCAGCGCGCCCGCCGACGGCGCGACCGTGTCCGGCATGGTCTCCATCGCGGCCGTGGCCTCCGACGACGTCGGCGTGGTGGGATTGCGCATCCTCGTCGACGGCACGCAGACAGGCGGCGAGCTCACGGCCGCGCCGTATTCGGTCGCCTGGGATACGTCGGCGGTGGCCAACGGCAGCCACGTCCTCACCGCCATCGCGCGTGATGCGGCCGGACACGAGTCGACCAGTGCCGCCGTCGAGGTGACGGTGGCCAACGCCACGCCCGTGGTCGGCCTGGTCGCGGCCTACGGCTTCGACGAAGGCCAGGGCTCTTCGACCGCGGACGCCTCCGGCAACGGCCTGGCCGGCTCGCTGTCGAACGCGGCCTGGGCCTCCGGCCAGTTCGGCGGCGCGCTGCAGTTCACGGGCGAGAGCAACAGCTTCGTCACCGTGGCCAGCTCGCCCCTGCTGCAGCTCGGCACGGCCTATACGCTCGAGGCCTGGGTCAACCCGGCGGCCTCGCAGCCGACGGAGCCGGCGGTGATCGCCAAGGAGATTTCCGGCGGCCTGCCGTACGTGCTCTACGCCCACGGCGACGGGGGAGTCGGACCCAACGCCTTCACCCGGATCGGCGGCAACTACGCGCGAGCCGCCGCCGCGAGCACGATCCCCGCCGACACCTGGACGCACCTGGCGGCCACCTACGACGGCGCCACGCTGTCCGTCTACGTCAACGGCGTGCTCGCGGGCACGGCCGCGGTGAACGGAACGCTGGATCCGGGTGCGGGCGCGCTGCGCATCGGCAACGACACCGTCTTCGACAACGAAGGCTTCGTCGGACGCATCGACGAGGTGCGCGTCTACAGTCGCGCGCTGTCGGCGGCCGAGGTCCAGACCGACATGCAGACGCCGGTCGGCGGCATACCGACGCCGCCGGACACCACCCCGCCCACGGGGACGGTCCAGATCGACGGCGGCGCCGCCACCACCAGCCAGACGGCGGTCACGCTCACGCTCTCGGCCACGGACGATGCCTCCGGCGTGGCCCAGATGCGGTTCTCGAACGACGGCGAAAGCTACAGCGCCCCCGTCGCGTTCGCGACCACGTCCCCCTGGACGCTGACCGGCGGCGACGGCGACAAGACCGTCTACGCGCAGTTCCAGGACGCCGCCGGGAATTGGTCCGCCACGGCCAGCGACGGCATCGTGTTGTCGACCGGTTCGGCGGAGGACGCGCACCTCGGCGCCCACGTGCTCTACGCGCAGAACGACACGGTCGGCACGACGCCCGCGATCACGCCGGCCATCACCACGCAGACCAGTGGCAGCACGCTGCTGGCTCTCAGCATGGGCTGGTACCGCAACTTCGCGGCGCCCGTGGACAGCTTCGGCAACACCTGGACCCAGGCCAGCGGTCCGCACATCTACTTCAACGAGAACTTCTACACGGCGGTGTGGACGGCGCCCTCGGCGGCCGGCGGCAGCGGCCACACGCTGAGGTTCGACAAGGACGACTACCCCGCGGGCGAGATCAGCATGGCCCTCATCGAGGTGACCCAAGGTGGCCAGGTGGACATGGTCTACGACCGCGCGGAGGCCTCGAACCAGACGCCGGGCAGCATCACCGTCGACGGCCCGGCGACCCTGATCGCGATCTGGGGCGGTGACTCCGGCGCCCTGGGCCAGCACACCGCGGTGCCCGACAACGGGTTCGCGGTGATCGACTCCTACCTCGACTTCGGCAACGAGGGCGCGACCGCGGTGCAGGTGGCCATCGCGGCCCGGGAGGTCACGGCGCCTGGCACCTACACCGTGCGCTGGACCTCCGCGCCCGAGCAGGGCTGCGCGTGCTACCTGATCGCGGTGCGCCACGGGGAGCCGCCGGCCGAGGCCCCGGCGCCCGTTTATCCGCTCGAGCTGGCGGCGGGCCAGCGCTACCTCGTGGACCAGACAAATGCGCCGTTCCTCATCCACGGCGAGGCGCCGTGGTCGCTGATCGCGAACCTCACGAACGAGGAAGCGGATCTGTACCTGGAGGACCGCCGGCAGAAAGGATTCAACGCCCTGATGGTCAACCTGCTCGAGCACCAGTTCGCGGACAACGCGCCGGCCAACGTCTACGGCGCCGAGCCCTTCGCCGTGCCCGGCGATTTCTCGACGCCGAACGAGGCCTACTTCGCCCACGCGGATCTCATCCTCCAGAAGGCCGCGGCCAAGGGCATGGTCGTGTTCCTCACGCCCGCGTACCTGGGCTACAACGGCGGCAGCGAGGGCTGGTACCAGGAGCTGATCGACAACTCGCCGGCCACGCTCTTCGCCTATGGGCAGTTCCTCGGGAACCGCTACAAGGGCTTCCCGAACATCGTCTGGCTCGACGGTGGCGACTTCAACCCGGACAACCCGTCGGTCGTGAACTCGATCGTGGCGGGCATCAAGAGCGTCGACACCGTGCACCTGCACACCGCGCACGTGCTGTCCGGCACGTCGCCCCTCGACGTGTGGGGGAGCGCGGGCTGGCTCGACGTCAACAACGTCTACACGTACCCCGTGAACAACAACGGGGTCCCGGTCTACCAGCAGTCCCTGGCCGCGTACGCGCGCAGTGACTGGAAGCCGTTCTTCCTGGCCGAGAGCACGTACGAGGGCGAGTACGACGCGCCCCAGACGCTCATCCGCCAGCAGGCCTACGAAGCGCTCCTGTCCGGGGCCATGGGCGACTTCTTCGGCAACCGGCCCATCTGGCTCTTCGAGGACGGATGGCAGATGGCACTGGACTCGCGCGGATCGCGCGACATGGCGCGCGTCCGACCGCTGTTCGCCGCGCGGCATTGGGAGTCGCTCGTGCCGGACGCCGCGCACACGTTCGTGACCTCCGGCTTCGGCGCGGACGGGCCCAGCCACGCGGTCGCGGCGCGCGCTGCGGACGGCTCGTGGGGTGCCGCGTACCTTCCCACGGCGCGGACAGTCACCGTCGACCTCGGCGGGTTCTCGGCGCCGGTGCAGGCCCGCTGGTACGACCCGACGAGCGGGACGCTGACCAACGCGTCCGGCGCGCTGCCGAACACGGGCAGCGTCACGCTCACGACGCCGGGTCCGAACGCGACCGGCACCTTCGACTGGGTACTCGTCTTCGATCGCTACTGACGGGCCGGACGGCTTACCGCCTCGCCCGCGGCGACGACGGTGTCGCCGCGTGGCGAGGCGGCAGCCTGAGTCGCGAGGTCGTTTCGCCAGGGAGGAGCCACATCGTGTCCACGCTGAGGATGCCGTCGGCTCGACCATTGATGCGAGGCCAAGTCCGGGAAGCGGATCCGGTCGAGGCGTGGATCCGGGCCGAGCAGGTCCAGGTCATCTACGAGCAGGCCCCGCCCGCCCTGCTCATCAGCGCCCTCGTGTCCGCATTGCTGTGCTTCGTGCTGTGGAAGGTGGTGGATCACGGCCGGCTGCTGGGTTGGTTCTCCCTCGTCGGCCTCCTGGCTCTCGGTCGGTTCGCGTTGATCCTCGCGTCCCGAAAACGCCGGCCGGGGTCCGCTGAGACGTCCCGGTGGGAGCGGCTCTTCGTGATGTCGCTGGTATCGACCGCCCTCGTCTGGGGCGTGGGCGGCCTGCTCATCATGCCGCCCCATTCCCTCCTCCACCAGGTCATCGTGTACTTCATCCTCCTGGCCGTCGCCGGCGGCATCGTGGCGACCTACTCCGCCCATGCGAGCGGCGCTTCCGTGAGCGTCGGCTGCGTGATGCTCCCCGCCACCGTCTGGTTCGTGCTCCAGGGCGACGTGGTTCTTCGGGCCCTGGCCGCGGGCGGGCTCGTCTATGTAGGGGCGGCCTATCGCGCGAGCTGGACCCTGTCGTGCTTCCTGCGGCGTTCCTTCCAGCTCACGCACGAGCTGCAGGGAGCCTATGCGGCGGCCGAGGAGCGGGCACGCACCGACGACCTCACCGGCCTGAAGAACCGGCGCGCCTTCTACGAGCTGGGCGCGCGGACGCTCGAGCACGCGCAGCGGTACGGCCACCCCGTTTGCGTGGTGATGCTCGACATCGACCGGTTCAAGCGGATCAACGACACCTGGGGTCACGCGGCCGGGGACGAAGCGATCAAGGCGGTAGCGCAGGTGATCCGACAGACGGTACGGGCCACCGACATCAGCGGACGCGTAGGCGGGGAGGAGTTCGCGGTCCTGCTGCCGGAGTCCTCCGCGGAAGAGGCGGCGGCTCAGGCGGAGCGGCTCCGGCAAGCGGTAGCCGGGCTGTCCCTGCGCCAGGGTGCCGACGAGATCCCGATCACCTGCAGCCTCGGAGTGGCCGAGCGTGACGGAGAGTCCTCGCTGGACCGACTGATGCGTCGGGCGGACCTGGCCTTGTACGAGGCGAAGGTCCAGGGCCGCAATCGGGTCGCTCGACACGGGTCCCGTGGAGTGATCCAAACGGCCAGATCCCGTGAAGCGAGAGGCCTTGTCCCGGTGAACGATCCCAGGGCTCGCTAGGCGGCTCGCCGAGCACCCCCTCGAGAGTCGTTGAAGTTTCGCCAGCGGTATGAGAAGCGCTGATGACCCCGGCGCCGAACCCGGCGGTGTCACCGTCACCGTGCGGGAGGGTCGGGAGTGGCCGTGCCCCAGAGCCGACGTCGAAACTCCTGACGGCAGTCGGCACGCGGCCTGACCGGCGCTCAGGTTCGAGCCCGGACACGTGCGTCCCACAGGCGCACACCCTGGCGCTCCTGGGCCGACCCGAGTCCCGCGGATTCACGCATTTCTCTCGCTGGCAACATATTTGCGTATGGCGACCCGCGATCGTCGCGCAGTAGGATTCACTTGTGCTCCTGGAGCATTCTTATGTTGTGGTCCGACCTGAAATTCGCCGTTCGTGGGCTGCTCGGGGCACCAGGGCTCTCGGCGGCCGCTGTTTTCGCGGTGGCCCTGGGCATCGGGCCGAACACCGCGATCTTCAGCCTCGTGTATGCCACGCTGCTCGCGCCCCTGCCATTTTCAGAGCCGGACCGCCTTGTCCGGGTCTCACCGATGCCCGGTGGGCATCGCATCTTCGGCGAAGGCGTCTGGCGGGGGCGCGATTTCCGAGAGCGCCAGTCCTAGGCATCCCGTCATGCCACCCGGAGGTTGTCGTGCGGCGGGCCTCGGTGGGGCGATTCTGACCATCTGGTGGGCGGCCGGTCCTTGGTCCCTGCGCGCGCAAACCACCGTCGGCCTCGCCGAAGTTCCTCGGCCCATTCAAAACGCCGCAGGATTGCGGCTGCTGGTGGCACCCGACCCCACCTCGCCCGTCCTCCGCATCGTTCTCCCTGGCCGCCCGGCGTCAGATCGGTCGATAGAGATCCTCTTCCCCGAACACGTCACCGTGGTCAAGCAAGGCCAGGACTCGGCCCAACAGCTCTATCTGTTCCGTCCTGGGCAGCGGGGTGACCGACCGCCATGGCGGCGCTCCAATGCGTCTCTCGAATACGAGCGTGACCTCGGAGACGGGATCCATCTGCTCGCGCGAGCCACGCTGGAGGACGACGGCGTGCGCTTCCACTATGAGGCGCGAAACGAGTCGCGGGTGACGTACGCCATGATCTATGCCCCGACGGACCCACGACTCACGTCGATCTTCCACGACCTGCGCCTGGAGCGCACCTACGTCCATCATGCTGACGGCTTCGACCTGCTGGCGTCAGAGACGCCAGGCCGGCTGACGCTGCCACTGGATCAGTGGCTCCCGGCTCGCTATCTCGTGTCGTTCACGTGGCCGGTCCCCGCGCAGCGGATCGAGCGTCGCGACGACGGGATCCGGTACTACAACAAGTCCCGGGCGGTCGACGTGCCCTTCATCGCGACGGTGTCCACCGACAAGGAATGGGTGATCGCGAGCTTCGCCCGCACCGCGGGCAACGTGTGGAGCAATCCCGAGCTGACGTGCCAGCACGTCGACCCGCAACCGTCGCTCTCGCCGGGACAGCGCGCGACGATCGAGCTGAAGCTACTCGTCATCCGCGGCTCGCTGGACGATGCGCTGGAGCGGGCGAGCCGGCAACGTGAGTCCTTGGAATAGGCGAGAAATCGATGAATGGGTAGTGTGGTCGGGGCGGCCGGATTTGAACCGGCGACCACCTGCGCCCAAGGCAGGTTATTGGCCTCCAGATAACCTCTTGACGCCGTGTTGGATCTGATCTATAACTCCTTACAGATCAGTTAGAAGAGAGCTGTTCAGACGGTTCAGGAGGCGTCAGGAGAGCCCACCCTGTTTCAGGGATTTGGGTAGATCAGCGGGTAGATCAGAAAACATCCCATGCCGGGTGTTCGACTCACCGCCGAGAGCGTCGCGAGGCTCAGGCCCCGCTCGGGGAAGAGGGCGGATACCTACTTCGATCGCACGAAGGGCGCGCCGCCTGGCTTCGCCCTGCGTGTGACCGCCACCGGTGCGCGGACCTACTACCTGATCTATCGGTCTTCGGGCTCGGAGAAGAAGTCGTTCCTTTGGGTCGGGGACGCGACCAGGATGTCGCTCGCCGATGCTCGGGATCGCGCTCGCGCAGCGGACCGACTGCGCGGGCAGGGATCCGATCCGGTCGAGGAACGCAAGCGCGAGGAGCGGACGGCGCGGCAGCGGCCGACGGTGGTGGCCCTGCTCTCCGCGTTCGTCGAGGCGGGCGAGAACCGCAAGAGCGAAAAGACCCAGGCCGAGTACCGCCGCATCGTTGCGGCGGAGATCGACGGGACGCCCGTCGGGGCCACCACGGCGAACGACGTCACTGCGCCGGAGCTGGACGCCGTCTGCCGGAAGATCGCCAAGCGCAGCCCACCAATGGCGATCAACGTCTTCAAGCTCATCCGGGCCGCGTTCCGTTGGGGCTTCAAAAAGGACCTCGTCGACCGCGACGTCTCCGCGAAGCTCGATCGCCCTGCCGAGGAGCATCGACTCCCGACCGAGGAGCGCACGCTCAACGACGAGGAGGTGCGCCGGCTGTGGCTCGGCGTAGAGCCGTTGGGCCGCGAGATGGCGACGTTCATCCGGCTTCCTCTCCTCTCCGGGACACGCCGCGGCGAGACCGCGCTCGCGGAGTGGCGTGAGTTCGAGCTGCGCGAGCAAGGAACGTCCGTATGGCGGATTCGCGCCGAGCATCGGAAGGGCCAACGCGGGAAGAAGCGCGGCCTCGTCATCCCGCTGTCGCCGTTGGCGGTTCGCTTACTCCTTGCTCTCCGGGAAGAAACAGGGAGTGGAACGCGCGTGTTTCCGGCCGTCGGCGAACGCTTCCTCATCAACCTGTATCGCAGCACCGAGGAGGTTCGGACGGCGACCGGCGTTCGATTCAGCCTCCACGACCTGCGGGCAACGTGCGCAACGGGCGTGCGCCGGATGAGCGGCCTTCCTCACGTGCCCGCGCTCGTACTCGGCCACCAAGGTGTCCCCGGCGTGCCCGACGTGACCTCCCGCTACGATCGCGCCGACACCGTCCCGGAGGTCGCCACTGGCCTCAACGCCTGGGCGGCGTACATCGAAGCGCTCGTGAAGGAAGAGCCTCCGCTGCGCGTGGTTTCGATTCACGCCAAGCAGAAGCGGATGCGCGGGTGAGACGGATCGGCAGCCGAACATACGCCTTCCGTGATCGGCCCATCGAATGCTGATCGGATACTTCGACGAGAGTGGTACGCAGGCTGGATCGCCCGCCTGTGTCGTTGCAGGCGCCCTCGGCACGCCCGCTAATTGGGCCTATTTCGAGCCGCGGTGGCGTGACCTTCTCGACAAGTACGGTGTCCCAGCCTGCCACATGACCGCGTATGAGACTCGGCAACGGCCGTTCGCAGACTGGTCCGACACTCGTCGTCTCGCCTTCATCAAGCACGCACATCGGACAATCACGTGGAACGCCTCCGTCGCAATCGCAGCCGCCGTGGTGTGCGCCGACTATGCGGCGGTTGTTGAACCAACTCGCCACAAGGATGATGTTGGTTCGCCCTACTGCCTTTGCATTCAGAAGTGCCTAACACAGGCCGTCAATTGGTCCCGTACTCACGCAAACGGAGCCGTGGTGTCGTTCGTGTTCGAGGGCGGCGCTGAAGGTAGGGGGGAGGTCGAGAAGATGTTCGCTGAAGCCAAAGACGATCCGGCGTGGGGGCCGCTTCTGGGTACTCTGGAGTTCCGGGGGAAGGAATGCCTCCCGCTGCAAGCAGCGGACATCATCGCCTACGAGGTATGGAAACAGATGGTCAATCAGCGCGTTAGCGGGCATATCAGGGACGTCCGCAAGTCGCTGTACAGTATCCTCTCGGATCTGAGCTTCGAGGACTGCTACTTCGATCGAGAGAATCTCACCGAACTCGTGAAGAAGATTACGTTGAAGAGGTCGTCTCGGTAGGGTCCACCACAGGCAACGCCCCCCATCATCGTCAATCCAGCGCGATAGCCGTTGCCGCTGCCTGGCATGAGGGGGTCCCGCATCGGTCAGGGGCCCGGACCACCACGGACCTACCTTAGTCGTATCCTTGCCTGGGAGATCGGTGATGATGAAAATCAAAGGCCTCGACGAGGTTCAGCGCAATCTGCGTAAGCTGTCCGAGAGGGCCCAAGCGCTTCACGGCACGCACAGCGTACGCGTCGAAGAGATCCTTACCCCCGACTTCGTGCAGGCACACACCCGCTATGGCTCGGTCGACGAATGGTTCGCGGCCAGT
>Ga0075366_10000319_pt1 | contig 21915 bp, 22 predicted proteins | sample EndMethybrTD3031_FD_72351 | JGI IMG/M metagenome (GOLD analysis project Ga0075366, IMG submission 72351) | Populus endosphere microbial communities from Tennessee, USA - Endosphere MetaG P. TD hybrid TD303-1 | ecosystem: Host-associated > Plants > Roots > Endosphere | place: USA: Tennessee...
GCCCTGGCCCACGGCGTTGTTGATCTTGTGCGCGCCCGTGTGGCAGAGGTCCTCGCGCTTGAGCCAGAGCCGGCAGCCGAGCCGCTCGGACAGGCGGCGCGCCTCCGTGAGCGGCGTGGGGCGGCCCACGAAGTCGCGCAGGTGGGCCGCGAGCAGGGTGCGGAAGGCGGGGTCCCGCCGCGCGTCCGCGTAGGCCACCTCCAACTCGCGCAGCGGCTCCATGAGGATCTCGGGCACGTAACGGCCCCCGTACGGCCCGAAGTGCCCGCTCGCGTCCGGTCTCATCGCCGTCCCCTCACCGCGTCCACGAACGCGCGCACCTTGGCCGCGTCCTTCTTGCCCGGCGCCGATTCCACGCCGCTGGAGACGTCGACCGCATCCGGGCGCACGGTCGCGATGGCCTCCGCGACGTTTTCGGGTGTGAGGCCGCCGGCCAGCACCAGGAATGACGTCCCTTCGCGCACCGGCCGCACGAGCGACCAGTCGAACGTCCGCCCCGTCCCCCCCGGGGGCGCGCCGTCGAGGCGCGTGTCCAGGAGGAGAGCGGCGGCGGCGCCGTCGTAGCGCAGCGCGTCCGGGGGCTGGAAGCCGGGGCCGACGCGTATGGCCTTGACCGCGCGCCGCGGGGCCCGCGCCACCTCCTCCGGCGGCTCGCTGCCGTGCATCTGCACGATGTCGAGACCGACCTCGTCCGCCACGCGCTTCATCTCTGCGGGCGTCGCGTCCACGAAGACGCCCACGCGCAGGACGAACGGAGGCAGGGTGGCGGCGATGGCGCGCGCGGTCGCGGTGTCCACGTTCCGCGGACTCTTCGGCCAGAAGACGAACCCGATGGCGTCCGCGCCCGCGTCCACCGCCGTCCGCGCGTCCTCCGTGCTCGTGATTCCGCAGATCTTCACGGCCACCCGGCCCGATCCCCGGGGCGCCACCGACGTGCGGGGGACGGCACAGCCTTCGAGGAGCTGCTCGAGGGCGGCCCGGGGGTCGTCGGCCAGCATGAGGTGCTCGCCGATGAGGAAGGCGTCGAAGCCGGCGTCGCGCAGGCGCCGGATCTCGCCCGGCCCGCGCAGCCCGCTCTCCGCGATCGCGATCACGTCGTCCGGGATGTGCTCGATGAGGTCGAACGAGGTCTGCAGGTCCACGGCCAGCGTGCTGAGGTTCCGGTTGTTCACCCCCACGATGGCGGGCTGAAGAGGGAGGGCGCGCTCGAGGTCGTCCCGGTCGTGGACCTCGAAGATCGCCTCGAGTTTCGCATCCTTCACCGCCGCGTCGAGCTGGCGCAGGGCCGCGTCCTCGAGGGCGGCCACGATGAGGAGCACGGCGTCGGCGCCGATGTAGAGCGATTCCCAGACCTGGTAGGGATCGACGACGAAGTCCTTGCGCAGCGTCGGCAGCAGGGTGGCCTGCCGTGCTTCCTGGAGGTCCTCGACGCTTCCGCCGAAGAACTGTTCCTCGGTGAGCACGGAGAGCGCGGCCGCTCCCGCCACCTCGTAGGCCTGCGCCACCTGGGCGGCGTGGAGGTCCTCGCGCAGGATCCCGCGCGAGGGCGAGCGCCGCTTGAACTCGCCGATCACGTTGACGCTTCCGGGGCGGCTCAGCGCGGGCGCGAAGGGCCGATGGCCGCTGGCCTGGGCGATCAAGGCCTCGGGCTGGAGGGGACGCTGCTTGCGCCGCTCGGCCACGCCCTCGCGCGTACGGGTGAGGATCCGGGACAACACGCCGAGGGGCTTCATGCGCGCGAAGCCTCGACCACGCGCCGCAGGAGGGTGCCCGCGCGCCCGTCGTCCACGGCGCGGCCGGCTTCGGCCACGCCCGCGCGCAGGTCCTGGACGCGGCCGGCGACGAGCAGGGCCGCGGCCGCATTCAGGAGCACGACGTCCCGGGCCGGGCCGCGGCCGCCGTCCAGCACCCGCCGGGTGATGTCCGCGTTGGCGCGCGCGTCACCACCCTGGAGGGCGGGGGCCGCGCAGGGCTCGAGGCCGGCGTCCTCCGGCCGCACCGTGAACGTGCGCACCTGGCCGTCGTCGAACGCGGTCACGCGCGTGGGCCCGCAGAGGGAAAGCTCGTCCAGGCCGGAGCCGTGTACGACCCAGGCCCGCGCCACCCCGAGGCGCCGCAAACAGCCGGCCATGAACTCGGTGAGCTCCGGCCGGGGAACCCCGACGATCTGCGCCGACGGCACCGCGGGATTGGTCAGCGGCCCCAGGAGGTTGAAGGCGGTGCGGATGCCGAGCTCCTTGCGCGGGCCGACGGCGTGGCGGGTCGAGGCGTGGAAGCCGGGCGCGAACAGGAACGCCCACCCCACCTCGTCCAGGCAGCGTTGCACGACCGCCACCGGCGCATCGATCTTCACTTCCAGCGCCTCCAGCACGTCCGCGCTGCCGCAGCTCCCGCTGGCCGAGCGGTTGCCGTGCTTGGCCACGGGGACGCCGCAGGCCGCCACCACCAGCGAGGCCACGGTCGAGATGTTGAAGGTGCCCGCGCCGTCACCGCCCGTGCCGCAGGTGTCGACGGCGCCCTTCGACGTGAGCGGCACCGCGCGTGCGCGCATCGTGCGCGCGAAGCCGACGATCTCGTCTTCGGTCTCGCCGCGCACGGCGAGGCCGACGAGCAGGGCCCCGATCTGCGCCGGGGTGGCTTCCCCGTCCATGATGATGGCCATGGCCGCGCCCGCTTCCTCCTCGGTCAGGCGTTGCCCCCGCGCGATCTTGGCCAGATAAGGTTTCACTGCCGCCCATCCAGGAAGTTCCGCAGCAAATCCTTCCCCACCGTGGTGAGGATGCTCTCCGGGTGGAACTGCACGCCTTCCAGGGCGTGCTCGCGGTGGCGCAGGCCCATCACGATGCCGTCATCCGTCCAGGCCGTGATCTCCAGCGACTCCGGCACGGAGCTGCGCTCCACCACCAGCGAGTGGTACCGCGTGGCCGTGAAGGGATCGGGCACGCCCGCGAAGAGGCCCTTGCCGTCGTGGTGGATCGGCGACGTCTTGCCGTGCATGAGCTTCGGCGCCCGGCGCACGTCTCCTCCGAAGGCCTGCCCCAGCGCTTGATGGCCGAGGCACACGCCGAGCACGGGGATCCGTCCGGCGGCGCGGCGGATGAGGTCGAGGGTGATGCCCGCCTGGTCCGGCGTACCCGGACCGGGCGAGATCACGATGCGCTCGGGCGCCAGCGCGATGGCCGCTTCCGCGGTGAGCTCGTCGTTGCGCACGACGCGCACCTCCGCTCCCAGCTCGCCGAGGTACTGGTAGAGGTTGTAGGTGAAGGAGTCGTAGTTGTCGACGAGCAGGATCACAACGACCTCGCCACCTGGAGGGCTTCCATCATCGCCCCCGCCTTGGCCTCCGTCTCCTGCAGCTCCGTCGCCGGATCGGAGTCGGCCACGATCCCCGCCCCCGACTGCACGGTGGCGCGGCCGTCCTCCAGCAGGAGCGTGCGGATGGCGATACAGAAGTCCGCGTTGCCACGCAGGTCGAAGTAGCCGAGCGTCCCGCCGTAGACGCCGCGGCGTACGGGCTCCAGCTCGTCGATGATCTCCATCGCGCGGATCTTGGGAGCGCCGCTGAGCGTTCCCGCGGGGAACGTCGCCACCAGCGCGTCCAGCGCATCCTTGCCCTCCGCCAGCTCGCCCACCACCGAGCTCATGATGTGCGCGACGTGGCTGTAACGCTCGATGCGCATGAGCTCCGGGACGTTCACGGTGCCGAACGAGCAGACGCGCCCGAGGTCGTTGCGGCCGAGGTCCACCAGCATGAGATGCTCGGCGCGCTCCTTCTCGTCGGCGAGGAGCTCCTTCTCGAGGCGCGCATCCTCTTCCGCGGTGACCCCGCGCGGGCGCGTGCCGGCCAGGGGACGCGTCTCCACCCGCCGGCCCTCGACGCGGAACAGCATCTCCGGGGAGGCGCCCGCCACCGCCGTCACCCCTTCCTTCAGGAAGAACATGTAGGGAGACGGGTTCACCATGCGCAGGGCCCGGTACACGCTGAACGGATCGAGCGCGCAGGGCACCGTGCGCTGGCGCGAGAGCACGACCTGGAAGATGTCGCCCGCCGCGATGTACTCCTTGGCGCGCCGCACCGCTTCCTTGTAGGCAGGCCCGTCCGCGGGCGCGTCGTCGCCCGCGGGAGCGGGGGCGGCCCCTTCCCGGCGCGTGGGGGCCCGGAAGGCGCGGAGGTCCTCTTCCAGCGCGTCCAGCACTTCCTGCCCGCGCTCGAAGGCGGCGCGCCGGCCCGGCTCGACGTCCGCGATGAGGACGAGCCGCTGCCGCACGTGGTCGAACGCGACCAGCGAGTGGTAGATCGAGAACACGGCCAGGGGCCGGCCGTCCTGGGGATGACGGTCCGGCAGTCGCTCGAAGAGGCGCGCGGCATCGTAGGCCAGGTACCCGACGGCGCCGCCCGTGAACGGCGGCAGGCCCGGCACCTCGGCCGCCGTCCGCCCCAGGGATTCGCGCAGGTTGGCCAGCAGATCGCCGGCCACTCGGCGCGTGCCCTCGGCCCCGCGCACGCGCACGCCGGTGGCGTGCGCCTCGATGGTGGCCACGGGATCGCGGCCGAGGAACGAGTAGCGCGCGATGCGCTCGCCCCCCACCACGCTCTCGAGCAGGAATGCGCGCTCGGCGCGGGCGGAGAGGGCGAGGAACGCGGACACGGGCGTGAGGAGGTCGGCCGGGATCTCGCGGTAGACGGGCACGAGCCCCCCCGCCTGCGACAATCGATCGTAGTCGTCGTATCCGAGCGCCTTCATTTCCCGCTCTCCCGCCGCCCCCGCAGCACGTCCAGCACCGCTGACGGCCGCACCTGGCGCTGCTCCAGCACCACGAGAACGTGGTACAGGAGGTCGGCGCATTCCTCCGCCAGGCGCTGGTCCGACTCGCCCTTGGCGGCGAGGACGACCTCGGTGGCCTCCTCGCCGACCTTCTTGAGGGCCGCATCCGGGCCTTTGGCGAGGAGACGCGCGGTGTACGAGCCGTCCGGCCGCTCGCGCGCGCGCCGCGCGATCACACGGGCGAGCTCCTCCACCATGCCGGCCGCCGTCGGCGAGTCTTCGCCGAAGCAGGTCCGCTCGTCGGTATGACAGCTCGGCCCTTCGGGGTCCGCGACCAGCAGCAGCGTGTCGCCGTCGCAATCGCGGCGCAGCTCGCGCGCGTGCAACAGGTGGCCCGACGTCTCGCCCTTCTTCCAGAGCGCACCGCGCTTGCGGCTCCAGAAGTGCGCGAAGCCGGTGCGCACGGTGAGGTCCAGCGCTTCCGCGTTGGCCCAGGCCACCATGAGCACGTCCCCGCTGGCGCGGTCCTGCACCACCACGGGCACGAGCCCGCTCGCGTCGAACTGCACGCCGGCGGGAACGCTGAGGGTCATCCCCTTACCTCCACGCCCGCCGCGCGCAGCTCCTGGCGGGCGTCCGCCAGCCGGATCTCGCCGAAATGGAACACGGACGCGGCCAGGGCGGCACTGGCCTTCCCCGCCGTGAGCACTTCCGCCATGTGGGCGACCGACCCGCATCCGCCGGACGCGATGACGGGCACGGTCACCGCCTCCGCCACCGCCCGGTTGAGGGACACGTCGAAGCCGTCCTTGGTGCCGTCGCGGTCCATGCTGGTCAGGAGGATCTCGCCCGCGCCCCTCTCCGCCCCTTCCCGCGCCCAGGCCACGGCGTCGCGTCCGGTGGGGGTGCGTCCGCCGCGCACGAAGACCTCCCACTTCGGCTCCGCGCCGCCGCCCCCGTGTACCGCGCGCGCGTCGATGGCCAGCACGATCGCCTGCGATCCGAAGCGCCGGCTCAGGCGCTCCAGGAGCGACGGGTCGCTCACGGCGGCCGTGTTCACGGCGACCTTGTCCGCGCCCGCGCGCAGGAGCGCGTCCGCGTCCTCCACGGAGCGGACGCCGCCCCCGACCGTGAAGGGCAGGAACACCGTGTCCGCCACCCGGCGCGCCATCTCCAGCACGATCGGCCGCGCGTCGGAGGAGGCCGTGATATCCAGGAACACGAGCTCGTCCGCGCCCTCCGCGTCGTAGCGGGCCGCGCACTCGACGGGATCGCCGGCGTCGCGGAGGGAGACGAACTTCACTCCCTTGACCACGCGGCCGCGGTCCACGTCGAGGCAGGGCACGAGGCGCTTGGCGAGGGTCATGGCTTGCGGGCCGCCGCCGCCCTGGCCAGGGCCTCGTGGGCCTGGGCCAGCGTGAATCGCTTCTCGTAGAGAGCCTTGCCCACGATGACTTCGTCCACGCCGAGCGGCTCCAGCGCGGCCAGGCGCGTGAGGTCGTCCAGCACCGAGATGCCACCGGCGGCCGTGATGGGGAGGCCCGCCTCGCGTGCCATCGTCTCGACACCGGGAAGGTTGGGTCCCGTGAGGGTCCCGTCGCGCATCACGTCGGTGTACTGCAACCGGGAGACGCCCCATCCCTTCACCTGCCGCGCGAGCTCCACGGCGTCCACGCGCGAGATCTCCTTCCAGCCCGCCACCGCGACCTTGCCGTTGCGGGCGTCGAGCGCCACCGCCACCGACTCCGGCCACAGCCGCGCCGCCTCCTGGACCACGCCCGGATCGGCGATGGCGGCGGTGCCGAACACGACGCGGTCGGCGCCGCGGTCGCGATAGCGCATGGCGATCTCGAGCACGCGCAGGCCGCCGCCCACTTCGACCGGGATCTTCACGGCGTCGATCACGGCCGCGATGGCGTCGAACTGGGGCTTGCCGGAGACGGCGGCGTCGAGGTCCACCACGTGCAGCCGCCGCGCCCCCTGGTCCGCCCACTTGCGCGCGACCTCCCCGGGGTGGCTGCCGTAGATCGTTTCCTCCTGGAGCTGTCCCTGCTTGAGGCGCACGACCTTGCCCCCGCGCACGTCGATGGCGGGCATGACGATCATGCGGGCCTCCCCGCCGCCACCGGCGCGGATGCGTAGGTGCGCACGAAATTCGCCATCAGGCGCAGGCCCACGGACTGGCTCTTCTCGGGATGGAACTGCACGCCCAGCACGTTGCCGCGTCCCACGATCGCCGGGAAGCGCGCGCCGTAGTCGGTTTCCGCCAGCACGACCTCCGCCGGCGCGTCGCACCAGTAGGAATGCACGAAATAGACGTGCTCGCCGTCGCGGACGCCTTCCAGCATCGGATGGGGCTGGGTGGGATGGAGCTGGTTCCAGCCCATGTGCGGGATCGGCATGTCCACTTCCAGGCGGCGCACGCGTCCGGGCAGGAAGCCGAGACCGCGATGGACCCCGTGCTCCTCGCTCTCCTCGAACAGGAGCTGCATGCCGATGCAGATGCCGAGCAACGTCCGTCCCTGATCCACCGCCTCGCGCAGCACGGGCACGAGGCCGCGGCTCTCGATCTCCTGCATCGTGGAGGCGAAGGCGCCGTCACCGGGCAGGACGAGCACGTCCGCACGCCGCAGCTCGGCCACGTCGCCGCTGAGCACGGCGGGCGCACCCAGGTGGCGGAACGCCTTCATCACGCTGCCGAGATTCCCGATCCCGTAGTCGACGACGGCGATAGTCATGCGCGAACGCCTTTCACAAGCTTCCCTTGGTGCTGGGTACGTCCTTCACGCGCGGGTCGAGGGCGACGGCCATGGACAGCGCGCGGGCGGTGGCTTTGAACAGCGTCTCCGCGATGTGGTGCCCGTTGCGGCCGCGGATGGTGTCGAGGTGGATGTTCAGGCGCCCGTGGTCGGCCACGGCCCAGAAGAAGTCCTCGAACAGCTCCGTGGGCATGGTCCCGATCTGCCGGGCCTTGAACTCCACGCCGAAGTGCAGCCAGGGACGGCCGGAGAGGTCGATCACGCAGCGCGAGAGGGCCTCGTCCAGCGGCACGTAGGCGTGGCCGAAGCGCACGATGCCGCGCTTGTCGCCGAGGGCCTCGCGCAAGGCCTGCCCGAAGGCGATGCCGACGTCCTCCACCGAGTGGTGCGCGTCCACGTGCAGGTCGCCCTGGCAGCGGACGTCGAGGTCGAAGTGGCCGTGTTTGGCCAGGGCGGTGAGCATGTGGTCGAAGAATCCGATACCGGTGGCGACGGTAGCGCGGCCGGAGCCGTCCAGGTCGAGACGGAGGCGGATGTCGGTCTCGCGGGTCTTGCGCTCCACGCGCGCCCGGCGCGCGCGTACCGGCGCCGCCCGCTGCGCACGTCGGACACGGCGTTCGCTCATCGTCCCTCCCTGGCCCCGGCCGCCGCGCGCACCGGTGACTCGCCCAGCGCTCGCCGGAGCCCGTCCAGCAGCGCCTCGTTCTCCGCCTCCGTGCCCACGCTCACCCGCAGGCAGCGGCCCAGCCGCGGATACGTGCTCACGTCGCGCACGAGCACGCCCGCGGCGTAGAGCGACTCGAAGACCGCGCGCGGTTCTCGATCTTCGAGCTCGATCAGGATGAAGTTCGCACGCGAGGGATAGGCGCGGATCCCGCGGATGCGCTGCAGGTCGGCGAAGAGGGCGTCGCGCAGGCGGCGCAGGCGGAGGACGTTGGCCTCCATCTCGCCCTTCTCCTCGAGCACGGCCAGGGCCGCCACCTGGGAGAAGAAATTGATGTTGTAGGGCAGCCGCGCCTTGTCGATCTCGCGCACCAGCGCGGGGTGCGCGAGGAGGTAGCCGACACGCAGGCCGGCCAGCGACATGGCCTTCGAGAACGTGCGCAGCACGACCAGGTTCTCGTGCGCGGCCAGGAGCGGCACCACCGACTCCCCCGCGAATTCGTGGTAGGCCTCGTCGATCACGACCAGGCCATCTCCTTCCGCGCACAGCCGCTCGACGGCTTCGCGCGGCAGCGTCCCCCCCGTCGGGTTGTTCGGCGAGCAGACGATGGTCACGGACGCCTCGCGCTGGCGCCGCGCCTGGGCGATCGTGTCCGCGTCGTATTCCAGATCGGGACCCAGCGAGACGCGGACCGCCTCCCCGCCCAGGATCGACGTGAGGAGCGCGTACAGCGTGAAGGTCGGCTCCGGGATCACGACCTTGGTGCCCGGTCCGACCGTCACCAGGAGCAGGGCCTCGATCAGCTCGTTGGAGCCGTTGCCGGCCAGCACGCCGTCCGGCCGCCAGCCCGCGAACTCGGCCAGGGCGGCCGTCAGCGCGTGCGGGTCGAACTCGGGATAGCGGCCCCAGGGCCGGGCCAGCGCGCGCTCGACGACCCGGCGCTTCATCGCTTCCGGCAGCTCGAACGGGTTCTCGTTCTGGTTGATCTTGATCGGGGCCTGGCGCGCGGCCAGCGTGTAGGCCTTGAGCGCGCGCACGGCCGGCTTGACGTGACGGAGAGGATCGCCCATTCAGCCCTCGAAGCGGGTGAGCACGCTCTGCGCGTGCCCGCGGAAGCCTTCGGCCTGCGCGACCCGCACGACGTCCTCCGTGACGCGGGCCAGGCCGGCGCGGCTGAGCCGCACGCGGCTGTGGCGCCGCTGGAAGTCCCGCACGGAGAGGGGCGAGGCGTAACGCGCGGCGCCCCCCGTGGGCAGGACGTGATTGGGCCCGATGCCGTAGTCGCCCACGGCGACGGGGGCCCAGGGACCGACGAACACGGCCCCGGCCACGACGCGCGCGGCGATCTTCTCCGCGCCGCGGGTCATCACCTCGGCATGTTCGGGGGCGAGGTCGTTCATGGCCGCGATGCCTTCGTCCAGGGTGTCCACGGTCACGATGGCGCCGTGGCGGGCCAGGGCGCGCCGCGCGCTCGCCCGGTTCGCGACGCTGGCCACGCCCTGGGCCACGAGGCGCGCGACTTCGGCGGCCAGCGCCCCCGACGTCGTGACCAGGACGACCGTCTCCTCGCCGCTGCCGTGTTCCGCCTGGGCGAGCAGGTCGGCCGCGACCCAGCCCGCATCCGCGGTCTCGTCCGCGAGGATGACGACCTCGCTCGGGCCCGCTTCGCGATCGATGTCCACGCGCCCGCGCACCTGCCGCTTGGCCTCCGCGACGTAGGCGTTGCCGGGCCCCGCGATCTTCGCGACCGCGGGCACCGTCCGCGTGCCGTAGGCGAGCGCGGCCACCGCCTGGGCGCCCCCCACGCGGATCACGCGGTCCTCCAACCCGACCTCCACGATCGCGGCCGCGACCGCGGGGCCGGATTCCAGCGCGCGGGGCGGGGTCGCGATCCAGAGGTCGGGCACGCCGGCGGCCAGGGCGGGGATCGCGTTCATGAGCACGGACGACGGATACGCGCCCGCGCCGCCGGGGACGTAGAGGCCCGCGGACGCGAGCGGAGTCACGACCTCCTCCACCACGGAGCCGGGCCCCAGGGGCAAGCGAAACCCGCCCGTGAGCTGGCGCCGATGGAAGTCCTCGATGCGCGTGCTCAGCGCGGCCAGGGCGCGGCGCAGGGGACGGTCGGCGGCGGCGGCCAGGCGACGCACCTCGGACCGCTCCATGCGGATCTGTCCCGGCCGCAGGCGCACGCCGTCCAGGCGCGCCGTCCAGCGCACCACCGCCGCGTCGCCTTCGCGCTCGACTTCGCGGACGATGCGGGCCACCGCGCGCTGCACCGCCGGCCGCGGACGGTCCGCGCGCGGGAGCGCGCCGAGGTAACGGCGCCAGGCCGCGGTGGCGTAGCGGAGGTTCTTCACGACCGCGCCTTTCCCAGCGTGTCCACCAGCCGCCCGACCTCGTCGCGGCGCGCGTGGTAGCTGGCCCGGTTCACGATGAGACGCGCGGACGAAGCGGCCACGTCTTCGACCTGCTCCAGGCCGTTCTCTTCGAGGGTGCGGCCCGTCTCCACGACGTCCACGATGCAGTCGGAGAGGCCGAGGCCGGGAGCCAGCTCGACGGAGCCCGCCAGCCGCACGACCTCCACGGAGATGCCCCGCTCCAGGAAGTGCGCGCCCGCGACCTTCGGGTACTTGGTGGCCACGCGCAAGGTGGACGAGCGCGCCTCACTGCCCCGGCCGCGGGGACGCGCCACCACGAGCCGGCAGCGCCCGAAGCCGAGGTCGAGCGGCTCGTAGACATCGCTGCCCGTCTCCAGGAGCACGTCGCGCCCGGCGATGCCGCAGTCGGCCACTCCGTATTCGACGTAGGTCGGCACGTCCATGTCCTTCACGAACAGGAAGCGCAGGCCGTCCAGCGCCACCACCAGGCGCCGGCCCGGGTCGTCGGGAAAGGGCAGGCCCGCACGCCGGAAGAGCGATTCCGAGCCGCCGAGGAGCTTGCCCTTGGAGAGGGCGACGGTGAGGCTCATCGCGCTTCCCCTCCGAAACGGACGCGTGCTCCCGCCGCCCGGCGCGCGCGTGCCTGCTTCAACGCCGCGCCCAGACCGGCATTCGCGATGGGTTCCGCGGGCGCGCCTCCGTCCGCGGACGGTGCCTGCTGTCTCTCCAGGAGGAGGGCGACGCGGTCGAGGCCGAGCATGAAGCCGACCGCCGGCATCGGCCGGCCGAAGCGCGCCAGCAGCGTGTCGTAGCGGCCGCCTCCGCCCACCTCGAACCCGAGGCCGCGCGCATACACGCGGAAGACGAGGCCGGTGTAGTAGTCCAGCCCGCGCACTTCCCCGAGGTCGATGGCCACGCGCTCGCCGAGGCCGGCCGCGGCCAGCGCGTCCGCGACCTCGCGCAGCTCGGCCACCGCGCGCGCGGCGTCCGGACAGCACTCGAGCGCCCGCGCCGCCTCCGCGAGCGAGGCGCGATCCCCGGCCAGGCTGCTGAGGCGCACGAGCGCGTCCGCGGCGGGGCCGGATGCCTTGGCGCCGGCCAGCACCGCGCGCACGCCCTCGCCATCCTTGGCTTCCATCCGTTGCTCGAGCACGTCCACCGTCGCTTCGCCGAGGCCCAGGGCCCGCACCAGGCCGTGGAATACGCCCACGTGACCGAGCGCGAGCACCCACCCGCCGATGCCGAGCCGCTCGAGGCACTCCCCCGCGATGGCGAGGATCTCCGCGTCCGCGGCCCGGCTGTCCCCGCCCAGGTGCTCGAGCCCCATCTGGAACAGCTCGCTCTGGCGCCCCGCCTTGGGTGGCTCGTAGCGCAGCACCTCGCCCGAGTAATACAGGCGGATCGGCGGCGCGACGTGGGCCAGCCGCCCGGCCGCGATCTTCGCGAGCAGGCTCGTGAAGTCGGGGCGCAGGGCGAGGAGGCTCCCGTCCCGGCCGACGAACGAATACGTCCGCGCGGCCAGTCCCGGCGTCGCGAACACGTCCGCGTAGTCGAAAAGAGGCGGGATGATCTCTTCGTAGTCCCAGCCCTCGAAGACGGAGATGACCGCCTCCTCGATCCGGCGCCGGCGGCGCGCTTCCGCACCCACGAAGCACTGCACGCCGGGCGGGACCTGCACGAGACGATGGGACGCGCCGTTCATCATCGTATGCGTCCTCGCTTCGGCCTGAACATCACCAATGCGCCCCGCGCCGGATGAACCGGCGCTTCGGCGACAAGGAAAGCCTCCGCTGCGGAAAACGCCATCAGACCCCCACGTACTTCGCGTAGAGCGAGCGCGCCTGCGCCGTATCGCGCACGTTCTTGACGATGGCCCGGCCGTCGCGGAAGACCACCAGCTCCCCTTCCGGCACCACGAAGCGCACGAGGTGCTCGTTCACGGCGCGTACATCCGCCGACGCCCCCACACGCTCGGCCAGGGCGCCCAGGTCCACCTGCGCCTCGCGTCCGGGGCGGACCTGCACGGCATCGCGTCCGCACAGGACGGCCGATCCGCCCGCGGGCCCGGCCACGGCGTAGTCGAACTGGCCGGAGGTGCAGGCCGGGCACCACGGCGCGCGCCCGCGCAGGTCGAGCACGTCGAACTGCGATTGCCAGAGGTCCACCGTGACGAGGCCGGGCAGCAGCGCATCCGTGTGCCCGGAGAGGAGCTTCAGCGCCTCCGCCACCTGGATTCCCGCCACGACGTGCACGATGGGCGCGACCACGCCCGCGGTGTCGCAGGTGGGGCCGGACCCCGGCGCCGGCCGCTCCTCGAGCAGGCAGCGCAGGCAGGGCGAGACCTTGGGGCGGACCAGCAACGCGAGCCCATAGGAGCCGACGCAGGCCCCGTAGACCCAGGGGAGGCCGGCGCGCACGCAGACGTCGTTGAGGAGGAACCGCGTCTCGAAATTGTCCGTGCCGTCCAGGACGAGGTCGGCCCCCGCCAGGAGCGCGTCCGCGTTGTCGGCGACGAAGTCGGTCACGATCCCGCGCACGGTGACGTCCGAATTCAGGGCGCGCAGGTGCGCCTCCGCCGCCGCCGCCTTGGGCATGCCGAGCGCCACGTCCGCCTCGTCGAACAGCGACTGGCGCTGCAGGTTCGACTCCTCGACGAAGTCGCGGTCGATCACGGTCACGGAGGCCGCACCCGCGCGCACCATCATCTCGGAGGCGACGGAGCCGAGGGCACCGCATCCGACGACGACCACGCGCGCCGCGCCCAGCCGGGCCTGGCCTTCGCGGCCGATGCCCGCGAACAGCTCCTGCCGGGAGTAGCGGGAGGCGGTCACGACTCCTGCCCCTGGGCCAGGAACAGCGCCGCCGACTTCATGGTGTCCACCGGCGCCTCCAGCCCCGTCCAGGTCTCGAACTGCGCCACCGCCTGGGCCAGGAGCATCTGGAGGCCGTCGATGGTCTTGCCCCCCGCCGCCCTGGCCTCGCGCAGGAACCGCGTCTCCAGCGGGTCGTAGATCATGTCCAGCACGACGGCGCCCGCGCGATGCAGCTCTATGGGCAGCGGAGTCTCCTGGATCGTCTCTCCCGAGCCCACCGGCGTGGCATTGATGAGGATGTCCCACGGATACAGGGACGCCTCGTGCAGAGGGCCGGATCCACAGCCGAGGGCGGTACCAACCTCTTCCGCCTTGTCCACGTCGCGGGCGAGGACCGTGACGTGGGCACCCTTGCGCATCAGGGCCAGGGCGGCGGCGCGGGCCGCCCCGCCCGCTCCCAGGATGACGACGTTCTTCCCCTTCACGTCGATCTTCTTCTTGAGGGGCACGAGCACGCCCGTGCCGTCCGTGGTGGAGCCCTGAAGCGTCCCGTCGTGCACGACCACCGTGTTCACGCTGCCCGCGAGCGCCGCCGGCTCGTCGACCTCCTGCAGGTAGGGCAGGATCTCGACCTTGTAGGGCTGGGTCACGCTGAAGCCGGAGAGCCCGAGCGCGGGCAGCGCCTCGATGAAGGGCGGCAGCGCTTCCGCCTGCAGGGGCACGTAGACGGCGTCGAGGCCGCGTGCTTCCAGGGCCCGGTTGTGGAGGACGGGCGAGAGGCTGCGCAGGACGTTGCGCCCCAGTACGCCGTACACCTTCGTCGCCGCCGTCACGTTGCGCACGCGGTAGAGGTCGCCCATCTGGGCCGCGGTCAGCTGGCCGGGCGCGGACTCCGAGCCGCTCGCGGCGGCGGCATAGGTGAAAGGCGCGCCATAGCGTCCGGCCAGGACGCGCGTCAGCGTCCCCAGCGGTCCCATGGCCAGGGCGATGAGCGGCGTCCCCCCCTCGTCGCGCACGCGCGCCGCGAACTCGAGCAGGCGTCCGACCTCCGCGATCGATTGGGGCGTCGCCACGATCTTCGCGATGTCCGCGCCCACGTCCGTCATCTCCTTGTACAGGCCGTCGAGATCGAGGGGGACGCCTTCCAGGTCGTGGTGGGAGACGATGAGGCCCTCGCCCACCTTCTCCACCATCACGTCCACGAACCCGCTGCGCAGCTCGATGTCGACGTAGTCGAAGCGCCGCTTCACGCCCTCGAGGAGGGTCATGCGGCGCCGCGGGTCGGCGTCGTCCCAGGAGCCGCCCTGGGAGACGGGCCGGCAGGTCAGCACGAGGGGACGCGTGCGCGCGCGCAGGATGGTGAGCAGGTCGAGGTCGATGACGCGGTCGGCGCGGATCTCGAAGAGGTCGGCCACGGGAGCGAGCTCCGCCATGCGGTCCACCATCCCCGCCGTCGTCTCTTCGACCAGCGCAACACAGATCTGCGTCATGGTCCCCACAAAATCAAAAAGCCTCTTCAGGGTTCCCTGAAGAGGCCTCTCCTCGTCCGACCCTCCAGGACACCCGCTCCGCTCACGGCGGCCGGGTCTCCCGGTCCGCCGCTAAGAGTAGTGGCGGTGATGATGGAACGTCGGACGCCAGCGCTCGATTCTCATTCGTTCAGCCCGGAAACGCGATTCTAGGAGCCGCCCGCGCGGCTTGTCAAGCCGGGTCAAGGGGCGTCAAACCACGTCCGCGCCCGCCTCGTCCCTTGACTCTGGCCGGATCTGGCCGCATGAGTGTAACTAGAGAGGCGGCGCCATGAATGCCTTGAAGACCACGTTCCTGCTCGGGGCCATGACCGGGCTCCTGCTCGCCATGGGCGGGCTGCTCGGGGGCCGCGACGGCATGACCCTGGCCCTCCTCTTCGCCGGGGTGATGAACTTCGGGGCCTGGTTCTGGAGCGACAAGATCGTGCTCCGCATGTACAACGCGCAGCCGGTCGGGCCGAGCGAGGCGCCCGAGCTCTACGCGATCGTCCAGGGCCTGGCCCAGAAGGCGGGCGTGCCCATGCCCAAGCTGTACCTCATCCCCGATCCGGCCTTGAACGCCTTTGCCACCGGCCGCGGCCCGTCGCACGCCGCCGTCGCGGCCACGGTGGGGATCGTGAAGGCCATGGACCGCGAGGAGCTGGAAGGCGTCCTCGCCCACGAGCTCTCGCACGTCATCAACCGCGACACGCTGGTCTCGACGGTGGCGGCCACCCTGGCCGGCGCCATCTCGTTCCTGGCCCATTCCTTCATGTTCCGCGGGCGCGGCCGGGACGACGGCGGCAACCCCCTGGCTGCCCTGGTCGTGCTGATCCTCGCCCCCATCGCGGCCATGCTGATCCAGCTCGCCGTCAGCCGGTCGCGTGAATACGGAGCGGACGAGAGCGGGGCGCGCCTCGTCGGCTATCCGGACGGGCTGGCCCGCGCGCTGGCCAAGCTCCAGAGCGCGTCCCAGCGCATCCCGATGCACAACGTCGAGCCGGCCACCGCGCACCTGTTCATCGTGAACCCCCTCTCGGGCCAGGCCCTCGGCCGCCTCTTCAGCACGCATCCCCCGCTGGAGGAGCGCATCGCCCGCCTCATGGCCATGAAGGGTCAGATTGGCTGAGGGCAAGCCGCCCGTCGAGGTCGAGCTGACCTGGGACGGGGATCTCCGCTTCCGCGGCCACGCGGGCCAGGCGCCGGTCGTCGTCGATTCCGACGGGACGGCCGGGCCTTCACCGGTGCAAGCTCTCGCCCTGGCCCTGGCCGGGTGCATGTCCGTGGACGTCGTCCACATCCTGGAGAAGGGACGCCAGCCGCTGCGCGGCCTCCGCGCCCGCCTGCGGGCGGAGCGCGCTCCCGAGGACCCGCACCGGCTGGTGCGGGTGGACCTGCGGTTCGAGGTGTCGGGCGAGATCGCTCCGGAAAAGGTCGAGCGTGCCATCGCGCTGTCGCGCGAGAAGTACTGCTCGGTCTGGCACTCGCTGCGTCAGGACATCGAGTTCAAGACGGCGTTCGAGGTGAAGACGGGGACGTAGAGGTCCGGGGCCCCACGGGCGCCCGCAGCAGCGCGTCGACGTGCCGCACGGCCTCGGCCAGACGCTCTTCGGGCGTCCCGGTCAGGAGCCGCCAGTTCCGTCCGGTAAGGCCGAGATCCTCCACGAATCGCTCGTGCATCCGGTGGCGGATGTGCTCGCCGTCGCGCAGGCCGTCCTGGACGAAGGGGATCTCGTCGCCCGTGAGCAGATAGAGGTCGGCGCGCCGGATCGCGGCCATCGCGTCCACCTCCGGGCTCCGCCCCCCGACGTACCTCTCGTGCCAGAGCGTAGTGGCGAAGACGTCGGTATCGCAGACGAGAATGCGATCCGCCGACCGCGCCGCCTCGTCTTCACGGCGCGCCTGCTCCCTGGCGATCGCGGTGAACTCGCCCGTCTCCCACGTCGCCACGTGACCGTCGCGCGACTTCTGCTCGGAGTACTCGCGGCCGTATTCGGGCACCCAGGCCGTGCGGTAGTACTCGGCCAGCGCCCGGGCCAACGTCGTGGTGCCCGTGGACTCCGCTCCCAGGACGGCGACGCGGCGGACGTACACCGCGCGCATGAAGGGCGTGAGGTATTCGAAGTTCCCCAGCGGGTCGGCGCGGATGGTGCGCCCCGAGCAGGGGAAGGTCCGGCGGGCGCGGTCCACGCTGACGTGGATCGCGCCCATCGCCGCCGCCCACGGCTCGCCGTAGTCCTCCGACGTGAACACGGCGTCCGGGCGGCCCCCGAGGACGCGGCAGGTGTTCTCCGCCCAGGCCACGCTGTCGTCGGGAACATCGTCGGGCACGACGATGACCTCCACCTCCGGATGGACCTCGCGCAGGCAGGCGGCGCGGATCTCGCCCGGCAGGTCCTGATCGGGATGGACGGCGACGATCACCGAGAATCGATCGCACTGGGCGGAAGCGGTGTGGATCAGGTGATGGTGCCCTCGATGGGGAGGCCAGAATTTGCCGACGGTCACTCCGGTGCGGAACCGCTTCACGCCGCGTCCGCGCCCAGGACGGGGGCCGCCCCGGGCCGGGTGGCCGCGCCCGCTCGCCACCGCCGCAGGCCCACGAGACAGAGCGTGACGAAGATCGCGTAGAGGACGGCGGTCAGATAGAGGCGACGCGCGACGTACAGCCATACGTAGGCCACGTCGGCGGCGATCCAGAGGTACCAGTTCTCGAGACGCTTGCGATTGAGGAGCCATTGCGCGCCGAGGCTGAGGACGGTGGTGAGGGCGTCGAGGGCGGGGGACGCGTCACCGATGCGCACGAACCACCAGGCGAGGCCGACCGTCGCCACCACGGTCACCACGGCCAGGGCCGCACGTTCTCGCGGCGGCATGCTGGAGACAGCGAGCGCGCCCCCGTCTCCGGCTCCCCGCGCCCATCGCCGCCAGCCCGCGACTCCCAGGGCGAGATACAGGAACTGCAGCGCCATGTCGCCGTAGAGGCGGGCCGACCAGAAGAGCACCAGGAAGAAGACGTTGTTGGCGAGCCCGACCGGAAAGTTCCAGATGTTCTGGTCGATCACGAGGAGCACGCAGGCGGCTCCGGTGGCGAAGCCCAGTACTTCCGTGACCGAGATGGGAACCGCGTGCTGAGCCGCGGCCACCCCGACGCCGGCGCACACCGCGGCGAGCAGGGCCCACACCAGCTTCCTCATTGGGTGACGGTCATTGGGTCGCGTCGTCGCCTCCGCATCCACCGCCTAGCGCCAATCGGCCGTCTGGTTAGGAAGTGTGCCACGACCGGTCCAGGCCGGCGGGGCTCCGGCGACAGCGTCGCTCAGATTCCGTGACTCCCGCCGGGAAGTGTCACGAACCGCCCCCCTCGCGCGTGATGAGGGCAGGAACGGAGGTGACCGATGGCGGGACAACGGGGCACGGACGTGGTCGTGGTCGGTGGCGGGCTGGCCGGCCTGGCCGCGTCGGTCTACCTGGCGCGGGCGGGACGGGACGTCGTGCTCGTCGAGAAGGCGGCCGCAGTCGGGGGCCGCGCCCGCACCCGCTCCGATGACGGGTTCCAGTTCAACCTCGGCCCTCACGCGCTGTATCGCCGGGGAGTGGGGGCAGCCGTGCTGCAGGAGCTCGGCGTGCCCGTGGCGGGCGGCCGGCCGACGGGCGAAGGCGGCTACGCCGTGCGCGGCGGCGCGATGCACACGCTCCCCGTCGGCTTCGTTTCCCTCCTCGCCACGGGCCTCCTGCGCCCCCCGGAGAAGATGGAAGCGGCGCGGCTCTTCGCCGGCCTCCGACACGTCAACGGGGAGCGCTTCCAGGACGTTCCGCTCTCGTCATGGCTCGACCGCATCCACAGCCCCTCCGTCCGCCAGTTGCTGGAAGCCATCGCTCGCGTGGCGACCTACACGAACGACCCCGAGCGCATGAGCGCGGGGGCCGCCCTGGCGCAGATGCAGGGGGCGCTGGCGGGTGGCGTCCTGTACCTTCATCAGGGCTGGCAGACGCTGGTGGACGGACTCCGGAGAGTGGCGGAGGATGCGGGCGTGCACGTCCTCGAGCATCACCCGGCCGTCGCGCTCGAACGGGGAGCCGCCGTGCGGGGAGTGCGATTGGACGACGGCCGCACCCTCGCCTGCGCGGCCGTCCTCGTCGCGGGCGGGCCGGACACGGTGGCCGCGCTCGTCGGAGCGGCCGGCGGATCCAGCATCGTTTCGGAGTGGGCGAAGCGGGCACGGCCCGTCCGCGCCGCGTCCCTGGACGTCGCGCTCCGCGCCCTTCCCCGTCCGCACGCGACGTTCGCGCTCGGGATCGACGAGCCGCTCTACGCCTCGGTGCACTCGGCGTCGGCGCGACTGGCCCCGGACGGCGGCGCGCTCGTGCACGTCCTGCGCTACGGCGGGCTCGCGGGCGACGCGCCGGAGGCGGTCGAGCGGCAGCTCGCGGGACTGCTCGACTCCCTGCAGCCGGGCTGGCGCGCGGGCGTGGTCCGGCAGCGCTTCCTGCCCGATCTCGTCGTCGCGCACGCGCTGCCGGAGGCGGCCTTCGGCGGCACGCGCGGACGCCCGGGCCCCCGCGTGCCCGACGTCCCCGGCCTCTACGTGGCCGGGGACTGGGTCGGACCGGAAGGCCTGCTCGCCGACGCGAGCCTGGCCAGCGCCCGCGCCGCCGCCCGCGCCATCGTCGCGGGCGAGACGCGCGCCACCTCCGCGGCCTGAGCGTGACGACATGACCGCGGACCTCGCGCCCGTCTTCACGGAGCACCGGTCCTTCCTCTGGGCGCTGAGCTACCGCCTCACCGGAAACGCCGCGGACGCCGACGACATCGTCCAGGAGAGCTTCGTGCGCGCCCTCGAGCGACCGCCCGCGGACCGGGACCGCCCCTGGCGGCCCTGGCTCGTGCGCGTCGCCGTCAACCTCGGCCGCGATCTCCTGCGGCGCCGCCGGCGGCGGGGCGGATATGAGGGACAGTGGCTGCCTTCCCCGATCGAGACGGAGCCGCCCTCGCACGAGCCCGCGGACGAACGCGGCAGTCCCGCCGCCCGCTACGACCTGCTCGAGAGCGTCTCCTTCGCGTTCCTCCTCGCCCTGGAGGCCCTGACCCCGATGCAACGCGCGACCCTCCTGCTGCGGGACGTGTTCGACTACTCGGGCCGGGAGGCCGCGCGCGCCCTGGGCATCTCCGAGGCCAGCGCGCGCACCACGCACCTGCGGGCGCGAAGGGCCCTCGCCGCGTACGACGCGCGGCGGCGGCCGCTCACGGCGGAGGTCCAGCGTCGCGAGGCGGCGGCCTTGCAGAGATTCCTGGCCTGCGTGACCGCGGGCGACGTGGCCGCAGTGGAGGCCATGCTGGCCGCGGATGCGCGGGCGATGAGCGACTCCGCCGGAGAGTTCCATTCCAATCGCCTGCCCGTGGTGGGCCGGCGCAAGGTGGCGGCGCTCCTCGTGGGCGTCGTGAAGGGGATCGGACGGCTGCGCCGGGCGGAGCTGCGCCTGCTGAACGGCCACCCCGCCGTGATCGCGGAGCGGGAGCCGAAGGAGGGGTACGGGTCGCGGTGGGTCACGCAGGTCGATTTCGACGACGACGGCCGGATCCGGAACGTCTATACCGTCCTCGCCGCGCGCAAGCTCTCCGCGGTCGCGTGAGACGGCCGGTCAGGGAAGCGCGGCGGAGAGCAGGCGCACGGCGTTGCCGCCCATGACCTTGGCCACGTCTTCGTCGGAGTACCCGGCCTCGAGCAGCGCGTCCGTCAGCTGCACGAGACCCGCGGCGTCGAAGGCCGCGCGCACGGTGCCGTCCCAGTCGGAGCCCAGCGCGACGTGGTCGACGCCCGCGATCTGGACGGCGTATCGGATCGCGCGCGCGACGTCGGCGGCCCCGTCGCCGCAGACCGCGCCCGTCCCCTTTGGACCCCAGAACCCGATCCCGATCAGTCCGCCCGTCCGCGCCACGCCGCGCAGCTCCTCGTCCGAGAGGTTCCGGATGTTGTCGCAGGTCCCCTTCACCCCGGTGTGCGAGACCACCACCGGCCGCTGGGCCATGGCCACCGCGTCCGCGATGGTGCGGGGTGAGGCGTGGGCGAGGTCGAGCAGGATGTGGCGCTGCTCCAGGCGGCGCACGAGCTCGCGGCCGCGGTCCGTGAGCCCGCCCTTGGTGACGCCGTGGGCCGAGCCGGCCCACTCGGTGTCGAAGAAGTGGGTGGGCGCGATCATGCGGAAGCCGGCGTCGTAAAGGGTGTCCACGCTCGCGAGGTCGCCCTCCAGGGCGTGCGCGCCTTCCAGGCCGAGCAAGCCGGCCGTGATGGCCGGCTGCGTACGGCGCCGTTCGAGGTAGCGGGTCACGTCGTCGCGCGTGCGCAGGAGCGTCAGGCGGCCGTCCGATCGCTCCGCGGTCTCTTGCAGCTCGTGCGCCTGGAACAGGGCACGCTCACGCAACGACGTCCAGGTGCGCGGCGGCCAGCGCTCCACGACGGCGAGGGCCGTGATGAGGTCGCTCTTGTCGTCGTTCCGCTGGTTGTTGAGGCCACGCGGGGACTTGGTGACGACGGTGAAGGCCTCGACGGCGACGTTGCCTTCGATCAGCCGGGGCACGTCGACATGGCCGCGTGTCGACCGCTGGCCGAGGTCGCGTGCCCAGAGCAGCGAGTCGGCGTGGAGGTCGACGATGGTCAGGCGGCGGTGGAGGGCGATCGCGCGCGCGGACGCCGGCGGATGGGGCCCCGAGGGCACGGTGTTGTAGTGGCGCTCGACCGCGGCGGGGGCAAAGGCGAATACGGCGACGACGAGCGCGAGCAGGACGAGGAGGATCCGTTTCATCGTCCGCATCATCGCGCCGTCGTGCCGCGCGCCGCTATCAGGCCGGTCGCGGCCTCCAAGCCCATCCGCGCCCCCCGGCCGCCAAGCCGGTCAGCGTTGCGGCCTCTCACGATGGCGCGCAAGCGGCACGGGCCGATTGCGGATGAACTCGGTCCGGGCCGAGTTGCATCCCGTAGACAGCCGCCGATTCGCGGACGACGTCGCTGTCCCATTGCGGCCC
>Ga0075366_10000320_pt1 | contig 21881 bp, 17 predicted proteins | sample EndMethybrTD3031_FD_72351 | JGI IMG/M metagenome (GOLD analysis project Ga0075366, IMG submission 72351) | Populus endosphere microbial communities from Tennessee, USA - Endosphere MetaG P. TD hybrid TD303-1 | ecosystem: Host-associated > Plants > Roots > Endosphere | place: USA: Tennessee...
CGCTCCAAGCCCATCGGTGAGTACACGGGGGCTGCCGCCGCTGGTGCTGCTGTAGACGCCGACGAAGAAGCCATTGACTTCGACAACGACGCACCTGTAACTGCTGCTAGCGTTAAGCCGGATGGCAAGAAACCTAAGTCAAAGAGTGACAAGAGGCTAGCCATACCTGACTTTAATAAGTTCCGCACCTGGATTGTTATCGGCGGTGCTGGACTCGTAGCATTAATATTCTTCTTGTATATTGCCATGTCTGTCATGCCCCGCGCGACTGTGACGGTTAAGACTGACAGCTCGGCTATTGAGAGCAATTTGGACGTGACCTTTGATACTGCCGCTGAAGAGGCAGACATTGACGAAGCATTGCTGCCATCTAAAATTGAAAGTACCCAGAAAACCGCGAGCCAGCAAGTAGCTGCTACCGGCCAGAAAGACAAGGGAACCAAAGCCAGCGGGCAGGTTACACTTTCCCTTAAGGATTGTTCACAAGATACCGTTACTGTTCCAGCTGGTACTGGTTTGAGCGCTGGCGGCCTTACCTATGTTACCCAGCAGAATGCGACATTGGGCAGCGTAAAAGTATTCGGCCAATGTAAGAATGGCAACTTCCCAGACTACTCCACCGAAACCGTTGACGCAGTTGCCCAGTCGGCCGGTGACAAGTATAACGCATCGGGTTCTACTAACTATACTGTTGCAGGCTTCTCGAATGTCTCTGCGGCCGGTAGTGAAATGGAGGGCGGTACGAGTAACATCGTGAAGGTTATCTCTCAAGCTGATGTCGATAGCGCCAAGCAGAAGTTAGTGAGCCAAGACGCTGAGGCAATTAAGCTTGAACTTGCCCAGGCCCTCAAGGCTGACGGTATGTTTGCCGTAACTGACACCTATGCTAATGCGGACCCAGAAGTTACTACCAGCGCTGCTGTAGGCGATGAAGCGGAGAATGTGACTGTTAACGCCAAGACTACCTATTCTATGACTGGCGTAAAAGAGAACGACCTGAAGAAGGTTATAGCCAACGAAGTTAACAAAGAAATCGATACCAGCAAACAGGCAATCCTGGACTATGGCCTCGATGATGCCGTGTTCAAATTACAGAATACAAATGGCACTAAAACACTTGTAACACTGAGTGCTACCAGTGTGGCTGGCTCAGACCTCGACCTTGCAGATATCAAGAAGCAAGTAGCAGGCAAAAAGGCTAATGATGCCAAGAAGCTAATCGGTGATTATCCTGGTGTGACTGACGTGACTGTAAAATACAGCCCCTTCTGGGTATCTTCGATCCCCAAGAAAGAAAGTAAGATAACACTTACCGTCGAAAAGCCGTCCGTCAAAAATGCTAAGTAGTAATAGTTCTATACTCGCTTTAGATGTAGGCGCGCAGCGCATTGGTGTTGCGAGTGCTAACGCTGTGGCTCGGCTTGCCCATCCACTGACAACCTTGCAGCATACAGAAACTATCATGGCTGACATCCAGAAGCTGATTGACCAGGAGGATGCTGCAATTTTAGTTGTTGGCTGGCCCAGGGGCATGAGCGGCCAGACTACTGACCAGACACGGACGATTGAGGCATTTACCGAAGAACTCAAGAAAATACTCAGCATCCCGGTTTATTCTCAGGATGAGGCTGTCACCTCGCACAAGGCGGAGGAAGAACTCCGCCAGCGTGGCAAGCCGTTCGAGAAAGGCGACATCGATGCACTTGCTGCCACCTACATCCTCGAAGATTTCTTGAATGAACATCCGGAGGCCCGGGCGTGAAGTACTTTCATTCCAACCGCAAACGCACATGGCCGCGCCGTCTACTGATAGGTGCGATTATTTTTGCCGTGTTGATTTGTGCTGGTGCAGTGGGGCTCCGCTACGTATATAACGAGAACCTCAAGCCAGTCAGCGCCAATGCGGTCTTCCAGGCTGTAACTATCGAAAATGGCGCTACCGTCGAACAGATCGCAGAGCAGCTAAAGCGCGAGGGACTTATCCGCAGCGCTTGGGCATTCAGATTCTATGTGAGCAGTAAGGCCGTCAGCGATCCGCTGCAGGCAGGAACATATGAGCTTGCGCCAAGCCTTGGTGTCAAGGAAATCGTTGGACAGCTAACAGGAGGGAGGATTGCCACGGACTTAGTTACTATTTTGCCAGGGCAACGGCTTGACCAGATACGTATGCGTCTTGTCCAGGACGGATTTAGTGAAGCCGAAGTCGATGCCGCCCTCAATCCTGCGACATTTGCCCGGCACCCAGCTTTAGCCGATAAGCCAGCGGGCGCAAGTATCGAAGGTTTTGTATATCCTGAGTCATACCAGAAGTCAGGTACTACCAATGCCAGTTCAATTATTGGAGCGGCATTAGACCAAATGAACGGGAAGCTGACCAGCGATATCAAAGCAGGCTTTGCTAAACACGGACTTAGTACGTACGAGGGCATTATCTTAGCTTCGATTGTTGAACGTGAAGTATCAAACCAGGAAGACCGCAACCAGGTCGCCCAGGTATTCCTGAAGCGTTTGCAAATTGGTATGCGTTTGCAGTCTGATGCAACCCATACCTATGGTGCAGTTCTGGATGGCGTAAAGCCTTCCTCGAAGTATGTATCCCCTTATAACACCTACCAGAATGCTGGTTTGCCACCCACACCCGTTAGTAATGTCTCTGAATCATCGCTCAAAGCAGTTGCATTTCCTGCAGCTACTGATTGGCTCTATTTCGTCTCTGGTGATGACGGGAAAACTCATTTTTCGCCAAACTTGCAGCAACATGAGTCAAATGTGCGCAGCTACTGTAGCAAATGTAGTCTGTAACAGAGGTAACTGTTGTGGATAAAGCTTGCAAAAGCACGTAATTACGCTATACTTTATATCGTAACGTCCGTGAAGGCTATCATTTTTGTTTACCGCAAAATAGGTACCCGTTGACGTTGCCTTCAAGCACACTGTGCAGGAGTACGCCATTAGCCAATCATTTTCAAAGCCAACGACACTGCGCGCTCAGATCGAACGATCTGAGGGTATTGCTGTTAGTGGCCGCAAAAAGCTGATCCGTCTCTTTAAACAGCGCCGTTTTGTGCGTTATGGCTTGTTGGCTCTCAACGTTGTACTTCTGGGAAGCATCGTCTACTTTGTAGGCCAGAGCTCCCCATCTACTTCACACCGTAGTACAGCAAGCTCAGCCGTGGATACTCCAAGCGACCCGCTCGACCAGTTATCTTCTGCTGATATTGCCGTAAACCTTGCCCAAATGACTAACTTGGCAGAAGCGACAGCTGTTACCAACCAAGCCGACAGTGTGGGCGCTGAACTGGCTGTGCCACCTGCGCACACCGTTGTCATCGCAAAGCCCCAAGCCGTTGCCACAGACCTCAAGAGCCGTAAGGATATTGCTTCATATGTCATCCAGGCGGGCGACAACGTAGGATCTGTTGCGGCAAAGTTTGGCGTGACTTCGGATAGTATCGTTTGGTCTAACAACCTGAGCGGCGCCAGTGCTGCCCTAACACCCGGCAACAAACTGGTTATTCCGCCCGTTAACGGTATCGTATACACCGTTAAAGCAGGCGATACGCCTGATAGCTTGTCCCAGAAGTACCGCGCCAACAAAGAACAGATCATTGCCTACAACGATGCCGAATTAACTGGCCTGGTGCTTGGCGAGCAGATTATTATTCCTAACGGTCAGCAGCCTGCACCTGTCGTGTCGCGTTCTAGCGGCGGCGGTTCATACAGCTTCTTCTTTGGCAGTGCTGGCTACAACGGCTACGACCGTGGATTCTGTACATGGTATGTTGCTAACCGCCGTGCCGAAATTGGCCGTCCCGTGCCAGCTGGCCTTGGTAATGCCAGTACTTGGGACGACCGTGCACCGTCTGCCGGTTTGGTAGTAAATAAGACGCCTTCTTATGGCGCAGCAGTTGTTACGTCACAGCGCGGTGCTGGGCACGTAGCCTTTGTTGAACGCGTTAACGCAGATGGAAGCATCTGGGTATCCGAAATGAACTCACGTGGCCAGCGTAGTATCGATGACCCATCATCAGCAGGTGGTTGGAACCGTGTCGACTACAAACTGATCCCCGCATCGTTGGCTGCAGGATACAATTACATTCACTAGAAAGAAACAATATGTTCATTGATAAAGCAGCAATACTGGTTAAAGCAGGTGATGGTGGTAATGGAATCATTAGTTTCCGCCACGAAAAATATATCGACAAAGGCGGCCCGGACGGCGGTGACGGCGGCAAGGGCGGAGACGTAATCTTCGAAGCCAGCCGTAACGAGAACACCTTAGCTAATTTCCGGTTCCAAAAGGAACTTCGTGCAGCTTCCGGCGAAAACGGCAGCAAGCGCAACAAGCGCGGTCGCGGCGCCAAAGACCTTATCGTAAAAGTGCCAATTGGTACGGTTGTTACGGATGAGGACGGTAAAGTACTTGCTGATCTTGCGGAAGACGGCCAGCAAGAAATTGTTGCCAAAGGGGGCAAGGGCGGATTCGGCAATGCCCACTTCCAGTCATCGCGCCGTCAGGCTCCCCGTATTGCCGAAAAAGGCGAACAGGGCGAAAGCTTCCCAGGCCTCCTTGAGCTTAAGATGATTGCTGATGTCGGTTTGATCGGCCTGCCAAATGCCGGTAAATCAACGCTGCTGAGCGTGATCAGCAATGCACGCCCTGAGATCGCTAACTATCCCTTCACGACTATTACGCCTAACTTGGGCGTTGTTGATGTTGATGGCGAGGCAAGCATTCTTATGGCCGATATTCCTGGCCTTATCGAAGGCGCTGCCGAAGGCAAAGGTCTTGGCGACGAGTTCCTGCGGCATGTAGAGCGTACTGCTGTGCTTGTACACTTGATCGATGTATACCAGGAAGACGTTATTGAAGCCTACAAGACAATCCAAGGCGAACTGGCTGCCTACAAAGTAGACCTCTCATCCCGTCCGCAAATTGTGGCTGTAACTAAAGTTGAGGGTTTGGACGAAGATATTGTCGAAGACCAGGTCGCTAAACTTAAGACTGTCGTGCCAAAGGGTACGCCTATTACCGCTATTTCTGCCCAGTCCAAGCAGGGTATCAAAGAAATCCTTCGCGAACTGCGCAAGATTGTTGAAGCTCAACGTGTTAAGGAAGCTCAGATAATCGAAGCGGCTAAGCCTGATGTGCCAGTACTAACCTTCAATAACACCGAAGATGCATGGCAGGTTAATCGTGCAGAAGACGGTACGTTTGTAGTGACCGGCGATAAGATCGAACGTTTTGCTGCCCGTACTCACTTTGACAGCGAAGAAGGTGTACAGCGTCTGCGCGACATTATGCGCAAGCTCGGTATTATGCACGAACTCGTCCGGCAGCGCATAAACCCTGGCAATACCATCCGCTTCGGTGACTCGAACAACAAGATGCCATATTAGGCAGCGCTAGCGCCTTTGGCGTGGCTCTCCTATCCTTTGCATGCTAGACTGGTTGATGTAATGTCAGCCAGTTTTTTCTTTTACGACCTTGAAACAAGCGGGATCAACCCGCACAAGACCCGCATCATGCAGTTCGCTGGCATCCGTACCGACATGGAGCTGAACCCTATCGGCGAGCCAGTTAATGTCATGATCAAAATGACCGAAGATACGCTGCCGGATCCAGATGCCATCTTGATTACCGGCATCACGCCGCAGGCAACTATTGCTGAAGGCCTCACAGAGGCTGAGTTCTTGCGCATGTTTGCTGATGAAGTAGCGACGCCTGGCACTATATTTCTTGGCTTTAATACTGTGCGTTTTGATGATGAATTTGTGCGATGCCTACATTACCGCAATTTTTATGACCCGTACGAATGGCAGTGGCAGGACGAACGCTCACGATGGGATCTGTTAGACGTCGTACGTATGACACGCGCCCTGCGGCCCGAAGGTATAGAATGGCCATTTGATGCCGAAGGAAAGGCGACTAACCGCCTCGAACTCCTGACGGCTCTAAACAAGTTGGACCATGCCCACGCCCACGATGCTTTAAGCGACGTAGAAGCAACTATCGCTGTAGCGCGTCTTATCCGTAACAAACAAGAAAAGCTGTTTGAGTACTTGTTGAGCATGCGCGACAAACGCAAAGTTGCGAACCTCGTTATGGGCGGCAAGCCTTTCGTATATACCAGCGGCAAATACCCAAGCGAATTTGAGAAGACGACTGTCGTATATCCGGTTTGCGAGCACCCCGGCCGGGCTGGTAGCGCATTTGTGTATGATTTGCGTAATGACCCCGACCAGTACAAAGACTCGACACCAGAGCAGCTGGCTGAGCTATGGAAGTGGAACAAGGACCGAGAAGCGCCGCGGCTGCCTATAAAGACCTTGATGTATAACCGTTGTCCAGCTATTGCTCCTACAGGAGTCCTAGATGACTCTAGCAAAAAGCGCCTCAAGCTTGATATGTCAGTGATTGAGCAAAACCTAGCCAAACTTAAGGGCATACAAGATTTTGAAGAGCGTTTGTGCAAAGCATGGGAAATCATGGAGAAGGAACGCGGGACATTTGCGAATGATGGCGATGACGTGGACGGTAGCATGTACCAAGGTTTCTTTGATAATGGCGACAAACAGTCGATGCGCGTTGTCCGTGCCGCCCAACCCGAAGAGCTTGGCGACCTGAACCTGCATTTTAAGGACGATCGCCTTACCTCATTGTTGCCACTGTATAAGGCCCGCAATTATCCGCAGACCCTAACAAGCGAAGAGCGGGTAGAGTGGGAGAACTTCTGCCGCACCAAGCTACTGGACGGCGGCCAGCATAGCCGTATGGCGCAGTTCTTTGCCCGCCTCCAGGAGATTGTTACCGCTGGTAACCTTACAAGCCACCAGGAATACTTACTCGAAGAGCTTAAATTGTACGCTGAAAGTATTATGCCAGCTGACGCTGATATGTAGCGCCTTTGCTGAGTGCCAGCAGACATAGTGTAATCAGCCAGTTACGGAAGATGTGCGTACGATGTCCGAGCCAAACAAGGGCGCCTGTACCTAATAGCAACACGGCTATTGCCCACAAAATAAAGGTGATTTGAATTTGGGTACCAGGAATAAGCCCTAGCACTATAAGTTCGGACATGTTTCGCTCCCTCCAGCAGCTTCGTAACGTATATTATTAGTATATTTACATACTGTTGATAAGCGGTCAAATAAATTGTAATAAGCTTATGCTTAGCGGGGTTTAATTGAGCTTCTGGAAGGAGAAATAGGCGATAGCTGCGGCACATGAAGCACAGGCAACCACGATAATTGTGCCGATGATTTTGTGGGCACGCCATTGACGGCCAAGATAGTGTATGACAGCAAGAATCCGGTCGCGCCAACGCTCTGCCCATTCAAACTCAGTAGCAAGAATGGCTATACCAATAAGAAACAGTGGGATGCCGCCTGGGCCAGGCAGCCAGCCCGTTGCGGCTGCAGCTACAATAAACAGACAGCCAACAACCAAGACGAGGGGTTTGCGAATACTTGTGGGGATTTTGAACCAGGCATTTTTTGCTCGTTCGCGCATACCTAACAGTATACAGCACCGTACTATTAAACGGACAGTAAGGTGTTAATGGTTGCCGGGGACTGGAAAAAATCTTGATTTACGACTATAATGAGTCAGCTTAAGGTAGAAAACTGCCAGGTGGCAGAGGGACGAAGATCATGGCCGAGAAGATTGTAGTCAAGGGTGCTCGCGAGCACAACTTAAAGAACATCGACATTGAATTACCACGGAATAAACTCGTGGTTATTACAGGCTTATCCGGTTCGGGTAAGTCGAGCCTTGCGTTCGACACTATTTACGCAGAAGGCCAGCGACGTTATGTCGAGAGCCTGAGCAGCTATGCCCGCCAGTTCCTTGGCCTTATGGAAAAGCCTGACGTTGACCAGATTGATGGCCTTTCGCCCGCCATTTCTATTGACCAGAAATCCACAAGCCGCAACCCTCGCAGTACAGTAGCTACCGTTACCGAAATATATGATTACCTGCGCTTGCTGTTTGCGCGTATCGGCATCCCTCACTGTCCTATATGTGGCAAGCCAGTAACCCGCCAGACAACAGCTAATATCATTGATAAAGTTGCAGCCCTCGAAACAGGTACCCGCCTGATGGTCCTGTCGCCAGTAGTGGCTGACAAAAAAGGTGCATTCGAACACATTCCTGAGCAGTATATGCGTGCAGGGTTTGCCCGCGCCCGCGTAGACGGTGTCGTGTATGCGCTCGACGAATTCCCGCAGCTCGACAAAAACTACAAACATACTATCGAGATCGTTATCGACCGTCTGGTTAACGACGAAGAAAGCCGTACCCGTTTGGCCCAGTCAGTTGAGCAGGCACTCGAAGCTGCTGATGGCAAGGTACTAATTGTTGACGCTGACAAAAATGAGGAATATCACTACAGCCTACTCTATGCATGTATTGACCACCCTGATGTAGCTATCCCTGAGCTTGAGCCGCGCACGTTTAGTTTTAACAGCCCGCATGGCGCATGTCCGGTGTGTACTGGCCTCGGCTCGCGCCTCGAAGTAGATCCTGAACTAGTGATCCCTAACGGCCGTTTGACAATTGCCGAGGGCGCTATCCGTCCGTTCAACCGCGTGAATGCAGACGCATGGTACATGAAGAAAATGCAGGCAGTTGCCGAACGCTACAACTTTAGCCTGCACGTGCCAACCGGCCAGTTGAAAGCTGATGACTTGCAGCACCTTTTGTATGGTACCGACGGCGAAAAATACCGCGTATCGCTTGGCGGTGGCCGTAGCTTTGAGACGACATACGAGGGTGTTATCCCTAATCTTGAGCGCCGTCACAAAGAAACTGACAGTGATTTTATCCGTCATGACATTGAACGTTTCATGCAGGAAAAGCCTTGTTACGCATGTAAGGGCCGCCGCCTTAAGCCGGAAGTTCTGGCTATTACTGTTGCCGGCCAATCGATCATGGATATCTGTGAGCTTTCTATTGATGATGCCTATGACTTCCTGGATAACGTGAAGTTTACTGACAAGGAAATGCACATCGCTTCCCAGGTACTCAAAGAGATCTGTGCCCGTCTTGGCTTTTTGCGTGATGTTGGTTTGAACTACCTGACACTGTTGCGTAGCGCCACAACGCTAAGCGGTGGTGAAGCACAGCGTATCCGTCTTGCTACTCAGATCGGTTCTGGCTTGCAAGGTGTGTTGTATGTATTGGACGAACCAAGTATCGGGCTCCATCAGCGTGATAACGAACGTCTCATAAAGACACTTGAACATCTCCGCGACCTAGGCAATACCGTCATCGTTGTCGAACACGATGAAGACACTATCCGTATGGCGGACTACCTCCTGGACATCGGCCCTGGCGCTGGTATCCACGGCGGGCATGTCGTTGCCCATGGTACACCATCCGAAGTTGCCAAGAGCGAACATAGCATAACCGGCCAATATCTCTCAGGCCGCAAAGAAATTGCCGTACCTAAAAAGCGTCGTCCAGGTAACGGCAAATCACTGATGATCAAGGGCGCGCGCGAAAACAACTTGCAGAATGTCGACGTAGAAATCCCGCTTGGCCAGCTTGTTGTCGTGAGCGGCGTTTCTGGTTCAGGTAAGTCGAGCCTTATTAACGACATTCTTGCCAAGGAGCTCCAGGCACGCCTGATGCGCGCCAATACCGTACCTGGCCGTCATGATGACATCGAAGGTATCAAGCAGCTCGACAAGGCAATCATTATCGACCAGTCGCCAATCGGCCGCACGCCGCGCTCTAACCCCGCAACGTACACCGGTCTCTTTACGCCTATACGCGAGCTATTCGCCCAAACGCCAGAAGCCAAACTCCGCGGTTACTCGCCAGGACGCTTTAGCTTTAACGTTAAGGGCGGACGCTGTGAAAACTGCGCAGGCGATGGCATCATCAAGATTGAAATGCATTTCTTACCTGATGTGTATGTCCCGTGTGAAGTCTGCCATGGCCAGCGCTACAACCGCGAGGCTTTGGAAATCCACTACAAGGGCAAGACAATCAGCGATGTCTTGCAAATGAACTGCGAAGAGGCATTAGCCTTCTTTGAGAACATCCCCGCTATTGCCCGTAAGCTCCAGACAATGGTTGAGGTTGGCTTGGGCTATATCTCGCTCGGACAATCAGCTACCACATTGAGCGGTGGTGAGGCACAGCGTATTAAGCTGGCTACCGAACTCTCGCGCCGACCAACGGGCCGTACGTTATACATTCTCGATGAACCCACAACCGGGCTGCACATAGCCGATGTCGACCGTTTACTGCACGTACTGCACGCACTCGTAGACACGGGCAACAGCATGGTTGTCATTGAGCACAATCTTGATGTTATTAAGTCGGCTGACCATTTGATTGATATGGGTCCAGAAGGCGGTTCAGGCGGCGGCCAGGTGGTTGCTATCGGTACCCCAGAACAAGTTGCCAAAGTAGACAAGAGCTACACCGGCCAGTTCCTGAAGCGGATGCTGAAGAAGTAAGATTATTCTTTTGTATCAGGTGATGAGTCGCGCTTCATGAGGCGGCGCAGCTTGTTCTTGATAATCTTGCGGGCGGATGGCTCGCGGATGATGTGGTAGAGAGGCGAAATAAGGGTGATGGCCATAGCCGTGCCGATGATTGGCAGGATAAGGTGGTCTATCTCGATACCCCGGTCTTCCAAGAAGGCACCGCCAAAATATCCGACATACGTAATGCCGGCGGTCCACAGTAATGCTCCCACGATGTTGAAGGTAAGGAACTTGCGGTACTTCATTTTGCCGACGCCTGCCACAATGGGGGCGAAAGTGCGTACGATGGGTACGAAACGGGCAATAATAATGGTCATTGGACCGTACTTTTCATAGAAGGCTTCGGCGCGCTGCAAATTATCCTGGTGGAAGAGTATCGAATCCTTTTTGCGGAAAATGCGCGGCCCGACACGTTTGCCGAACATATAGCCGACGTTATCGCCAAGCGTAGCTGCTATAAACAGCACAAACACCAAGGTGTGTACGTCTGTTGAGATTGCGCCCTCGTGCGCCAAGAGACCCATAGTGAACAGCAAGGTGTCGCCTGGTAGGAAGAAGCCGATCAGCAGGCCTGATTCGGCAAAAATGATTGCGGCGACGCCAATAACGCCAATTGTCGCGATGAGCTCTTCAAGGCTTATGCCGAATAACATGCGCCTATTGTATCACAGGGCTTGGCGGCTGCCGGGCATAACTCCAGGGGATCTCCAGCTTTAATAAACGGGTAATGGTATAATATACAGAGATGGGAAACAATACCGTAACGAAGGATATATTATGGAAGATATTACACTCGAACTTGAACAACGCGATATAACCGGCAAAGCGGTTAAGCACTTACGCAAAGAAGGCATGGTACCTGCAGTGATCCACGATCACGGCAAGGAATCAGTTATTGTAGCTGGTGAATTTGTTGCTATGACCAAGGCATACTCCAAGGCTGGCAAGCACCACCCGGTAAACATTAAGGCCGGTAAGAAAAGCTACGTCGCACTTATTAAGACTGCCGACTTTGACCCAAAGAAGCACCAGCTCCGCCACATTGTTTTCAACGCCGTAAATGCCAACGAAACAGTTACCGCTGATATCCCTGTGCGTATTAAGTACGCTGAAGGCAACGACGCATCACCTGCTGAACGCGCTGGCTTTATTGTTTTGAACCAGTTAGATAGCGTAGAAGTTGAAGCGGTGCCAAGCAAGTTACCTGAGGTACTTGAGTTTGATGGCGAGAAACTCGTTGAAGTGGGCGACCACGCTACCGTTGCCGACCTCGTTGTACCTGCCGGCGTTGTCGTGAAGACTGAACCAGAGCACCAATTGGCTGCCGTATTCGAACCAGCCGCCTTGCAAGCTGCTAACGAAGCTGCTGCCGGTGACGCTGAACCAGAGAATGCTGACGCCTCTGCCGCAGAGACTGAAGCCGCTGAAGCCCAAACTGAGGGTGAAGCCCCAGCTGAAGGCGACGCTAAGAAGCCCGAAGAAAAGAAAGAATAGTACGAGCACTGCTGTACGAAAAGACCCCGCTAGGTGCGGGGTCTTTTTAGTCTTCGATAAAGCCGCCGGATTGATGCTTCCAGAGCTTGGCGTAGAGACCGCCTTCTTTGCGCAGCAGTTCGGCATGGGTGCCTTGCTCTACAATGGCGCCGCCGTCGAGAACAACGATGCGGTCCATGCGCTGGATGGTGCTCAAGCGGTGGGCAATCACTAATGCAGTGCGATCCTTCATGAGCTCCCAGAGTGCCTCCTGTATGAGCACTTCGCTTTCGGAGTCGAGGGCTGATGTGGCTTCATCGAGCACGATGAAGTGTGCGTTTTTGAGGATGGCGCGGGCGATGGCTACACGCTGGCGCTGGCCGCCAGACAGCTTAACTCCTCGTTCGCCAACCACTGTGTCATAACCTTGGGGCAGGGCTGCAATAAAGTCGTCAGCATGAGCTAACTTGGCAGCGCGTCTTACATCCTTTTCGGTAGCAGTATCGTTACCGTAGGCGATGTTCTCGCGTATGGTGCGGTGGAATAGCAACGGTTCCTGGGGAACGTATGAGATAGTCCTACGCAGGCTGTCCTGGGTTATGCAGGCAATATTCTGCCCGTCAATAAGGATCTCGCCGCCGTGTATGTCCTCGAAACGCAGTAACAGGCGAGTCAAGGTTGATTTGCCGCCGCCGCTGGGGCCGACGAGGCCAATCTTTTCGCCTGGCTTGATCTCTAGGCTAAGGCCTGCGAACACATCCTGGCTGTCCTCGTTGTCTTCGTAATTAAATGCAACGTTCTTTAGTTCTAGTTTGCCATCCTTGACCTTAAGCGGTTTGGCGCCTCTCGTGTCCTTGATCTCAACATCTTGCAGCATTATTTCGGCCATCGGGGAACCGGCTAGCATGCCGTCTTCGATCTGACGGATCATGGCGTTAATTTCAAACAGCTTGTTTGTAAGCGTGATCGTAAATGAGAAGGCGAAGATACCGATACCCAGCAGTGCGGGATCATCCTTGATTATGCTTGCAGCTCCAACGACGAAGGCTAACTGCATAGCTAATAGAACAGCAATACGATTATTGCCCTGGCGGGCGGCAAGTGCCCAGTCGCTCAAACGGAATTTGCGTAGCGTGTGATTAAGTTTTCTGTGCTGCGCCAGTTCCTCATTCTCATGGGCGAAGGTTTTGATAGTCTGCACGTTAAGTATTGCATCAGCGAGATGGGCTGTTACGGCCTTGGTTGCCTTAAGACGTTTGGCACGCAAGTGTGAGCGCCGTAAACTTTCGATAACGCCCCAGCATACTGCCACAATGGCCATAACGGCAATGATAAGGCCTAGCTTCCATGACTCAAGGAAGATAAGCGTCGTACCCGCTAACAGGATGACAGTGAATGGGATCAAGTTGATGAAGACTGCGTTAGAAAGCTGCGCATAGCCGGAAGGGTAGTCGATCGCATCGGAGACTAGCTTGCCGCCAATATTGTTATTGTGGAATCCAACACTGCGCTTTAGCAGGACGCTCAGGCTTTTTTCCTGCAGGTAGCTCATTGTTGCTGCCTGGTGCCGGAGCAGGCAGACAAATCCGTAGCGGTTGGCAAGGATGCCGGCGATTGCCGCGATGATGAAATGCGGCACATACTGCATGGTATCGGCACCCGGCGTTGCTATGGTGGCTAACGTTTTACCGATAAAGAGCGGGGCAATGGTACTGATACATATCGCTCCTACAGGGTACAGAAGGGCAAGGAGGAACAGACGCTTCTCACGGAGTGCAGCGTCCAAATAAAAACGTATCGTAGTTTTATCTACGCTTAACGGCTTGCTCATAGATTTGTTAATTGTACCATTTACTCTTCGATAAAACCGCCGGATTGATGCTTCCAGAGCTGGGCGTATATGCCACCCTGCTTCACGAGTTCAGCATGCGTGCCCTCTTCTTTGACTTCGCCGTTCTCCATTACGAGGATACGGTCCATTTTCTGTATGGTACTCAGCCGGTGTGCGATAACAATAGCCGTCCTGTCTTTCATGAGCTCCCATAACGCCTTTTGGATGAGGTGTTCACTGTCAGAGTCCAGGGCAGAAGTTGCCTCGTCGAGGACAAGGATTGGCGCATCCTTCAAGATCGCACGGGCGATGGCTACACGCTGGCGCTGGCCGCCGGATAGTTTGATACCGCGCTCACCAACCAGGGTGTCATAGCCAGTGTCCAGTTTGGTAATAAACTCATGGGCCAGGGCATGCTTGGAGGCGGCAACGATTTCAGCTTCGGTTGCGCCGGAACGTCCATAAGCAATGTTGTCCCGTATTGAGCGGTGGAAAGCTGCGGTGTCCTGGGGAACGTATGCCATTAGGTTGGTAAGGCGGTCATTCGACACTGCCTTTCTATCAATCAGCAGTTCGCCCTCAGTCATCGGGTAGTACCCCAATAACAGCTTTAGCAGCGTTGATTTGCCGCCGCCAGAGTGGCCAACGATACCAATCTTTTCACCGTAAGCAATGCGGATATTGATATCCTTCAGTACCTTCGTATCGGGTTTGTCGGGATATGCGAATGAGAAGTTACGTAGTTCCAGACTATGCTTGAAGGCTGTAACCGGCAACTGGACCGGAGGTTCCGGCAACGGCTCAGTAAAGATATTCCGCTTGCCGAATAAGTAGTCGTACGCCTCACTTACGGTTGCCAGCTTGATGTTGATCTGCGAGATATTCCAGACCACTTCCCAAATAAAGTTCGAGAACAACACAATAGCTGCAAGGAAGGTTGTTACTTGCGCGAGACTCAACTCGCCCTGAGTGTACAGATATACGTTGAGGATAAAGGTGCTTGGCCAGATAATCCATCGCACGAATAAACTCATACTCCCCCAGAAGAAGATATTCCGCTTGTCCGAATATAGCGCGGCTTTTATGACACGCTGCCGGTTGCGCCGCATGGTTGCCACTTCGCGATGCTCATTGCCAAAGGCTTTAACACTTACAAAGTTTGAGACGGCGTCTACAGTATAGCCGTCGACGGTGGAGTGCTCGTCGGCTTGCTTGTGCTCGGCATCCGACGCGCGCTTGGCTAGCCTGCGCCCAACAAGATACATAAGCGAAAGGCTGCCTACAAAAATAAGTCCGGTGTACAGGTTAACCGTAAACATCGTGGCTGCAATAATAGGCATTGCAACGATGAGGTTAATGTAGCTGTAGTGGAACTCATTTTGCAGGTCGCGGAATCCTTGGCCCAGTGTCCGGGCATAACTGCTTATTTTGCCGGTAAATTTATCAATGAAATAGCTGTAGGGCTGGCGTAGTATGGCGTCAAAAATCTCATTATCGAATTCGTGGCCGCGTGGAGTCATGAATTTGCGGTGCAAGAGTTCGCCCGTGCGCCACAGGGCATCATGACCCACGCTGGCTGCAATAAGTAGCGCAGTCCACAGAACGACACTATCCTTGTCTCCGGTAAGGCTGCTTGTCAACTGGCCGATCATCCAAGGAATGAGCGTTATGATGACATCTGAGACTGCGAACACCATCGCAACGCCGGCAAATGCAGTCCGGTAGCGTCGCACATAACTTAGGAACGCACGCAGGGCTAGATTGTTTTTCATATGTTTATTCCTCTATGAAGCCGCCGGATTGGTGAGCCCACAGCTGCGCGTAAATACCGCCGTGTTTGACGAGTTCGGCATGGGTGCCTTGTTCGGTGATCTCACCGTTCTCCATAACGAGAATCCGGTCCATTTTTTGAATAGTGCTGAGACGGTGGGCAATGACGATAGCCGTTCGGCCTTTCATCAATTCCCATAGTGCAGCCTGGATAAGGCGTTCGCTTTCAGAGTCTAAGGCCGAGGTTGCTTCGTCCAATACCAGGATTGGTGCATCTTTCAGGATAGCGCGGGCAATTGCAATACGTTGGCGCTGTCCGCCAGAAAGCTTAACGCCGCGCTCGCCAACCAGAGTTTCGTAGCCGTCATTAAGCTTCTCGATGAAGTCAGCGGCGTGCGCTTTGCGGGCTGCTTCCCGGACTTCTTCCATGGATGCGTCTGGCTTGCCATAGGCAATGTTTTCCTGGATGGTACGGTGGAAGAGCAACGGTTCTTGCGGCACGTAGGCAATACTTCGGCGCAGGTCGTCCTGGGTAATCTTGGCCACGTTCTGCCCGTCAATAAGGATTTCACCGCTATCGAGGTCATGGTAGCGCAGCAGCAACTTCGTCAGGCTGGTTTTGCCCGAACCGGAGCGGCCGACCAAACCGATCTTTTCACCTGGTTTAATCACCAGATCAAGACGGTTAAACAATCCGCCGTCATCGTTTGATTCAGGGTGGGCGAAGCTCATTTTATTGAAGGTGATAGCACCGTCTTTAATGCGGCTCTTTTGCGGCTTTGATGCGTCTTTAACCTCTGGCTGAATTGCCAGGATCTCGGTCATATCCTGGGCATCACCCAGCGAACGGTTATAGTTGCGAAGCGTTTGCTGGCTAAATTCCCACAACCGTTGGCCGATATTGCTGGTATATGCCACAACTAGGTACACGGTTGCTAGATCGACGTCGAAGAAGACCACGCTACCGAGTGCAACTGTCAATGCCAGGGCATCCATTGTAGTAGTCATGCTGGCAAACAGAAGGTCCCGCTTGGTGCTGGCGACCATTACGTCATGCGCCGCCTTGTAGCTGTCATTGGTGGCTTTGGCGTAGCGCTTGGTTTCGTACTTACTACCGGCAAAGCTTTTAACTGCCAACACATTCGATACGGCATCTGCTAGGAAGCCGGTTTGCTTGTTGCCAACAGTAGCCTCGATGGCGTTTAACTCGCGCACTTTGCGCGTCATCAGAATGGCGGTCGTGATATAGATGATTGAAGCGCCCAAAAGCGTTACAACTACCCATGGGGCACGAGGTGCCAGGATAACAGCTGCAAAGATAAATGCCAGGATTAGCGTACTCATGTTGAATACGGTTGTGTCTGCGATGCGGATGTAGGCGTTAGCGAACTTGTTCGCCTGTGACACCAACGAACCTCCAAAGCGGTTGGCGTGGAAATTTGCAGACAATTTCATGAGGTGCGCGAAGATACGCTGGTGCATGTCTCTCTGGACTGCCATTTCCAACTTCCATATAAGGATGATGTTAATGCGCCATAACAGGATACCGCCCAACATTGTCAGGGAAGCATAGAGTAACAGGAGCGGACCAAAGCTCGCCCATAGGTCGTCTTTTACGAAATCGCCACTACTCAGGCGTTCCAGCATCGTAGCTATAATAAGCGGCGGCAGGAAGTTAAATACCAGGATGGTTAGGGGCACCATGAACCCAAGGCCAATCACGTAGCCTTTGTGCTGCAAGGCATGTTGCCAGTAGAGTTTAAGGGTCTGGCGTGCCAGTTGTTTCTTTTTTGGATCTTTCATATCGAACTCCTATAGTTCGGCAGGTAACAGTAATATAATGTTCTGATTTTGTGGTTTTGAAGAGATGGAGGGCCCCGAGAGGGTTACGCCCTAGGGGCGACCTTGCCATCAGTTGCAGTGCCGGTAACCGGTGATATCATTTTGTCGCCCTTTCCATTGAATTAATATGTAGCCAAAACTATATCACACACGTCAATACATATGCAAACAGATTATAAATAGTTGCAAATAATACAATAATAATGACAAAATAAACCCAAAATGCTATACTCACCCCTGATGCAAAAGATCGTACTATATTACAAATTCGCTCCTATCAGCGACCCTGAAGCAATTAAGCTGTGGCAGAAGACACTCTGCGAACGCTTGAACCTGCGCGGGCGCATACTGATATCGAAGCATGGAATTAACGGTACGGTCGGCGGTGATATTGATGATGTAAAAGCATATGTCAAAGAAACTAAGACCTATCCCTACTTTAAGGGCACTACATTCAAGTGGTCTGATGGCGCGCGCGAGCAATTCCCGAAGTTGAGCGTGAAAGTCCGCGACGAACTCGTGGCGCTTGGTGCAGCAGGGGAACTCGAGGTTGATGAGCACGGCGTTGTCGGCGGCGGTAAGCACCTGACCCCAGAACAAGTACACAAACTTGTCGAAGAACGTGGTGATGATGTCGTGTTCTTTGACGGCCGGAATGCTTACGAAGCAGCTGTGGGCAAGTTTAAAAACGCTATTGTGCCTGATGTGCGCACGAGCCATGATTTTAAGGCTGAGCTCGAAGACCCTAAATACAACGACATTAAAGATAAGCCTGTTGTGACCTACTGTACCGGCGGCATACGTTGCGAAGTCCTGAGCAGTATGATGAAAAAGCGCGGCTTCAAAGAGGTCTACCAGATTGATGGCGGCATTGTGAAATATGGCGAGAAGTATGCCGACGACGGACTCTGGGAAGGTTCATTGTATGTTTTTGATGGCCGTATGAATGTACGGTTCTCTGATAAGTCCAAAGACATTGGCGAATGCGTGCATTGCCATGGCAAGACGAGCAACTACGAAAATTGTGCACTCAAGAGCTGTAACAACCTTGTGTTGATTTGCGAGCAATGTAAAACAGACAAGGACACTTGCTCGGATGCCTGCCAGCAAGAACTCAGTACAGCTACTTCCTAACGACGCTTACGACGATACGCCCGGCGATATCGAACGGGCTTTGATTGAATCTGATTTGGGCATGGTTGCACCGAACTCAAAACTATTGAACGACATTGCAAAGCCTGTGCCACCCGATGAAATTGACTCTCAACATGTTAAGCAACTTATCGGACGCTTGCATGATGCTGCTGCAGGGCAACGGCGCGACAGCCGCAAGCGCAAAAAACGCCGCACGCTTGTAGGCTTGGCTGCACCCCAGATCGGCGTAAGCCTCCGTATCGTACTTATAGATACTAAGGTTGATGCGAACCGCAAAAAGTACGGCAAACCCGAATGTTTTATTAATCCGGAAATTGTCTGGCGCTCGCGTGAAACCGAAGAGGGTAGGGAAGGTTGTTTTTCAACCGGCCAGATTTGGGGTTTGGTGCGCCGCCCGATTGCTGTCAAGGTAAAGGCGCTCGACGAACAAGGCAAACCATTTGAACGCATCATGGAAGGTTTTACGGCCCGTATCGCCCAGCATGAAATAGATCATCTGAACGGCATACGTTTCCCCGACCGGATTAGCAGTGACAAAAAACGCCACTGGGTACATGCCGAAGAGCTTGATGACTATCCTAAACGTATCAAGCATTGGGAGCGGCTATGCAGCCGGGTACGCTGGGAAGAAGTGAAGGCTACTCCCACTCAATAGTGCCGGGTGGTTTGGACGTAATATCGTAGACGACGCGGTTAATGCCGCGGACTTCGCTGACAATGCGTCCTGAAATGCGTGATAGTAACTCATAAGGTACATCTGCCCAATGTGCCGTCATGCCGTCGCTGGATTCGACAATACGCAGCGCTACAACTTGTTCGTAGGTGCGCCCGTCACCCATTACGCCAACAGACTTAATAGGTAATAGTACCGCGAAGAACTGCCATAATTGCGGGCGTATATCATGTGCTTCGATTTCCTCGCGCACGATTGCATCTGCTTCTTGGAGCAGGGCGACATTTTCGGGGGTGATGTCACTGATGATGCGGATAGCAAGACCTGGGCCGGGGAAAGGCTGGCGCTGCACGATTGCATCAGGCAAACCAAGCTCCTTGCCGATTACACGTACTTCGTCTTTGAACAGCTCGCGCAGCGGTTCGATAAGTTTCATGCGCATCTTCTCGGGCAGCCCGCCTACGTTGTGGTGCGACTTAATAGTTACGGATGGCCCGTTCACTGAAACTGATTCAATTACATCTGGATAGAGAGTGCCCTGGACAAGAAAGCCGGCATTCTTAACTCGTTTAGCTTCTTTTTCGAAGATAGCTATGAACTCCGCGCCAATAATTTTGCGCTTCTGTTCCGGATCAGAGATACCTTTAAGTTTAATAAGGAACTGTTTGCCTGCGCGTATGGGCTTAACATTCAAGCCGATGTTTTTGTAGGCTGCTAGTACCTCGTCGTATTCGTCTTTGCGGAGCAAGCCGGTGTCTACAAAGATGCAGGTTTGCTGGTTGCCAATTGCTTTGTTGACAAGTGTGGCTGCTACTGACGAATCTACGCCGCCAGACAATGCACAAATGACCGTACGGTCGCCAACTACTGAGCGGATAGCCTCGACTTGCTGATCGATAACTGATCCGGCTGCCCAGTCGCGTGTAAAGCCGCATATCCCGATGAAGTTTTCCAGGATTTGTTTGCCGAATGCAGTGTGTGCAACTTCGGGATGGAACTGCAGGCCAAACAAACCGAGTTCAGGATCTTCGGCAGCGCAAATAATGTCGCCGCTCTTGGCTGTCACATGAAAGCCTGGAGGCGGTGTGGCAACATGGTCGCCGTGGCTCATCCAGACGATACTATTGTCAAAGCTGGAGTCCAATAGCTTGCTCTCATGCTGGAGCTCCAGGGTAGCGCGTCCATACTCCCGGACATCACCAGGCTCTACTTTGCCGCCTAAATTTTGGGCTAGCAATTGCAAGCCGTAGCATACGCCTAGAATCGGAATGTTGAGTCCAAGTACTTCTTCGTTAAGACTCGGAGCATCTTTGTCATAAACCGAATTTGGTCCTCCAGATAAAACAAGGCCTAGAGGATTCTGGGCCTTAATATCATCAATAGTCGCGCTAAATGGCAGGATGATACTGTAAACTCCCAGTTCACGCGCCCGCCGCGCAATGAGCTGGGTATACTGTGAGCCGTAATCAAGGATTACGAGCGTTTCGTGTTGCGTTGTATGCTGCATAGCTAATTCTAAGCGTAAGCTTCGACTCCTGTCAAAGCGACGGGTCATCGGATGTGCTGCAGCCCAGGATGCCTGGGCTATAAAAGAAATACAGCCCGTATTGTAGCGGGCTGTATTTTGTATGGTCGTGACTTTCTATCTGTGGCGGCGGAACATTGCTGCTGCGATTGGCATACAAACGACAATGATCGCGATGCTCCAGATGAAGGCCAGTACTGCCGCATCACCCATTGGCGTACCAACAAGCCATGAGCGCATGGCGTTGATAACGTGGGTTAACGGCTGGTTCTCGGCGAATGCCTGCAATACTGAAGGCATCGTATCTGTTGGTACGAACGCACTTGAAATAAAGGTCAGCGGGAAGATGAGCACGAAGCCGATCCATTGGGCTGCCTCTAGGCTCTTAACCATCAAGCCAAGGATGGCTGATAACCATGAAATGGCAAGGCTGAACACGATACCAAGGGCAATGACCAGTAACCACTCTGTCAGAGTCGCGTTTGGACGGAAGCCAACGGCAAAACCAACCAGCACAATAATAATGCTGGAGATGATATTGCGTACGAGGTCAGAGGTAATGTGCCCGATAAGTAATGCGCTGCTAGCCATTGGCAAGGACTTAAAGCGGTCAACCACACCTTCCTTCATATCAACGGCAAGGTTGATGGTCGTGTAGTTAGCGCCAAAGGCGATAGTCTGTACCAGGATGCCGGCAAACAGATAGTTGGCGTAATCTATGTTACCGGTGTTGATGGCGCCGCCAAGTACATAACGGTTCAACAGCATGAACATGATAGGGAACATGATCAGCGACATTACCTGGTCAAGGCTGCGGACGATGTGTACGATACTACGCCAAGTCATCATCCATGAGTCACTGATGAGCCAGTACAGGTACGAACGCTTTTCCGGCTTAACGACTGCCGTGAGAGTATCCTTTTCCATTATTTTTTACCTTTCTTTCCAGCTTCTTCGGCTTCGTCTTTTGTTGCGGCATGGCCGGTAAGGGTCAGGAACACGTCATCCAGGGTTGGACGCTGCAGTGATACGCTGTCGACGGTAACCTTGCCATTTTCCAGGATTTGCAATACTTCTTTAAGTTTCTTGATGCCGCCTTTGCTGGCAACACT
>Ga0075366_10000321_pt1 | contig 21877 bp, 23 predicted proteins | sample EndMethybrTD3031_FD_72351 | JGI IMG/M metagenome (GOLD analysis project Ga0075366, IMG submission 72351) | Populus endosphere microbial communities from Tennessee, USA - Endosphere MetaG P. TD hybrid TD303-1 | ecosystem: Host-associated > Plants > Roots > Endosphere | place: USA: Tennessee...
TACAGTATATATATCAACTGAAACTAGAACGAGAAGGCTTCCACGTTGCTACTGCTTCCAATGGGCTTGAAGGCTTGGAAGTTGTCAAAGATTTCCAGCCCGATATCGTTCTGCTGGACCTCATGATGCCTGTAATGAGCGGAAGTGAGATGCTGGCCCAGATGCGATCAGAAACATGGGGCAGTGAGGCGCGTGTGATCATACTTACCAATATTAGCCGAGACGAAGCACCCCAGGTGCTTCGTTTTTTACATGTAGACCGCTATATCGTTAAGGCACATCACACGCCGGCACAGGTAATAAACATTGTTCACGAGGTGCTTGGCTAACACGCAATAACCTGTGATTATTTTGTTTTGAAGAGTGCTACACTAGAAAAGAGAAAGAGAGGGATCATGACCACCAAAATCGCCATAATTGAAGACGACCAAGCTATCTCACAGATGTACCGCATCAAGTTTGAGGCAGAAGGATATACCGTTGAAACAGCGGATAATGGCGAGCTGGGCTTAGAGCTAATCGAGAAAATGCGCCCTGGCATCGTATTGCTCGACCTGATGATGCCTGTAATGACCGGTGAAGAGATGCTGGCCAAAATGCGGGTAACAGATTGGGGCAAGGACATTAAGGTCATTATCCTTACAAACCGCGGCGAGCAAGAAATCCCGCCAGAGGTTAAAGAGCTGGGTGTGACAGCTATCATCTTGAAAGCTGATATGACTCCCCGCCAGGTTGCTGAGCTTGTTAAGACCAAACTTGCGGAATAACTTCCCTGTTACAATAGACATATGAATGTTGCAGTAATTGGCTTTGGCGTAGAGGGGCAATCTGCCCTGCATTATTGGCGTGATCTTGGGGCAACAGTAACCATTTGCGACATAAACGATGCCGTAACGCTACCCGCTAACACTCCGAGCCAGCTTGGCTCAGAGCACTATCTAGATAACTTGCAGCATTTCGATCTGATCGTCCGCTCCGCAGGCATACATCCGGATGTTATCACCGAGAAGAATCCTGGGGTGGAAGATAAGATCACCACAGTTATTAATGAGTTTGTGCGGGTTTCACCTACCCGTAACATTATTGGCATTACGGGCACCAAGGGCAAAGGCACTACCTCAACCCTGACCACCCGTATGCTAGAAGCCGCTGGCTACCGGGTGTTCTTGGGCGGCAATATTGGCAAATCACCTTTCGACTTCCTGCCAGAGCTGACACCTGACGACTGGGTTGTACTGGAGCTTTCCAGCCACCAGCTTCACGACTTCAAAGAAAACATCCCGCTTGCCGTCTGTCTTATGATGGCTGGCGAACACTTCCTGTGGCACAAGAGCGGAGACAACTACTACAATGCTAAACGCAACCTGTTCTTACACCAGACGGAGCGCGACACGGCTATTTATTTTGCAGATAATGAGCTATCACACAGCATTGCGGGTGACAGCCCTGGCAAAAAGATCCCATACTATGCATCTCCTGGCGCCTACGTTGAAGACCGCAAGATCCGAATTGATAACGAAATCATCTGCGATGTATCTGATATCAAGCTACTCGGCGTTCATAACTGGCAAAATGTCTGTGCTGCGGCTACTATCACGTGGCAGATCGCCCAGGTACCTGATGCTATCCGTAATGTAGCCACAACGTTCACCGGCCTGCCGCACCGGCTTGAGTTCGTGCTTGAGCACAACAATATCCGTTACTACAATGATTCCTTTGCAAGCGCCCCTCCCTCTTCTGTCGCTGCAGCAGAGGCAATCCCAGGCAAGAAAGTAATAATCCTCGGCGGCTTCGACCGTGAGTTGCCTCTTGAGGAGATGGCTGCTGGACTCAAAGAACATAGTGATGGGATCCGTCACTTAGTACTTATCGGCGCTTCGGCAACGCGATTGGCAGCTGAGCTCGATGCAGCAGGTATCCAGAACTACCAGGTCAGCGATGCGCGGACAATGGAAGAAATCGTTACGGTTGCCCGGTCATTTGCCCAAAAAGGCGACGCTGTCGTGCTGTCGCCAGGATTCCCAAGCTTTGATATGTTCAAAAATTTTGAAGAACGAGGCCTCCTCTTTAAGAAAGTTGTTAACACCCTATGAGTAAATACCAGCAATTCATCTTCCATTCTTATAAATTCAACCCCGAAACTGGCGAGCTGAAACTGCATTACGCGATGGATGCAGCCTTGCACTTCACCGAAACGTACCGCTTCAAATTCCCCTTTGCCGAATACGATCCGGAAGTATTAGACCGTGCACTGCAAGCCCTTTTCTTTATGGCAGGCGTTTCGTACTACAAGACCTACATACCTGGCGAAATTGTAGTCAAGATGGGCCAGCTGGACCAGTCTATGTCCAATTTCTTCAGCAAGACGTACCAGCGCGGCCTTGGTGAATTCTGGTATGTGAACAAACTAGACCCTATGACCCCTGTAATCCTCCCTGCTAATTCCGAAAAGACACTACCTGCCCTCTCCCACAATGGAAGCGGGCAATTAGTAGCCGTAGGCGGCGGTAAAGACTCTGTGGTCAGTATTGAACTGCTGCGCAAGCAAGGTGCGGATATAACCACCTGGAGCCTCAACCACCAGCCCCAGCTTGAGCCGTTAGTCGAACGGATCGGCCTGCCTCACTGTTGGGTTGAGCGGGAATGGGATGAACAGCTCGGCGAACTCAATAGAACCGATGCGCTTAATGGGCATATACCCATCTCTGCGATATTTGGTTGCGTCGGTGTTATCGTAGCCATCTTATCAGGTAAGCGTGACATCGTAGTCTCCAACGAACAGTCAGCTAATGAGCCGACCCTCCATTACCAAGGAGTTGCAATTAATCACCAGTATTCAAAGTCCGAGGAGTTTGAAGAAGATTTCCAGCTTTTCCTCCAGGAATCATTCGGTGATACTATCCGGTACTACTCGCTGTTACGGCCGTTCAGCGAAATCCGTATTGCTGAACTATTCACCCAGATTGCCTTCGAAAAGTATAAGGACGTATTTTCTTCCTGTAACCGGGCCTACATACACGGCAGTAACCACATGTCATGGTGCGGCACCTGCCCTAAATGTGCATTTACGTTTATGGCGCTTACCCCCTTCCTACCTCGCGAAGATGTTGAGGCCATCTGGGATGGGAAGAATTTGCTCCTCGACCCGGAGCTAACAACTATGTACAACCAATTGCTGGGCATCGAGGGGGATAAACCACTCGAATGTATCGGCGAAATCAAGGAATCACGAGCCGCTATGCGTCTTGCCCAAGAAAAGTATCCAGAGCTTAAGGACAAGTACCAATTCGATTTGCCTGAGAGCTATGACTTCCGCAAAATGGGCAGCGACCGGATGCCAGTGGAAATATTCGCGCTGTTTGAGATGGCTATTACTGGTCTTCAGCAGCCGGCTTAGCAGCCCTGATAACATTCTCGAATAAGGCACACACGGTTAGCGGACCAACGCCGCCCTTTTGGGGTGTCAGAGTTAGATCGTCACGTCCGTATACGTCCTCAGACAAATCGCCAACAGTCTTGCCTTCTTCTCCGGCTACACCAGCATCTACCACTACGGCGCCTTGCTTGATCATATCCGAATGGAGTACCGCGGGGCTGCCTGTAGCTGTAATTATTACGTCTGCCTCACGTACAATATCGTTAATATTCTCTGTATCACGGTCAACAGAGACAACGTCTACGCCGGATTCCAGGAGCAAACGCTCTAGTGGCCTGCCCACAAGTTTGCCGCGGCCGACCAGAACAACTTTTTTGCCTTTGGCTAGTTCTACGTTATAGCCCGAGAGCAACCATAGGATGGCCATGGGGGTTGCTGGGTCAAAGATTGCTTTTTCGCCAAGCGCGTCTACGTCTTTTTCGGGTGCTACCAAGTTAACAATCTGATCTGTTTCTTCGGGGCGTTCAAGGGGCAACTGAACGATAATACCGTGTACGCCAGGATCAGCGTTCAGGGCAGCAATAGTCTCGGCAGCCTCATCTTGTTTGATGCGATGGATATCAACGTCTACCAAGATATCCGCGCCATATCTTTTCTTCATGCGCATATAGACATTGATCACTGGGTGGTCAATGGTAAGAACGATAGCAAGCTTAGGGGCAACGTGCCACGCCTGGCGCAGTGCGCGCACCTGCTTGGCTTGCCGTTCCTGGATGAAGCCAGCGAGTTCTTTACCGTTTAGTAATTTCACTGCTGTATTGTATCATCTTGCGGCTCAGGAGCAGCGCCCCTGAACGTAGCGTCGCCAAAAGCGAGCATTGGCAAGGCTACAAATGGCAGGAATATCATGAGCACAGAAAAGCCAGTATCTTTACCGAAAGATTTAGACAAGTCATTATCTACGATAATCGACACAGCCAGGGCTACCGCCCAGCCGACTAGAGGTATAAGGCCAACGAGATATAGGGCGAGCCACCAGGCAGGACGGTCTACAATCCTCAGTAGTATCACGACATTATAGATCGGAACTATTGCCTTCCAGCCGGCATAACCAGCCTTTTCGTAGATACGCCAGAGGCTAGCCAGACAGATTAAACCCACTACGATGCCAGCAACAAGGGCTGGCAAGAGCAACATAAGAGACATATCCCGTGTTTCACCTGCAGCGTTTCCGTCCAAATTGTAGTAGCTGTACTCCGCAGCAAAGTTTGTCAGCAAGTGCATATATTCAGCCGCCTTCCTATGTACCAAGTATAGAGCACTTGGCCAGAGGTGCAAGAGTTGCATATCCTGTCGAATACCTTATAATTGCAGTGCCGTAAACATTATGAATATTTATGACTGACGTACTCGAAAGACCATTGCTAAGCGGAGAATGGCAAAATGACGGCTTATGCAATGTAGCGGCCGATGCCGACCCTGCATTTGATCCGGATATCTTTTATCCAGAGGGTAGGCCCGGCTACCCGGCGTATGACCGCCAGGTTGAGGTTGCCAAGAAAATCTGTAAGGCATGCCCGGTAATGGCTTCATGCCTCGCCTGGGCCGTGGAAAGCCGCCAAGAGCATGGTGTGTGGGGAGGCACCGAAGAGAACGAACGTATTGCAGCCATGAAGACTGCAAGTCGCGAAGGCCGCATCAACCCACCCAAGCTCAGGACCAATACAGAGGTAGTGAATGTTATCGCAGACAGCCTCGAAGCCAGAAGGTTACAATTAAAAAAGATGGCTGCTTCTGACAAAGCACGAGCCGGAGGATTCTAGGGCAAGCTAAGGTATTGCAAGAACAGGGGTAATTTGCTATACTTCTTGAGTTATCGCTCGATGGGCCACTAGCTCAGCTGGTTAGAGCATCTGCCTCTTAAGCAGAGTGTCCTGGGTTCAAGTCCCAGGTGGCCCTCCAAACTGCATATTATGAAAGACCTCAGTAATGAGGTCTTTTTGTTTACTAAGAGTATAGTTCCTAGTAATAGCATAAGGGGATATCATGACTGAGATTAAAAAGACAGTTACTACAAGTCAAAACGAAGGTGTAAGTGAAACGGGGGCGCAAGTAAGCCAGGAAACCCGTAAAGTAGGGACTGAAGTTACCGGCGACAGCAAAAGTATCATTACTAACGGCATCTGGTACCTCGTGGGCCTCATCGAGATAGTTTTGATGTTCCGCTTTGCCCTAAAACTGTTTGGAGCCAACCCAGCCAGCGGCTTTGTGGATTTCGTCTACTCAGTATCAGGCGTACTGACAGCACCTTTTGATAACATATTCGGTGTTACAAAGCCGGCAGCCGGTGATACCGGTTCAGTGTTTGAACCGTCAATCCTCGTTGCAGCTGCAGTATACGCACTTATCGGCTGGGGAATTACCAAGCTTCTTACCCTCAACCGGCCAGCAGCTGAATAATTAGGCCCTGAGCACCCTGGTTGGATCGATGTCGCGCACATACTGATCCCCATAATACACATCGTTACGATCGATAAGCTGCGACATAATGCCGTACGCTATACGTAATGGCTCAAACATTTCAGGCTCAGGCCTATAGGCAGGCCTTTCGGCTGTCATACAGCGAAACGAATATTCCTGGTATTGCGTATATAACGTTTGAGCTAAATCTGGAAATAAGATGGCGAACCGCTGGTAGAATGGGCTCATCCTGCGATCTTCGCCCCAGTACTCACTAAATAACAAATGGAAATTATTTGTGCGCCCTGCAAACTCTGCTGTTGACGTGCCTATGTGGCAGGGTTCAACTTCGGCTGGCTCCCTCACAAAGCTTGGTCCCGACGCCATCGCCCCTAGCGTGTCATTGTCAAAAAGGGTGTAGTCGATATTCCCTTCGGTATCTAGATAAGCTTGCGCTGCTTCTGCAGCGAGCTGCGAATATAGAGCCAAGTCTTCGTAAGGTGCGTTCTCGGGGTAAGTATCCATTAAATTACTACTATCTGTTGGCTAGGATGTTGGAATTCGGTCAGTTCCTCAAGGCCGAATACACCGCGTATTTGAGGAAACTTTGCGTCATACACGGCCATACGCTGCGGGCCTACCTGGAATGCTACACGTGAGTGCTCCACGGAGGTAGCCACTACCGCATATCCAGCATCAAGCTCTTTTGTCAGGCGGGCGGCTGGTTCAGCGCGCTGGGACATGTTTTTACCCGTAAGTTCATGTACCACATATGATGTATCAGTAGCACGTGAGCTCCATGCCACATAGTTGCGGCCGTATTGGGACTGGTCAAACCAGTACCGGCTTAAGGCTGAACTTGTGAGAGCTTCTTCTTGCACGTATAGGGCCTCATCGGGAGTCAATTCACCGCGTAGAATCCAAGCGTTGAGCTGGGATGTCAGGAAACAAGACTGTTTACCACCTGGGGGTTCATCGATCTGTTCGATACATTTACCGATAAGACCAGGGGCCATAAGCTCCGTTGGCTGCTGCGGATCATCCCACCAACGTTCAGTTGGCAGTTGCGTATCTGGCGTCCACAATGTCCGTTCTTGCGATATGATGTCCATGAAAGACATAAGATTATATATTTTAACATATTTATGCTTAAAAGCTATACTTTAGCTTTACAAGCTGGGCAACTCCAGCTATATATGGGGTAGTACTAGCTAAGGAACATCATGAGCGCCCTCAACCCTGAACATCTCGGACTCTTAAACGACACGCTGCGCGCTCCCTCAGCGCATAATGCCCAACCTTGGCGGATCCACCCCTCGGAGGATGGCGCTAGCTATGAGATTCATTACGACCAACACCCTGGCCTCCCAACCGATCACGACAACAAAGACGCCTATCTTACGATGGGCGCTTTTGTTGAGACAATGGTCCTACAGGCACCCAACCATGGTCTTGCCGTAGAGGTAACGCCTGAGCTAACGCGTAGCGGACAGGATATCTTTATAGCCCGTGCCGCCATCAGGGAGCAAGTTGATACCGACAAGCAAGACCCCCTAAGCGAATGGGTAGGCCTACGCTCAACCAACAGAAACCACTATACAAAAGAGACTTTGCCAGCAGCCCTCAAAACGGAGCTGGTAGAGCTTGGCAACAGCCTGGTAAAACCCGCAAACCTCGAAAACTTATTGATGGAAGCAAGTATGCGCGCCTGGGGTGACCCAAAATTTGTAAGCGACCTGGAGAGCTGGTTCCGCACTGACAAGAATGCACCCGATGGCCTGACCGCTTGGGCGTTGCATGTCGATAGGGTTACGTTAGCCGGGCTAGGCATGGCATTTCGCAGAGGCGGATTCAAGTCAGCGTTTATGCAAAAGGTATTCTCGGCCAGCGAAGTAGCAGCCTTCAATTCGGCGCCAACCGCGGCTGTACTTGGCACGCCTGACATGGAACCAGCCACGCTCTTTGCTGCGGGCCGGAGGTTACTGCGATCATGGACCACCATTACCGCACATGGCTATTCATGCCAGCCATATTCCATAGCAGTCGACGACCGTGTAATAGCACCCCAAGTAGCAGAGATTGCCGGCGTAGAGAATGCCGTTGCACTATACCGGATCGGAAGATCTCCCAAGCCGCCGCATGGTCCTTCCGGGCGCAGACCTTTGGCTGAAGTTCTCGTATAACCAAGCTGCTGGTTGATTTGATACACTACAAGCATGAGTGTTATCGACGATTACCTTAAAACCGTACAACAACCCCAGCAGGACGTCCTAAAACACGTCCGGGATATTATTAAGCAGGAAGCTCCTGGCGCCGAAGAAGTCATAACTTATGACATGCCTGGCTTTAAATATAATGGCAAATATCTTATATCCTTTGCCGCATTTAAAGATCATATGAGCATCTTCCCTGGAGGCGATCCATTTGAGCCGCTAGCTGACCGCTTGGCTCCATTCAAACAGTCTAAGGGCACCATTCAGTTCACCATGGAGCAGCCCCTGCCTGACGATCTACTTAAAGACATCGTCGCGCTGTGCGTAGCCCGAAACAATAAAGACTAGGGGTTCTCAGTCTGCTCTGGCGGCACCGTATCAATTGCATCCTCAGGATCGTCATTCGTGTCAGTGGTAGTCGGATCGTGATAAGGGACAGCGCCCACTCCCACTTCACCACTAACAGGTAAATGTGTCGTGCCTACCGGATTTTCCGTAGGGTCCATTGTCGCATTGTCTTCGTCGCTCATATATATACTCTCCGCTATTTACATAGGGCATTACACCAGAGCAGCCCTGTAAGCGCAGCGTCTTTTTTAACAATGTTTATTTTACGATGCTTTTTGTGCGCTTTAACCATGCCATACTGCTTACCCTTTTGCTATACTGTCAGTGAATGAACAACAGATTGAAGAGCCTGGTCATCGGGAACTCCTTTTTTATTTTTGGCGGAAGTTTGATAATTCCCGTATACGCTCTCTTTGCCGAAGATATTGGCGCAGGCGTACAGCTAATGGGCGTTCTCTTCGCTGTCAAATTCATCGCTAACGCTGTGGCTGACCTCATTATTATGCGTATGCCCGACAATCATGAGCGTACGGTCGCAATTTATCGTGGAAGCATGGTTGTCCGTGGTCTCGCGTGGGTATGTGTCGGACTTTTCCCCAGCATTCCCATGCTACTGGCAGTACAAATCGTAACGGGCCTAGCCGAAGGGTTTGGTACCCCTGCCTTTAGTACCCTTATGGCAAACAGCTTGGATAAGGGAAAACACATGAAGCAATGGGCCGCATGGGATCTTATCAAGAACCCGCTCATAGCAGCAGGCGGAATACTCAGTGGTGCTGTCGTAAATACCTACGGCTTTGGTGCTATGTTCTATCTGATGGGCGGCCTTGCGATTGTTGCCGCTCTTATTCCGGTCGCACCGCTTCTGCCAGGTAAATCCAGGAAGAAAAAGTTCTCTTTGCTTGCCGGGTACAACTACCTATTCCCCCGGAGCCAGGCTAAAGGCGAGGCAGCAGAAGCTTAAACGTCGAACCTTTACCGGGACGCGAAGTTACCTTGATTGACCCGCCGTGCAGACCAACTACCTTCATTGCCCAGTAGAGCCCCAGGCCAGTACCTGCGGCTTCTGAGGTTTTGTTCTCTATTCGCGAAAATTTCTGGAATAGTTTAGATAGGTCTACCGTAGCGATACCGATCCCCTCGTCCTTGATACTTACAACGATACCTGTTTCGCTCTCAGTGATAGAAACAATTGTCGTTGTAGCAGCTGGTGAGTATTTGCCTGCGTTATCAATAATATTTTCCAAAGCCATACGTAATCGCGGCACATCTATGGTGGCATTGATATCTTTTTCGGGATGGTCAAAACGGATATGCTGGCTGCGGCCGGCAAAACCAGAAGCCTGCTCTTCGACGATCGCCTCCAGTAGTTTTGTAAGACTGGTCTTCTGTTTGTTGAGCACTACCTGGCCAGCATCAATCCTCGCAACATTCAACAAATCATTAATGATCTGTAGTTCACGGTCATTGCTATCAAAAGCAAGCTGCAGAAATGAACGCTGCCGGGGAGTAACTTTACCTACAAATCCCTGGAGGATCATCCCAACATACTGTTTTACCACCGTAGCAGGAGTACGCAACTGATGTGAAGCCAGCGAAATGAATTCGTCCTTTGACTGGTTGAGCGCTAATAATTGCTCCTCGCGCATCTTGAGCGCGGCGTTGGCAGCCTTAAGTTCTTCGCCGCGCTTAAGATCGTCAATGTTCATACTGGTGCCAATCATGCGCACCGGCTTGCCGTTTTCCAGGAAGGCTTTGCCCTGCCCTAGTATCCAGTGGATCGTGCCATCCGGCCAAGTAACGCGGTGCTCCAAACGGTACTCGCGGCCTGTCTTCATGGCATGGCTGATTTTCTTCTGTATTTGTGGCCGCTCTTCGGGAAGCAATAGTGATACGTAACGCTCATAACTGACCTCATCGGTTGTCTTAAGCCCAAATAATAACTTGAGTTCATCAGACCAGATAAGCTCGCCTGTTTCGATGTTCCACTGCCATGTACCCATGTGCGACGCCTTGAGCGCTAACGCCAGATGGACCTGGCTGTTACGCAATTCTGTTTCTGCCCTGTACTGTTCGGTTATATCTTGCTGGGTGCCCCAGGCGCGCCAGATTTGGCCGTCCTTAACTACTCCTACCAGACTATTGCGGAAGACTTTCTCGTTCCCGTGGACGTCAAGTTCATGCGAATCTACTCCGGATAGCGAGTATCCCGACTTTATGAATGCCTTCAGGTAGGCAATGTTGCGCGGGTCATTTTGGACAAGAAGCTTTTCCAGCCGCATGCCAATCAGCGCTTTAGGAGATGGCGCACCATACATAGCAGCCATCGCATTATTAGCTTCGGCCAGGTAAGCACGCTGGTACATAAGCTCGATCTGGCGTTCCGGCTTTAGGGTAACGGATATTGGCTCATCCAGCTCACAGCACCAAATACCCTCATGGCTATTCTGGATAAATGCCTGGTACTTCTCGCCCTCAAGTGCCCGTGCTTCTTGTGCCACTACCGTATTAACGCTCGCTCTTATATTTGTAGTATACAAGCTTCACATTGAAGACGTATCACCTATATCGCCTTTGTAGTACCATAAGGATTATGAGAGCAATTTGGAATGGATCTATCAGCTTCGGACTCGTAAACGTCCCTGTACGCATGTACAGCGCCACTAACCCCCGTGAAGGCATTGATTTGGATATGCTGCACAAAGACGACCATGCCCCTATCAGGTATGCCCGTATCTGCCGCAAAGACGGCGAGGAAGTTCCATGGAACGACATCGTTAAGGGATATGAATACCGTGACGGCGACTATGTTGTATTGACCAAGAAAGAGCTAGAGAGCATTGATGCCGAAAAGAGCCAGACAATTGATATCCAACAGTTCGTTGATGAACCCGATATTGATATCCGCTATTTTGAAAAGCCCTATTATCTTGAACCCGTAAAAGGCGGCGACAAAGCGTATGCCTTGCTGCATGCCGCACTGCAAAAATCCAATAAGCTGGCACTTGCCAAATTCGTTATGCACGGCCATGAGCATGTAGCAGCCCTTAAGCCAGTAGGCCGGGCATTAGTGCTCAACCAGATGCGCTTCCCCACCGACTTACGTGAACCAGGGGAACTCCACTTCCCGACCAACAAAGAAGTCACCGAAAAAGAAGTCGAGATGGCCATAAAGCTCGTAAAGCAAGAAACAAAACCCTTTATTGCTGAAGACTTGCACGACACCTACACCGAGGAACTCGAGGAAATGATCAAGGCCAAAACAAAGGGCAAGAAGATCCCCAAGAGCAAGCCGCATGCCTCTGAGCATACGACTGCCAATGACCTTATGTCAGCGCTCAAAGCCAGCCTGAAAGGATAGTTGCCTGTGGGCCTGGGTAAATACTTCCGCAAACGACGCTTCAACGAAACTCCTGAACCAAAAGGAGAAGTGAAGCAGCGCAAAAGCCCTAAGCTTGCCTTTGTCGTCCAGGAGCATCATGCGACAGCCTTGCATTATGACTTCCGCCTTGAGATAGATGGCGTACTTAAAAGCTGGGCAGTGCCAAAAGGTCCCAGCATGAACCCTCACGACCACCACTTGGCAGTCCAAACTGAAGATCACCCTTTTGAATACCGCACATTTGAAGGAGTCATCCCCGAAGGTAACTACGGTGCGGGCAATGTTATCATCTGGGACGAAGGCACATATGAGGCACGCATGGGCGACGCTGATGATAGCGAGACTACGCTTCGTAAGGAGTTGAAAAAAGGCCATATTACCTTCGTGCTGCACGGCAAAAAACTCAAAGGTGAATTTGCCCTGATCAAGATGCATAATACCTCTGATGAAAAGGCTTGGCTGCTCATCAAGAAGGGCGACCAGTATGCAAGCACCGAAGATATCACCAAACAGGATGAGTCAGTCAAAAGCCACAAACATGTCGATGACCTCGGCGCGGCAGGCAAACTGCCCAACCTGGCAAAGTATCCCAAGAAAGCCTCACCGTGGGCAGTAAAACCGATGCTCTCCACGCTCGTTGACGAGCCTTTCGACAAAGAAGAATGGCTGTTTGAAATTAAGTGGGACGGTTACCGCGCCATTGGCAGCAAAAAAGACAGCGACGTGGATTTGTACTCAAGAATGGGTACCCCGTTTGCCGAGAAATACCCGCCCGTAGCCGAAGCACTGCGCGCCTTTAAGCATGACGTGATCGTTGACGGTGAAATCGTCGTAGACGAGCACGGCGTCGCTCACTTTGAATGGCTCCAGAACTGGCGTCGCGAACAACACGGCATCCTCAAATATTACCTCTTCGATATATTGTGGTGCGACGGGCACGACGTGCGGGATATGCCGTTACTGCAGCGCAAAGCCTTGCTTCATAGCGTCCTGCCACATAGCGATATATTGCAGTACAGCGACCACATAGAGGGTAAGGGCAAACACCTCTTTAGCGAGATGCAGCACCGCCACCTGGAAGGCATGGTCGCCAAGCGGGCTGACAGCCCCTACCATGAGGGCGAACGCGGCAGTGACTGGCTCAAGGTCAAAACCAGCCTGCGCCAGGAAGTCGTTATCGGCGGCTACACCGAGCCTCGCGGCGGCCGCAAGTATCTAGGCTCCCTTCTCGTTGGCGTATACGACAAAGGGGAATTTGTGTATGTCGGCCACTCTGGGGGTGGCATTGCAGACGATCAACGCAAACAGTTGCGTGACCAGCTAGACAAACGGGAGCGTAAAACATCGCCCTTTGTGCATGAGCCCAAACCTAATGCCCCCGTACACTGGGTAAAACCAGAGCTTGTGTGTGAAATGACATTTAGTGAGTGGACGAAGGAGGGATATATGCGCCAACCACGTTTTGAGGGACTGCGTCCAGATAAAAAACCCGAATCAGTACACCGTGAAAAAGCAAAGCACGTCACAAAAGCAGCATCCTCTGGTACGAGCTCCAAAGACAGCCCGCTTGAAATCACGCATGCCGACAAAGTATTCTTTCCCCGGCACAAATACACTAAGGGTGACCTGGTCGCATACTACGAATCGGTAGCCGGATATATCCTTCCATACCTCAAAGACCGCCCCTGCTCCATGCTTCGCATGCCAAACGGTATAACCGGTGAAGGATTCTTCCAGAAGAACAATGAACACTTACCGGACTGGGTGCCGAGTGCGGATATCTTTTCGGAATCCAACAACGAAAACCTGCATTGGATTGTGGGCGGCGACCTGAACACGCTGTTGTATATGGTGCAACTAGGCTGCGTAGAGATCAATCCGTGGAACTCGCGTGTTGGCCATCTTGATAAGCCAGACTGGATTGTTATTGATCTTGACCCGGAGGGTATAGGCTTCAAGCAAGTCGTGGCAGTCGCGCAGACCGTAAAGGAAGTCTGCGACGAATGGGGCATAGCAGCCCACCCCAAAACCTCTGGCAAAACAGGTATTCACATCTATATCCCCCTGCACGCCAGCTATACATACGAGCAAGGCAAAAACCTAGCGCACCTGATCGCCCTGGAAGTGAATAAGCGCCAACCGAAGATAACCAGCGTTGAGCGCATGCCCGAAAAACGAAAGCACAAGATCTACCTGGATTTCCTGCAGAACCGCGAGGGCCAGACCTTAGCTGCACCCTATTCCGTCCGTCCTACCCCAGAAGCGTCCGTCTCGATGCCCCTACACTGGGATGAAGTAAAAGATAGCTTAGATCCTTCAGACTTTACAATAAAGAACGCCAAACACCGCCTCGACCGCGTTGGGGATATCTGGAAACCGGTGCTGCAGAAAGGTATAGACCTGCCGGCAATCCTGAAAAAAATGGAGCAGTAGCCAGCTTACAAGCTAGGACTCTGCAGGCTATCAAGGTTTATCGGTTTGATTCTTAGATCGTGCATCTTAGTCTGCATATATGATTGCAAAATCTTGTATGCGTCCAGGTCAAATAGCTTTGGATATTCTTTGACTACCGGCTCGCAGTATTCTTCCTGTGACACCTCAGCCACGACGCACCATTGGTCAACCACAATTCCGGTCTTGGCATCACCGCCGGCTTTTGCCTGTACTAGTACCGGACCGTTGTACGGCCAATGCTCTATGCGCTGTTTGGCAAAAGCTGCCTTAAGGCGCTCGTTATAGGCTGTGGGATCCTCGCGCCCAGTACATGCACCCAGGCAACGTTTGAGCTGCGACCAGAAACATGCACCGCTGGCCTTTTCTAGGCCGCATAGCTTAGGGCAAAGCTGCCAGTCCCTTGCCAGTTGCTCAATCGCTTCTTTGGCACGGCTACGGCGGGTATACACGGCTAAGATGCTCGGCGCATCATCAGGAGTGATATTGGAGGCTTCTTCCAGTATTACGGTGGCATAACCGCCATCATTCACCGCCTGCCTGGCAAGCAGCAGTTTATTGGTACGGCGCAGTTGTTTGTTGTAGAGCGGCTGCAGCTCTTTAACGAGGCGCGATTCCAGCAACAAAGCCTGTAGTTCACTCTCCGTTTCGTGCGTACGGACATTGCGGACATGCTGGGCTATCTTAAACTCGCCGACATTATCATGATCGCGCATGAAATGGGAAGTAACACGCTTTTTAATAGAGACACTCTTGCCTACATAGATAGGGCTACCTGATTCGTCCTCAAAAATATAGACGCCGTTGCCTTCGGGAAGTGCTGCGACAACATCAGCGTTAAGCCCCTTTGGCAAAGACGGCTGCTTAAGCTGTTTAGCAATTGCCTGGCCCAATACCACCGGGTCAAAGTCCCGTTGGACAATTTGGACAAACTGCCAAAGAGCATGGGCATCATCGTAAGCGCGGTGACGTTCTGACACCTCAATATTGTGACGTTCAATAAGGCTCTGAAGCTTATGGCTGCGGTGTTCGGGGTAAAGTGTACGCGATAGCTTAACGGTGCATAGTTGACGAGGCCGGAAGTCTTTGCCGATCCGCTTAAATTCCTGTTTCAGGAACGAATAGTCAAAACGCACATTATGGGCAACGAAGACAGCATCATCCAGAATTTCGAGCAGCTCATCAGCCACGGCCATAAATACAGGCGCATCTCTCAAATCACTTTCGTGTATGCCCGTCAGGTTTGTTATAAATTGCGGTAATGGCACCCCTGGATCAATAAGCTGCCTGAATTCACGGACAACTTCTCCCTGCTCTACGCGTATCGCCGCAACTTCAATTACCCGCCCCCGGATATGGTTTAGTCCGTTGGTTTCAATGTCTACAAAAACGAGTGGTCCCTCTAAAACGCTCATCCTTCTTAGTATATCGGATATAGCAAGGGGTCGGAAAGGGTCAGCTCCTGTGGCCGATTGCCATGGCTACGCCTTTATAGCCCTTTCTCATAACAGCTGCACCGGGTACACGGAACACATCAATATTCGGGTGGCTCTTAAACATTTCCTGAATCTCCTCAAGCTCAAGGTAGACTGCCGGGAAATGCGTATTCTTACCGGCAGGATACCCTTCGGAACCTACGATGAAACCCATTGCTAAAAAGCCGCCGGGCTTTACCGCGTCCAAGATCTTGCGTACGGCTTTCTTGCAGACCTCCATATCATCAGTCATTGATTCGGCCGTAAATACTGAAGTTAACGCATCATAAACATGCTTCTCCAGATTAAATAAATCTCCCCTGATAACATTGGCTTTTACGCGGATGTGCTTGAAAGCTTCTTTCCAATGCTCGGATTCTGCTGACATAAGCTTTTCGATATTAGGCCATACACAGCCAGGCTGGGCATGCTCATGGCTTAACTTGAGTACATCACACAGATAGTCAACATTAGGCGTATCGTATTCGAGCAAGTCCAACCTGCCGCCGTCTTGCGGTTTTTTGACAAAAGGCGCGAGCGCCATGCCCGGATACAAGTTTGGTCCAGTACCGATATCTGCAACCGTCTTCCAAGTTTCCGGCTGTATATCCAGTTCGCGCAAGGTGGACATGATCTTCATGAGGATGAAGTGGTCTTCTATAGTCAGCTTGTCGAAGTAACTATTGGCATAGGCAACCGAGTCGAAGTCTTTCCAATCAGTATACTTCTTCTTTGGGTTAGTCTCTTCTTTGGGTACTTTAACCATACCTACGCCTCCGTGCTGTGCTAGGTTCTATAACAACCGGTCTTATTCTTCCCGCTACATGTTCCGATTTAGCAGGGCAACCTTACGGTCTATCCTATGCTTGACAGGTGAAGTGTAGTAAACTGTTCACCGTGTTGAACAAGACAAACAACATATTTGCACACTTCCGGGAACTAGGCCTCAGCTCAGATGAGGCCAAGGTCTACGAGGAGCTTTTGCGCGGTCCAGGCACTCCCGCAGAGATCAGCCAGAATACAGGCATTAACCGAACGAGAATTTATCGCGTTTCGAACATGCTAGAAAAACGCAGTCTTATAACTAAGCAATCAGGCGAGAAGAATATAGTTTTAGTGGCTGCCGACCCGAGAACATTACAGGTTAGCTTGATGAGCCGTGAAGAACGGATCAGGGAGCGGCGCAAGGCATTTGCAGAGTTGTTGCCCCAGCTGGAAGCTATCCGGTCCGGCGAATTGCCAGGCTTCATAGTCAATACGTATGAAGGAGTCGAGGGGTTCAAGCAGATGTTGTGGCACGAGCTGAAGGCGCAGGGCGAAGTCGTCGCTTTTGGCGATGGCGAACTTGAAAAGCTCGTGCCAGACAGGCGCTGGACCGAGAAACAACGCACCCTAACCATCGAGGCCGGCTATACCCTGCGTGAAGTCATGAATCCTGGCAGCAAGCCGGAGAACTTCACCAACGTGTCCGGATTTGATACCAGCTACCAGGTACGGCACATCTCCGAGGATGTCCTCGCCATCCGCCAGCAAACAATCATCTACAACGATACGGTTGCAATCTATAACTGGCGGAATGAAGCCAAAGTCGGCACCGAAATTATTAGCCACGAATATGCCAGGAGCATGCGCCAGATTTTTGAAATGTATTGGTCTTTAGGGAAGGAGAAGCCCCGCCATGCAGGATAAAGCAAGCCTTATCGAAAAACTGCACAGCCTCAACCTTAGTAATGATGAGGCCGTTATCTATCTTGAACTGCTAAAAGAGGCAACAACCCACCTAAAACTCAGCCACCGCACAGGTATCAACAGGACAAAAGTATACCGCGTCGTGGAGGAGCTCGAGAAACGCAGCCTGGTGCTGCGGCGTACCGACGACCGCGGGACCTTCCTCACGGCAGCAGATCCGGCAAGCCTGGAAATAGACATCATTACCGAAGAAGAAAAACTCAAGAAACAGCAGACCATACTAGGCACGCTGATGCCCATGCTCACCGCCCTGCAGGGCCAGGACCAGAATACATTCATTGTACGCACCTATGAAGGAGTCGAGGGGTTCAAGCAGATGTTGTGGCACGAGCTGAAGGCAGTTAATGAAGTTATGATCTTCGGCTCTGGGACAACTGAGCAAATTATCCCAGAGCCGGGACTTGCAGAGCGGCATCGCATGCTTAGCGTCGCCGAGGGTTACCACACCCGCGAGCTTATGAACCAGAACGAAGATGATATCCCTGTTGATTTCACTAAACACCAGGAATTCCGCGACCTGTACGAATATAGGCGCATACCCCAGCATGTTCTTGAGCTAGAATGCCAGATAAGCATCTATAACAACACGGTTTCCATCTACCATTGGCGCTTCAACCAAAAGGTTGGCGTTGAGATTATTAACTATTCATTTAACCAAATGATGAGGCTGATGTTCGAATACTATTGGAACATAGCTATGCCGCCGAAGGAGCCGGAAGTTTAATCGCGTCTAGTTTTTCGGCATTAGTCGTAGGGTTTGCCCACGCGGATACGAAGTTCTCAAACGACACCACACGGTCAGGGTGTGCTGGCAGGCCGGGGTCCTGGACGATAAGGCCATGTTCGGTGTAGCCGCTTACCACAACTGCATGGCCGAGATAACCCGGCTTGCCATTGAGAATATTTAAATTGATTAGACAGCGCAGGAGATAGCCCTGGTCAAGATAGTCAATGACATCTTGGAGGGCCGGCACGCGGTTCTGCCAAAAACCAGCTGCCAGCATCCTGCGGATCTTATCCAATTCAAAATCTACGTCGGTAAACTTTACCTCAAACGCGCCCGCTTCAGGTCCCAGCGATTCCAGGAGGAATGGCCCGCCGATTTCAGCAAATTTCGGGTAATTAAACGACGTTATGTGTTTCACGTCATACCCATGCTCATGGAACCATAACAAGCCGCTGGTTCCCCATGAGCCCTTGCCTGGCCGGAAGCCAGTTACTTCCGACCATTCAGACCAGTTGACCCGCCAGTCTGGTTCAAAGTACTGGCGGATCATGCCAAAGGCGGCCTGGAGGCAATGGAGGTCGTCGGGTGTATTGCTGATAAATGCGACGTCGTTACGTACTGTTTTAACGGTCATTTGCTAGCAATAGTACCACGGCCGGCCTAGTGCGTCAGCTTGCCATCCTGGAGCTTGAAGACTTTATCGGTCTTGCCGGCGATAGACAGGTCATGCGTCACTGCAATGATCGTCGTATTCTCGGTACGGCTCAGTGAGTGCAATAGGTCAAAAATGAGTTGGCCGGTCTGCGTATCCAGGTTACCGGTTGGTTCGTCAGCCAGAATCAGCTTAGGGCTATTGGCGAGTGCACGGGCTATAGCCACGCGCTGTTGTTCGCCGCCCGAAAGCCGGGCTGGTAACCTGCTTTGTTTTTCTTCGTTCAAGCCAACTTGGACAAGCAGGTCTTCTGCACGCTGGCGCCGTTTGCTGGCTGGCACGCCTGCAAATTCTAGCGGCAGCATGACGTTCTCAAGGGCAGTCAGGTTGGGAACCAGATTGTATTGCTGGAAGACAAAACCGATATCATTACGACGGTACTTGATAAGCTGTCCGTCCGAGACGCTTGTTATGTCTTTTGTATCAATAACAATCGATCCTGCAGTAGGCTTATCCAACGCACCGAGTAAGGCGAGCAGCGTGCTTTTGCCGCTGCCGCTTTTGCCCACGATGGCTGCGAACATACCCGTTGGAACCTTAAAGCTTATATCATCTACTGCGTTTACGTCGTCATCACCCGATTTGAAGGTTTTGCGTAAATTGCGTACTTCTAACATGTTATTCTCCTCGTAACACTTCTGCCGGACGAACCTTGGCAATTAACCAGGCTGGGATAGCACTACCGAGTATGGCGATAGCAACCATACCTAGGAGGCCGTACAGGAGCGTGGTCCAGCCAATACTGGTGGTTACTTTGCCAACCAGTTCTTTGGTATTGTCTACGGCGTCCCCACTGTCATCAAAGCGCACCGAGACAGGGCCGCCGCCTCCACGCGGGCCTGCGGATGACGAAGACATGCCCCTCGTCTGGGTGCCCGCACTATCCGAGCTAGTGCTGCCGCTGGATGTGTTGCTGCTAACTAGAGCGTTTGCAATAGCACCACTGCCTAGTGCTGCTGTGCCCAGGCCAATGACACCGCCTACCACAACCAGTACAATTGCCTCGACAACGAACTGCGTAACAATAGTCCTGTTAGAGCCACCGATAGCTTTGAGCACACCGATTTCACGGCGTCGCTCACGTACGATGACAAACATTACCATCAGCACTATCATGGCAGCCGCAGCCAATGATGCTACGAAACCTACAATAGAAACCTTCTGGACGCTCTTGAGGCTTTCGATAGCCTGACGGACATTCTCTTGCGAAGAAGTAACATCTACATTGTCTTCGCCAAGTGCTTTTTTGATAGAGCTGATAACAGACTCAAGATTATCGATACTGTCCACGTCTACAACGATTGGCGACACTTCCTCTGAGAAGCCAGTTAATTCCTGTGCTACCTCTAACGGGATCATCACTGTGTCGTTTTCGAATGCGTTGCCTTGGTCAGCAATGCCGACAACGGTAAAGGTCTTGTCGTAAGCCGTAAAGGTTGAACCAACTTTAAGGCCGTTCTTTTCGGCAAGTTGTTTACCGATAACCGCGCTATAGGTGTCACCATCTTTCAGTAGGCGGCCATCAGTTATATTTAGTGCCTTGCCTTCTGGGCTAACAGAGCCATTGAACCCTATGCCGCGGATAGGCAGCTTAATGTCGGCAGGAGCTTCATTACCATCCCCGCTGGAATTGAAGCGCTGCCCCAGCGTACCCGCATCAATAGATGACACCAAGTTAGTCTTACCTGGCTCAACAGCCCCACGCCCTCGGATCATCATATTGGCCTGGCCATTATTGCCCTCTGTTTGGAGCATGAAATTAGTAAAACCGTCAGCCGAGTCCACGTGCGCCAGCTTAGCTATGGTGTTCATGTCGTCATTCGTAAGCGGCTCGCCGCCGCCTTCGCTACCCCGCGACCCGGCCGGGTTAACGCTAATCGTCGTACTAACTTCGGTTTTGAGATCCGCGATACGCCCCTCGACCGCCTTGTTTGCAACGAGCATAGACAGGCTCAGCCCGATACTCAACGCCAGTATAAGGACTACGGCGCTTGTGCGCAGTCCATTACGAAACGCATTCTTGACGCCTCGTTTGATTACACTCATATATGGTGTTCCTTTGTTTACTTATGGTGCACATTACACCTGAGTAAACTGAAAGCGAGCTTAGAGACTATGCCTTAGGAAGTGTAATCGTAAAGGCCGAGCCCTTGCCGACCGTGCTTTTAGCAGTCAACACGCCGCCATGGACTTCAACAATATTTTTGGCGATTGCAAGGCCCAAACCATAGCCATGTACCTGCTGTTTGCTCCGCGCTGTATCTGCCCTATAAAAACGTTCAAAGATGTACGGTAACTCTGTCGCCTTGATGCCCGCACCCTGGTCCTTTACGATGAGGCTCATAGCCTTTTGATTGGCAGCAGCGGACACAGCTATCTCGCTCTTTTCGGGGCTGTATTTGATTGCATTATCTAACAGGATGACCACCGCCTCGGTCAGGCTGGCAGCATCGCCAATCCCCTTCATGCCATCAGGTATCTCCCCGGTGATAAGTATGTTCCTGGCTTCAGCCGTAGGCATAACACGGTTAATGGCATCCTGTACAACCTGGCGGAGCTCGATTGGTTTCTTGGGTAAGTCGGCGTGCTCAAAGCGGGCTAATCGCAGTAAGCCCTCGGAAAGAGCTGTCAGCTTATCCATTTCTTCCAAATTGCTTTGCAGCTGGGTCTTTGCCTGGCCGAGCGTTAGCTTGGGGTTCATGAGCGTAACTTCTGTTTCGCTGCGCATAGCCGCAATCGGTGTACGCAATTCATGGCTGGCATCTGCAGTAAAGCGGTTCTGTGCCTCATGGGCTTCCTCGATCGGCTGGAGCGTACGGCGTGCAAGATAGTAGCTGGCCACACCGCCGCTAATAAGGATCAGGACATTTGTCGCTGCCAGGTGGATCAGCACCTTCGTCTTTACTTCTTCGTAGACAGCATCTTGGCGCTCAATAAACTGGTCGCGAAGGTCGCTCAGCGGTCCGACAGCAGAAGGCCCGCCC
>Ga0075366_10000323_pt1 | contig 21856 bp, 27 predicted proteins | sample EndMethybrTD3031_FD_72351 | JGI IMG/M metagenome (GOLD analysis project Ga0075366, IMG submission 72351) | Populus endosphere microbial communities from Tennessee, USA - Endosphere MetaG P. TD hybrid TD303-1 | ecosystem: Host-associated > Plants > Roots > Endosphere | place: USA: Tennessee...
AGCGAGCGTCTCGAAGAATGGCCAACCATTGAAGGCCCGCCTCGTCCTTCGAGACGCCCGTCTCCGCTATCGCTTCGACGGGCTCCTCAGGATGAGGCTACGAAAGACCGAGAATGACTGAGCTGACCATCTCTCCCATCACCGACGCCGATGTCCCCGCCGTGATCGCGCTGTGGCAGCGCTGTGGCCTCACGCGGCCGTGGAACGATCCCGGTTCCGACATCGCGCTCGCGCGGCGCGGGCCGAATTCGACGATCCTGATCGGCCGCCACAACGATGTCATCGCGGCGACCGCACTCGCGGGACACGACGGCCATCGCGGCTGGGTCTACTATGTCGCGGTCGATCCCGAACATCAGGGCAAGGATTTCGGCCGCACCATCATGGCGGCCGCCGAGGACTGGCTGCGCAGCCAGGGCATGGAGAAGGTCATGCTGATGGTGCGGTCCGACAACACCAAGGTGCAGGCGTTCTACGACAAGCTCGGCTACGACACGCAGGAGCGCGTGATCTACGCCAAGTGGCTCGATGGCCGGGCGATGACGCCGTAGTCAGAACAAGCTCGCCTGCCCGCCGTCTTTCTTCGGCTTCGCGACCTTCGGCTTCTTCGCGGGTTTCGCCTCCTCCGCGACCGCTCCTTCGCGCAGCGGCTCCATCAACTCCGGCGCGTCGTGCGCGGCGCGGTTGACCGCGCTCGACACCTCGAAGAACTCAAGCTGCGCGTCCGGCGCAGGCGCAATCACGCTCGACGCCATCTGCGCATCGACATTCGGGTCGAGCCAGAAGTCGAACGCCTCGGGCGACACGATCACCGGCATCCGCTCGTGGATGTGCCGGATCGAAGGGCTGGCGCTGGTGGTGATGATCGCGGCGGTCTCCATCTCCTCGCCGTTCGGCCCCATCCAGCTTTCCCATAAGCCCGCGAACGCCATCGGGCCGCCGCCCTTCTGCCGCACAAAGTACGGCCGCCGCGTCTTGCCCTCCTGTTTCCACTCGTAGAAGCCGTCGGCCGGGAACAGGCAGCGCCGCCGCTTCATGGCGTTGCGGAAGGCCGGCTTCTCGACCACCGATTCCCCGCGCGCGTTGAACAGCAGCGAGAAGCTGCGCGGGTCCTTGACCCAGCCCGGGATCAGCCCCCAGCGCACCAGCGCGAACTCGCGCTTGCCCTCGAACATCCGGACGATCGGCACCGGCTGGGTCGGGGCGATGTTGTGGCGCGGCGGGAAATCCGGGTTGTTGAAGTACCGGAACAGCGCCCGGAGCGCCTCGGCATTGGTGATGACTGCGTATCTGCCGCACATCGGAGTGCCCATTTGGTCCGAAAAACCGCGTTTCCGGCGTCCAGCGGGTTCCGGAAAGCCCGCGAACGCCTTGTTCTTAATGTGGATTTAACCACGCCGGGCAACACTCGCCAGACCACCAGAAGGCTTTCCGCGCGGTCGATGTCTGCCGAACCTGCCCTTTCCCTGGACGAGACCGCGCGCCCGGCGATGGATCCGGCGCGGCTGAAGGCTGCCAACATCAATCCCAAGACCGGACTGGCGACGGACTACCTCAACCACTTCAACGAAGCGATCATGCTGCTCGACCTGCTGCCGAGCACGCCCGAGGTCTTCGTCGAGCTCGTGAGCTGGGAGCCGCTCAGCTATCAGGAGCATTTCGCGGTCTCCAACTTCAAGGAGCGCGACCTCGCCATCGAAGCCTACGAGAACGCCGAGCCGATCGCGCGCGTGCGCCTCGACGAACTGGCCGATGCCATGAACGCGCTTTTGGTCGCGACCTGCGAGGCGTTTCAAAAGCGCGCCTCGCTCGACTCCGCCAACGCGCTCGCCGCCGCCACGGCGGCGCGGCTGAAGCCGCTGGTCGCGCGCGCCGGCGCGATCATCAACGGCTACGACATCGAGACCTCCGACGACATGACGACCGGCGAGCAGCAGGCCGCCATCGACGCACTGCTGGAAGTCTGAAATTCTCCGCCCGCCCTCGCTGGGCGCGACGACAAGGAATTTCATGTCCGACCCTCGCCTCTACCCCGACCGGCCGTTTCTGGCGGTCTCCGCCGCGATCATTCGCGGCGATCGTGTGCTAGTGGCCTGCCGCGCGCGCGGCGCGAGCACGGGCGTCTTCACGCTGCCCGGCGGCGTGGTCGAGGCGGGCGAGAAGCTCGAAGAGGCGCTCCTCCGCGAGGTGATGGAAGAGACCGGCATCGCGATCACGCCGGTGGGCCTCGCGGGCTACCGCGAGCACATCGAGCGCGAGGACGATGGCCGTATCAAACGGCATTTCGTAATCCTGCCGTTCGCCTGCCGCTGGGTCTCGGGCGACGGCGTCCCGGCGCTGGAGGAGCTGTCCGAATTGCGCTGGCTGCGCCGCCCCGAACTCTCTGGCCTCAAGACCACGCCCGGCCTCGGCGAGATCGTGGATCAGGCGTTCAGGATGATCGGCTGAGCGATCCCGAGCCACCTTGCCCTCGCCGCACCGGGGGGGCATATCCGGGCCATGATGCGCGTCCTCGCACTTCTCCTCTGCCTCACCGCCGCCGCGCATGCGCAGCCGGCCGCGCCCGCGCGCGCGCCCTACGAGAGCGAATTGCAGCGCCTCTCGGAAATCCTCGGCGCGCTGCATTACCTGCGCGAGCTGTGCGGCGCGCGCGAGGGGCAAGCCTGGCGCAACGAGATGCAGGCGCTGGTCGATGCCGAGGCGCCGAGCGGGGAACGGCGCGAGCGGCTGATCGCGAGCTTCAATCTCGGCTACCGCGGCTTCCAGCAGACCTACCGGACCTGCACGCCAGCTGCGAACTTCGCGATCCGCCGCTATCTCGAGGAAGGCGCCAAGATCGCGCGCGACGTCACGGCGCGCTACGCGAACTAACCTTTCGGGATCACGCTGCCGAGCGCGATCCGCCCGCTCTTCACCGCGACCTCCGCGGCTCCATCCACCCGCAATGCTTCATCCGCACCGAGCGTGAACGCCTTGCCGCCGACCGCGACGGCGCTGTTCTCGAACGCGTAGACCAGATTGATCGCCGCGTCCGCCGTACGCGTATCGCCGCCGCTCAGGATCGCAACATCGATGGTGTAGCGCGTGCGGTCCGCCAGCAGGTTGAGGACCGCCACGGGCCCGGCTTCGAGCTGGCTGGTGATCTTGTCCTCACCATTGAAGCGCACCGGCCGGAATGGCTCGCGCACGTCGAGCGCCTTGCCGCCCTCAATCTGCAGCACCAGCCCGCGCCCGCCGATCACGGTCAGGATGCGGTCGAAGCCCGAAAGGTCCGAGAACGGCCCTCCCGCGACGATCTGCGTGCGCCCGAAACGCCAGAGCATTCCGCTCCACGAGCCCGGCGCGACGCCATCCGCGTATTCATCCGCGATGTCGACGGTCACACCGCCGCCGTTCTTCCAGGGCGTACGCCGATAGGTCTGCGGGTCGAGCCGGGTGATCATGGGATGCTCCGTGTCGGAGGTTTCCTACGCGAGCGCGCTCGCCAACTGAAGGCCCCGTTTTCCCCACTCATTTGACGCGATCTTTCGCATTGCCCCGCCCGCATTAACCTTTCCTAAAGTTGCGGCTGGGCTTCGGGGCGGCGCGTGCTAGGGTCGCGGCGCTGGGACGGCACTGCCCTTGGTGCCGATGGACGGAACTTGCGAACATGACCATTGCGGCGCGTACCGAGGCTGCCAATGACGCCGCCTCGGACTTCGAACAGAAGCAGCTTGCTCTCAGCTACCTCTACGACGCCTTCCATGAGGCGAAGCTCGACGGCGTGGACGGCGACTGCCTCGCGCAGGCCGCCCTGTTCTCGGCGCTGAGCGAGCTCGTCACGACCTACGGCGAAGACGCGACCGCCAAATATGCCGAAGGCCTCTCGGGCCGCATCCGAAACGGCGAATTCTCGATCCGCCTGTCGCGCCAGTAACACTTTCAATCTGCCGCCCTTGAGCCGGCCCTGTCCGCGCCCTACCTTCCGGGGCAACGGATAGGACGGAACACATGAAGGCTGCCCTGCTGCCCGATCGCGGCGTCGTCAAGGTCGCGGGCGACGACGCGCGCAAATTCCTCAACGGGCTGCTCACGTCCGATATCGAGAAGGTGACGCCGGCAGTGCCGGTTTATGCCGCCCTGCTCACGCCGCAGGGCAAGATCATGGTCGACATGATCGTCACCGAGGCGCCGGCCGAAGACGGTGGCGGCTTCTTCATCGACGGCCCACGCGCACTCGTCCTGACGCTGGTGCAGCGGCTCAACTTCTACAAGCTGCGCGCCAAGGTGCTCGTCGAGGATCTCTCCGAGGTGCTCGGTGTGATGACGATCTGGGATGGCGCGGGCGAAACCGAATACGGTCTCTGCTACGCGGACCCGCGCCTGACTGCGCTCGGCAGCCGCTGCATGCTGCCGCCGCACCTCTTTAGCGAAGCCGCTGCCGATCTCGGCGCGACGGCCGTTGAGGCCCCCGCATACGAAGCGCATCGCATCGGGCTCGGCGTGCCGCGCGGCGGGCTGGACTTCATCTACAACGACGCCTTCCCGCACGAAGCCGATCTCGATCAGCTCAATGGCGTCGACTTCAAGAAGGGCTGCTATGTCGGCCAGGAGGTCGTGTCGCGCGTCGAGCATCGCGGCACCGCGCGCAAGCGCGTGGTCCCGGTCACCTTCGCGGACTTCGGCCCCGAGGCCGGTGTTCCGGTGAAGATCGGCGACATCGAAGCCGGCACGATGGGCTCCTCGGCGAACGGGCGTGGCCTTGCCATGCTCAACCTCGGCCGCGTGAGCGATGCGCTAGCGTCCGGCACGCCGATCATGTCGGGCGGCATCGCGTTGACGCCGGTGAAGCCCGACTGGGCGCGCTTCGATTGGCCGGGCGGGGCGAAGGCCGCGGAGTAGGCCTCTAAGCCCAACACCCCCACGCCCCTGCCCCGGCAGTCAGCGCGAACAAACCGGCCGGCGGCAAGCGATACGGCCGAATGCCGCCCATGATCGCGACCGCCACGCAAAGCACCGAGAACACCGCAGCCATCGCGGTGAACAGCATGCCGAGCACCCTGCCCTCCGGCGCGTACGCCGCGTAGGCGAAGGTGCCGGCCATGGTGATCAGCAACACCGTGACCATGTGCCAGCAGAAGAACGCGAGCCAGCGCGAGGCGCGCGTCAGGTTCGGCACCGCCAGCAGCGGCCGCACCACGTAGATCTGCCCGACGAAGGTGTGCACCGCGAACGTGACCAGCGCCAGCACGCCCGCAATCGCGAAGCCGATATTCTGCATCGCCCACTCTCCATACCGCTTGAAAACCGTCATCTTCTATTTTAGAATTTATATTCTAATATATCCAGAGTGCGACGCAATGGGCCGTACGGCGCAATTTGACCGCGAGGAGTTGCTGCTGACCGCTGCCAGCGTCGCGGCGGCCGGCCGGCCGCTCACCATTCAGTCGCTGGCGGAGGCGACCGGCGCGCCGGTCGGGTCGATCTATCACCGCTTCGAGTCACGCGAGGCGTTGCTGGCGGAAGCCTGGCTGCTGGCGGTGCGGCACTTTCAGACCGCCTTCCTGCCGCCGCTCGCCGCCGCCGGGACCATTGAACAGGGGGCCGAAGCCGCACTCAGCGTTCCGCGCTGGACGCGCGCCAACGGCAAGCTCGCGGGCCTGCTGGTGCTGCGCCGGCAGAGCGATTTTCTCGATGACGCGACGCCAGCATCACTGCGCCGTGAGGCCGCAAGTCTCAAAACGGCCGTCACGCGCGAACTCAACGCCTTTGCCAAACGCACCCGCACGCCGCTCATCAACTGCCGCACCGCGCTGGTCGGGATGCCGTACGGCGCCGTGCGCCAGTTTCTCCCCGGCGCCGTCCCGGCGGCGATTGACGGCTTGGTCGTGGCGGCCTATCGGGCGATCATGCTCGCCCCTTCAACCTGAGTCTGACATCAAATGTCCGCCGTTCTTCACGCCGATGGCCTGCATCGCTGCCCGTGGCCCGGGCAGGACCCGTTCTACATGGCGTATCACGACGACGAGTGGGGTGTGCCGGAGTACGACGACCGCGCGCTGTACGAGAAGCTGATCCTCGACGGATTTCAGGCCGGGCTCTCGTGGATCACGATTTTGCGCAAGCGCGAGAACTTCCGCAAAGCGTTCGACAACTTCGAGCCGGAGAAAATCGCGCGCTATACACCCAAGAAAGTCGAGAAGCTGATGCAGGATGCCGGCATCGTGCGCAACCGCATGAAGATCGAAGGAACGATCCTCTCGGCGCGCGCCTATCTCGACATCACGGAAAAGGGCCCGGGCTTCTCGACGCTGCTCTGGAGCTTCCTCGACGGCGCACCCAAGGTGAACGCGTTCAAGACGCACAAGCAGGTGCCGGCCGAAACGCCCGTGTCGAAGGCAATGTCGAAGGAGCTCGCCGGGCGTGGCTTCAAGTTCGTCGGGCCGACGATCGTCTACGCGTTCATGCAGGCGACCGGCATGGTCAACGACCACCTCGTCGACTGCCACTGCCACGCGAGGCTCGCGAAACCCAAGCGCAAATAGCGCAATGCGAGCACAACCAAGCGCGTAAGATTTTACCAGCAATCGCACAAAAAATTTCGCCCCGGACCAGCCGGGGCGACATCGCGTCTTCCGATTCGCGTTACTTCGCGATCAGGAAATCGTCCTTCTTGAGCTTGGTGCCCTTCATCTCCTCGCGCATCCAGACCGGGGTCACACCGCGGCCGGACCACAGGAGCTTGGAGTCTTTCTTCGAGCGATACTTCGGCTCGGCCTTGCGGCGGGTGCCCTTGGCCTTCGGAAGCGCCGCGCTCAGCGCGCGCACCGCACGCGAGGCCTTGCTGATGCCGTAGCCGGACAATTCCGACAGTTTGCTTTCGAAATAGGCCCGTTCCTCCGAGACTTTCTTCTTCAGAAGCCCTTCGAGGCGATCGATGTATTGGCGCAGCTGCCCGATATCCATTTTATCGGGAGATTTAGCGCCGGGCGGACGTCCGCGGCGCTTGGCTTTCTTTGCCATGACTGACCTTTTCGAATTACCGGCCGGTGCGGGGAGCTCACGGCGGCGTGCTGACAACTCAAACCGGCACTGGACTGGCGGACCAAGGTCGCCGTCTTGGGAGACTAAACCAATGAGTATTGGCCGCAGCAAGTGCCCATCTGGTCATATCGCCTCCAAGGCAGGGCTTAAAGCAACCCATGCTTGTTTCGCCGTGTCATTTTCGGATGTCCTGAAGGGGGACTTAATGTCGTCGCTCATCCTGACCCCGATCCGACCCCGATGCCGTTGACCCGGCCGAAGACGCAGCCGTCGCGACATGCCAAACGCGCTCAGGGCCGTTCGGTTGCATCTGAAATGATGTAATCCCCCGCGCGGCATTCAAAGGCACTTCACCGCCTATGCTAAAAAGCCGCGATGGCGAATCTCACCACGTCCTCGCGCGCCTGGCAGCGCATGTTGTCGGGCCGGCGGCTCGATCTCCTCGATCCCTCCCCGCTCGATGTCGAGATCGAGGACATCGCGCATGGCCTGGCGCGCGTGGCGCGCTGGAACGGGCAGACCTCGGGCGCGCACATCTTCTCGGTCGCCCAGCACACGCTGCTGGTCGAGGCGCTGGCGCGGCGGCGCGACAGCCTCGACCGGCGCACGCGGCGCGCGATCCTGCTGCACGACGCGCCGGAATACGTCGTCGGCGACATGATCACGCCGTTCAAGTCGGTGATCGGCGAATCCTACAAGGCCGTCGAGGCGCGCCTGCTCGCCGCGATCCACATCCGTTTCGGCCTGCCGCGTGTGCTGGCCCCGGAACTGACGCGGCTCATCAAGACGTCAGACCGCGCGGCGGCATACCTTGAAGCCACGAAGCTTGCGGGTTTCACATTGCCGGAGGCGAAGCGCTTCTTCGGCGCGCCGCCGGACGTCACGCCATCCTTCGAACGCGATTATCTGGTGCCTTGGCCGGCGAAAGAGGCCGAGGCGCGCTTTCTCAAGCGGTTTGCCGAGCTGCGTGAAGACTAGTGGTCCGATTCTAACATTCGCATTCCTTCTCGGCAGGCTCTTTTGCGAATGTTAGAATCAAAGGACCACTAGCAAGTATTGCGTTGTCGTGGAGCTTTGGATTTGACATTCGCTGCGAGCCTGCGGCTGGGTGGTTAGCGAATGTCAAATCCGCTCCCGGAGGACAATGCGCGCGAACCTGAGGACCCGATGATTCACGTCTGCTCCCTTGCCCGCCTGCACGACACGGTGCGCGAAACCGGCGCGCGCCATGTGGTGACGCTGATCAAGGACGTCACGCTGGTGCATCGCCCGGCCTCGGTCGCGCCGGAAAATCACCTGATGCTCGACATGGACGACATCACCGACCACATCGAGGGTTATGTCGCCCCCGCCGAGGAGCATGTCGGCGACCTGTTGCGCTTCGTGCGCGCCTGGGACCGCGCGGCGCCGTTGGTGGTGCACTGCTATGCGGGCATCAGCCGCTCGACCGCAGGCGCCTTCGTCACCGCCTGCGCGCTCAACCCGCAGCGCGACGAGCGGGTGATCGCGCAGGCGATCCGCGACGCCTCGCCGACCGCCACCCCGAACCTGCGCATCGTGCAGATCGCCGACCGCCAGCTCGGCCGTCAGGGCCGCATGGTGGCCGCCGTCGAGGGAATCGGGCGCGGGATGGCGGCCTACGCGACCGAGCCGTTCCGGCTGCATCTCGATTAGCCCCCCAGCCCGCAGGCCTCACCCCACAAAACTGCCTTGAACCTAGTTCACGGTCGACGCGACCAAGGACTGCGCTGGAATTTGCCAGCGCAATAACGTCTGCTCGCGGGAACTCGCGGGCTGCCCAATTGGGGGAACTTATGGATTTCCTGGCCGCCGTCGTGGCGATCGTTGCGCTGGTCTTCGTTCTGGGCATGCGCAAGCGCGTAACCGCGCTCGAAACACTCACCTCTCAGCTTCACGAGCGCCTTGCGGCTGGCCCGGCGCCCGCGGCGCGGACGGCCCCGCCGCCGCTGCCGACCATTCCACCCGAAACAATCAAGCCGGCCGAACCCGCGGCTCCGCCTCCGCCGCCCAAGGTGGCCGACGAAGCCGAGATGGAGAAGGTCTTCGCCGAGGCGCGCGCGTCCGCGCCACCGCCGGCCCCGCCTGCGCCACCCGCCGCCCCCGAACCGCAAAAGAGCTTCGAGGAGCGCTTCGGCGCGAGCTGGGTCGTGTGGATCGGCGGCATCGCGCTCGCGCTCGGCGGCATCTTCATGGTGCAGTTCTCGATCGAGGCCGGCCTCATTGGCCCCGGCGTGCGCGTGTTCCTCGGCGGTCTGCTCGCGGCAGCCCTCGTGGCTGGCGGCGAATGGGCGCGTCGTCGCGAGATAGGCGGCAATCCGATCTACGCCGAGAACGCCCACATCCCGAGCATCCTCACCGCCGCCGGCACCACGGTGGCGTTCGCCGTGATCTACGCGGCCTATGCGCTCTATGGCTTCCTTGTGCCCGGCACGGCGTTCGTGCTGCTCGGCATCGTGGCGCTCGCAACGCTGGCCGCCTCGCTGCTGCATGGGCCGTGGCTCGCGGCGCTTGGACAGGTCGGCGCGTTCATCGTGCCGGCGATGGTCGCGAGCGACACGCCGAACTACTGGGCGCTCTACATCTACCTCGGCTTCGTGGTCGGGGCCTCCTACATGCTGGCGCGCATGCGGCTGTGGCGCTGGCTGGTCATCACAGCCACCGCGTTCGCGACGCTGTGGATGTTCGCCGGCATCGGCGACCTGCGCGTCGACTCGCTCACACCGCATGCGTTCCACGCGGTCGTCAGCTACATCCTCGCCGCCGCACTGATCGTCTCCGGCTTGCTCTACGGCCCCGACGGCGACGGCAACATCGAGCCGGTGTCGTCCGGCGCGATCGCGGCTTTCCTGTTCTGCGCCGCCGCGCTGGTGTTCGCGCGCCATCACGACGGCACGGCGATGATCGCCTTCACGCTGCTCACCGTCGCAACCGTTGCGATCGCGTGGCGCACCGAAGCCGCCGTTGGCGCGATCCCGGTCGCGGGCGCGCTCGCCGCGCTCGTGGTGGCCGACTGGGCGGTCGACATCCAGTGGCAGACCTTGACCGTCGGTGGCGGCCCGGCCGTCGCGCCCGACGCTTCGCGCGTGCTCTACGGTTCGCACCTCGCGCTCGGCGGCTTCTTCGCGCTGCTGTTCGGCGCCAGCGGCTTTCTGGCGCAAGGCCGCTCGCGCCAGCCGCTATCTCCCATCATCTGGGCGGCGACCGCCGTGGTCGTGCCACTCGCGATCATCGTCGCGCTCTACGTGCGCATCTACGGCTTCGAGCGTTCGCTGCCGTTCGCGGCGCTCGCGCTGCTTCTCGCCGCGCTGTTCGCGGTCGCGACCGAACTGCTGACGCGGCGCGAGCCGAGCCCGGGCCTGCCTTCGGCGGCGGCGATCTTCGCCACCGGCTCGATTGCGGCGCTCGCACTCGCCATGACGCTCGCGCTCGAAAAGGGCTGGCTCACGGTCGCGCTCGCCCTGATGGTGCCGGGTGTCGCGTGGATCGCCGAGCAGCGTCCGCTGCCGTGGCTGCGCTGGCTCTGCGGCATACTGGTCGCGCTCGTGATGCTTCGCATCGGCCACGATCCGCGCATCGTGGCGGACGCCGGCACGACGCCGATCTTCAACTGGATCCTCTATGGCTACGGCATTCCGGCGATCGCCTTCTGGGTCGCGGGGTGGCTGTTGCGCAAGCGCGCCGACGACGTGCCCTCGCGCATGGTCGACGCCGCCGCGATCCTGTTCACGGTGCTCACCGGCACGCTGGAGATTCGCCACTATCTCTACGGCGGCGACATCTACTTCACGCGCTACGTTCGCGAGAACGCGCTCGTCGAAGTGGCGCTGCAGGTCTGCGGCGGGCTTGCGATGGTGATCGGGCTGGAGCGGCTGCGCCTGCGCACCAACTCTGTCGTGCACAACGCCGGCGCGCTGGTGATTGCAGCCATGAGCCTCGCGTCCATCGTCGGCGGACTGCTGCTGATCGAGAACCCGTGGCTCAACAACTACAATGTCGGCGGCGTGTTCTTCAATCTCAACCTGCTCGGCTACCTGATCCCGGCCGCGCTCGCCGCCACGATCGGACTGATGACGCGGCAGACGCGCCCGCAGAGCTACCGCACGATCGCGGCCGTCACGGCGGTCGTGCTCGCGCTCACCTATCTGTCGTTCCAGGTCGCGCGCATCTATCAGGGACCGAACATCTCCGCCGGCCGGGTGACCGGCGCGGAAGGCTACACCTACTCGGCGGTGTGGCTCGCGTTCGGCGTGCTGCTGCTGCTGATCGGCATCGGCCTGCGCTCGCAGCCGGTGCGGATGTGCTCGGCGGCGGTTGTGCTCGTCACCATCGTCAAGGTGTTCCTGCTCGATATGGCGGGGCTGACCGGGGTGTGGCGCGCGCTTTCCTTCATCGGCCTTGGGCTGGTGCTGATGGGGATCGGGTATCTCTACCAGCGGCTCTTGTTCACCAAGAAGCCGCCGGAGGCGCCGGTCGTTCCGCCCGCACCGCCGCCTGCGCCTACAACGGCCTGACGTTCAAAGCCGCGCCGGTTCTCCGGCGCGGTTTTTGTTTCTCAATGATGCCGCGGGGGATGCCCCTCGCCCGCGTAGCCGCGCAAGGTGCGATACTTCGCAACCTGCTCGGGGCTCAGCACCGCCATCATGGCGAGATGATACTTCAGGTGCGCTTCCCGCAAGCGGGCCTGCGTCGCGCCGATCTCCTGTGTCGCGGCCGTCAGGCTGGCGGGCGTGATGTGGCGATTGGCGAACAAGCCGTCGAGCTTCGCCTCCTGTTCGATCAGCCGTTCGCCGACCGGAACCGCTTCAGCCTTCATGGCGGCGATCAACGCAGCGGTCCGCTCACGCTGATCGCGCGTAAGGGCGAGCGCGTCGGCGTGTTCGAGCGCATGCATCGGCCCCGGATAGCCGTTGAGCTCCGCGGGCAGCGCGAGGCCCATGCCGCGTCCGGCTTTCAGGTCGGCGATCTGCTGCTCCGACAGCGCCTTGATGGCGCGCCGTTCCATGCCGCCATAGGGCTGCGCGCCTTGGGCCAGCGCCACATTCGGCAGGGTCAGCAACGCAAGGACAGCAAGAGCACGGCGCATCGACGTCTCCATTCAAACGATGATGCGTCAGCCTGCCAGAACCCGCGGCCGCCTGCCATGACAAGCGCGTGAGGAGCGGTCGCAGGCGGGCTCCGTCCTCGCGACGACGCCACGCAACATCAGTTGGTGTCCAGGCACGGGAAGGACCATCGGCTGCCGCCGAAGCCCGTGCCGGTCTCGCCGACTTTATCCCAGCGGAAGGTCTTGCTGTTTCCGCTGCCGAGGACCTTCAACTGCAAGGTCCCCTTTCCGCTGCCGACAATGTCGGCCCAGGAGCCGCTGACCATCAGCCCGTTGCGCTCGCCCCTGAACACGTTGATGAAGGTCTTGCCGCTGTCGCGGCTGGTGCCGACCCACCAGATCGCTTTGCCGCGCTGGCGCACCCGGTATAAGCCGCCGTCGTTCCCATTCCAGTCCCCGGTCATGGATGGCCGGTCTTGGCATATGGCGTGCCCGGTGGCCGGGATGGCGAGAACAAAGAGCAGCGTCGCGCCGAGAAGGCTTTTGGAACGCATGGAAGTCTCCGTGCTGGAGAGCGTTGCCGTCCGGCGCGGCTGCGCCGGCGGTCATGTCATTGCGGGATCAGGACGTGGTCTTCGCAATTGATCTTCCACGTGTTGCCGCCGAATCCCTCTCCTCGGATCTTGCGAAAGCCCACGACCCTGCCGACATGCTGACCCGACGAGGCGATGTCGACGCTCAGCTCCATGGTTCCACCGCCGTTGCCGCGGACGTCGGACCACTCTCCGGTGACGATGTTTCCTCGCCGGACGCCCTTGAAGACGTTGATGAAGGTCTGTCCGCCGTCGCGGCTCGTGCCGACCCACCAGATATCCCGCGGCCGCGGCGGCCTCAGCGTGAGGCGCTTCAAGTTGTCGATCACGCGGTAGATCCCGCCATCGCTGCCGTCCCAGATTCCCTTCATGGTTTCCGGAGGGCCGCATGACGCGTGGGTTGCCACCGGCAGCGCCAGCAGAACGGCGAGAGCCGTTCCGGCGAAAACGCAGGTCGTGCGCATGTGATGCTCCTGTTGCCGTCCACGCATCACGCGACCTCAGGGCCGCGCTTGGCGCACTGTCTCCGCGCGAGCCGTTTGCATGGCCCGCACAAACATTGTCTCGCTGACTCGGGTCGCCTGTCTCAGGTCCCCGGGAACCGCTGACAGACACCGTCGACGCAGTGCGGCGTCGGGGCGCGGCAGCGCGGCACGCACGCTGGCGGCAGAGTCGGGCGGACGCACACGCCATCCTCACAGCGCCGCGGCAGGCGGCAGTTGGCCGGGCTGCAAACCGGCGGCGGAGGCGCCGTGCAGACGCCATTCACGCAGGTGCTTGGCGCACGGCAGTTGCGCGCCGAACACACTTGCGGCGCGGCCTCGACGGCGAATTTGAGCAGCACCGTGACGTCGTTCGCCTCAAGGCTCAGCGTGCGCGGGCCGCTGGTGGCCGTGGTGGCGAGATCGAACGACAGGATCACGCTGCCGGGCGAAGCGTTGCTGACGCGCATGCCGGACACGCCACTGTTTGGCGCGATGGCGATCTGTCCGACGGCGATGCGCGAGAGATCGAAGAAGCCGTTGCTCGTAATGGTCAGCGCAGGCGTCGTGCCGGCCCTCACGGTTTTCGGCGTAACAACGAGCGGGGCCTGCGCATGCGCGAGTGAGACGAACGTGAGAAGTGCGACCGCGATGCCTGTGACAAGCGATCGAAATCCGAGCTTGGCCATGACGGCCCCCGTTTTGATTGCTGACATTTTCGAATGGCGTGTGGCTTTGCCGAAGACGCTCGGAACGATAGGCGCATCACGATTGGCAATGCAACCTAAATTACACATTATGAATGGTATTCATCCACCATTGGTATGCGGGATTTGCGCACGCCCGGAGGATCGCGCTCGATAGGCTTTTATAGTCACATCGTCCGATCCATGAGGGGCATTTTCTAGAGGTGTCTTGACGGTGGGATCGGATGCGGTGCCTGCCACGCGTGTCTCCGATCGCAAGGGGACACGGCACCCGAGGTGCCGGGCAGTCGAAAGACTGCTCACGGGGCGATCGGAAGCCCCGGCGTTTCCCCGCGCTTCGTCCCCTCGCTTGGGGGACGAGACGGGCCAAGCCCCGGACGCATTTGCGCCGCGAGAACGCGAGGCGGGTGAGGGGCAAATGCAAGGCCGCAGCCCCTCACCCGGCTCGCCGTCTTCGCTACGCTTCGAGGGCTCACCACCCTCTCCCCGTTTCACGGGGAGAGGGAAAGGACGGAGCGCGCATCGCATTCCATACAAAAGCAAAACCCTCTCTCTTGCGAGAGAGGGTCCGGGTTCAGCGAAGTTATTGTTCTGCGTTATTTCGCTTTACGCCGTCGCTACACGCTGGGCGCCGCCGAAGAACCACAGCGGGCGCGAGCGCAGCGCGAAGGCGCCGTCGCCGATCAGCCAGAGCGCGAACGACGCCACGATCAGGAACACCGGATATTCCCAGCCGCCGCCCGCGTTCGAGAACACCCAGCCATTGCCGAGGTGCACGGTGGTCGCCGCCGCCATCACGGGAATCAGCGCGAGCGCGACATGGCGCGCATAGACGCCGGTGAGAATGAGGATGCCGCCGATCAGTTCGGCGAGGAACACCGGCCAAGCGAGTTCGGCCGGCATGCCGATCTTGCCGAGGAATCCTGCAAAGCCGGGAATCGTGAAGACGACATACTTCATCAGCGCATGCGCGATCCACATCACGCCGAGCGCGACGCGCAGCACGAAGGCGCCATAGGCGGCGCTGTTGGGGTCGACTTGGGAGGCTTGGTTGCTCATGACACGGGCCCTTTGAATTCATTGTTTGGCATGGCGGGCGCCACAACGCGCCGCCGATGAGCATCGATATGCCGTTGCCTTTTCTGCAAAACAATGAGAATGATTGCCAGATTGAGTTTGCGTGTTTGCAAGCGCAAAAAGAGCCGCCGGGACGTCTGACATGCTGTCGTGGGACGATTTTCGCTACGTGAAGGCCATCGCGGACACGCGCTCGCTGGCGGGCGCCGCGGCCGAGCTTTCGGTCAATCATTCGACCGTGTTCCGCCGCCTCGCGCAGATTGAGGAAGGGCTCGGCTCGCGTTTGTTCGAACGCAGCCGCGGCGGCTACACGCTGACGCCGTGCGGCGAACAGATGGTGCGCCTCGCCGAGCGCATGGGCGAGGACATCGTGGCGTTCGAGCGGCAGGTCACGGGCCGCGACCTGCGGCCGTCCGGTGAACTGCGCGTGACCACCAACGACACCGCGCTCTTGTTCCTGATGACCGACGTGTTCGCGGCGTTTCGCAAGCAGTATCCGGAGATCACGCTCGACATCGTGGTGGCGAACCAGGCGCTGAATTTGTCGAAGCGCGACGCGGACGTGGCAATCCGCGCGACCGAGCGTCCGCCCGAAGCGCTGATCGGGCGGCGCGTGTCGGGGATCGGATGGGGCGTGTTCGCGCCGCGCGAGAGCGCGCCGGAGACCTTCGATCTCGACAAGGACGCCGCCGCGCATACGTGGGTCGGCTTCGGCGACAACCTCGCAGGCCTGCGTGCGGCGAAGTGGCTGCGCACGCATGTGCCGCCGGAGCGCGTGGTCTATCGCATCAACACGGTGCTGGGTCTCGCCGAAGCCGCCGCCGCCGGCGTCGGGCTGGTGCTGCTCCCCTGCTTCATCGGCTCGGCGAACCCCGCGCTCGCCCGCCTCACCCCGCCGCAGCCGGACTTTGCTGACGGAATCTGGCTCCTCACCCATGCAGACTTGCGCCAGACCGCCCGGGTGCGCGCCTTCATGGATTTTGCGGGGAACGAAATCGCCAAGCAGCGCAAGGTGTTGGAGGGGACGGCGTAAACGAGAGCGAGCCGAACGGCCCGCTATCTCGGTTGTCTATTCTGGCGCAGGGCGGTGACGCGCAGCGAACCGTCCGCTTGACACGATGCCTGCAATTGCGCGCCGCGGACTGCGTCTCCATGCTTCGCGGTAGAATACTTGGCGCCTTTGTATTCGTAGCTGATGGAGGGATCGCTCCGGCCATAGATCGCCTGCTTCAGGATATCGTCGAATGCGTTTCGTATGACCTCGCATGAGCCACTCGGGAGATACGACGTGACATGCATGTGAGCTTCCTCAAGGCGAAACTCCGCGATCCTGCAGGATGGAACAAACTGTTCAGTCCTGATGGGGTTTCCGCCGGCACGCAGAGATTCAAAGTCTTCCGGTTTGCAGGGCGGCCCGTAAGCACGATCACCGGGTACGCGCCTTCCGGCAAACTCGCCACCGATGAGTGTTGCTAGTGTTTCGACGAGGAAAATCCTGACCACTTTGTTAGGGCCGACCGAGGGCACCAAACCGCTCGCTGCCGGCGTCACCTGCATGATCGCGGCAACAAGCGCCGCGCAGGCGATGGCTTTGCCAAGGAGACGACGGCGGTGCAGGAAGAGCATCGGTCCGGACACGGGAGCCTCGTTGAACTGGGTAGAATATACGAGAGTCCAACCTGAGCGGGTAGCGTCGCCCTCCTCGCGAAACGGCGGGCGACACCGACGATGCCAACGAGCGACTTGCCAAAATAGCACGATCGTGCTTTTTCTCTGCGCAGGTGGTCGGCACAATGGAGCGTGACGTGAATGAGATGCCCCGGAATCTGACCTTCGGCGTCACGCCGCTCGATCAGGCGATCTCGACCGACGGGCTGACGTTCCTGCAAGCCATGATCGACGGCAAGCTGCCGGCGCCGCCGATCGCCGAGACGCTCGGCTTCTGGCTGACGCGCGTGGAGCAAGGCAAGGCGGTGTTCGAAGGGCTTCCCGAATTCCGCCACTACAATCCGCTCGGCACCGTGCACGGCGGCTTCGCGATGACGCTGCTCGACTCGTGTCTGGGCTGCTGCATCCACACCACGATGCAGAAGGGCGAAGGCTACACGACGCTGGAGATCAAGGTGAACTTGGTGCGCGCGATCACCAAGGACACCGGTTTGATCACCGCGACGGGGCGGCTGATCCATCGCGGGCGCACCACGGCGACTGCCGAAGGCGACATCCGCGATGCCGCCGGCAACCTGCTCGCGCACGGCACCACGACCTGCATGATTTTCCCGGCGAAGAAATAATCGCCGCGCGCGGCCCGAATTAGTTCGAGATCGACGGACGGATGCCGGTGTCGCCCGGCGACGCGAGCGGCTCGGCGCTGACCGGCTTCACCGGCGCGGCCACCGGCTCGCTCGGCGCGGGCGCCGCGTGAACCTTGCGGGTGGTGCGGATCGAGGTCCGCGGCGTCGCCGGCTTCTCGCCGATCGCCGCCGAGATTGCCGACTGTGCCGGCGCGACCGACGCGACCATGTCGCGTCCGCCCCCCCGCCGCTGGAAATCGCAGTACGCGAAGCCAAAGCCCGAGACTGCGCCACGGAATGAGTTGGCGCCGGTCTTGGTCAGGTTGAAGCAGGGATTGAAGAACGCGCCCTTGACCTTCGAGCACACGGTCTCGCCCTGCGGGAACAGCGTGCCGGACGGCAAATGCATGAAGCGGGTCTGGCCGTTGCCCTGCATGCGCACGACGCCTGCCACCGAGCCGTCATTGAAAATGCGGCCCGAGCCGGTCGTGCCCTCGAAACAGTTGAACGAAAAAAGCTTGCCCACGACGAAGCGGCGCGCCGCCTCCGCATTCAGCGGCTCGGCGAGCGCCGGCGTGACGGCGGCGAAAACGGCTGTAAACGCGATAACGCGCACCAACATGTCGGCCTAACTCCCCGTTAACCACGTTCGGACCGGGCCAATATGCCGATCGAATGTAGCCAAATCCTGAACGCGTTTACTGGATTTTGACTACGATTCGGCCCCGAATGCGGCCATCCAGGATCGCCGGGGCGGCCACAAGCACGCCCGGAAGCTGGATTTCATTGGTCATCGTCTGCAATTTGCCCCGGTCAAGGTCGGAAGCCAAGCGTTTCCAGGCCTCCCGGCGCAGGGATTGGGGGCACATCACGCTATCGATGCCCAAAAGCGACACTGCGCGCAAAATGAACGGCGCAACGGTCGTCGGCAGGTCCATGCCGCCCGCAAGGCCGCAGGCCGCCACGGCGCCGCCATAACGGGTTCCCGCCAGCACGTTGGCGAGCGTGGTCGCGCCCACGCTGTCGATGGCGGCCGCCCAGCGCTCCTTGGCGAGCGGCTTGCCCGCGGCGGAAAGTTCCTTGCGGTCGAGGATTTCGCTCGCACCGATGCCGCGCAGGTAGGGCTCCTCCTGCAGACGGCCGGTCGAGGCGATCACGTTGAAGCCGAGCTTGGACAGAAGCGCGATTGCCACCGAGCCGACACCGCCCGACGCGCCCGTGACGAGGACGGGCCCGCGATCCGGAGTGATGCCGTGTCTTTCGAGGGCCATCACCGCGAGCATCGCCGTGTAGCCTGCGGTGCCGATCGCCATCGCCTCACGGCCTGTCATGCCGGAGGGCACCGGCACCAGCCAGTCGCCCTTCACCCTCGCCTTCTCGGCGTAGGCGCCAAGATGCGTTTCGCCGACACCCCAGCCATTGAGGATCACGCGGTCGCCCGGCTTCCATTCGGGATGCGTCGACTGCTCGACCATGCCGACGAAGTCGATGCCGGGGATCATCGGGAAGCGGCGCACCACGGGCGCCTTGCCGCTCACCGCAAGGCCGTCCTTGTAGTTCACGGTGGACCACTCGACGCGCACGGTGACGTCGCCGTCCATCAGCTCGTTTTCGTCGAAGTCGACGAGCTTCGCAGTCTGGCCGTTCTCGCCCTTGTCGATACGCACTGCCCGGAATGTCGCCACGCCTACAAACTCCCGTCACGCCAGTGTCACGGGATTAGTGGACCGGGCCCTGCCACAATGCAAGGGAGGGTCAGGCGCGCAGCGGGACCTCGTTTTCCATGCCGCCAGCGGAAGGCCCGCGCGGACCTTTGAGGCTCGGATAGAGCCGCGCCATTTCGGCGATCAGGAACTTGGTGGGCACATCGTGGAAGGCGCCGTGCAGCACCTCGTACTGCATAAAGGAACGCCCCGCCCCGTCGTAGGCTTGCAGCAGCGCGTCGGTGTCACCGTCGAAATCGAGCGGCGCCACGCCAAAGCGCGAGCAGAGCGTGGAGTTGAAGGTCGGGCTCGCCTTGACCCAGCGTTCGCCGATCAGCACCTCGGTGAAGCCGTGCCAGGCGAAATAGTTGGTGCCCATCTTCTCGCGCAGCTTCTCGCTGGACAGATGGTTGGTCACGTCCCCGAAAGCGACGCGCGCCGGAATGCCCGACGCGCGGCAGAGCGCAGCGAACAGCGAGGCCTTGCCGACGCAGTACGCGCCGCCCGCCTTGAGCACGCTCGAGGCGCGGTAGATTTCAGGATCGGTGTAGTCTTGGTCCGGGTCGTAGCGGATCTCGCGCGCGAGCAGATAGAAGCGCCGCGCGCGCTCGACCACGGACAGATCGGCCGGCGCGGTCTTCGCGGCCGTCTCGACGATCGCCGGATGATCGCTGTCGACGTATTCGGCCGGCGCCAGATAGACGCCGTTCACGTGACTGTCCAAGGTCGGCTCCTTCGCTCAGGCCGCAGCGGGCGCAAGGCGCGCCACCGGCTTCTCGACGATCGGTAGATTGACCAAAGCGGCGAAAATGCCAAGCCCAACGGAGAGCCACCAGACCACGTCGTAGGAACCGGTGCGCTCGTAAAGATAGCCGCCAAGCCATACACCGATGAACGAGCCCACCTGATGCGAGAAGAACACGAAGCCGAACAGCGTCGCCATGTAGCGCAAGCCGAACATCAGCGCGACGAGGCCTGAGGTCAGCGGAACCGTCGAAAGCCACAACACGCCCATCGCGGCGCCGAAGACCAGCGCGGTGGTCGGCGAGATCGGCACGAGCAGAAACGCCGCGATCGCCACCGCACGCAGCGTGTAGATCGCCGACAGCAGGTAGCGCTTCGGCAATCGGCTTCCGAGGATGCCGGCACTGATCGAACCGATGATGTTGAACAGCCCGATGAGCGCAATCACCCAGCCGCCCCATTTCGCCTCGAGGCCCTTGTCCACCAGATAGGGCGGCAGATGCACGGTGATGAACGCGACGTGGAAGCCGCACGTGAAGAACCCGATCACGAGCAGCACATAGGAGCGATGACCGAACGCCTCGCCGAGCGCCTCGCGGAACGACTGCGGACGCGCGGCGCCGGCTTGACCGCTGTCCTGCGGGCTGGTCGCCACCATGAACGCGAGCGGAATGATCAGAAGCACCATGCCGGCGAAGACCAGCAGCGTGTTGTGCCAGCCGACGGATTCGATCAGGCCGACCGCGAGTGGCGAGAACAGGAACTGGCCGAACGAGCCAGCCGCCGTGCCGATGCCGAAGGAAATCGTGCGCCAGGATTCCGGCAGCAGCTTCCCGAAGGCCGCGAGCACCAGCGTGAAGCTCGCGCCCGCAAGACCAAAGCCGAGCAGAACGCCGGTCGAGGCATGCAGCATCGCGGGCGATGTGGAGTAGGCCATCAGCGCGAGCCCGGCCGAATAGATCAGGCCGCCAATGGTCAGCGGCAGCAGCGTTCCGTATCGATCAGCAATCGCGCCGACGAACGGCAGCGCGGCGCCCCACAACAAATTCTGGACCGCGATCGCGAGCGCAAACACGTCGCGGCCGACGCTGAGCTCCTGCGTCATCGGCTGAAGGAAGAAGCCGAGCGTTGCGCGCGGGCCGAACGAGAGGATCGCCATCAGGCAACCGGCGGTGACGATCAGGTAGGGATTGCGCCACGGGGATGCCGTGGTCGCCGGTGCCTGGGTGGTCATGTCGCCTTCCCTTCACTCGCACCGGCCGCGCGGATCACGCGGCGGCGGGCGCGGCCCGCATCACGGGCTTTTCCTCGATCGGCAGATTGATCAGCGCGGAGAATACGCCGAAGAACACCGCGAGCCACCACACAATGTCGTAGGAGCCGGTCCGCTCATAGAGCAGACCACCCATCCAGGCGCCGAGGAAGCCACCAACCTGGTGCGAGAAGAACACGAAGCCGTAGATGGTTGCGAGCCAGCGCGTGCCGAACATCAGCGACACGATGCCGGAGGTCGGCGGCACGGTGGAGAGCCACATCAGGCCCATGCCGGCTGCGAACAGCAGTGTCGTCACCGTGCTCGCGGGCAGCAATACGAACGCCGCGATGAAGACCGCGCGCAGGAAATAGTTGATCGCCAGCAGATAGCGGCGCGGATAGCGGCCTGCGAGCCAGCCAACCGAGATTGAACCGATAATGTTGAACAGCCCGATGGTCGCGAGCGCCCAACCGCCGACTTGCGCGGAGAGCCCGCGATCGATCAAGTAGGCCGGAAGATGCAGCGTGATGAACGCAAGCTGGAAGCCGCAGGTGAAGAAGCCGAGCACGAGGAAAATGTAGGAGCGGTGGCCAAAGGCCTCGGCGAGCGCGCCCATCAGCGTCTGATTGTCGGCATTCTCGGCGGCACCCGGAGGCTTCGGCGCGTTCGGCGGCGTCGCGAGCGCGAATGCAAGCGGCAGGATGAGCAGCAGCAGGCCGCCGAACACCAGCAGCGCCTGCTGCCAGCCGACGTTGTCGATCAGCGCCACGCCGAACGGCGCAAACAGGAACTGGCCGAACGAACCGGCCGCCGTGCCGGCGCCGATCGCGATCATGCGGTAGCGCTCGTTGAGCAGCTTGCCGAACGCCGCGATGACCAGGTTGAACGAGCAACCCGAGAGGCCGAAGCCGAT
>Ga0075366_10000325_pt1 | contig 21814 bp, 19 predicted proteins | sample EndMethybrTD3031_FD_72351 | JGI IMG/M metagenome (GOLD analysis project Ga0075366, IMG submission 72351) | Populus endosphere microbial communities from Tennessee, USA - Endosphere MetaG P. TD hybrid TD303-1 | ecosystem: Host-associated > Plants > Roots > Endosphere | place: USA: Tennessee...
ATAATTCAATAATTCAATAATTCAATAATTCAATAATTCAATAATTCAATAATTCAATAATTCAATAATTCAATAATTCAATAATTCAATAATTCAATAATTCAATAATTCAATAATTCAATAATTATCTCCCCTTAAACTCTGCTTTACGTTTCTCTAAAAATGCGGCTACTCCTTCTTTAAAATCTTCGGTGCCAAAGCATTTGCCAAACTCCTCAATCTCGGTTTCATATCCATTAATGCCATCGGTTAAACCGGCGTTTACCGAGCGTATAGCAGCAGCGAGCGCCAATGGCGCATTTGATATCATTTTAAGCATTAGTTCTTCGGCTTTTGCCAATAACAATTCCGGGGCAACTACATGGGTAACCAGGCCATATTGCAGTGCGTCGGCCGCAGTGATCATATCGGCCGTAAGTATCATTTCTAAAGCTTTGCCTTTACCCACTAATTGAGCAAGGCGTTGGGTGCCCCCGTAACCGGGTATCAGGCCAAGGGTAACTTCGGGCAGACCCATCCTGGCCGTTTCGGCAGCTATGCGGCTATGGCAGGCCATAGCCAGCTCCAATCCGCCACCTAAGGCAAAACCGTTTATAGCGGCTATAACAGGCTTGTTACCATTGGCTATTAAATCAAATACCAGGGCCTGGTTATCGCGGGCAATGGCCGTACCTTGTGTAGCATCCAGGTCGGCAAATTCGCTGATATCGGCACCGGCAACAAAAGCCTTGAGCCCGGCACCTGTAATAATGATACCGCCAACACCGGGGTTGTTAAAAGCGTCGGTAAAAGCCTCGTGCAACTCGCAAAGGGTAAACTTGTTTAAGGCATTGAGCTTGCTTTCGCGGTTTATAGTAATATATTGTATCCTATCTTTCGTGTCTGTCAATATATTTTCAAATCCCATTGGTATAATTATTTAAAAATTGCGGTGTTGGTGCACCCAATCGGTAATATATTTTACAATGTCCTGCGTACTTGTTCCGGGTGGAAAAAGTTCGCCTACCCCTTGCTCCTTTAGCGCCATCATATCATCGTTAGGTATAATGCCGCCGCCGGTAACCAGCACATCATCCATCTGTTTTTCCTTAATCAGCTTCAGTATTTTCGGAAAAACCGTCATATGCGCGCCGGATAATATAGAGATACCAATAGCGTCAACATCTTCCTGCAAGGCGGTATTTACCACCATTTCGGGCGTTTGGCGCAAGCCGGTATAAATTACTTCCATGCCGGCATCGCGCAGCGAAGTAGCTATGATGCGTGCACCACGATCGTGGCCGTCAAGCCCTACCTTGGCAACAAGAACGCGGATGGGTCGGTTAAAGGTATTACTCATACACTGTAAAAGTAATAAGAAAGGTGGAATAATAACCAAATGGGGAATGGAATGTGAAACGACAATCCCCTCAGGGTCCTTTTTCAAAGAGACCCTGAGGGAACGGAATTTTTAATATCCAACATCGAAGTTCTTCCTTCATTATTCGATATTGGACATTCGGTGTTCGATATTATTTACCAAACCAATTTGTATCCCAATCCCCTCACGGTAATGATCTGCACATTCGGGTCAATTTTTAAATGGCGGCGTAATTTGCTGATAAATACGTCCAGGCTGCGGGCGTTAAAAAAACTGTCGTCGCCCCAAATATCATCCAGCAATTGTTTGCGGGCCAAAACCTGGTGCCCGCTTTTGCACAACAGTTTCAGAATGTCGCTTTCCCTGCTTGTTAACTGCCGGTTATTGGTCCCCTGCCTGATGCTATTTTTTGCAGGTATAAAAGCAATACTCCCAACCTGGTAACTTTCGTTTAACGGGCGGGTGGTTTTAAGCAAGCGGTTATCACTTAGCAATACTTTTATGCGCACTATCAATTCTTCTACACTAAATGGCTTTTTTAAATAATCATTAGCGCCCGATTCAAACCCGGCCACTACATCTTTAGGTTGCGAACGTGCCGTTAAAAAAATAATGGGTGTATGCTTGTCTGTTTCACGTACCCGCCTGGCAACCTCAAAGCCATCCATTTTTGGCATCATAATATCAAGTACTAAAATATCAGGTTTGCTGCCTTTATACTTTTGCAGCGCTTGCTCGCCATTGGCGCATAAAGTAACCTCAAAGCCATTCTCCTCCAGGCTTTCGCGAACAATGTGGGCCAGCGAAAGCTCATCTTCGGCAAACAGGATGCGTGTTTTATCCATTTTTATAAAGGTATCGATACTATAAACTCGCTGCCTGTATTTACTTCACTTTTTACGCTAACGCTGCCGCCATGCGCTTCAACAATATATTTAACATAGTTTAACCCAAGGCCTGTGCCTTTTACATTATGTACATTACCTGTTGGTACCCGGTAAAATTTATCAAAAATACGGGCAAGGTGTACCGGCGCAATACCTATTCCATTGTCCTTAATGGCAAATACAGCCATGTTATTTTGCTTGTACAGTTCAATTTGTATAACAACAGGGTTATCGCTGTATTTTGCCGCATTATCTAAAATATTAAGCAATACATTTTTAAAATGCAGCTTATCGGCCACAATATCAGTTATATTATCTTTGTTGGTATAGGTAATGTTCACAACCTTATCGGTTTTTGATTTTTCGGTCGCGATAATTTCGTTCACAAAGTTATCCGGAGCAATCTTTTCTTTGATGAGTTTAACCTCCTTATTCTCAAAAGCGGCCACATCAAGTACTTTGCTTACCAACTGATTTAACCGGGCCAATTCATTGCGCGACGTTTCCAGGTAGCGTCTTGTTTTTTCGGGATCGTTTAATACGTTATACTTCTGCATCCCTTCAATGGCTACTGTTATGGTGGCAATCGGCGTTTTCAGCTCATGGGTCATGTTGTTTATAAAATCGTCTTTAAGCTCGCCCAATGCTTTTTGCTGGTTTAGTGTTTTTATGATGTAATAAAAACAGAAGATGGTGAACAATATTAGCAAACCCGATAGGCCAAGTGTTATCAGCATGCCCTTTATAATCACATACTGTGGATTACGAAAAGCGGCCCTGGCATATAAAGTATACTGATACTGCAGGGTATAGTTAGTTAATAAAAACGTGAACCCATGGTATTGGTATTTGTACTCGTTGGTTTCGCTAAGAAAAACGTTATCTGATTTTGGTGCCGTGGGCTTGCTGCTTAGGTTTATTACAAAACGCGCGTTGATATGCATTTTGTCCAATTCTGCGCGCAAGTAGTTGCTTATCTTTAAGCTATCTGCCTGTTTATAATTGCGTGGCTGTTCAAAGATGCCATTTTGCGCAATGGGGTATTTAAAACCCGGCTTATTGTAATTGGCGTTTATATATGCCCTTACGGCCGGCGGCGGGTTCATGCCGTCGTAAATAAAAAAATCCTGAATCACCTCGGTCATCAAAGGCGGAACATAGAAAGACATTTCTGTAAGTACCTCCGGCACGGTTGGGTTAGCATGTTTTATTTTCGATTTATAGTAATTATATATCTTAGAATCTGTTTGAAAAGAAGCGCTGCTTCGTGAGCCATGAACAGATATCCAGATAGCATACGGCGTAATTGACGGACCGGTACTGAAAGTTGAACGACCGCCGGCAGCAGCGGTATTGATTTGTAATGGGCTATCAATTTTTATTGCCGTGGTGCTTTCAGAAAGTCTTTTTACCAATACCGTTCTTAGCGAATCAAAGTAATCCCGTTTGCAACTATCCAGCGCCCGCTGCATGGCTGCGTCTATTTTGTTTTCAAATAGTTTTTTGTTTTCCTTATAGGCATTAAAACTCCAGTACCCCTGAAAAATAATGATCCCAGTAAGTGACAGTGCAATTAAAAATAGTACGACCTTAAGTTTCCTTTTCATGTTAATTTGATTGATGAAGGTAAAACTAATTACACTGCCATCAACCAATGCCATCTGTTAACATTGCTTAACATACCATAAGATTGCTTAAATTAAAGACCAGAAAATATGGGATATATTCAGGCCGTTGTTTTTAACCTGTAAGTGTACGAGTGGAGGCTATTGCCTTTAATCAATATCACGTTTTTTGATCAGGAACATTTAAATAAAAAGGATGGCTTATTTCACGCAAAAACGTTAAGGAACAAAGGCGCGAGGAGATTTGCTTATCTTTCTTGGCCTCTTTGCGTGAAAAACTAACCGACTTGATCAAATTCGACATCGTTCAATGCAATCATCCATAAACCTCACCGAAATCTTAAAAGCCACGTTTTTCGATTGCTTGCAATAGCCTCAAAAAATAAATTTTAACTTTGCTCCTGTTATGATGATCAGTGCGGCCACACCCTTTAATTTACTCAACCAGGATCTTTTATTGCTGCCTCAAAAAGCCATTTACTGGCAGCAGCAAAAAGCTTTAATAGTAGCCGATGTGCATTTTGGTAAAGTAGGCCATTTTCGAAAGGCGGGCATTGCCGTACCCCGGGATATGGAACAAAGCGACCTGGCCACCTTATCCGATCTGATCCACGAATACAAACCCGAAAAACTCCTTTTCCTTGGCGACTTATTTCACAGCGACATGAACAACGACTGGGATTGGTTTATCCTTTGGCGTAGCCAATTTCCGGGACTACAGGTTATTTTGATAAGGGGAAACCATGACATTATAGCCGACAGCAACTATCTAAAACTCGATATCGAACTTCATGACGAGTTACTGCTTGGCCCATTCCTGATGTTGCACCATCCCCTGCCGGATGATAAACTGCAAAGCGCAGGAGGTTACGTTTTTTGCGGCCATATCCACCCCGGCGTAAACCTGAGCGGCAAAGGCAGGCAAAGTATTACCCTGCCTTGTTTCGCGTTTGGAAAAAAGCAGGCCATCTTTCCGTCGTTTGGCAAATTCACCGGCAAAATAGCTATCCGCAGCCTGCAGGCAGATAAGATTTTCGCGGTATTGAAAGATAAAGTAGTGGCTATAGCTTGATTCGCTGACCTTCTCAACCCTATTTAAAGCAAGGATTTAGTGTAATTGCATTGTAATTTCTTAGATTGATTCTAAATAACTTTTTAGCGGTTAATAAGCCGGATGCATTTATATCTTTTGGCATATAATAGATACTTTTGCCAAAATAAATCTAATTCATAATGAGCGAAATTAAACAAACCTTTAACTCATCGCTGGGCAAAAAGCTGATTATGGCTTTAACAGGCTTGTTTTTGTGTACTTTTATTATTGTACACCTTGGGGGCAACCTGTTGCTGTTTAGCAACGACAATGGTTTTGGTTTTAATGTGTATGCCAACTTTCTTACACATTTTGCACCAATTGAAGTAATCGCCTATATCCTATACCTGTCTATAGTGATACATGCGCTTTACGCATTAATTATTACGGTTAAAAACCGCAAATCACGTCCGATAGGTTATGCCATCCAGCCAAAATCTGATGCTACCTGGTCGTCAAAAAACATGGGGCTTTTAGGGTCGATACTGTTTTTATTTATCGTTATCCATATGGGCGATTTTTGGTTCAAGTATAAATACACCAACGATATTGCTTTTAAGGAGTACCGTACTGACCTGGCAACAGGTAAAACAACCGAGGCTGTTTACACACCGGTTTCAGAAGATTTCACTCATTCGGTATCAGTAGAAAACAATGTAGAAGTTGTAAGGGTAAAAGATTTGCATGCACGCGTAGTATACAGCTTTAGCCAGTGGTGGTATGTTGTCCTTTACGTTATAGCCATGGGGGCCTTATCGTTCCACCTGTTGCATGGTTTCCAGAGCGCTTTCCGCACACTGGGCTGGGTACACCGTAAATACACACCTATAGTATATGCCATTGGCACCTGGTTCTTCGCGGTTATTATACCTATAGGTTTTGCCCTCATGCCGATATGGTACTATTACATATATGTGATTAAATAGTTAGTTGATTAAGTTAAATGGTTGATTAGTTATGTTTAGTTGAATGGTTAATTAAGTTAGTGGTTGATTAATTTGAAAAGCAAAGAGCCTTCAAACTCATCACTCACAACTCACAACTCACCACTCACAACTCACTACGGCCACTCACTAATATAAAATTATAAAAGAAATGAGTTTAGATGCTAAAATTCCAGAAGGCCCATTAGCCCAAAAATGGAGCAAGCATAAATTTGACCTGAAGCTGGTTAACCCGGCCAACAAGCGTAAATACGATATTATTGTTGTAGGTACCGGTTTGGCAGGCGCGGCGGCTGCAGCCTCATTGGCCGAGCTTGGTTATAACGTAAAGGCTTTTTGTTTCCAGGATAGTCCACGCCGGGCGCACTCCATTGCGGCACAGGGTGGTATTAACGCGGCAAAAAATTACCAAAACGACGGCGACAGCGTTTTCCGTTTGTTTTATGACACTATAAAAGGAGGCGATTATCGTGCCCGCGAAGGCAACGTGTACCGCCTTGCCGAAGTATCGGTAAATATCATTGATCAGTGCGTAGCACAGGGTGTCCCCTTTGCACGCGAGTATGGCGGCTTGCTGGATAACCGTTCATTCGGCGGTTCGCAGGTATCACGTACGTTTTACGCACGTGGCCAGACGGGACAGCAATTGCTTTTGGGCGCTTATTCGGCATTAAATCGCCAGATACATGCCGGCAAAGTAAAAATGTACACCCGTACCGAAATGCTTGATGTGGTTACCATTGATGGCCATGCCAAAGGTATTGTTACCCGTAACATGATCAGCGGTGCTATTGAAACACACGCAGGCCATGCCGTATTATTGTGTACAGGCGGCTACAGCAACGTATTCTACCTGTCAACAAATGCTATCGGTTCAAACGTAACGGCTGCCTGGAGGGCCCACAAACGCGGTGCTTTCTTTGGTAACCCTTGCTATACCCAAATTCACCCAACCTGTATCCCGGTAACCGGCGATCACCAGTCGAAGCTTACGCTGATGTCTGAATCGTTGCGTAACGACGGCCGTGTTTGGGCACCAAAAACCGTTGAGATTGCCGAGCAATTGCGCAAAGGAACCATCAAAGCCGACCAGGTAAAAGAGGACGACCGCGATTACTTCCTGGAACGTAAATACCCTGCCTTTGGTAACCTGGTACCACGAGACGTGGCCTCACGTAACGCCAAAGAAATGGTTGCAGAAGGCAAGGGCGTAGGAGGCTCGGGCTTTGCAGTATTCCTTGATTTTGCCGATGCCATCAAACGTTTGGGCGAAGACACCGTTAGGGCCAAATATGGTAACCTGTTTGATATGTATATCCAGATTACGGATGAAAACCCCTACAAACAGCCTATGCGTATTTACCCAGCAGTACACTATACCATGGGTGGCCTTTGGGTTGATTATAACCTGAGCACAACTGTACCTGGCTTATATGCTTTGGGCGAATGTAACTTCAGCGATCACGGTGCAAACCGCCTTGGGGCTTCTGCTTTAATGCAGGGCTTATCTGATGGTTATTTTGTAATCCCTTATACCCTTGGCGATTACCTGGCTAAAATTGGCCCTAAAAAGGTTGACACCACGCACCCTGCTTTTGAAGCTACTAAAAAGGACGTAATTACCTACATCAATAAATTGCTTGCTTTAAAAGGCAACAAAACGGTAAACGAATACCACCGCGAGCTTGGCCACATTATGTGGGAATATTGCGGTATGGCCCGTACAGCAGAAGGTTTAACAAAAGCCAAAGGTTTGATACAGGCGCTGAAAGCCGATTTTTGGAAAAATGCCATTGTAACCGGCGAAAACGAAGAAGTAAACGCCTCATTAGAAAGGGCCGGCCGTATTGCCGACTTTATTGAACTTGGCGAACTGATGGTTGACGACGCGTTAATGCGCAACGAATCATGTGGTGGCCACTTTAGGGTAGAGTCGCAAACAGCAGATGGCGAAGCTTTACGCGATGACGAAAACTTCGCGTTTGTAGCCGCCTGGGAATTTAAAGGCGAAAACCAACCGGAAGAATTACACAAAGAACAACTGGTATTTGAAGCAGTTCATTTATCGCAACGTAACTATGCGTAGTAGCAAGTAGTTAGTATCAAGTATCAAGACAGGAAACAAAAAAAATCTTGATACTTGATACTTGCGACTTGATACTAACAACGAAATCTCATATCTCAAATCTAAATAGAATGAACGGAAATATGAACCTGACGCTGAAAGTATGGCGTCAAAAAAACGCTCAGACATCGGGCAAATTTGTGACTTACAAGGCTGAAAATATTTCGCCCGATATGTCATTTTTAGAAATGCTTGACGTTGTTAACGAAAGTTTGACCCATAAAGGCGACGAGCCTATTAATTTTGACCACGATTGCCGCGAAGGTATTTGCGGCATGTGCTCGTTATATATCAACGGACATCCGCACGGGCCAAAACGTGGTATTACTACCTGTCAGCTGCACATGCGTACTTTTCACGATGGCGAAACCATCACTATTGAACCATGGCGCGCTTCGGCATTTCCAGTTGTGAAAGATTTAGCGGTTGACCGTTCGGCGTTTGACAGGATCCAGCAAGCCGGTGGTTATGTTTCGGTAAATACCGGTGTAACTACCGATGGCAATGCACTACTAATCCCTAAAGTTATTGCCGATGAAGCATTTAACTCTGCCACCTGTATTGGTTGCGGCGCCTGCGTTGCGGCTTGTAAAAACGCTTCGGCCATGCTGTTTGTATCTGCCAAAATAACCCAGTTGGGTTTATTACCGCAAGGCCAGCCAGAGCGTTACAGCCGTGTACAATCAATGGTAGCACAAATGGACGAAGAAGGATTTGGCAGCTGTACCAACACCGGCGCCTGCGAAGCAGAATGTCCTAAAGAAATTAAGCTGACCAATATTGCCCGTATGAACAATGACTTCTTCAGCGCTAAATTGTTCAGGGAAGAAGAAGTAAATGAAGTAAAGCACTAAATATTTGCTTGAATATAGTAAGGGCCCGGTAGATTTCTGCCGGGCCTTTTTTTGAGCTGATTTTAAGGTGGACTGTCGCCCGGGTGTTGCGGTTTTGTTTCGGTTTGTAAATTATGACAATTGGTAATTAACTGATTGTTAGATAGATGCTACATTTCACTGTTTCACCTGTTGCGCAACGCAACACTTTGGCTCATCCTGAAAAAGATTATGATAGATTGTTTCTAGTTTACAAAGTTGAAAGTGAAAAAGTCCCTTATTGCTTTTGTTTAATAGCAAAAACATTATCCGGGGTTAAGGAAAACCGGGAACCTTGCCAAAGGAAAATAGCACGTTGTTTATCAACTTGTGTTTGAATATAGTTATTTAACATATTACCTGCCTGCGAAATAGCATCACCGGCATTGTTGGGTTTAACCTTATAAATGCTCCCGGCAAATGAGGTAGTTTTAATTGTAACCGTTTGCCATCTTATAATATTAATTTGCATAAACCAGGCATAATAAAAATTATAACCACTCCACATCAATTCCGGCTGTGTATTATACTGAATTATTTCCCCGCTAAGTTCAAGCGTATATAATTGAAACTGCTGATCGGTTATCATCTGTAAAACCACCGATGAATTATCGCCCCCGCAATCGTTATACTTATCGTCATATTCCTTTTTTAGATCATTAAAATCGATAAGATAATCGTTATAAAGGTCGTGATATAGCTGTTTTGTAGCAATAAGGGCGCGGCGGTTATGGGTGGCTCCATCCCGGATATGCTGGCTAAAGCTTAGGTGTGCGCGTTCTTCAATTTCGCTTTTGGTACGTCCGCATTCGCTGCAAAACAGGCCTTCCTTATATTCCTGTACATTGAATTCGTATTTTTTTCGCCGGGCATCAATTTTCGATTTAATCTTTTCGAACTTTATTTTACAGCCATCGTCGGCATTATCGGCCAAAACAGAGGTTTGTGCCGATGCAGCGCAATAACTTGCCAGGAAAATTATGATACCTAAAATAGTTTTCATGTTCAAAAACCCGAAAGCTTGAAACAGGTTGGTTTAAATATGGCAGGCTTTATTGTAAGCTTACTACCAAATTAAGCAGAATATTTTTGATATACCTAAAATTGGAATATTATTTAAGAAAGCAAAGGTATCGTTGCCATCAATTATTTGAGCTCGGTAATACTTTGTATGGGTTGCTTGATTTCAATTAGCTTCTACATAACTTTTTTCCTAAGGGCCATCGGCCCGACACATATTGTAGCCATGGGTTTCAACCCGTGGATGATTGGCCAAAACACTACAAAAGTGCCATCGGCACGGCCCATATTTTTGATCTAAATTCAGGTATTTTTAATTTTCCACCGATATATACGCATTGCTCATATGGATCGAACCTACGGCTCTCCATTGTTTTCTTCGTTTTTTTCCACGGGTTAAAACCCGTGGCTACAAGATTGGCCGAGGCTACGCCTCTAATTCGTGTTAAACAAGCCCGCAATGTGTCGACAAACGAGCACCTCAGCTGCGTTATCCATGCAAAACGTCATAGAACCATTATTTAAGCGTTAGGGATAGCAATGAAAAGCCCGGAGCATGGCAGGGATGTGAGCGAAGGCTTGCGAGGACTTGCAATGAATAGCCCGGCGGCCGCTTCTACCGGCGGCTGAAACGCCATAAACATAAAACTTCAATCGGATTCGTCTCTAATTGAAACCATCCACCACTTTCCTTTCCGGTTTACAAAATTGCGATAAACCGAAAATCCCGTTTCATCTATTAGCAGATGAACGGCCACAGTCGTTTCGTCAATCCGTTGAGGTCTTACTATTATATCTTTTTGTTTTTGCGGATCTTGAAACCACCAATCTTTTTTTTGGAGAAATTTTGTGGTATCGCCTTCATCTTCGCCGCCAATTATCGTTAACTTTAACGGAAAGATGATGCGTGATATTTGAAACACTGAATCGGAATTAAACCTTTTGAAAAACACAGCAAAACGCTCAGGTACAGTATCGGCTGTTTTAAATTTTGTCACCGCTTTGGCAGGTAGCAATATTCTTGTCTGTTTATCATTACCGCACGCAGTAAGTAGCAGTAATACCGACACGTATAACAAACTGATTTTTTTTATTAGTTGCAGCATAATTGTAATAGGTTTAAGCAAAGGTATATGTTTAACAGGCATTGTTTTGCCTAATATATTTACCCTTTAAAATAAGTTATGATGGCTTAAAATTACCATATCAATAGGTAAACTTTGTTAAAAATGAAAAATCAATTAAAATAATCGCAAAAAATTCAAAATAATTTGCTTTTTTATCAAAAACACTTCATAAATTACATTTTTTAAAAATAACTGGTTAGTAATCTTCAAATCTTCACAATTTCACATGCAGGAATCAGCTTATTTTGATAAATATAACCCAATAGGTGGCGTTTGGGACGAAATGTATGGACTGGATAGCAATGTTCGAGAGCATTATCGTAAGGTAATAGAATATATTTCGCAGGAATCGGCCGACGACCTGAACAAAAAAGAGGAGCTGGCCAAACGACTTTTTATGAGCCAGGGTATCACCTTTACTGTATACAACAGCGGCGAAGGCATTGAAAAAATTTTTCCGTTTGATATTATTCCGCGCATTATTACGGCCAGCGAATGGGCTTTTGTTGAGAAAGGAATTAAACAGCGCCTTACCGCGCTAAACCATTTTTTGAAAGATATTTACAATAACCAGTTTATTGTAAAAGACGGCATTGTACCTATTGATATCATTTACTCGTGCCCACACTTTTTACGCGAGATGTACCAGTTAAAAGTACCTTATGATATTTATGTACATATTTCGGGTATCGACCTGATCCGCGACGAGGATGGTACCTTTTATGTACTGGAGGATAACCTGCGCACCCCATCGGGCGTAAGTTATATGCTGGAGAACCGCGAAATAACCAAACGTTTATTTCCCGATTTACTGCCTCAGTGCGGTGTACGGAGCGTTACGGAGTATCCAACCATACTGTATAAAAATTTGCTGGCGTTATCGCCCAGGCAAATCTCCAATCCTACCATAGTACTGTTGAGCCCTGGGATTTATAACTCAGCTTATTTTGAGCATACCACGCTGGCCCGCCTGATGGGCGTTGAACTGGTAGAAGGGCGCGACCTGGTGGTAAACAACCATAAGGTGTATATGAAAACCACCACAGGCTTACAGCAGGTAGATGTAATTTATCGCCGGGTTGATGATGAGTATTTAGATCCGCTGGTGTTTAATCCTGCGAGCATGCTGGGCGTAGCAGGCATTATGGGCGCTTACCGCAAGGGCAACGTAGCTATTGTAAATGCAGTTGGTACCGGCGTAGCCGATGATAAAGCGGTTTACGTATATGTACCCGATATGATCAGGTATTACCTGAACGAAGAACCGATACTGAAAAACGTACCCACACACCAGCTGGGCAACCCCGATGAGCGTGAGCATGTGTTTAAAAACCTAAACAAGATGGTGGTTAAAAAAACCAACGGCAGCGGCGGTTACGGCATGCTGATGGGCCATGCGGCATCTGAACAAGAAATTGAAGATTATAAAAAGGAGATCCTGAAAGATCCACGCAACTTTATAGCGCAGCCTACCATTAGCCTTTCGGCAGCGCCGTGTTATATGCAAGGTTCGTTAAAGCCACGACGTATTGATTTAAGGCCTTATGCATTGTACGGCCCCGATGGCATCGAGATTGTACCCGGCGGATTAACCCGCGTAGCCCTTAAAGAAGGCTCACTGGTGGTTAACAGCTCGCAGGGCGGCGGCAGTAAAGATACCTGGGTGCTGGCGTAGAGGTTAGGTAGAAGTATAAAAAGACAAGGAAAAGGACTATTAACACCGAACATCGAATTTTGAATAATGAACATCGAAGTAAAATCTATCTTCATTAATAATTTAATTCATCATTCGATATTGGACATTCGATATTCATTATTAAAAAATCATTCCCCCTTTAGGGGGTTAGGGGGCTACTAATATGTTAAGCAGGGTTGCAGCAAGTTTTTATTGGTTAAGCCGTTACATTGAGCGCAGCGATGGTATGCTGCGGATGCTCAAAATTAATTACGCCTCATCGCAGGATACTGTACAGGAGTTTACCTGGGAACCGGTGATCCGGATTTTTGCCGGGATTAAAGAGGCAGAGATTGATAAGTTGGAGAACGACAGCCGGGCTGTTTTAAAATACATGGTGACGGGTAAAAACAACCCTAATTCGATACTAAACATTATTACCCTGGCCAGGGAAAACGCACGTGGGGTACAAGAGCACATCCCTAAGGACCTTTGGCAATGCCTTAACGAGTATTACCATACGGTAAAAGATTCGCGCCTGGAGCGCTCCCTGCAGCGCGAGGATCCTATTGGCGTGCTTGATATACTGATAAAACAAGTAATGCTTTACTACGGCACGGCCGAGATTACCATGGAGCGTGGCGAGGGTCGAAGCTTTATGAACATTGGCAAGTACCTGGAGCGGGCCATTCAATCGGTAGATATTTTGGATACCAAATTCAGTTCCGTAAGTGACAATCCCGACTTGCTGACAGATACCACCTATTGGAAACATCTTTTACTGTCATTAGGCGGATATGAGCTGTACCTGAAAACATATCGCGAGGGTTTTGAGGCCGAGAACGTACTGGAACAGGTGGCATTAAATAATGATTTCCCGCGCTCGGTTATCTACTCGGTAAACAACATACATCGTTATTTTGACAGGTTGAAAAATGACAGCAATGTAGATACCTTCCGCGAGATGTCGTTCCAGATTGGGAGGTTGCAAAGCCGGATTAAATACAGTTCGGTAAAAAGCATCCGCGATGAGGGGCTACATTTATTTTTGACACAAACCAGGAAAGAACTTTATGGCATTGGTAACTCATTAAACGAATATTACTTTGCAAACTCCTGATAATTTGAAGATTTGAAAATTTGAAGATGGATGAAAGAGCGATTTGAAGATTGATAGACCAACAGAAAGGTCGTTTTCAAATTTTCAAACCCTCAAATTAAATAATTGAACTCATGCCCGATTTTAAGATACAGCATATTACAAAATACAGTTACGAAGGGATGGTACGCGACAGCGCCAACCAAATTGTATTGTACCCCATAAAGGACGAATACCAGGATGTAACATATCATGAACTGCAGATAACCGGCAATCCGGTTGTGGATACTCATATTGATTATTACGGTAACGAGATTGGCAGCTTTACCTACAGCGAACCACATTCGGTAATGGTTATCAATTCAAAATTAAGTGTTACTACCAGGCAACGGCCATTGCCTGTTACAGATATTTTCCCCGATCAGCAATGGGAATATCTTAAACATATCCAATACATGGTGCCCTATATCGACTTTTTAAAGCAGGAATATTTTGAAGGCCTGCCCGAGCTACAGGTTATTGTTGAACAGGAACGAACATTGGACGATACGCCATTCCAAATAGCATTACGGTTTTGCGGCTACGTATACCAAAATTTTGAATACATTAAAGGAGTAACCAGTGTGGAAACCACACTTGATGAAGTCTGGAAGCTGAAAGCGGGTGTTTGCCAGGATTTTGCACACATTTTAATGGTAATGCTGCGCTTGCTAAAAATACCGGCCCGTTATGTAAGCGGTTACATTTGCACCAACAGCAGCACCATGCGCGGCGAAGGTGCTACCCACGCCTGGGCCGAAGTTTACATTCCAGATTACGGCTGGCTGGGCATCGACCCTACCAATAACTGCATCGCCAATGAAACCCACGTGCGGTTGGCAGTTGGCCGTAACTTTTCGGATTGCTCGCCGGTAAAAGGCGTTTATAAAGGCACATCGGGCCACAAACTGGAAGTAGCTGTTAGCGTAGATGATGACGAAAGCACTTTTACTAACATAGACGATAAAGCCCATCACGATAACGAATTGCTGCATCGTACCACAGATAGTACCCCTAAAAACAGTTATCAAAGGCACTTGGAAATCATTCAGCAACAACAGCAGCAGCAACAATAATTTTAAAATTTGGTAATTTGAAGATTTGAAAATGCCCTTATTATTGAATTATAAAGGCATTTTCAATTTGCTTAATATCGATTTTTGGCAAACTGTTATAAGCGTAAAATAGTTTGAAGACTGAGTTAACAAACCATTTTCAAATTCTCAAATCTTCAAATTTTCAAATCAAAAGTTACACTTTCTTAATCGCATCCATCAGTACCGGAATTTTTGGCACTTTTTCATAAGCCTGGGAAAGTTTGCCGTTTTTGTCATAAATGGCGATGTATGGCGTGGTTTGTACATGGTAATAACGCTGTACAACGTAGGTGTAACCTTCGGTACCAATAATGATGTTATGATACTTGGCCAGGTCAAAATCGCGTTGAAAAACCTGTATGGCTTTTAGTTGGTTAACAAAGGTGATCATCACAATTTGTATACCTTTCAGCTTGTCCAACTGGGGTTTTAAGTCATACATCAGGTGCTGACAATGGCTGCAATCCGGCGCGAAATAAATCACCATAACAGGCTTATTCTTTTTCAGGTCGGCAGGGGTAACATAAACGCTGTCTGTTGTTAATATATGGTATGGGGCAATTTTGCTATTGGCAGGAATGGTTTGAGCCTGGCTGCAGCCGGCGGCTACAATAAGGCAAAGCAACAAACATATTTTTTTCATTATGTTAATATAGTATTTCATTAAAGCATAGTTACGATATTTTTAGCTTTCCAGCAATTCTATCTGCCAGGCAATATGTTCTTCGGTTATTGGGAATAACGCATTTTCGCGTACTGTATGATACACGGCATCAAATAAACCATTATAATTACCTTTGTCTGACGGAACCCACTCCACCGTTTTTTGATTATCAGCGCCCATAAGCACCAATTTACCTTCGCTTCCTTCAGGTTCAATACCAAAACCTTCGGCATCCGGCGTCATTCCGGTATCTAATTGCGCCTCTTGTACATCGGTACGCAACTTTACAAAGCTGCCCAATGTGCCATGCACCACAAACCCTGGCAAATGCTCGGCAATCAACAGGCCGGATGTCAGGTATACATTCAATTGATTTGGATAACTTAAGTGAATATGAAAATAATCATCAACCTGCGAGCCTGGGCGATGTGTAGCTGTAGTTTTCACGTAACCTAATGGGCGGCCAAAAATACTGATGGCGTTATCAACCAGGTGTGCCCCCAAATCGTACGTTAAGCCGTTACCCGGCGTTTCTTTAGTTTCTTTAAATACTTTGGCACCAATAGGCATGCGGTACCTGTCGAGCCTGAAATGCACTTCTATCAACTCACCAAGCCTTCCGCTTTCAATAACCTTTTTTACGGAGATAAAACCACTATCGTACCGGCGGTTTTGGTATATCATCACCTTCAAATCAAGCTGCTTGCCCAAATCAAATAACGCCTTTACTTCTGCCGATGTAACCGCTGCTGGTTTTTCAATCAATACGTGCTTGCCGGCATTTAAAGCCCGCACCGCGTAATCAAAATGGGTATCATTTGGCGTATTAACAACTATTAATTCAATTTCAGCGTCATTCAGCAGTTCATCGATGGTATTGTAACTAATAACATCCGGGTATACCTTGCTCGCCTTTTTTTCATGGCGCTCTACAACGGCCTTAAACGTAAAGCCGGGATTGGCCGACAAAAATGGCGCATGAAAAATACGGCCCGACATGCCGTAGGCCATCAGGCCTGTTACTATTGGTTTTGTTGACATAGGTGTTTATTGCCTTTAGTTATGGAGTAAAAATAAGAAAAATACCCTTGTCATTCTGAGGTACGAAGAATCTATTTGCGAACTTTTCTATCGGTAATGTATGGTGTAAAATAGATTCTTCGTACCTCAGAATGACAGAAAAGAAACCCAAAACAAAGCCCGGTTGAATTTCTTCAACCGGGCTTTACTATATATTCAACGAAACTTGATTATTATTTCTCGTCTTTTACTTCTTCAAAGTCAACATCGGTTACGGTGTCGGCATTATCCTGTGCACCTGCACCTGCGTTACCTCCTGGCTGGCCGCCCTGAGCGTCGCCTGCGGCTTTGTACATCTCTTCAGATGCGGTAGCCCATGCAGCATTCAGTTCGGTTTGAGCAGTTTCTATGGCGTCGAAGTCTTTAGCAGCATAAGCTTCTTTTAGCTTAGCTAAACCGGCTTCAATCGGGCCTTTTTTATCGGCGCTGATCTTATCACCATACTCTTTCAGTTGTTTCTCCGTCGAGAAGATCAGGGCATCAGCAGCGTTTAGTTTTTCAACTTCTTCGCGTGCTTTTTTATCTGCATCGGCGTTAGCTTCAGCTTCGTCCTTCATCTTTTTGATCTCGGCATCAGTTAAACCTGAAGAAGCTTCGATACGGATTTTTTGCTCTTTACCGGTTGCTTTATCTTTAGCAGATACGTGCAATATACCGTTGGCATCAATATCAAATGTTACTTCGATCTGAGGCACACCGCGAGGTGCTGGTGGAATACCATCCAGGTGGAAACGGCCTATAGTACGGTTACCCGCAGCCATTGGACGCTCGCCTTGTAATATATGGATCTCAACAGAAGGCTGGCTATCGCTGGCAGTTGAGAAAGTTTCAGATTTCTTAGTAGGGATAGTTGTGTTCGACTCAATTAATTTGGTCATTACACCACCCATAGTTTCAATACCTAATGAAAGCGGGGTAACATCTAACAACAATACATCCTTAACTTCACCTGTTAATACACCACCTTGAATAGCAGCACCAATAGCTACAACCTCATCAGGGTTAACACCTTTTGACGGTGTTTTGCCAAAGAATTTCTGAACAGCGTCCTGGATAGCAGGGATACGGGTTGAACCACCTACCAGGATAACTTCGTCGATATCTGAAGTGCTGTAACCTGCATTTTTCAATGCTGTTTTGCAAGGCTCAATTGTACGTTTAATCAAGCTATCTGCCAGTTGCTCAAATTTAGCGCGGGTTAAAGTTTTAACCAAGTGCTTAGGCATACCATCGGCAGCGGTAATGTATGGCAAGTTAATTTCTGTTTGTGCAGAGCTTGACAACTCAATTTTAGCTTTTTCGGCCGATTCTTTTAAACGTTGCAAAGCCATTGGGTCTTTACGCAGGTCGATACCTTCGTCGCTTTTAAATTCATCTGCCAACCAGTCAATAATTACCTGGTCAAAGTCGTCACCACCAAGGTGAGTATCACCATCGGTTGATTTTACTTCAAATACGCCATCACCTAATTCAAGGATAGATACGTCATGTGTACCACCACCGCAGTCAAATACCGCGATTTTCATATCCTTGTGCGCTTTATCAAAGCCATAAGCTAAGGCAGCAGCAGTAGGTTCGTTAATAATACGGCGAACTTTTAAACCAGCAATTTCACCGGCTTCTTTAGTAGCCTGGCGTTGTGCATCGTTAAAGTAAGCTGGTACAGTAATAACGGCTTCAGTAACTTCAGTTCCTAAAAAGTCTTCGGCAGTTTTCTTCATTTTTTGAAGGATCATGGCCGAAATCTCTTGCGGAGTGTATTTACGGTCGCCAATTTCAACACGCGGGGTGTTGTTATCTCCTTTAACTACCTTGTAAGGTACGCGTGCAGCCTCGTTGGTAACCTCGTTAAACTGGTTACCCATAAAGCGCTTAATAGACGAAATGGTTTTTGTAGGGTTAGTGATTGCCTGACGTTTAGCCGGATCACCAACTTTACGCTCGCCGTTATCAATAAAAGCTACAACGGATGGCGTAGTACGTTTTCCCTCGCTATTTGCTATAACTACAGGTTCGTTACCTTCCATTACAGACACGCAGGAGTTGGTTGTTCCTAAGTCGATTCCAATTATTTTAGACATATGATTGTTTTTTCTGATTTATTAAATTTTACTACAACAGCTATTTATCAACGTTTGTGCCAATATTCATTTGTCAGCGTATATAGTCATCATGGCAATTACAGCGTCAGAAAAGTCATAAACTATGGTGACAGGTTGGCAGAAAGTGCTGATTTGAGCTTGAGGTTAAAGGGGAAAGGTAAAAGGCGAAAGGTTTGAATAAATCAAATACTTAACCTTACATTAATGTTATGAAAAACCTGCCTGCAAAATTCAACCCAAAAGAAAAGGACAAGAATAACGCTTACTGCGCAGCATTTATAACTAAGATGCAGAAAAGCGAAGACGATTTAAAATCGGGTAAAACAACCAAAATAGAGCCGGCAGATATCTGGAATTTAAAATAGTCTAAAACCCGACTCACTGCTCACTGTTTCACCGAACCAACTAATAAGGGCGTTGCCTGCGGCCGGGTCATCCGCTCATACGCACACAAGGCCTTAGGCTCGGGCCGGTACCCGCTACTACCCCTAACGCAAATTGCATTAAATTATAGCATTAGTTATTTACAAACTAAATTCCCATCTTTATCCCAACAAACAAAACGCCTCTGTTACTTAACACCGAAATCGGGCTAACCACTGCGCCTGGAATTGTATAACAAAAGCTTTGCACACAAAGCTTAACATTCACTTTTAAAAAAGAGAACTGGTTTACTATTGTTATTTAATTCCAAACAAATCAAATGTTTTTTATCGAATCTGAACGGTTAAAATTAATACCGTTAACACATCAGCAACTTTTGCTACTGAAGCAAGACCGCGCACTTATGGAAACTGTCATCGGGCTAACACCATCAAATATGCTGGTTGATCCATTATACAATAACGAAATTACCGACGCGCTGGATAACTTCTGGTTACCCAACACCCTCGCCTACCCTGATAAATATGTGTGGTATACCGATTGGGAACTGGTACTTAAAAGTACAAACACATCCGTTGGCGGTATGGGTTTTGCCGGCTATCCCAATGAAAACGGCGAAGCGGAAATAGGCTATATGATAGATGGCAACCATCACAACAAAGGTTTTGCTACCGAAGCGTTACAAACAATGATGACATGGGCATTCAGACATCCGTTTGTAAAAGCAATTATAGTGCATACCTATGCCGATAACCTGCCATCGTGCCGCTTACTGGATAAATGCCAATTTGAGCAAGTAGAGAATGTAGAAGGATTGTTGACCTATAGGCTTGACAGATCACCATCTGACAGATAATCCTGTCAATCGTGTACAATCCAGAAAATCGTGCTAAATAAAAACGCCCTGCTCAAATGAACAGGGCGTTTCTAATATCTAAAAGAGAGATTATTATTCTCCTTTTTCAGCGTTTTCTTCGGCTTCCGGAGATGCAGGAGCTTCAGTTTCTGCAACTGGCGCTTCTTTAACTTCTTCGGCAACTACTGCTTCTTCAGCTGCAACCGGTGCCGCTGTTTTAGCTTTAGCCGAACCACCACGACGGCGGGTTGATTTTTTAGTTACCGCTGCAGTATCAACACCGTAAACAGTGTTATAATCTACTAACTCGATGATTGCCATTTCGGCGTTATCACCTAAACGGTTTTCTAACTTGATGATACGGGTGTAACCACCTGGGCGGTTAGCAATCTTTTCAGCAATTTCGCGGAAAAGGATAGTAGTAGCATCTTTATCTTGAAGGTAGCTAAACACTGTACGACGAGAGTGTGTAGTATCGCTTTTTGATTTAGTTAAAAGTGGCTCAATATAACCGCGCAAAACTTTTGCTTTAGCTAATGTTGTAGTAATACGCTTGTGTAAAATAAGCGAAGTTGCCATGTTTGACAGCATCGCCTTGCGATGGCTGGTAGTACGGCCTAAGTGATTGTTTTTGTTTCCGTGTCTCATTGTTTTAAATTATTTCACGTGCATACCGTCCGGCGATCTACTCAAGCCTTCGGAATTATGCCTTCGCTATTTGTGTATTAGATTCAAGAATTAAGAGTCAAGAATCAGGACTTTTCTTGCGTCTTGATTCTTGACTCTTGATTCTTTTTATTATTCCTCGTCTAACTTAAATTTAGACAGGTTCATACCAAAAGATAAACCTTTTGATTTAACCAGGTCCTGGATTTCAGTTAATGATTTTTTACCAAAGTTCCTGAACTTTAACATATCAGCAACATCGTACGATACTAAATCGGCCAGGCTGCGGATATCAGCAGCTTTAAGGCAATTCAATGCACGTACAGATAGGTCAAGATCAACCAATTCGGTTTTAAGGATCTTACGCATATGCAGGATCTCTTCGTCAACTTCTTTAGTTTCTTCTTTCGCTTGTGCCTCTAACATCATGTTCTCATCGCTGAACAACATAAAGTGCTGGATAAGGATCTTTGCAGCTTCCTTCAAAGCATCTTCAGGGTGAACAGATCCATCGGTAGCAATATCCAGTACTAATTTTTCATAGTCGGTTTTTTGCTCAACGCGATAGTTTTCGATGGTATATTTAACGTTCTTTATCGGCGTATATATTGAGTCGATAGCGATAACACCAACATTTGCATCAGGGTTTTTGTTCTCTTCGCTTGGAACGTAACCACGGCCTTTACCAACTGTAAGCTCAACTTCAAGCGTTACAGATGAGTCCATGTTACATAAAACCAGATCAGGATTTAATACAGTAAAGTTGTTAGAGAATTTGGTTATGTCTCCGGCTTTAAATGCATCCTGGCCATTTATAATAACAAATATTTTCTCGCTATCGCCAGATTCACCAGTCTTTTTAAAACGAACCTGTTTAAGGTTCAAGATGATCTCGGTTACGTCTTCAACAACACCTTTGATGGTTGAAAACTCATGCGTTACTCCCGAAAAACGTACGGAAGTAATTGCATAACCTTCGAGTGATGAAAGTAAGATACGACGCAGAGCATTACCAATGGTTACACCAAAACCTGGTTCTAACGGACGAAATTCAAACGTACCATCAAAATCATTTGCTTTTTGCATGATAACCTTGTCT
>Ga0075366_10000326_pt1 | contig 21807 bp, 22 predicted proteins | sample EndMethybrTD3031_FD_72351 | JGI IMG/M metagenome (GOLD analysis project Ga0075366, IMG submission 72351) | Populus endosphere microbial communities from Tennessee, USA - Endosphere MetaG P. TD hybrid TD303-1 | ecosystem: Host-associated > Plants > Roots > Endosphere | place: USA: Tennessee...
CAGTCAGAAGAATCGCGATCCGCCGAGACACGGCGGCGCGGGCGAGGTTTTTGAACATGGTGTTCCTCTACATGGCCCCAACGAAAAGACGTCGCCCGCGGGGGCACGCGGGCGACGCCGTGATTGTCGCAGACCCCGGGCCAGGGTCGGTCTATTTGAGAATCATTCTCATTTGATATGGCATCAGCCCTGACCCGATATCAGGAGTGCGCGATGCCCCAGACCGCTGCCCGCTCGCAAGAGCACATCGAAGAACACGAGCTGCCGAGCGTGGAGGCAGTGCTCGCCGGCACGCTCGCGCTGATGACCGGCTACAGCCAGGCGCTGCAGGCCGAGCTCGACCCGCAGGGCCGCGTGGCGATGGGCGAGAAGATCGGCTGCAACCTCGGGATGCTGCTCGAGCATCCGCATCTCTCGATCGGGTTTCGGCAGGTGCTGTTCGGGTTGCGGCATCGCTGGATCGCGATGAATGCGTGCACGGTCGAGGCGGCGCCGGCGACGGTGCGATCGCGGAAGGTCGTTTGCGAGGCGGCGAAGATCAGAGGGCCGCTCAAACCTTCGCGGCTGCATTGAGCAGGATAGCCTCTAGTGGGCCGAGCTGCCGTCGGCACTGGCATCGCCAGCGTGCCGCGTGAGCGGCGGTCACAAGCGGCGGCGCCGGTCCTGATCACGGCCATCGCAAGAACGGAACCAAGGGAGAAACAAAAAACTATCGCAGTCCTTTTGGCAGCGAGCCTGCCGCCCGTGGCGGTGCTGGTCGCATTCGAGTGCAACATCACCGTCCAGAGCGTGCTCGTCTACAGCAATGGACTCGTTGGTGTGCGGCACTCCAGACGCGGCGTCTATACCGTCATCGCAACCTGAATACTGATTGCGGAAGCGCGTCGCCGACCACTCGCGATGTGGACAGGCCTGTTGCAATTGATCAAAGTAGAGGAATGGGATCGTGCTCACTCAACGTTGAAGCGGACCAGTTCATGCAATCCAACCTACAGCTCAGCAAGTTTCTGAGTTTGGTGCTTCGGCACAAGCCCGATGCAATCGGCATAACACTGGACCCGCAAGGCTGGGCCACCATCGATGAGCTGATCGCCAAGAGCGATGCGAGTGGAACCAGCTTCAACAGAGATGACCTACTGCAGGTCATCGAGACCAGCGACAAGAAGCGGTTTTCTCTCTCGGAAGATGGTCAGCGCATTCGCGCCGCCCAGGGACATTCGGTGATCGTTGACCTTGGGCTATCGCCGCGAGAGCCCCCGAGCGTCCTGTACCACGGGACAGCGACGCAGTTCGTGGACTCGATCATGTCGGAGGGGCTGAAGCCGCGAGCGCGTCAGCAAGTGCATTTGTCGATCGACGAAACCATCGCATACCGTATCGGGCAGCGTCACGGCAAGCCAGCCATCCTCAAAGTTGAAGCCCTTTGCATGCATACGAAAGGCTTCAGGTTTTACTTGGCTGACAACGGCGTGTGGCTGACCGATGAAGTGCCACCCGAGTTCTTGTCTCGAGCGGCCGTGGATCAACTGTCGAATTCGATGAAGTCCTCGATGGCCCGCCGCAACCAGTCGTAGAAGGTGGCGAATTGACCGCGCTGCTCCCAGCCGGGCGCGGCGAAGTCATGAATGATGAACACTTCCTCGTTCGTCCCCACTTGCCAACACGCCACATCATCGTTGTCCTGCCGGCGAGCGAACGGAACGAGTTTCCGATCCGCATACCGTTCTGCGAGTCCCGTGATCGTGTCTCGCAACGGCTTGCCTCCGAGTACGTACCACGGCTCAAGCTCGGTCAGTCCACGCTCGACTATGCGTTCGAATTGTCGCGGGTAGCTGAAGCCTCGCGGCAATTCCTTCTCCGTAAGCAAATCAAGGCTCTTCATTGCGTCGATCCCGTATACGATGAACCATCCGGGTAAGTGGTGCGGAATCGACTGCTTTGCTGTTGGATTCGCGCACGAATTGCATCCTCCCACGTCGCCGGCAGAACGCCATTTCTCGGCGTCCAGCGACCCGCCGGAAATGCTTCCGCAGCATCCCGAACGACCGCTTGGACGTTGATGCCCGCTCGATGCGCAGCCAACAGACGGGTGTTGTCGAAGGTGATCAAGGTGCCGTCGCTCATCCGGACCACATCAATGGGGGCGCCCTTCCAGCCACTCGCTCGCATACTCGCCACGATCTCTTCAACCCCGTTAACCGAAGACTGACTGAAACGGATCGACGCCGGGTTGAGGCTCATCACCTCCTTCGCTGCTTGCGCCGCTTCCCTTCCCACGAGCGGCCCTACTCGAGAACCAATCTTGGCAGCAATGGACTCCGCAAGCGCCTCTCCGCCAGTGGCAACCATTGTAAAAACCGTGGCTGCCGCTGCCCCGCGCTTCTGGTCCTGCGATATCTCTATCAGATCTCCACGAGAGCGAGCAGCCAGCAGGGGATTCCCAATCGAGGCCAATCCATAGGCTTCATTCAGCAGTCCAGCCCCGAAGCCTGCCACGTCATTCCGCGTTAGCTCCCCTGACCGGGTCAAGTTGTTCTTGAACTCCCCAAGTTCAGCCTTCATGTGCGCCCAGACGTTACCGGCAATCCGGGTCGTCAAGTCATACGTACCTGCCAACCCGCCGTTGGCGGTCTTTGGAGTGTCATCGGTAGCACGCGGCGCGGCGGTACTCGCGCGCTGAGACACCTGCATCAGACTCTCGCACATGCCCGTACCGGCCTCGCAGGGGGCGTCGGACATCCAACCCGTCGGATCAGTCCACCGGAATGGGTTGTCGAATGCGTATGTGTAGCGGTTGGTGCTCTGTAGGTTCTCCGGGGCTTGAATCACCGGGTCGGCCTGCAGCATCCGCCCGAGATTGGGATCGTAGATTCGACCATTCATGTGAATCAGGCCGATATCGTCCAAGTGTTCGTGCCCGGTGTAGCCACGATCGGTACCGTTGTTGGTCGCCGAGCTCCAATCAACCACCAGCGTGCCAAACGGGTCGTACTGCCCGTTGGTGTAGCGGCGTTTGCCGAACGGGTCGTAGGCATAGCGCGCCGTGACGGAACCCCAGTGGTCGGTTGTTGCGCTGATCGAACCCTGATAGTCCTTGTGCCAGAACTCGAGCTTTACCGCGGAGATGTTGCTGAGCGCAGGCGGCGCCATCGCCCCACTCGCCAGCGTTGGCAGCGAGCCCGTTGTTATCAGCACGCCGATCGTCTGCCCTCCCGCAGTAAGGTAGTGGCGGTTGCCCGTACCTGCGGGATTTGCGGCGCTCGCTGTGCTAGGACTGTCAATCTCGCTCTCGAAGGCGAGCCCGCCGCTGTTGTCCGGGTGCAAGTACCACGTGGTGCGTGTCCCCGCCATCGTGCCGCTGCTGATCGTGCGCTGCTCTTTGATCCGTGCGTGGTTTTCGTCATACCACCAGACGTAGCGCGGCGTTCCGCTAGGGCCGACAGCGCCGGTGTTGCTGTCCGGCAGATTGAAACTCGTATAGGTTAGACCGGTGTACTTGCCGCCTGATGATGAGATGAGATTGCCATTGGCGTCGTAGCCGAACGCGGACGCAGAGCTTCCTGAGACGCTGGCCACGGCATGCGGGCGCACGCTACCCTGCCCACTCGGGTTGTAGGTATAGACGGCGCTGTCGCTCTTGAGCAGAAGGTTGCCAATCGCGTTGTACTCGAGGGTCACTGAACGTGCCAGACCAGGGATCTGTGACGCCGCAACCGTGTATTGACTCAAGCGATCAATTCCGTCGTAGGCGAAAGTTTCGCTTACGGCCCCTGTGGAGCCATCACCGTTGGCATCGGCGCGCGCGCGGAGATTGCGAACACTGTCCCACGAATAGCTCTGGCTCAGGACATTGGTTGCTCCTCCTATTCCGGCAGTGATGGTCGTCGGGCGAGCCCGGGCGGGGTCGAATATCCTGAGCGTCACGACTCCGTTGGCGCTCAACTCTCGCTCACTGTCGCCAAGCGCGTTCATCGCCTGAACCTGCCACAACGCCGTGCCTGCGGCAAGCGTCTTGCTATTGGCTGCGGCTCCGCCCGGTGTTGCTGGCAACGGCGCAATTGTCGCGGCGACGTCCAGGCCGAGCTTCTCGAGATAGCCGCGCGCGGTATACGAATAGCTCACGCCTGCACCGCTGGGATACGTGTGCGTAGACAAGCGACCAGTCGAACCGTCGTAGGCAAGAGTCGTGGCGAAACTCGGACCATTGAGCACGTCGGTGCGCGTGGCGGACGGGCGACCATACGCATCGTATGCGTAGCGACGACTCACGCCATTGGCGTTGGCAACCTGACATAGCTTGCCGACTCCCTTGTTGCAGGCGCCATTGTCGGCGTACTTGTCGAAGCTCCAGGTCGACGTTCCTTCGGGCTCGATTCGCTGAGTGGTTCGACCCAGCAAATCGTAGGCGTACGTTGTCCATCCGCCAGTCGATGAAGCGGTCAATGCGGTTCCAGTACTCGAAGGGCACGCTGCCACAGTAGCGCTGCCACGCATCGAGGCGTTCTGCTGCGCCTTCAGCTGACCCGCAGCGTCATAGCAGTAGCCCCACGTACCCGCGTCTGGATCGATCAACGACACCCGATGGCCGCGAATGTCGAAATCCATCTTGACGACGTTCTGCAGTGCATCGCGAATCGTGATGAGATTGCCGAAGGCATCGTATTCGAGTGCAACTTGCGCCGCTTGTGCGTCTGTCACGCGAACGACACGACCAAGCACATTCCTCTCTTCCAGTCGCGTGTGGCCGAGGTCGTCAGTCGTGGTGGCGTTCAGCCCAGACCATTGCACACGCGTACGGGCGGCGCGCATGGATCCGAAGCCCGGGAATGAGATGCTTGCTTGGTTTCCTTGCTGGTCGGTGATGTATGTGTCAGTCACACGACCCTGGACGTCGTAGACGTAGGTCCGCACCCCGCGATCGTTATTGCCCGCTGTCGTCGTCGATCCGCTACTCAGGAAGTACGGGTGCGACTCAGTCAGTTTGGCGCCCCAGGTGTTGTAGCGCGTGTCTGCGACGATGAGGCCGTTAACCGGCTGCGACGCCCCATCGAATGACTCCGTCACAACACGCAGCGTTCGGCCAAGACGGTCGCGATAGCTACGGGTGAAGGAACCCATCTTCGCATCGCTCGTGTTGCGAGGCTCCGCATGCACGAACTCAATGGCGTCTGACGGCGCTTCACCAGGCTGTGGCGTCGGGCAGCCGGGCGTGTTGGAGCTGGTGTCGAGTCCGATGCCGGAAAGCGTGCAGTAGAAGCTGACCGCACTCGTCCCGTCGGGATTCGTTTGTCTCGTAATGCGGCCGAAGTCGTCGGTTGACCACCTCGTCGTCAAGCCGTTCTGGTCATCGGTCTGACTGAGCGGGACACCGAAGCGTGGATCAAAGGTATGGCTTTGCGTTTGACTGAGTGCGTTGGTCGTCTGCAGCGGGAATGTTCCCCGCACGAGCGCAATGGGCTCGGACCCGATCAGAACGCTGGGCATGGCGGGCAGCGCGTAGGCAGTACCGACGGTTCGAGTTGCAAAGGCGGCGGAGGCTGGCGCGCCTGAGCAATTTGATGTGGTGACGCTCGTGCGGTTACCCCAGGCGTCGAAACCATAGTCAGAACGAACGCAAGAGACGCCGTTGTTCGGTTCGATCACCTCTGCCGTGATCTGCCCTCTGGCGGCCATGTCCACCTCGTACCCGTTCTGCCTCGAGTAACTCTGCGGATTCGTCGGCACCTGCGCCCAAGCGCACTGACAGATGCAGTGAAGAGCAAGAGCGAGCAGCATGCCCGCGACGTGGCGTGCCCCGCAAAACAGTGGTCTCTTTCGCGCGTACGCTTGCATGTTCATGGTTGAAATCGCTCCCCTCTCGGCGTCGTCACATCAGTCCGCGTGTACAGGCATGCCGAACAGCACGAATGCTGCAGCGTACGTTCATCGCGATGGGCGCACGTTCAGTCGTCCAGCAACAACTGCATGATTACCGCCAGTACAGCTGGTGAAATCTGAGTCGAACCGCCGTTTCCGGATATGGCGCTGGCTTTGGGTGCAGTGCCGGCGCTGGTCGTGATCGACGAGAAGTTGCCTGGCGCCGTGTTTGTGGTCGTCATGCCGCTGCTCTTGCAAATCAACCAGTTGTCCATCGCCGTGTTGTCGGCGTAGAAGCTTGCGCTGGTGACTGCTGTCGCCGTTTGACTCACGCCAGCTGCGAGGCCATTGACAGTAACCGTGCTCGTGAACGCCTCTCCGCACCAATTCACCGCTCGCAATGTTGTGCTGGTCGGTAGCGCAGTGCCGTCTAGGTCACTGGACGTTGTCGTGGTGCGCAGCAAATACGGGCGCTGCACCCCCGCTGTGGTTGGGCATGGCGCTGAACTCGTTGCCAGCGCGTCCGCCCCTGCCGCAGCGGTTGTGTCGCAATACACATTGCTGACAGATCGCAGCATCGTGGGCGACGTCGCTGCAAGCGGAGCGGCCCATGTGTTGACAACGCTGGGCATTCCCACATACGGGTACTTCTGCAAATACTGCGTGCTGGTCGTGATGGGGTCGCCGTTGGCACCCAAGGTTTGGCGTCTCACTTCCGCGAAGCCGAGCATTCCGCGACCGAGCAGATTTCCTGCCAGCCCTCTATAGCTGTATTCGGTTCGTACCGTCTGTCCAGCAATCCCACTGTCAGTTTCGATCGTCGACACAACATTCCATGCCGGCGTCATACTCTGGTTTGGATAGACGCCGGCGCCTCGTGCATAGCGGCCGGGCAGCGGATTGCCGAGCGGCATATAGCTGATCCAAGATACCAACCCGGTTGAACTCGTCACCGTGCGCAGTTGGTCTGTGAGTGTGGGATCTGCCTTGACAAAGAGTTTGTTGATGGGCTGGCCAGAGGACGGCGACAGTCGGATCATCAGCACCTCGCGAGCGCCCGAGGCCGTGAAGTTCCCAGTGATGAAGTTGAGATACTTTCCGTCGCTGTTCAGGGAATCGTCTACCCCACCCAGGGCGAATGTGTTGGAGGGTCGAAACGACCCGTCCCCGTTCGACAGGTACGCGGTATTGAGCTGGCCGGGTACCCAGTGCACGATGTCATCGCGTCCGTCGCCGTTGACGTCGAGCAGGATTGAGCCGCTCGTTGCCGGCCCGTACACACCGCTCACGGGCGGTGCCCACGAACCCAGGGACACACCTTGCTGTGCCAGGTTGTATTTCAGGTCGGCGAACGTCACAGCCGACTGCCCGTTGCCGATCGCGACGGCATCGATGGATGCCGTCGATGTCCCAGATTGGCTTGGCACGTATTGCATGCAGTCCGTCACACCATCGCCATTGATATCTCCGGTGACATAGGTGTAAGGAAGGCCGCGGTAGAGCATTTCGGTACGACAGCCGGACGCCCATGTGGACTTGAAGTTTCCGTCGCCCAGTGAAATCCAACCGACGTCATCGTAGAAGATCGTCTTTTGAATGAAGCCACCTTCCTGCTGATATCGGGCAGTGCGAACGATGTCCGCTAGTCCATCGCCGGTAACATCATCGAGCGGCCCCAAGCTTCCGCGCGACGGGATCGTATAGATCGACAAGCGTGCAATGTTGGTCGGCACTTCATTGAATGTGCCGTCCCCGTTGCCCAAGTAGACCCGAGTCGAGCAGCTGATTGCGGCACAGTTGCCGCTGGGGACGTACTTGCCGTTGGCATCCAACTGCGTGTAGCTCGCCGACCAGTTGAGGCTGGGGTCCTGCGGGGCGGGACCGACAACATTCAGTCGAGGTGCAGAGCTCATCGTCGTCGTGACAATGTCTGGGATGCCGTCCCCGTTCACGTCGAATACATAGAAGTTGTAGAGCTGATTCAACCAGCGATAGCAATACTGCTGAGGTCCGGGAGAGACGCTCGTCGCGCACGAGTAGACCTCGAAATAGGGCCTCGATTGCGCAAGCAAGGGCCCGTTGCTAGGAATTGGCACACCGGTGAAGGATCCGTCACCGTTGTTCAGGAATACCGTGGGCCTTTCCGTAGAGCAGTTCAGACTGGGAACCTGATTTGGGACCCACAGGATGTCAGGCAACCCATCACCGTTGAAGTCCGTCACGTACGAGCTGAAGCACGTGTAGGACGGGATGGCGATATTTCCGCCCGGCGGAATCATTGGCTGAGAGTCTTCTGAGCTCTGGTTCTGAGCGAGCACGCGAGAGCCAAGATTGAACTGCGGTGCTTCACTGAACGATCCGTCCCCGTTGCTCAGGAAGAGGCGATTGGGAGACCCGTACACCAACAGATCGCTCTTACCGTCTCCGTTGAAGTCGGCAACCACCACATTCACAGGATTTCCTTGTCCAGGGCCAAGAGCCATGGCTACGGAACTCAAATTGAATGCGCTGGCTGCAACATACGCGTCGCCCCCACCGGCCGAGTAGCCGAACCCGATGGGGCTGCGACAGGTTGTCTCTGCCGCGCCGGCGCATTCGACAATCCCCACCAGGCGGCTTCGATTGGTCACCGGGCCACTGTCGTGGGTAAGCTTGATGCTCTTGACCTTCACCGCCCCCTGCGCAGCCCCTAGCACGGAGGGGTTGGGCGAATTGATGTACGTGCGAATTGTCTTGAGCAGGCGAACACTGATTGTTTTCAATGTCGCGTGGTATCTCTCTGCGCGATCCTGAGGATTGCTCACCGGCTGGTCTGCCCGATCTGCATACTCGAACACGACCTTGTTCGCCGGCGCCTGGGCCCCGTTGCCGGTGTACTGAACCTCGATCAAGTTCCACTCACGACCCGGCAGTGCTCCCGCTGCCGCCGTCCCGCTGCCCCAAACCGTGTCGCGGATCTCGTACTTGTAGTCCGCGTAGTTGCCAAACAAGTCGCTGCTTCGACTCAGTGCCCAAGCGACGATCACGCTGCTGGAGCCGCTGGCTGCAATGAGCGAATTTGCGTTGCCGTTTGGATTGGTGCCGAACTCCAAGACCCGTCCGTCTTTCGTCCACACCTTGAGGTACGCAGGTCCGTTGTCTGCGTTCCCCGCCACTCCGTAGGCACGTATGCGCGAGAAGTTGTCCCTTTCAACGCGGTACTCACGATACCCACTGGTCAGCCCCAACGCATCGTTGGTCTGCCCGGTGACAGCGCCACCTATCACGGCTCCGTTGGCGTCGGTCTGAATCAGGCGTTGTCCATCCAGGCAGAGCTTGTCCAGCGGAAGGTACTGCACATCGCGTTTGATGCCGTCCGCTGCCTTCGTCGTCGGGCATCGCGAGATGAAAGATGTGCCTTGAAGCGACCATCCCACCCCAGCGACACCTCCCGCACTCCCGTTCCCCGCGTACGACAACGCCAATTTGGGGACCACTCCGGCAATGCCTGGTGGCACCTCTATCGGATACGTATAGGACGGAAAGCCATTGGCCGACACATCGAGGCCCGGTTGCGAGGTCGGTTGGGCAAGAGCGACCTGCGCGACACCGGTGACCAAGCCCCCCACGATCAAGAAGCGCTGCAGGCTTCCAAAGAGCGGCGCAGTGATCATCGTCTTTTTCATTGCTCTTGTTCTTTCAAAGAGTCGTACCGAGCGAGCTGACGAACGCGGCGCACCGTGCCCCACGTCTGCACCAGCCGAGCACGCACGCGACCGCGACGGCCGCTTGCCGCGACCACCTGTGAAACACCATGCTCTACCTCCCCCGTCGCCGCCGGCTCACAGCCCGCAGCTCAGCTTTCGTTGTTCAACAAGCCCGTTCTCCGATCCCGAGCTACCTCGCACCTTGCGACTTGCTCACAAGGCCACTTCAATGATCTGGCAGTAGCCGCTTGAGTCAGGCTGATAGACGAGACTGACCTGCTTGCCCATTGCATAGGCCATCATGAGGTTGGTGATGTACGTCTTCGACCCCGACTGACCCTGGTTGACATACGCCCACCCGCCGAGACAGTCTGAAATCCCTTCACCATAGACGCGAAGGTGATAGTTGTCGGCGCCGGAAACATAGAGCTTCGTGATGGTGAACCAACCGCTGGTGGACAGCGCACTCGCGGCACTTGAAAAGCCGACGAGCGCGGCGATCAGCCCGGAGCGAATTGCGAAGGCCAGCGCACTGCTGGCGAAGGCTGCGCGCACCGAAGCGACGCCCACGAGCAGCAGGCACCCACGAATCAACATTCTTACCTCCCTCATCGCCGTGGCCTGGGCCAACAGGTCAGCTTGTCAAACGATGAAGCCAACCTCGGACTGAACTTTCTTCTTGCAACGTCGCCTCATCGTGTTTGGAGGCGAACGTATCGAATCTCTCACGCGTCGATGATGGCGCAGGTGCTATCCAAGTTGCAAGCAGTTTCTGCGCAGAGCACTCGCGCATCTCCTGCCGCTCGACACACGCCGTTCACCACCCACCGAGAATCATCTCCTGCACTCGGCATGTGCTGTCAATGAAGTACAGCGCGACCACGCCTCCCGTGACATACGCGGTCAGCAAGTCGGCCTTGATGCGATTGATTCCAGGATGATTGGGATAGACGGATGCGAAGCCAGGACCGTAGCCGCTGTTCGAGACGCAGCCGCTTGGCTGAGGAGACAGCAGGACGTTGATGCCACCGTCAGCGGTCACTACGAGTTTCTTGACTGTCGAATTGGCAGTCCACCCCGGGCCGTCTGCCATTACAGGTGTCGACAACGCCAATGTCCATGCCCCAACAGCGCCGGCCAGATGCCGCGCAAGGGCTTGCCAGAAACCAAACTTCATGTGCTCCTCCTTTGATGAATGGGGTGCTGAAAATCCCAGCGGAAACGAAGGTCATGCAGTGATGCACGCGACCCAGAATTCGTTGAGGTCCCGTACGTGCAGCGAGAGAGTTCAGAGACTCTCGTCACCAGCCTGCGCGAATCGTTGCAGTCGGAGCCCCGCCGGATGAAGCGAGCCCTCCCATCGATCGAGCCGTTCCTTGTGCCTGGGTGAGCTGCCAACGCAATACCGATTCGCCGGCGTTGAGCTCATCGATGAATCGCAGAACGGTCGCGAAGTCGGCGAACTCGAGTTCGACACGGACTTGTCGCTCCGTCGCAGATAAGTCGATGGCAATAGGCGTCACTCCCGGGACTTCCATGGATTCGAGCGCGGTCAGCAGCGGAGCCCACTCCGCTTTGGCAAGCGCCATGGCGACGCGCGCGCTCGCGTCGTACGGGCGCGCGGGCGCCGGTGGGGCCGGGGCTTTGCGCGGCGGCTCCACCAACTGCTGGTGCAGCGCCTGCCGAACCGCCTCCAGCGATCGAAGTTCGCGTTGCCGGATCGTCAGCGCAACAACGGCGCCCAGCGCAATCACGGCAAGAACACCCAATGCCCACCAGGCCAGGCGCGAGGGTGTGCGCCTGGACCGAAGATCGATCGCCAGCGACTTCATGCCCAGCGTTCCACGAGAGGCACCAAGCCATGCCGATGCCGCTCGTCATCTTGCGGCAACGCAGCGAACACCGCATCGCCGGGTTGCAGATTGGCTGCCAGCGCGGCGCGCGCGAGCGTGGCACGCAGCGGCGCCGGATCGAGCCTCGGCGTGTGCGTGCTGGTCGACATGTGAGCCGCGTTCGCGCTGTCGAGCAGCGTCAGCGAATCGGTGTCTTCGATGGCCAGCAGCCTGAGCGGCTCGTCGAACTTCGATTTCGCGGCATCGATCGCAAGACTCCACCAGGGCCGCATGGCGCCGAGCTTCACGCCGCCAGTCGCGGCGGTGGCTTCGAGTTGATCGCGCAACGATCTGTCCATGGCCACCGCGATGCACTGCCGATCCGGCATCCAGTCGTCCAGCCAGACCACGCAAGGGCCCGTCAGCCCGGTCGAGTCCGGCGCAATCGAGGAGGCCAGCTCGGTCGCCTCCCGAAAATTCTTGAGGCCACGCACAGCATCGAGAACGAATGGACGCGCCAGCCCACCCGACAGCTGCAAGTCGATCGTGAGCCGCCTGCGCATCGATCCGCCGTGGCGCGAAGATGCCTGTATCGCCTGCTCGAAGCCGCTCACTGTCGCGTCGACGTCTTGCCACTCGGCATCGACGGCTCCGTCGCGCTGCACGCCGACGATCGACGCGCCGAGGTAAATGGTCAGGCGCTCAGATCCAGCCCACCACACGCTTCACCTCCTCGAGAGTGGTTCGGCCATGCAGTACATGGCGGGCGGCTTGCGCGGCCAGCGGTTCGACTCCTTGATCGACCCCGTGTTTTCGCAGCAGCGAAACGGGCGCGCCCTCCGTGACGTGGTCGCGCAAGGCGTCGTCGACGCTGTGAACCTCGGCCACCACGAACCGACCCCGATAGCCTGCCCCGCCGCACTGCTTGCAGCCAACCGCCTTGGGAACCAGCTCCACGCGCTCGTGCCCCCATTGGGCCAGCCATGCGCGCTCGCGCTCCGTCGGCGCGCGAGTGCCCGCACAGTGTTCGCACAGCTGTCGAACGAGGCGCTGCACGACGACCCCGTTGAGCGACGACATGAATCCGAACATGTCCAGCCCGAAGTGCCGGAAACGCCCCATCACGTCGGTCATGCTGTTGGCATGCACTGTCGTGAACACCAGGTGGCCGGTCAGCGACGACTGAACCGCGATCTCCGCCGTTTCGGCGTCACGAATCTCGCCGACGAGAATGCGATCCGGGTCGTGGCGCAGGATCGATCGCAAGCCCTTGGCAAACGTGAGCCCCTTGCGTTCGTTCACGGGGATCTGCAAGACGCCCGACAGCTCGTACTCGACAGGGTCTTCGATCGTGATGATCTTCTCGACCCCGGTGTTGATCTCCGAGAGCACCGCATACAGCGTCGTCGTCTTGCCGCTACCGGTCGGCCCGGTCACCAGGAGCATGCCGCTGGGCTCGCCGGCCAGCTCACGAATCAGCTGCGCGTTGTGGGGTTCGAAGCCCAGCAGATCCAGCGAGACGGCAGCGGAACGACTGCGAAGCTGCGCCTTGTCGAGCAAGCGGAGCACGGCGTCTTCGCCAAACACGCTGGGCATGATCGAGACGCGCAGATCGATCGTGTCGGCGGCGCGTGCAAACCGGAACCGGCCGTCCTGCGGCAATCGCCGCTCGGTGATGTCGAGCTGAGCCAGCACCTTGATCCGAGAGATCACCTCTTGCGCCTGGAGCACACCTTCCAGGCGCGCAAAGCGCTTCATCACGCCATCGAGCCGATGCTTGACGGTGACTCCCCCACGGTCGCATTCGAAATGGATGTCGCTGGCGCCGTTGTTGAACGCCGCATGGATCGCCGCGTCCACGAACGCGACGATCGGCCCGTCAGCGCGCGAGATGGCGTCGCCCTCGGCGCTCGGCGGTCGTTCGCTGGCGTTGGCCGCTGCCGTGTTTCCGAGCAGGCGATCGAGGCCAGCGCGGGTCACGGCGGCCGGCATCACCTGTCTGCCGACGCGTCTGCTCACGCGCTGGAGCAGAGCATCGTCCCAGGGGTCTTCCGCCGCCATCCACGGCGCGGCATCACCTCGATCGACCAGCACACACCGCCAGGCGCGCGCCGTCTGCAGGTCGATCGCGGAGAAGTCCGCCCGCAGGTCTTCGTCCGCTCCCACGAACGCGACGCCGGCGTCGGCTTCGAGAGACTGAGCGAGCCCCTCGGGGCTCAGGCCAGGGATTCGCAGCAGGATGTCCAGGACAGCGCCTGCCCCGCTGCGGTGCTGCTGACGCGCCGACTGGATCGCATCGCGAAGCGACAGGTCCGCCGATGTGCTCATGTCACCGAACTCCGTTCGCGATGTCGAAGATCGGCATGTACATCATCACCACGATCCCCCCGACGACAAGCGCCACGACCAGCAGCAGGAGCGGCTCGACGATGCGCGTGGCGCGCTCGACGAAGGTGGCGAACGCAGTCGCATGCCGATCCGCGATGGTCTGCAGCACAGTGTGGAAACTGCCGCCGCGCTCGCCGACCGCGAGCAGCCGTTCGGACACGACGTCCGTCAGACCGCCTTCCGCAAATGCCGAGGCGACCGAGCGCCCGCGCGCCAGCTCGTCACGGGTGCGCGCAATCCCGCGTGCTGCGCGCGGCCCGAGTCCCATGCCTTCGCACACCGCGAGCGCCTCATCGAGCGTGTACCCACCCTTGAACATCAGGGCCAGCGACTGGTACAGCTTCGCGAAGCGAAAGTGCTGCCACTGGCGTTGCAGTGGCTCGATGGCCTCAACGGCCTGCAGGGCAATCGCCAGGATGTGCCCGCGCCGCCACGACCAGATCAACAAGGCGAGCAGCCCCGCGATCGCGGCCACGACCAGCGGAAGCCGCTCGTGCAGCGTGCGGCTGATGGCCAGCAGAACCTGCGTCGGCCCGCTGACCGCGCCGTGAAAGTCCACGTACATCTGCGAGAAACGGGGGATCACGTAGAGGAGCAGGAACAGCGCGATCAACGCGCCGAGCGAGACCACGACAGCGGGATAGATCGCCGCGCTCACCGCCTGGCGGCGCAGACGCTCCAGCATCTCGTCGTATCGCAGGTAGTCTTCCAAGGCGTTCGTCAGCGTGCTCGTGCGCTCGCTCGCCGTCACGCTCGCGACGAGCACGTCCGGAAAGACTTCGGCGCTCTGCATCGCTCGCGACAGCGCCTGCCCTTCGCGCAACGCGCGCAAGAGCCTGGCGTGCACTTGCTCGCGCACGCCACCGCGAGACTGCGTGTGCAAGGTCTCCATCGCTTCGACGACCGTCATGCCGGCGTTGAGCAGCGTTCCCAACTCGCGACACCACCAGGCAACGTCGAATGTGGCTGCTCGTGGGACAGTCGATCGGCGGTCGCCCGGCGCGACCGCCAGACCCAGGACCACTCTGCCCGCGCGCGCCAACTCCGCACGCAATGCCTGCTCGGACTCGGCGGCCGCTCGCTCCTCCACCACGGTGGCGGCGGTTGCGTCGAAGTACCGGACGAGGAACTGCGGCATCCGGATCCCGAGTCAGCGAACGATGTCGGCGCCGTCGCCAACCCCGCCTTGGGTGCGATCCGATCCGAAGCTGAGCAGGTCGTAGTCCTTGCCGTTGATGCCCGGATTGCGGTACTGGTAGGGCGTCCCCCAGGGATCGAGCGGGACCTCGCCGCGCAGGTAGGGGCCGTGCCATCGAGGCTCGTCGGCCGGCTGCGTCACGAGGGCGCCCAGCCCTTGGCCGGTCGACGGGAATCGGCCGGTGTCGATGCGATAGCCCTGCAGCGCCTTGTCGAATGCATCGAGTTGTGCGCGTGCCGCGGTCGCTTCGGATCGACCGATCTGACCGAGGAAGCGCGGCGCGACGATACCGGTCAGGAGCCCGATGATCAGGATCACGACAAGCAGTTCCAGCAGCGTGAACCCGCGTGTGCGCATCGTTCGCGCGCGCAGCGTTCGGTGAATGATCATGGTTGAACCTTGGCTACGAACTTCCAGTCCGAGTATCGCCGGGCCGCCGGCAGCTGTACTTCGCCGACATCGAGCATCTCGATCCGCAACGGCTCGTCGGGACTCTGGCTGTACACGCCGCGCACGCGGCCATCGGCGCCGAGAACAACGCCCCAGGGGCGCGACGGGTCGAGCGGATCGGGATACAGCTTGCGCAGATGCCGAACGGTACCGACCATTCGACTGTCTGCCAGCAAGTCATCCAACTTCGACGGATACAGTTTCTGCGAGCCCGGGGACGCCAGGTAATAGGCGCTGATTGCCTTTGCATAGAGCGAGCCGATCCGCAGGAGCTCTTGCTCACGCTCACGCCGCGCCTGGTCTGCCCACCTCGGGCCGACGACCGCGAGCCCGAGGGACAGCATCGCAATCGCTGCCAGCACCCACACGTACGTGAACCCGCGCTGCGGAGATCTACCAGCTCGCATACGGTGTCCCGTCGTGAGCATTGCCGCCGGCTCCGCTGCGCACATCCGCCAACACGCCGGATGCTTGTCCGGCGGGCGGCAGTGCAACCCATGAGTCGGTTCGATCCGTGATGGGGTCGAGCGGCACCTGCCGCAGGTACCGTTGCTTGACCAACTCCTGGATGTCAACGGGGTAGCGCGCGCGGTCGGCGTAGAACTTGTCGATCGCATCACGCAGGGCTGCCAGGTTCTGGCGCAAGACCGTCTCGCGGGCACGGTCCACATGCTGGGCGTAACGTGGAGCGGCGATCGCGAGCAGCAGCCCCAGGGCCGCCATCACGACGAGCAACTCGATCAGCGTGAAACCGCGGCGCATTACCAGTCCTTCAGCGCAACGCCGTTCAAGCCAATCTTGTCGGACGTCGAAAACACGTCGTACACGTCCTCTCCCGGCTGCGGCGCGTTCGGCGGCGACTGGAAACTGCGCAGGCCCCAGCTCTTTTCCGCTGCGACTCCCGGTGCAGCAAACGGGTCACGCGGAATCCTGCGCAAGAAGAACTGCCGCTGCCCGGGCATCTTGGCGTTCGGCAACCCCAGCACCAACGCCTCCAGCGTGGGCGGATAACCTGGGTTGCCAGCAGGCACCGCGATCAAACCGGCGTCGACAGCGCGCTTGTACGCATCGATCCCGTCACGTATCTGCCAGAGATTGCGCTTGAGCTCCTGCTCGCGGTCTCGCTGCACCGCAAGTTCGGCCAGCGGGAAAGTCCCCAGCGCCAGGATGCCCAGCACCGCCATGACGACGAGCAACTCGATGATCGTGAAGCCGCGTCGGGTCCGTCTGGACCGCTGGATGCCGCCGGGACTCATTGCACCTGAATCCTCAGCGCCGGAAGCGGGTTGGGCGGGGGGACCGGTCCGGCCAGCCCGACGGGCTGGAGGCTCGTCACGCTGATGTCGGCAGCACCCGACGAAAGCGCCTTGAAACGCAGCGTGATCACGTCGCCTTCGCCCACCGCCCCGGTCGCCGACGTTCGAAGCACGCCGGCACTCGCCGCTCCGCGTGCCGGCTCGAGCGTCTTCGTGAAACTCGTTTGCGCCCCGCCCTGCTTGAACAACGTGCCCTCGTCGACGCCAATCAGCTCCACCCGATCTTTGCTGTAGCTGATCTGAACCGGCAAGCCCCGCAGCGGCTGCGTCGTCTGCAGCTGCAGCGTGACGTCGAACACGTCTCCGGTCTTCACCTGTGCCGGCCCCTTCCAGGTGACCGTTGGCGCGTTCGTCGGAGCAACCATCGCCGGTGGCGTGCCCGCCGGAAGGCCAGGCGCAGCGCTCATGGCGCCAGGCTGGCTGGGTACGGCAGCCGGCACGGCCGCCGCAGTCGTGCCCTGCGAAGCCACCGGGGCCACCGAGTCGACCGGCACCGCAACGCCACCAGCCGGGCGAACTCGCGGCAAGGCCTCCGTACCCACCCAGAGCTCGGACTCGTTCACGTCCGGCCTGCGCACGTTGCGCAGGATTCGCGGCGTGATCGAGAGCACCAATTCGACACGACGAGAATCGTCCAGCTGGCTGGAGAAGAGCCGCCCCGCGAGCGGCAGGTCGCCAAGGCCAGGGACCTTGCTGGCGTCGCTTCGGTCCTGCTTGCTGATCAGACCGGCCAGCAGCTGCGTCTCCCCATCCCGCAGCCGCAACGTCGTCGATGCGTTGCGGGTGCCGATCTGGTAGGCCGTCGAACCCGACGCCGTCTTGAGCACACTGCCCAGCGAGCTGACCTCGAGGGCAATCTTGATCGACACCTCGTCGTTGACGGCGATCGTCGGCTCCACGTCCAGCTTCAGGCCGACGTCGATGTAGCTGACGCTGTCGGAGACAAAGCCGGTGGCACTGCTGGTGGTCGTGACGATCGGAACCTTGTCGCCGACCAGGACGCGCGCCTTGTCCTTGTTCCTCACGCGAATGCGTGGGCTCGCGAGCGTGTTGAAGTCACCGGTCTCGCGCTTCAAGTTGACCGTCACACCGCCGATCGACAACCCGACCCGATCACGGGTCACGCCGCGAACATTCGCCAGGTTGAGCCCGGTTTCACCAGCCGGCGGCAGCAGCGTCAACGAGAACGTGTCGGGGAACTTCACGCCGAGTTCAGTCAACCGGTTGGTGTTGATCTCGATCACCTCGACTTCCAGCAGAACCTCGGGATCGCTCGTGTCATAGAGCGTGAGCAGCCGTTCGGCCAGCTGGATGTTTTCCTGCGAATCGCGCAGCGCCAGCATGTTGGTGCGCTCATCCACATACGGCTCACGGATCTTCAGCATCGATTTCAGAAACGCAGCGGCCCCTTTTGCCTCGGCGCTCGCCATGTAGAACACGCGCACCACCTGCTCCTGATGCTCGCGTTGTTTCTCCGGCGTGTTCGGGTAGATCAGCAACGTCTGCTTGTCGATCACCTTCTTCGCCAGCTGGTTCGTGCTGGTGATCAGATCGATCGCATCTTCGACCTTCGCGGAGCGCAGGAAGACGGTGACTTTCGTGTCGGCGCGAATGTCCTTGTCGAGGATGAAGTTGATGCCGCTGTTGCGCGATACGACGTCGAGCACGGAGCGCAAGCTGGCGTCCCGAAAATCGAGCGAGATCGGCCGGGTTTCTGCGAGCCCCAACTGGGCGGCCTTCACTTGCGCCTGCCGTTGTTCGAGCTCGATCCTCTGTTTGAGCGCGACCAGGTCCGCGTTGCGCGGATTGCTCTTCAGCGCCTCGTTGATCGTTGCCAGCGCTGCAGCGGGTTTGCGTTGCGAGACCAGACCCTCGGCCTCGGCGAGAGCGTCGCGCTGCCGTTGCTCGACGCCCAGATCGGCAATCAGGCTCTCTATGCGCGGATCGCGAGGTTGAAGTTCAAGAGCACGCCGCAGAAGCCTCTCGGCGTCGACAAGCCGGTGCTCATTGCGCGCCACGGCCGCCGCGCCCATGAGCCGCGCGGCCGCTTCGGCACGGGCTTCAATGAGTCCCGCACGAAGCACCGCGCTTTCGGGATAGGTCTTCAGGCCTTCCTCCAGACTCCGGACGGCCTGTTCGTGATCTCCCGCGCGCGACTGCCACTGCGCTGTCTCGCGTATGCGCTGCTCGGCGCAACCCGCCAGTACGAGCAGAAATCCAAGGGCAGCGCAAAGCCACGCAGGCGCGCGCGCTTCACCATGGATGGTGCCCCTCCTCATTCCCTGCCCCCTCTGCGATCGTTCATCGTTGTGCCGGCTGTGGAATCGGAAGCACCACGCGGACGTTCAGCGGAGGATAAATGAGCCCGACGGCGTCGGCCGTGATCGATGTCACCACGTACCCCTCATCCAGGCGGGTTCCGACGATGACGGGCACTTCGACATCACCCCGCGCGAGATAGACGAGCCGTTCGCCGTTCGGCGTGACCATGCTGCCGAGGAACCGAAGATTCAGGGCGGGCGCCTGCGGGGACGGCGGCGGAGATGGCGGCGGAGGCGCTGGGGGAGGTGGCGCCGGTGCCGCTGAAGCCGGCGGCGGCGCGTACGGCACGAACACGTCTCGCTTTGCTGTGTCGAGAACGACGCCGGGCATCTCGCTCGGCAACGGGCCGGAGGGCGCCGGTCCGTTGCCGCCAGCCGGCCGATCCAGCGTACCGAGCGACGCCACCGCATCGCGCAATCGCGGCTCGACAACGGCCACGACGCGCGGCACCTCCGACGTCCACAGGGCGGCAGCGCTCAGCAGGGCCGTGGCGCCCAGCGCCCACATCAGGCCGCGGCGCATCAGCGAGCCGCCCCGGATGCAATCGTTTCGACCGGCGCAGCCGCCGAAGGCGCAGTGCCGGTCGCCGAACCCCACACAGTCAGGATCATCGTCGTTTCGAGGTCCGTCGGCTGGATCGTTCGCCGCAGCCGCCACTGGACAAGAGTCACGTTTTGAAAGCGACCGAGCACATCGGCCAGTACTTGTTTGAGCTTCGGATAGCTCCCACGCAGCGAGATCGTCACGTCTGCGCGAGCGAGCTGTTCGGCGTTGGCCGCGCGCTCCTGAAGCTGCATGCTGCCCACCGAGATACCGGCTCCACCTGCGCTGCGCTCAATCTCGACGAGCAATGCCCGAACGTCGGGCACACGCGGCAGCCGCTGTACGAAGTCCGGTGCAGGCGCAGGCTGTGCCGTTCCGCTCACGGCGCTCTCGACCTGTGCGATCTGGGTGCGCAGTTGCTCGACCTGTCTGGCGAAAACCTGCTCGCGCTGTACGATCATCCGCAGAGCCAGTAAGGAGCCGCCAATCGTCGCGACAGCGACAAGCGAGACTACGATCAGGGCCAGCCACGGCAGCCGCCTGGAGCGACTTGCTCTCGCGAGTCGATGCCCTATGGAAATCGGCCACGCCCGGCTCAAGACTTCAACCGTGTCATACCGGTACCGCGCCGCTCATCGCCTGAACCGTCTCTCGTGGCCGGCAATGTCGACTCCCGCGAAGCATGGCAGGCCAATCAATCAGGCCCTTGTACAAAATAGACGGCGGGAACTTGGCCCCAATTGGGAAGTGTTCCGCAAGTAAGGCCATTCTCGTTGTAGTAGATCACCATCGTCTTGCCGGCGACCCGCGCCGTCAAGAACGCCGCATAGGCAATCTTGCAACTTGGAGCGGCCATTCCATAGCTGCCCTGCGTTATCACATTGCAGATCTTGTGCACCGGAGTCGAATTGGCTATCGCGACGACGACGTCTCCACCTTGATCAATTCCGAGATAGCTGACCAGACCACTGCAGGCATAGTTGGCAAAGCTGCTCGGAGTCATCGCCAGGAAGGCAGCTGCCGTCAGGAAAGCTGGGATCACTCTTCGACGTTGGCAACATCCAGCCGATTGATGCTGCGGATTGCTTCGAACTGTTCCCAGCGCTTGGTCACATTGGTGTAGCTTCATCGTTCACTTCCCTGGTTATTGCTTGGCCTAGTTGACAACGGAGTGGCCCCGCAGGAGCGTTTTGGACGCCTCCGACGGATACACATGGACCTCGATTGAAACGGACCCATCGCTTGCAGACAAGAAGCTACCGCCTCAAACGCAAATGAGTCAGCAAGGCAACGTTTCCTTGCCAGGGAGGGCATGACGCATGATCGACCCAGCCTTCGACCTTGCCGTTCAACGCTTGCGCCGACAGGAACATCGCCAAGTATTGCTTGCCAGCCGCGGTCGACTTGTCGAAGCCCACGTAGTTGGTAGCGACTGCGCACGCCGGAGCATTGCTAATCACACAGCTGAGTTGAACGTGAGCGTTTTGATCCCCAACAGCCACGATTTCGACGACCTCACAGGCAGTGAAGTCCGCCGCAGCGACGGGCGATGCAAAGGGCAGGCAAATGACAAGCGCGAGGAGCACATTCTTCATGTCGATTGGTGTGGTTCTGAGTGGTTGTAGGGGCTGACACTGGTGCTTGAAGAGTGCCAGAGCAATGCGAGTCCGGCGTCGACGACGGATTGGCTCAATGACAGGCAAGTGCGCGCATTGGCTCGCCGTCACCGAAGGTGACTCCAATGGCGAATGTTCCTCCCTCCAGTTGCTCGTAGGCGCGGTCTACGCTGCGATCGCGGGGGTGTTCCTGCGTCACGAGCGTTAGTGCGCGTTGCTGGCGCAACTCTATCGCGGCTTTCTCGCGAACACACCTGTCATATCTACCAAGTCCCCAAACATTCACAAAGGCTTTGTCCCCTTGAGCTAGGGATCGCCGCGCGCACCGGCTTATGCTCCTCTCAGCGCCTCTCAGCCTCAATCCCACCCTCCCGCACGTATGCCGCGTGCAGCTCGGCCGGCTTCTTCGCGCGCTTGCGCATCCGGATGTTGAGCATCTCGACCCCGATCGAAAACGCCATCGCGAAGTAGATGTAGCCTTTCGGCACGTGATGGTCGAAGCCTTCGGCGATCAGCGTGACGCCGACGACGACGAGGAACGACAGCGCGAGCATCTTGATCGTCGGGTGGTCGGAGACGAAGCGGCCGATCGTGCTCGCG